>Ga0224512_10001551_pt1 | contig 22025 bp, 12 predicted proteins | sample SF_May12_sed_USG_4_FD_169103 | JGI IMG/M metagenome (GOLD analysis project Ga0224512, IMG submission 169103) | Sediment microbial communities from San Francisco Bay, California, United States - SF_May12_sed_USGS_13 | ecosystem: Environmental > Aquatic > Marine > Sediment | place: USA... | reverse complement strand
GGCCGGAGTTCGACAGCCTGGATCCGCCGGACCCTCTTTCCGAGCGAGAGACCGAGATCCTGCGGCTGATGGCCGGTGGCTACAGCAACCGCGAGATCGCCCGGACGTTCGAGCTGGCCGAGGGTACGGTCAAGAACCACATTTCGAGGATCTTGTCGAAGCTCGGAGTGCGTGATCGGACCCGAGCCGTGCTCAGGGCCGTGGAGCTCGGCTTCATCAGCTGACGCCGCTCGACGCCATGGGGCCGCCGGGCGGTCCGCCATCCCGTCGGCGCTCCCCGCGAGCAGGGTTCTGCGCCTGGGCAGTAGGCGCTAGTGACAATCAGGGTGTCGGTGGCTCGGTTCCGCCCCTGGGCACCCTATCGGGTCCGCGAGAACCCGGGCGCGCTCGCGGGCCGGGATTCGAGCTCGGAGTCCGGCCTTGCAGCCGGCGCGTGTTCTCCTTGGTGATCTCGGCCCTCGCTTGCTGGGCCTCTTCGAGGGAGCGGAATCTCACCACGCCACGCGGATAGACCCGCGGAGCGAGCGTCCGATACCGGGCACAATGTCGAAGGAACCTCTCGAATCCGTTCCCCCGTGACGCCGTGACCGGCGCCGCGTTCATCTCCTCCCCGGAACGGTACTTCTCGACCGGCAAGCTACTCCTCCTCGAGGTCGAAGTGCTGTCTCAGGGCCTCCGCATCCCGGCGGTCGAGGGGCCGAACCGTGCCCTTCTTGAGCCGGTACAGTGCGCTGGGCGTCGCGACCGAAACACGAATCCCCTCGATCTCGAGAATCTCCGACTCGACAGTGTCGAACGCAGCAGCATGCCCGAGTCGAGTCATGATGTCGAAGTAGAGGTCGCCGCTCGGAGGATAGTAGCGAACGGCGGGGTACTCCCCCAGGAGCTCGACGGCGGAGATCTCGTCGATGTTCGCGTCGTGGGAGTAGGCCCGCCTCAAGGCGCGCTTGAGCCTCTCGACGTTCTCCGTGGTGGCACGGATGAAGAGATCGAGATCCTCGGTGGCGCGCACGACCCCGTGGAGCCCCATCGCCGCCGCCCAATCAGGACATATTCGAGACCCTGCTCCTCGAAGGCCCGGAGCACACGGAGGATCTCGTCGCGTTCCATGGCGCAAGAGTAGCGCGCCCCTTGACGGCGGGCCAGCCCAGGTAGGGCGGTGGCCTTCAGCGACGGTCCACGGCCCGGTCAGGCGACGGAGACCGCGCCCCGGCGGGGCCTTGGCCAGGCCCTCGCCTCACGGTGCGGGTTGGTCCTTCGAGTCGGCGCTGTCGCAGCCGCGACCTGCCCGGCGCCCGGCCGGGTCGGGGACCGCTCAGGTAGGAACGCCCAGGCGTGGCAGGAGCACGTGCTGCAGCAGGACCCAGACGCCCAGGAAGCCGAGAAAGAACAGCAGATCCGACATGGTACGGGTCCTCCAGTAGCCTCGGTGGCGATTCGTCAACCCTGTTTCCCGCGGGCCTTCGCCGGTCTCGCCCTCGGTTCTTCCGTTAGAGCCACGAAACCGGCCTGAGGTTCCGGGACCGAAGCGAGGCCGAAGACGCCGGCCGAGCGGGCGACTGCGCAGCCCTACGGCACCGTGCTCGACCAGGCCGAGGTGTCGCCGGACTCGAAGCCGTCCTCGAAGATGGGGCTGCCGGACCCCACGATGGCGAAGGGCTCGGGGGTCGTGGCCTGGGCGGTGGCCGCCCCGACCGTCAGCGTGTAGCGCAGGTGAGCGTCCAGGGTGCCGGGCGTTCCGGCGGGGACGTGCCACTGGTAGCGCCCGGAGTCGGCCAGGGCGGCGGCGACGGGCGTCCACGGCCCGCCGGGCCCCCCGGTCGAGAGCTCCAGCGCGACCTCGCCGGTGCCCTCGGGCACGGCGCTGATCCAGTCGACGAAGTGCACGCTGCCGGCGTGCAGGCGCTCGCGCCCCAGAGGGTAGACCGCCGCGATGGCGAGGCTCTCGGGGACGGAGCTCTCCTTGAAGAAGCGAAGGTGGTTGCGCTCGTTGGGGAAGCTGCCTTCCTCCGCCACGAGCGCGAGGTCGGGGAAGCCGTTGTGATCGGCGTCGCCGCCGGCGCGGAAGGCGCGGAAGCCCCCCGGCGGCGGCGTCGTGAAGCCGGCGATCCAGGTCCACCCGCCGGCGCCGTCGCCCGCCCAGACGTCGACCTGGCCGCCGCCGAAGGCGGCGAGGTCGCGATGGCCGTCCCGATCCATGTCGACCAGCTGGGTGGCGTCCCAGGGCCCGGAGGTCGGCAGGGCGCCGGAGAGATCCTGCCAGCTGTCCGGGCCGATCCAGGTCCACACCCGGATGCCGCCGTCGTCCTCGGTGAACGCCAGCTCGTCGCCGCCGTCGTGGTCGACGTCGCCCAGGGACACGCCGCCCAGCCCGAGGAAGTCGGGCGGCGGCAGGTTGCCGTCGCCGAGGGTGAAGGCGCCCGTGCCGTCGCCGAGGTAGACCGTGCCCGCGGCGTGCGAGACGGCGAAATCGGCGTGGCCGTCGCCGTTGACGTCTCCGAAGACGAAGTGCATGTCCGAGTTGCCGCCCGTGAAGCCGAACGAGTGGCTCCAGGTCCCGTCGCCCGCGTTGAGGTAGACGTGGACGCCGGCGCAGCAGCCGAAGGAGACCGAGCCCACGTCGAGGTCGCCGTCGTTGTCGATGTCGGCGAAGTCGGTCCCGAACATCCCCCAGCTCTCGCCGCCGGTGGCGAGGCCGTCGTCCCAGGGCTCCCAGCTCTTGCCGCTGCCGTCCCCCAGCGCGACCTCCAGCAGCTGATCGCCGAGATCGTCGGCGGAATAGTCGTGGTGGATGCCGTAGCCGACGTCCACGAGGCCGTCGCCGTCGACGTCGCCGAGAGCGACGCCTCCGTACCCGAAGTCACCGTGCATCCGCACGCTCCAGCCCCCCTCGCCGTCTCCGAGCCACACCATCACCCCGTGCTGGTCGGTGTTGACGAACGGCGAGCCGTGGTCGCCCACGGACACCAGGTCGAGCAGCCCGTCGCCGTTGACGTCTCCCATCTCCACCTCGGTGCGCCCCCCTTCGAGGGTGGGAGGGACGAGTCCGGCCGACGACTCCACCCACGACGGAGCGGAGCCGCGCGCCGCTCCCCCGTCCGCGGCGCCGTCAGCCGGAAGCGCGAGCAGCAAGAGGGCGAGCAGAGGGGGCACCGAGCCTCCTTTCGTGGGACGTTCCGAAGGCAGGATAGGAGATCGCCATCCCGGGCTCAAGGGCGGCGGGCTGCGAAAGCGAAGAGAGCTCCTTGCGCGATTCTCGTCGCATGGGCGCTCTGGGCCAGCGTCAGGTAGGCGCCGTCGATCCGCGACCTGCGGCTTCGGTCGGCCATGGCGTGCTCTTCTGACCAGAAGAACAACGAGTTGCGTCAGTAGCCGTGGATGATGTTGGGGTCGGTAAAGCGCGGCCAGTCGACCTCGGGCTCGAAGACCAGAGGCTCGGCGCCGGCGTCGTGGACCTCGTAGCGCAGGTCGCTGCCCACCGTGAGGTGCATGCCGGCGCCGCAGCACCCGCACTCGGTCCGGATCTCCACGGAGAGCTCTTCGCCGAACAAGCGCCCTTGCACGAAGGGCGTCGCGATCGCGTCCTCCGCTCAGGCGCCGAACAGCCGCTCGCCGGTCGAGAACACCAGCCGGTGCGGCGTCGGATCGACGGTCACCGGGAAGGCCCAGGAGACGTTGCCGTCGCCGTCGCGGACCAGGAAGAACAGGTTGCTCTCGAGCTCGTCGAGGATCGCCCCGATCCGGGCGGGAGGAAGATCCAGGTCCTCGGCGATCCGCGACGGCGAGAGCGGCTCGCCACGGCGGGCGAGCTGCTCGACGACGTGGTAGCGCACCCGGTGGTGCTCGCCGGACATGAAGGCGAGGCGCGCCTCGCACGTCTCGGGTGCCCGGGCGAGCTGCCTCTCCCAGATGGATCGTGGCACTTCGACGATCTCTTCGCCGTGGCCTCTGAGGATCGTTTCCTTCATCGAAGACTCCTTCGTCGAGCTCAGCGGTGCATCTGCTCAGCCTGGATCTTAGTCCAGCGGCACGGGCGCGCCCGCCACCGGGTTGCCCCGGCCGGCCGGGACGGCGGCACCTGGATCCTCCGGTACCTGACACGGTACTCGACACGGCACTTGACAGGATGCACCGCTGGTTGTACCATTGTTCTAGTAGACTAGAACTCTGGAACAAAGGCCTCCCCGGAATGCGACCCTTGAACCTCCAGATCGACAGCAAGAGCGGCGTCCCCTTCTACCGCCAGATCATCGAGCAGATCAAGTTCGCCGTCGCCCATGGCCGTCTCGGCCCGGGTGACCGCCTGCCGACGGTTCGCCAGCTGGCGGTGGACCTGGCCGTCAACCCCAATACCGTGGTCCGCGCCTACCGGCAGCTCGAGACCGAGGGGGTGATCGAGACCCAGCAGGGCTCGGGCACCTTCGTCGGCCAGGAGCGCCCCGAGATCGACGCCCTCGAGCGCCGCCGGATGCTCGACCAGATCCTCACCGACCTGCTGGCCCGCGCCTCGTCGTACGGCTTCTCCGTCGAAGACGTCCTCGCAGGGCTGCGCCGGCGCAAGGAGGCACGCACATGACTCGGAAACCCACCGGCTCGGAGGTCGCCAGCGCCCTTTGGAGCCTCTCCGTCGAGCGGTTCGCCACCACGGCGCGCGCCGATCTGCGGTTCGCGCCGCTCAACGTCTTCCTGCTGATCGGCGTCTTCGCGCTCGGGCTCGCCGTCCACCTGAGCACGCGCCCGTTCTCCGCCGAAGCGGTCGCTCTCTGCCTGGGCTCGGCCCTCGTCCTCGCCGTCTGCATCCGGGTGGCGCAGGTGTGGGAGGCGGTGGTCATCCTGGGCGCGGCCGACTGCCTGCTGATCTTCCTGACGCTGCGTCCGGACAGCGAGGTCCTGCTCGTCACCGTCGGGGCGGCCCTGCTCGTCTCGACCTGCGTCCAGATCGCCTACCAGTGGGAGCGCGCCGTGGTGCTGCGCTTCGGGCGCTTCCGCGGCCTCGAGCCGTCGGGCATCTTCCTCATCCTCCCGGTGGTCGACAAGGTGGCCCAGTTCGTCGACCAGCGGATCCGGGTCAGCGACTTCTCGGCCGAGACCACGCTGACCGCCGACACCGTGCCGGTCAACGTCGACGCCATCGCCTTCTGGATGGTCTGGGACGCCGAGAAGTCGGTCCTCGAGGTGGAGCACTACGCCGAGGCCGTGATCCTGTCGGCGCAGACCGCCCTGCGCAACGCCATCGGCAAGCACGACCTGGCCGAGCTGCTCTCCGAGCGGGACCGGCTGGGGGGCGAGATCCAGAGCGTCCTCGACGACAAGACGAGCGCCTGGGGGATCACCACCCAGGCCGTGGAGATCCGCGACATCATCATCCCCAAGGGTCTCGAGGACGCCATGTCGCGCCAGGCCCAGGCCGAGCGCGAGCGGCAGAGCCGCATCATCCTCGGCACCGCCGAGACCGAGATCGCCGAGAAGTTCGCCCGCGCCTCCGAGCACTACCGCGACAACCCCGTCGCCCTCCACCTGCGGGCGATGAACATGGTCTACGAGGGACTGCGCCAGAAGGGCTCGATGATCATCGTGCCCTCTTCCGCCGTCGAGACCATGGGCCTCGGCGCCCTCGGCGGGCTGACGGCCTTCGGGCAGGGGGCGGTCGCGGGAGGCGCGGTGCCGCCCGCCGCGGCGGAGAGCGAGCCGAGCGGCGGAGAGCCGGAGTCCGACGCGGAAGTCTGAAACGTCCGGCGCGGTCGAAGGGCTCTTGGGGGCGTTGGACGGCTAGTCTGGACCGATAGTCCGAACGGATAGCCTGAACGGATAGCCCCCGGAGCCCGGCCGCGGCGCGACGGGCACCTCGAAATGCGAGCCCAGAGAAAGGAGATCCCGATGTCCTCGAGCCCCAGACCGTTCACCGCGGCCGCCGCCGTCCTGCTTGCCCTCGTTGCGCTCGCCCACCTGCTGCGCGTCGTCTCCGGCCTGGAGGTCGTGGTCGGTGGCGTCTCCGTGCCGCTTGCGGTCAGCATCGTCGCGACCTTCGTCGCCGGATGCCTCTCCTTCATGATCTGGCGTGAGTCTGGCGGCTGATTCGGCCCGGGGCGCGGACCTCGAGCGAGCCCCCGCCGACCTCTCAGGTGGCGGCCGCTCCAGTCTCCTGCAGCTCGGCCTTGGCTAGCGAGTCGAGCGCTGCGCGCAGGTCCAGGATCAGGTCTTGCTCGTCCTCGCAGCCCACGGCGAGCCGGATCAGGTCATCGGTGATGCCCGCCTTCTCGCGCGCCGCGGGGCTCATGCCAGCGTGGGTCATCGAAGCCGGGTGCTCGATCAGGGTCTCGACGCCGCCGAGCGAGACCGCGAGGGTCGGGATCGTCAATCGCTCCAGGAGCTGCCGGCCGCTCTCGAGGCCGCCGTGGACGCCGAAACAGAGGATCGCTCCGGGGCCGTCCATCTGCTTGGCGACCAGACGATGCTGCGGATGGTCCGGCGCGCCGGGGTAGCGCACCCAACCCACCGCCGGGTGGGCATGGAGCAGCTCGGAGATCGCCCGAGCATTGCGCTGCGCCTGCTCGAGGCGAAGGCCCAGGGTCTTGAGGCCGCGATGGACGAGCCACGCCTGGTGGGGATCGATGCAGCCGCCATGGTAATTGAGCATCTCGCGCAGGGTCCTGTGCTGCTCCTCGCTGGAGGTCACGATGATCCCGGCCACGACGTCGGCGTGGCCGTTGAGGAACTTGGTCATGCTGTGCACCACGATATCGGCGCCGTGCTCGATGGGCCGCAACAGGACAGGGGTGGCAAACGTGTTGTCGACCACGAGGAGCAGTCCATGTTCGCGGGCGATCTCGGCGCAAGCCTCGATGTCGGTCAGCCGGATCGTCGGGTTCTCCGGCGTCTCGATGTAGAGCAACTTCGTCTCGGGCCGGATGGCGGCTCGGATGTTCCGGGGCTCGGAGGTGTCCACGAAGTCCGATTGGACGCCGAAGCGCCGGAAGTGCTTCTCCACGATGACTCGCGAGGGCCCGTAGACGGCGTCGGTCCCCACGACGTGGGCTCCGGCCTCGAGATAGGCGAGAAGAACCGTCGCGATCGCCGCCATGCCGGAGCTGGTGGCCAATGCGGAGTGGCCTCCCTCCATCGACGCTACCGCGTCCTCGAGCGCGGCGACGGTCGGATTGCCCATCCGCGTGTAGATGTACCCGGTCGCCTCTCCGCTGAACCGGGCCGCGCCCTGCTCGACACTGTCGAAGGCAAACGTCGAGCTCTGGTAGATGGGGACGGATACCGCCCCGTGGAGTGGATCCGGCTTGCATCCGGCATGTACCGAGCGGGTATTGAATCCAGCCTTGTCGATGTCCATGGCGCTCCTTTCAAGTCAGCCTAGGCCTTGGTCCGTTGCTCGCGCGCCATACGTCTGGGTGGGTGGAGGCGGGTCTACCCGAGCACCACCTCGACCGCGTGCTCGCCGGCGTCGTCGACCAAGGGAACCAGCGCCCCCGGGGGAAGCTGGGCTCCGTCGAGGCTCAACCGGGAGACGCCGCGGCAGACTCCCCTCGGGTTCTCGACCGCGATCCGATAGAGCGTGTCGCCATGACGGTAGGCGATCTCGAAGCGTGGCCACTCGTTGGGAATGCACGGATCGATGCGCAGGGCGGAGCCTCGCTTGTGGAATCCGAGAATCCACTTCAGGCCCGCGCGGTAGAGCCAGGCCGCGGCCCCGGTGTACCACGTCCAGCCCCCCCGGCCCTCGTGCGGAGGCTCGGAGTAGACGTCGGCGGCGATCGCGTACGGCTCGACCTTGTAGCGGTGAAGGTCCGCCCGGCCGCTCGTATGGTGGATCGGGTTCAGCAGGTCGAAGAGATCGGCGGCCTTGCCTCCGTCGCCGAGCATGGCGAAGGCCGCGACCGACCAGATCGCCGCGTGGGTGTACTGGCCGCCGTTCTCGCGGATTCCGGGAAGGTATCCCTTGATGTAACCCGGGTCCAGAGGGGTGCGGTCGAACGGCGGCGAGAACAGCAGCAAGAGCCCGCTCTCCCGCCGGACGAGAAGTCGCTCTACGGACTCCATGGCCTGGCGGGCGCGCTCCGCGCCGCCGGCACCCGAGAGGACTGCCCAGGACTGGGAGATGGAGTCGATCCGGCATTCGTCGTTCGCCGCCGATCCGAGCGGCGTTCCGTCGTCGAAGAAGGCCCGCCGGTACCACTCGCCGTCCCACGCCTCCCGCTCCAGCGAAGCCGCGACGGAAGCGGCCCCTTGCCGCCACCGCGCCGCGCGCTCCGCCTCCGCGCGCGAATCGGCGATGCCGGCGAACTCCTCGAGGTTGGCCAGGAGGAACCAGCCCAGCCAGACGCTCTCTCCCCGGCCCTCGAGTCCGACCCGGTTCAGGCCGTCGTTCCAATCCCCGGTCCCGATCAGGGGGAGGCCGTGGCTACCCATCTCGAGACTCCGGTCCAGGGCGCGGGCGCAATGCTCGTAGAGCGTCGCCCGATCTCCCGACTCCGTGGGCTCGAAGTACGACTCCTGCTGGCGCTCCCCGAGGGTCGCTCCATCGAGCCACGGGACCTGCACGTCGAGCACCGCCCGATCCGCGGTCGTCGCCAGGTAGTGGACCACCGCATACGGCAGCCAGAGGCGGTCGTCGGAGATCCGGGTGCGGACCCCGCGGCCGCTGGGCGGATGCCACCAGTGCTGGACGTCGCCTTCGGGAAACTGCCGGCCCGCGGCCCGCAGGAGATGCTGGCGCGCCATCTCGGGCTTCGCCACCGTCAGGGCCACGACGTCCTGCAGCTGGTCGCGGAAGCCGTAGGCCCCGCCGGACTGGTAGAACGCGGAGCGACCCCAGATACGGCAGGAGAGCGTCTGATAGAGCAGCCAGCGGTTGAGGAGAAGGTCCATGGAACGGTTGGGCGTCTTGACCTGGACCGCACCGAGCACTCGGTCCCACTGCTCCTGCACCTCGCCGAGAACTTCCTCGCAGCTCATCCGGCGGTAGCGCTCGACCAGTGATCGCGCCTGCCGGAGGCCCTTTCCCTGCCCCAGGAAGAAGAGCACCTCGACGCTTTCCCCCGGTTCGAGCTCCATCTTGGTCTGCAGGGCGGCGCAGGGATCCAGGCCGGCTCCGACCTTGCCCGAGAGCTCCACGCCGCGCTCCAGCGACGTCGGGTGGTCGAGGCTCGGGTTGCGGCCCAGGAACTCGAGGCGATCGCCGGTCCAGGAGGTCTGCCGACCGCCCAGGTCGGCGAACGCGACCCGCTTCGCGAACTCCTCGTTCCAGGCGTTGCGCGCGAACATGGCTCCGGTTCTCGGATCGATGGCGGTGACCACGAAGGGCGCGGAGCCCGCGCGTTCGACACCCAGCACCCACTCCACGTAGGCCGTCACCGAAAGCCGCCGTCTCCGGTCGGACCGGTTTTCCAGCGTCAGGCGGGAGATCTTGATCGGGTCACTCGGTGGCACGAACTGCAGGAGATCCAGGGCGATGCCATGAGACGTGTGCTCGAACCGGCTGTACCCCTGACCGTGCCGAATGACATAGGGCCAGGATTCCTCGCGGATGGGAAGGCTGGTCGGCCCCCAGACCAGACCACTCTCCTCGTCACGCACGTAGAACGTCTCGCCCGGAGGATCGCTGACGGGGTCGTTCGACCACGGCGTGAGCTTGTTCTCGCGGCTGTTCTCGGACCAGGTATAGCCCGAGCCCGACTCGGAAACCTGGAAACCGAACCCCGGGTTGGCCACCACGTTGATCCAGGGAGCCGGGGTCCACTGCCCCTCGCCCAGCACCGTGACGTATTCCCGGCCGCCCGGGGTGAATCCTCCCAAGCCGTTGAAGAACTCGAGATTCAATGCGGGGGGCGCCACGGTCCCGGCCGCCTCGCGCGGCGGGCGGAGCCGAGGCGGAACCGGCCCCGGTCTCGACCGCTGCATCCGCACCACCTGCTCGGACAGCGTGCCCCGGCGTGCCAGGATCAGGACTCTCGCCGCCGCCCGCAGCAGGGTCCGATCCTGCAGTGGCAGAAGGTCGGCCCGGAGCACTGTGACGCCCCCGGGCTTTTCGTAGGCGGCCGCGGACTGGCCGGCCGGCACCATGGTCTCGAGGGACTCCTGGGAATCCTGCGCGTAGGAGCTGGCTTGCGCATTGAGGATCACCAGATCGGCGGCCAGCCCCTTCAGGCGCCAGTACTCGTGCGCCCGCACGAGCTGCCGTACGACGTCCCGCTCCTCGTCCGTCTCGATGGTCACCAGAGCGATGGGCAGATCGCCGGAGATGCCGTGAGCCCAGAGCCCGGACGGACCCTGGCGGTTGCCGGCCAGCACTTCGGGCGCGGCGCGTAACGTGGGATCGACGTAGAGCAGACGATTGGCCAAGCGCTGGAAGAGATGCGCCTCGTCCTGGCTGATCCGGAGGTGGCGGAGCTGAACCTGGGCATGGGTCCAGGCCAGCGAGCTTTCCCGTCCGAACGTCGCCGGCTGGCGGTACTTCTCCGCCATTTCGAGGGCGTGCTCCCGGGAGCGCGCCACGAGCGTAGTGAACACCAGGTCGACCGCCCCTCCCGCGGGAATCGCCACCCGATGCCGGAGGCTCACGATGGGGTCCAGGACCGTTCCTGCCGTGTTCGACAGCGGCCCACCGTCGACGACGGAAAGCGGCGCGCGAACCCCGCGGCCCCGGCCGACGAAGCGTGCGCGGTCGCTTTCGTACTGCAGTTCGCCGACAGTCTCCCCGTCCACCGCGGCCAGATGGGCAAGCCAGATCTGGGACTCGTCCGCCGCCCGCGGGCGCCGTGTCGCCAGCAAGGTTCCGAGGCTGGGAACGAACTCGGTCTCGATGAACAGGTTCGAGAACGCCGGGTGGGCCTCGTCCGCGGCCTGCGGAGCCAGCACGACCTCGGCATAGGACGTGACGTCGATCTCCCGGTCCTGTCTCTCGAGATTGGTCACCGTCAGCCGGCGAAGCTCGGCGTCGTCCTCGGGCGAGACCACGATCTCCAAGGCGATCGAGAGGGAGCGGTGCAGCTGGGTGATTTTGGCCCGATCCTCGGAGTAAACGACGTCGTAGGTGTCCGCTTCGACTCCGGTGGGCTGCAGCCCGGCGGACCAGACGTCGCCGGTCTTCGCGTCCCGCAAGAAGAGGAACGAGCCCCAGCGGTCTGATGTCGGGTCCTCGCGCCAGCGGGTGACGGCGAGGTCCCGCCAGCGGCTGAACCCGGCGCCTGCCGCGGTGACCATCACCGTGTACCGGCCGTTGGAAAGGAGATGGGTGCGGGGCGTGACGTCGTGTGGCGACTCGAAGCGCCGCAGGGTGGCGGGCACGAGGTCGCGCACCAGCGCGGCCTCCCGCACCTCCTCGCTCCGGGGCCGGGTGACGGCCACCGCGCGCGGCGTCCGCTCCTGGAGCAGCAGCTCCGCCGCCTGCACCAGGGGATGGGCGTGAAACCGCCTCTGCATGAGGCCGTCGTGCACTACGTTGCCCAGGGCGACGAGGGTCATCCCCTGGTGATGTGCCATGTAGGCCTTGACCACGGCCACTCGGTCCTGCTCCGGCAACCTCGAGGGGGTGTAGTCGAGGGCTTCGTAGAACCCGTAACCGTCCCTGGCACCGGCCAGCTCGAGGCGGGCGAAGTTGCTCAGGGCGGCTCTGGGGTCCACCATGGCCGCGAGCGCGGTGGCGTAGGGCGCTACCACCACGTCCTCGAAGAGCCCACGCTTGAGGCCCAGGCCGGGCACGCCGAAGTCCTTGTACTGATAGGTCAGGCGCACGTCGCGCACGTTGTAGGCCGATTCCGAGACCCCCCACGGGACCCGCCGCTCCGCGCCGTACCGGATCTGGCGACCCACCACCAGGCGGCAGGTGAGATCGAGAAGGCTGTGGGCGGGTTGCCGCATCACGATGAGCGGCATCAGGTACTCGAACATGGAGCCCGACCAGGAGACGAGGGCCGCGCCGCGCCCCACCGGCGTCAGGGACCGGCCGAGCAGGAACCAGTGCCGCGGCGCAACGTCGCCCTTGGCGACGGCGACGAAGCTCGCCAACCTGGCCTCGGAGGCCAACAGGTCGTAGCTGCTCGGATCCAGCGTGCGCTCGGCCACGCGGTAGCCGATGGAGAACAGTCCGCTCGAGGGGTCGAACAGGAACCGGAAGTCCATGGCCCGGACGAACGCTTCGGCACGCAGCGCGAGCGCGGTGAGACGGTGGCCGAGGGCCGCCGCCGCGGCGGGCGACATCGTCTCGAGATCGCGCACGTGGCTGCGAACGCAGCTCCGAACCGCGCCGGCCCAGGCCAGGACCTCGGACCTGTGCTCTTCCTCGCTGTCGCTCGACAGCGTGCTCGCGATGTCCAGAAGGTCCTCCGCCTGGGCCTGGAGTTTCTCCAGCCGCCCGGCCCATTGGGCGATCGAGGTCGGGGGAGCCTGCAGCGCGGCCGACACCGCCGCCGCCGCCTCCTTCAACTGCACCGCCGTCACCGTCTGCGTGCGCTGGGGATGCTCGGCTTTCTCCACGGCGTCGACGAGCAGCAGCAGGGCGTCGCGGACACCCTCCAGGATCTCCGGGCGGAAGCGAGGGGTATCCACGAGTTCGCGGCACGCCTGACTCAGGGCGATCAGATGCCCGGCCAGATTGCCGCTGTCGACGGTGGAGACGTACACGGGCTCGAGCGGCCGGAGGTCCCGCGTGTCGTACCAGTTGCAGAAGTGGCCGCGCTCCCGATGCAGCTCGGCCATGGTGTCCAGCGTGGCTTCGAGCCGATCGGCCGTGTCCAGGATCCCCGTCCAGCCGAAGTCGTGGGCGACCACGGTACTCAGGAGGTACAGACCCAGATTGGTCGGCGAGGTGCGGTGGGCTACGGCAGGCTCGGGGTCTTCCTGGTAGTTGTCAGGGGGGAGGGAATGCTCCTCCTCGTTGACGAATGTCTCGAAGTAGCGCCAGGTCCGGCGGGCGACGAGCCGGAAGGAGCGCTCCTCCTGCGGCGTGAGGACCTCCGACTTGGCGATCTTCGCCGGGATGCTGATCCGCCACGCGAGGACGGGTGCCAGCAGCCAGAGGATGACGAACGGCGCGGCCGCGGGCCAGGCTCCCGGTGCGAGCACGACGAAGAGCAGCCCCGCTCCCGCAGCGACGACCACGCTCCAACGCAGGTGCCAGTAGAACTCCCCCAGCCTCAGGGCCCCGGATCCCGATTGCGCCGCCGCCACCCACTCGAGGAGGTCCCGTTTGGTGAAATAGAGCCGCCCGAGCGTGCGCGCCACGGCGTCCACCATGAGCCATGCCTGGTGAGCCACCATGGTGAGGGCCAGCAGCGTCTGCACCAGGGCCACGATGGCGTCTCGCCCCACGGCGCGCACGTGGCTTCGCTTGGAGATCCCCCAGCGCCGCGGTAGGAGGCCACCCAGCAGGGAAAGGACGGTCGGCACACCGAGGGCGCCGACGAGCAGGCCGGTCCAGACGAGGGCCGGAGCGCCGGGCAGGGTCCAGCCGGCGACCGCTACCAGCACCGAGAACGGCGCGACGAGGCTGCGGCGGAGATTGTCCACCATCTTCCACCGGCCTCGGGTGGGGATGCGGACTCTCCGCCCCCCCGCGCTGTCGCGGGCGTAGCCCAGGATCCAGGGGAGGAGCTGCCAATCGCCCCGCACCCAGCGATGGAGACGGCGGGCGGCCACCTCGTAGTGGGTGGGGAACTCCTCGAAAAGGGCCACGTCGGTCGCCAGCCCGGCGCGCGCGAACAATCCCTCGAACAGGTCATGGCTGAGCAGCGCGTTCTCCGGCACCTTGCCGGCCAGCGCCCGCTCGAAGGCATCGACGTCGTAGATCCCCTTTCCGGTGTAGGACCCCTCATGGAAGAGGTCTTGATACACGTCCGAGACCGCCGCCGCGTACGGGTCCACGCCGCCGGGGCCCGAGACGATCCGCTGGTAGACCGTGCTCCCCGGGCCGGTCGGCATGGACGGCATGATCCGGGGTTGCACGATCGCGTAGCCATCGACGACGCGGCCCTTTCCGGGGTCGAAGCGCGGCCTGTTCAACGGGTGCGCCGCTGTCCCGACGAGAGAGTAGGCACTCGCCTTGGGAAGCCGCGTGTCGGCATCCAGGGTGAGAACGTAGCGGACCCCCTGGGGCACCGTGGGCGCCTGTCCGGAGACTGGAATGAACGAGGTGTCCGCGGCGCCGCGGAGCAGCCGATTCAACTCGTGGAGCTTGCCCCGCTTCCGCTCCCAGCCGAGCCACTTGCCTTCCTGCTCGTTCCACTGGCGCCGGCGATGCAACAGCAGGAAACGGCTCCCGCCTCCCGGCGGGCCCTCGTATCTCCGGTTGAGGCGCGCGATGCCGTCGGCCAGCGCGGTGAGGAGCTCCTCGTCGCCGGGCACGACCTCGCTGGGCGCGTCTTCCCAGTCGCTCAGCAGCGCGAAGTGGAGATGTCCAGCCGGATTCGCCAGGAAGTGCACCTCGAGCCGCTCGACCTGCTCCTCGATGACGTCGTGGTTGGTGAGCAACATCGGCACGACGACCAGGGTTCGAAGCTCCGGCGGCACGCCCTGGGCCAGCTCCAGCTTGGGGAGCAGCCTGGGTTGGACGAGCACCGGCACCAGACGATGGACGAGGGAGACCGCGATCTCCGAGGCGGGCACCAGGCCAAGGGTCCCGAGCAGGACGAGGATCGGCAGGCCCGCTCCGGCCGTCCAGGTGAAGAACAACAGGCCGGAGAGCAGGAGGGCGGTGAGCAGGGCGATCGTGCCCAAGTATCCGACGGTCGCATGGGCGCGATGGAAGCGGCGGAGCCGGACTCCTAGCGGAACACGGAACCCCAGACGCTTCTCGAATGCCCGGCTGGCGCGGGAGAAGAGGTAGTACCCGGGGTCCTCCTCGGCACGGTCGGGAATGCCGGCCAACCTCGCCGCGCGCTCCTGGGCGTCCGCGTCCGCCCCGACTCCGGCCGCCTCCGCGTTCTCCCGAGCCGCGGCCGCGGCCAGCAGCACGCTCTCCCGTGCCACCTCGATCTCCGATCGGCCCGAGCCCCGGGAGAGCAGCTCGATGCGAGCCCGGTACTCGTCCCGCGTCGCGAAATCGAAGGCCGCGAACCCGGGAGCGGTGCGGAGGACTTCGTCCACCAGGCTGACGCTCTCGAAGAACTGGAGCCAGTCGATGGAGGATATCCAACGCATGCTGGTGATGATGTTGCGGACGGTGACGTTGGCCGCGGCCTGGGCATGGTGCTCGCGGGAAACCACCTCCTCGGCCGACGTCCCCTGGGCGCCGAGCTTCTGGTCGAGCCAGTCCATGGCCGGCAGGATCGACGGTCCATGGTCGCGCAGCCGCTGGGCGAGCTGCACGGCGAACGGCCGGCTCACCGGGGCATCCGCCAGCCGCTCCAGCACGTCGCTCGCACTCTCCGCCTGGCGACCGTTGAGGCCTAGCAGGCGATCGGCCAGCTCGTCCGCCTTGGCGCGCGCCTCCCGGGAGCTGACAATCAGCTGCGACAGCCTTCGCAGGTTGTCCACCAAGGTGACGCGGAGGTGGATGGCGACCGCCCAGAGCTCGCCGATGGTGAGCGGCTGGACACCCTGGTAGGCGCGGACGAATCGCCGCAGCGTCTCCAGCTCGAAGCGGCTGTCGGTGTGGGCCACGTAGGCCCAGGCCAGCCCGTAGACTCGCGGGTATCCCTCGAGGTGGCCGGCGGCGATCTTCGGCAGCAGACGGTAGTAGCTCCCCGGCAGGTGGTCCCGGATCTCCCGGACTTGCTCCTCGACGACGGGGAAGTTGTCGAGGATCCACTCCGCGGCGGGCGTGATCTCGCTCTTCTCCCGCACCGTGGCGGCGATGCTGCGGTACCCGGCCAGCAGGATCCGGGAGTTCTCGCGAACCCTCGGCAGCAGGGTCCGTCCCTTGGCAGGCTTGTCGGTGGTGCTCTGCGCGGCGGCCAGGCTCTCGGCGTGTCGCTCCAGGCGCTCGATGCCGAAGAGCTCGGCGCGGATCGGCTCCTCCCACTCGAGCGGAGCGGCGACGACGGTAACCGAGGCGGTCACCGGGGGACGTGCCTCGGGCTCTCGGCTCTGCGCATCGGGTCTCTTCTCGGGATCGTTCCGCGGCAAGGCCCACTCGATGACCCGGCAGGGGCCTGCGGTCGGTCGCGGATCGAGTGTCGCGTCACCGCGGCCCCGCGATCTTATCGACATCGAGAAGCTCGAAGAGATCCGAGGCGGCTGTGCTCGAGAGTCTCCGCGCGGGATCTGTCGAGGTGAGCCTCCTGCCTGACCGGGCGCGCGAGGGAGGCATGCTCGCCCCCTGCGGCGCGAGCGGTCGAAGCCAGGCCTTGCAGGCGACCGCCGACCTGAGCTAACGAGATGACTGAGCCAAAGACCTCCTATGTTGTCTGCCCTGAGAACTCGACGCTGGGCGCCCAGCGGGAACGGCTTGAATGAAGGCGAGGAGGTGACTCAGCGCAAGCCGGGCGGTGCGAAGGGGCTGCTGCGCGGGAGCAGCAGGAGGGGGGCGGCGAGGGCGGCGAGCACAACGAGGGCGCCGACTGCGCCTGGGGCGAGATGGTTCGGCCATGAGATCTCACTGAGAATCCAGACCGAGAGGCTTGCTGCCGCGGTTCAGTACACGATGCATACGCTTCCGGCCGCGGTGGAGGTACGACTTTGCCGTGCCCACGGCCACTCCCAGCGTTGTTGCGATCTCGGAGACCGAAAGATCGAACCAATAGTGGAGCCGCAAAGCGGTCTGACAGGCTGTGGACCTTCCGTTTCGACGGCCGCAGCTTCCGCGCCGAAGCCGGGACGGACGACTGGTACGAGAGAAGATCCACGTCCGTGCGGGCTCGAGGCCGGCTCAGATCGACTTCGAGATCGAGGACTGCCGGTGCTCCTTCGCCGGGATGACGAGCGAGGGGATCTTCTACTGGGACGAGGACTCGATCGTCATCGCCGCGCCGGAGCCCGGCACTCCGCGGCCGCGAAGCTTCTTCAGGACTTCGGCGCAGAGGATGAGGCTCGTCCGGCGCGGCCTCGACTGAGGTCGCTGCTGCGCCGCCGCGCGGCTCCCGTGCTCACGGCCGTCGCGCTGGCTCGAGCGGGCCGCGAGCTCTGGAATAATCGCTCCATGGGCCGGCTTCGAGCGCTCGTCTTTCCCGACCCGCCCCGCGCCTTCCGCTGGCGCCGCGGGCTCAAGATCAGCCTGCGGGCGGTCCACGCGCTGTGCGCCTCGGTGCTGGTCGGCGGCGCTCTGCTGGCCGTCGATCCCGGGCGAAGCTCGGCCTGGGCGGCCGGCACGGCCATCTCCGGCCTCGCCCTGGTCCTGCTCGATCTGCACGAGAGCGGTGCCTTCCTGGTCCAGATACGCGGCCTCGTCGTCCTCGCCAAGATCGCCCTGCTGGCCACCCTGCCCTGGCTGCGCTGGCAGCCCGCCCTGCTGGCGGCGGCGCTCCTGCTCTCGGTGCTGTCGAGCCACGCGCCGGGGCGAGTGCGCTATCTCGTGCTGCTCGGCCGGGGGCGGATCACCGGCGGCTGCTCGAACGGCTGACGATGGCCCCGGCCTGCTCGCCGGGGTGCTTCCAGGGCGCTTTGGGAGTCGCGGTCTGCCCTGGGGTAGAGTGGTCGGAACGTTCTCGGCAGGAGGGGCGCTGGCGATGCGGACGACGATGCGCGGGATGAGCAGGGCCCATCGCCTCCTGGCCGCCGCTGGCGTCGCTCTCGTGCTCTGCGCGACGGTTTCGGGTTCCCGGGAAACCTCGACCGCGCCACCCATTCGCGGGTTCTCGCCGCGCGGCGCCGCGGTTCAGCGCGCCGTCGAGGAGCAGCTGCGGGCCCTTCCGGACGCCGAGTCGATCAAGGCGTGGCACCGCTACTTCACCGCGGAGCCGCACCCGGCGACGTCGCCGCGCACGCGCGAGATCGCCGAGTACATCGCCGCGCAGTGGAAGGAGCAGGGACTGGACTCGGTGGTGATCCACCGCTACGACGTGCTGTCGTCCGCTCCGGTGCGCGTGCGCGCCGAGCTCGTGGCGCCGGTGCGCTACGTGCCGTCGCTGCGGGAGGATCCGTACGCGGAGGATCCGGACTCGGCGCAGGAGGCGATCAGCGGCGCCTGGCTGTCGTTTTCCGCCTCCGGCGAGGTGACGGCGCCGGTGGTGTACGCCAACAGCGGCAACCCCGCCGACTACGACGTGCTGCGCGCGAACGGCATCGACCCCAGGGGCAAGATCGTCATCGTCCGCTACTCGAATCCCTACAGCTATCGCGGTTTCAAGGCCCTCACCGCCGAGCGGGAAGGCGCGGCGGCGCTGATCGTCTACTCGGATCCGCAGGAGGACGGCTACGCGCGGGGCGAGGTGTTCCCGACCGGCCCCTGGGGGCCGGCGAGCCACCTGCAGCGCGGGGGGATCGCCTACGACTACCTCGTCCCCGGCGATCCGCTGACGCCCGGCTGGGCGTCCACCGCGGATGCCGAGCGCATTCCGGTCGCCGACGCCGTGTCGGTGCCGAAGGTGATGGCGCTGCCGATGTCGCATCGCGACGTCCAGCCGATTCTCGAGCAGCTGGGCGGGCCGCCGGCCCCTGCCGAGTGGCAGGGGGCGCTGCCGATCGAGTATCGGCTGGGCGGCGAGGCGGCGCGCCTGCACGTCGAGATCGACATGCGCACCGACGTGCAGCCGAACTACGTGGTGGAGGGACGCCTCACCGGCAGCGAGCTGCCCGAGGAATGGGTGGTGATGGGGAACCACCACGACGCGTGGGTGTTCGGCGGCGTCGACCCGTCGAGCGGCACGGCGGCGATGATGGAGCTCACCCGGTCGCTCGGGCGGCTGAAGCGGGACGGCGCGCGCCCGCGGCGGACGCTGGTGTTCTGCGCCTGGGACGGCGAGGAGGTCACGCTGACGGGGTCGACCGAGTGGGGCGAGCAGTTCGCGGCCGAGCTGCGGCAGAAGGCGGTCGCGTACATCAACGTCGACTCGGCGGCGTCCGGTCCCCGGCTCGAGGTGTCGGCGGTGGGGTCTCTGGCGCCCATGGTGGTGGAGCTGACGCAAGAGCTGAGGGACCCGTCGGGCGTGTCGCTCTACGAGGCGTGGCGGCGGCCGGCCGCGGAGGGCGGCGGTCCGCAGGACGGCCTTCTGCCGGACCAGGCGCTGGTGGAGACCGCCATCGGCAGCGGCTCGGATCACACGGTGTTCATCAACCACGTCGGTCTGCCGATCGTCGACATGGTGTTCGACGGGCCGTACGGCGTGTATCACTCCGCCTACGACAGCCACTATTGGGTCGACAAGATCGGCGATCCCGGATTTCGCTACACCCGGCTGATGACCGAGCTCTGGGGCTCGCTGGCGCTGCGGCTGGCGAACGCGGAGATCCTGCCGTTCGACGTCGAGTCGTACGCGGCCTCGGTGCGCGAGCTCGTGCGCGAGCTCGAAGAGATTCCGGGGGCGAGCGACCGCCTGGAGATGGCGCGGCTGGTCGACGCCGTGCGCGCTCTGCGCACGGCGGGGCGGAGGCTCGACGCGCGTCTCGAGACCGCGCTGACCGCCGGCGCGCTCCCGCCCGAGGTGGCCGGACGCGTCAACCGGAAGCTGCTGCAGCTCGAGCGCAACTGGCTGCACGAAGAGGGGATTCCGGGCCGTCCCTGGTTTCGGCACCTCTTGTACGCGCCGCGGTACACGTACGCCGCGATGAGCCTGCCGGGAATCACCGAGGCGGCCGAGCGATCCGACTGGAGCCGCGCGGCCGCCCAGCTCTCCCTCGTGGTCGACGCGCTCGAGCGCAACACGGCGCTTGCGGAAGCCGCCGCCGAGGATCTGCCCGCCGCTGCAGCGCCGGACTCGTTGGCATCCCGGCTGCGACAGGTCCGCGAGGGGGTCGACGGGCGCATGGCCGTCTACGTCGAGAACGTGGCGACGGGGGAGCAGGTGGCGATCGACGCCGATTCGGTCTACGAGACCTTCAGCGTGATCAAGGTGCCGCTCATGGCGACCGTGCTCGAGCAGGTGCGCGAGGGTCGGTTGTCGCTCGCGGACCGGATCACGCTCACGGCCGAGCAGCGGCGCATCCCGTCGGGCGTGCTGTACGCGCTCGACGCGGGACTGCAGCCCACCGTGAAGGACCTGCTCACGCTGATGATGATCATCAGCGACAACCAGGCGACCGACGTCCTGGGCGATCTGGTCGGCCGCGACGAGGTGACGCGCTTCATGGGCCGCCTCGGCCTGCCGAACACGGCGATTCGCTTCTCGGACCTCGATTGGGACCGGCTGTGGCTCTCGCAGCTCGATCCTTCCTACGCCGACGCGAGCGGCGATCGCACGGTCGGGTTCCCCTTCGCGAAATACGGCGATGCCGCCGTCAGCGAGGCGTTTCGCAAGGTCGTCGAGGAGACCGGTCTCTATTTCGGCCGCAGCACGGCGCGGGAGATGGGGCGGCTCTTCTCGCTGATGGCCAGAGGGGAGCTCGTGTCGCAGGACGCGTCGGCTCTCATGGTGGCGACCCTCGAGCGCCAGCAGGTGAACGATCGCTTTCCACGATACCTGGGCGGGGACGTCCAGATCGCCCACAAGACGGGCGACGGTCAGCCGTGGGTGGCCAACGACGCCGGCATCCTGTGGATCGAGGGGACGCCGATCGTGCTCGTGGTCTTCGCCGGGCATCATCGCGGCACGACCGAGGAGATCCACGACGCCGAGGCCCGCATCGCCGCGATCGTCGCCGACCATTTCGGGGGGACGGTCGACGCCGCGGCGCTGCGCGACCCCACCGGCGGCGGCGCCGGCGGCGCCAGCGAGTAGGGCTTTGGAACGGGCTTGTCATCTTCCCGTCATGTCGGTCCCGACACGCTCCCCACCGTCGGTCCGGTAACGACCCCGGGACCGCACGACGGGGCTCCCGATCAGCCTCGTGATTCCGCGGTACCTGACCGCCCCGGCCCTCCCGGTGGCTCCGCCCCCTGCAGAGGATGGAGCGCTTGCGAAGGGACGGCAGCCAGGAGTGCGATTCGGCGCGACGGGACGCCCAGAAGCTGGAGGTCCCCGTGTACCCTGTAGTCCCACGATCCCTCACAATGAAGCTGGCGGTGGTCCTCGCGTTCGGCGCGGTGGCCGCCGCTCAGGCCGCTCCGCCTGCCGGCCTGAGCCTCGACGACAGGATCCGCTGCCAGGAGGCTGTCGAGGAGGTCTACTGGACGCACCGCTCGCCGGGCGGGGGACTCTCCTTCGCGCAGGCGGTTCCCGACACCGTGGTCCAGAGACGGGCCGAGGACACGGTGTTGAAGACCGCGGCGCTGCAACGTCTCTGGAGCGTGACGATCACCCCGCCGCAGCTGCAGGCGGAGCTCGATCGCATGGCAGCCCACTCGCAGGCGCCGGCCCGGCTGCGGGAGCTCTTCGCCGCGCTCGGCAACGATCCGGTGATGGCAGCGGAGTGCCTGGCCCGTCCCCTGCTCGTCGACCGCCTCCTCCGCAGCCACTACGCCCACGACCAACGTCTGCACGGAGACTTGAGAGCCCGAGCCGAGCGGGAGGCCCGGGACATCGACTCGGCCAACGCCTCGGAGCGGACGACCGGAGTGCGCACCGAGCTCGAGTGGTGGCGGGGGCGGGACCCGCAGCGGGGCGCCGGGGCGCTCGCGCTGGAGCCGGACGAGTTCGATGCCCGCGTTCGGGAGCTCGGGATGGCGATGGGAAGGCCGAACGGCGAGATCGCGCTCGACCGTGCGAGCCCGCTGCGCGAAGACGAGACCCGCTTCTACGTCCTCGTGGTGCACGAGCTGGACGACGAGCACGTGCGGCTGTCCGCGATCGCGTGGCCCAAGCGTCCCTTCGAGCAGTGGTGGGACGAGACTCGCGGGCAGCTGACGCCCGAGCCGGACGGCCCGGCCTTCGAGTTCCGACTCCCTGCCGTCGCCGGCTCCGCCTGCCCGGACGACACCTGGAAACCGACCCGGCAGCTGCTCGACCCCCGCTACTGGCACACGGCGGTGTGGACCGGCAGCGAGATGATCGTCTTCGGCGGCATGAGCTCCGTGAACACGATCTACGGGGACGGCAGCCGCTACGACC
>Ga0224512_10001550_pt1 | contig 22028 bp, 17 predicted proteins | sample SF_May12_sed_USG_4_FD_169103 | JGI IMG/M metagenome (GOLD analysis project Ga0224512, IMG submission 169103) | Sediment microbial communities from San Francisco Bay, California, United States - SF_May12_sed_USGS_13 | ecosystem: Environmental > Aquatic > Marine > Sediment | place: USA... | reverse complement strand
GGTCGATAGTCTGCTCGAGCTCGGCCCCCAGCTGTTGCAGCAGCGCGTTCTGTTCCTGCAGGGACTTACTCTGCTCGATGGCGCGCTGCACCCGTTCATGCACCTGGCCGGTGAGAATGAGCGTCTCGCCCACCAGTCGAAGCAGCTCGTCCACTAGTTTGGCCGGAACGCGCACAATGGGACCCGTAGTTCCCGCGGCGGGAGATTGGCTTATGCTCGCGACAGCCTGGTCCGGCGCCCCGGCTTCTAAATGCGCTGGCGCAGAAACAGGGGTGTTTGTTTTGGCGGGCGCGTTGGCGGTGGCTGCTTCGGCGCCTTCCCGGTCTATACGGTTCGCCCAGTCGAGGACCGACTGCAGCACGCCTTCGGCGTCCGCTGGCGCAGGGCCCTGACTCAGTAGGGCTTCACACATCATCTCCAGGCAATCCGACGCACTCTGCAATACATCGCCTAGCGCCGGCCCCGGAAGCACTTCATGCTTGGTGAGGGCAAACAAAACGTCTTCTAGTTGATGGGTGAGGTTAGCGATTCCGGTGACGCCGACGGTGTTGGCCGCGCCTTTCAGTGTGTGCGCGATCCGCTGAGCCACCCGAAGTTCCGCCTCACCGCCTTGACCAGAGTTGAGTCGCAGCACGGCGCGAGAAAACTCCGCCGTCTGGGAGGGAAGCTCCTGCAAGAGTCCGTCTAGCAGCTCGGGGTCGACATCTTCGGGGAGCAAAAGCGAAACGTCCTCCGCCGCCGCGGTGGTCTGGCGCGGCTCCATGTCTTGCATGAGCGCATCGGTGACCGGAGCGGATAGCAGATCACCGATGGCTGCGGCGTGGTCGTCGCCAAGGGGCACGGGCCAGGACGGATCCCGCAACATCTGCAGCAGTTCCCGGCAGGCAGGCTCTGCTCCCAGGTCGTGCAGATAGGTATGAACCCGGCCGATCCAAACGGAGAGTACGCGGCGCGATCGCTCTTCCAGCGCCGTGTCCTGACTGCAGTATGCCTCGAGATTCTCGTTGAGTAGGCTGCACACCCGACTGAGCCCCTCGAGCCCGCCCACGTCGGCGGCCATGCCGAGCCGCTCCACCTGGTCACCGAAGTGTTTCAGCGACTCGTTACGCGCGTCGGCCGATGACTCGGCGCTGCAGGCAACGGTAAGCGCGTCGGCGAGAGACCCACGCATGAGGTCGAGCTCGCCTACGAGAAGCTCGACCATCTCTCGCACCGCAGGGTCCAGGTCTTTTGAAGCTACCGGCGTCGGTGTCGAAACCGCTGATGCGGCGATGAGTGTATCGGGCTGCGAACCTTCGTTCGCAATGTGCAGATGCGCTGCGGCGGGTGTGTCGTCAGCACAGGGAGCAAGCTCTTCCATCCCCGTGTCATCGGCACGCTCGAATTCTGGCGCTGACGCATCGAGGAAGCTCTGCATCATCTTTGCATCTTCATCGGCCAGAGGATTGACCCAGCGCGGATCCTGAAGGTGGGCGATCAGTAAGGTTCCGGTTTCGGCATCCTGGGGAAACTCGCAAAACGCTGCCGCCAGCGTCGGCCAGCACTGCAGCAGATCACGGTGCGCCTCGTCAGGCCGGTCGAAGCGTTCGCTGAGCTCTTCTACGAAAGTCTTGAGCAGAACGCAGACGTCCTGAAACACCGGGCTGGAGAAATCAGCGGTTGTCTCCTCCACCCGCGCAATGTGCGCGAGGTAGACGTCCCAGGATTCTGTTTCTCCCCACGCCGACGCGCATTTCATGAGCGCCTCAAGGAGGGCGGCGTTCCCGTCGCCCACCCCAGTGGACTCCGTGGGGGCGACGAAGAAGTCAGGCATTTATCGCCGCCACCTTTTTTCCAGGGAATACGGAGATGGTCTCGCTGGTGCGCGTTGCGGTCTGATCCTCCTTGGCAGAGGCCTGCGCCGGCAAGGTGAACACATTCACCGCCTGGAGCAGCTTCTCTGAGTAGCGCACCAGGTTGTCCGTATACTTGGTCTGCTCTTTGAGCTTTGCGTTGGTTTCCCGGGAACTCTTCTGAATTCCCTGGGCCCGGACCCGCAACTGATTGCTCGCTTTCGCCTGATGCACGGATCGCTTGGCGATCTGCTGCACCATTGCCACCAGCTCGGCGGTGGTTTTCTGGGTGACCTGCATCTCGGTACCGGCGCGCTCTGCGAGCCGGCTACCCTCCACCACCTGGCTGATGGCATCGTTCATCGTGGTCACCGTGTCGTTGGTCTCCACCTGGATGTTGTTCACCAGACTGGCGATCTCGTTGGTCGCGTTGCGCGCGTTTTCTGCCAGGCGCTGAACCTCGTCCGCAACCACCGCGAATCCGCGGCCTGCTTCACCGGCCGAGGCCGCGTGCATGGATGCGTTAAGCGCGAGAATGTGGGTACGCTCGGCGATGCTGTTGATGAGGTTGACCGCGCCGCTAATTTCCTGGGATCGCTCGCCCAGGCGCTTGATGCGTTTTTCCGTTTCGCGGATGGTGTTACGAATGGCGTTGATTCCGTTTACCGTGTCGGACACGGTACCGTGCGCGCTCTGGGTGGACTTGATGGCTTTGTCCGCGGCTTCGCTGCACGCCTGGGCCAGCCTTGCGATGCGGATCATGGAATCCGAGGCGGCGGCAAGCTCAGCGGCGGTCTTTTCCACTTCATTCTGCTCGAGCGTCGCCGCGGAAATGACGTTGTCCGAGCGGGATTTCACCTCTTCAGAAACCTTGGCCACGCCGATGGAAATATTCAGCACACCCTTCAACACCTTTGCCGTTTCGTCGGTGAGCAGGTTGAGGGAGTCGGCCACCGGTCCGGTCACGTCCTCGGTGACCGGAACGCGCGCAGTAAGGTCTCTCTGACTCAGCTTGTACACGGCCTGGAGCAGACCCATAACCGAGTTGTTGAGCTTTTCGTTTTCCTGCTGGGCCTTTGCCAGGTGCGCAACACGTTCGTCCAGCATCTTGTCGAACTCCGCGCCCAGCGTGGCGAGCTCGTCGCCTTCCTTCATTCCGGTGCGGGCGGAGAAATCGCCTTCGGCGATTTTCTGTACGGTTTGAGAAACCTGGCGCACCGGGGACGCAATCGAGTAGTAGGTCGCGAGACCGAGGAGCATGGCGATGACCACACCGCCGACGAGAGCGCCGATGGTGATGTAGAAATATTGCTGGTTGGTTTCGTGGGCTACGGCAAGCGCTTCGTTGGACTCAATCTGGTCCAGTGCCGTGCTGGCGACAATTGCGTCCAGGAACGGGTCCGTGAGTGCCGGGAGGTCGTTACTCACGAAAAGGGTGAGGCGACTGCGGTCCTGGGACTCGAGAATTGGTTTGAGTTCGTTGAACATTTCGTTGAGGTCGGAAAAGTAGGGGTTGATGACGTCGTCAACAAGCTCCCTATCTTCTGCACTCAGGCCAGAAACGAAGTTCGTCCATGCCGCCCTGAAGTCGCGTTCGCCCCGGTTGATGAGTTCGCGGGCATCGGCCCAGGGGGTGGTGCCCTGATTGACCTTGTGGACCTCGTCCATGACGTCGTTACGGAAGGTTTCCGCCAGCTGCACCAGCTTTGAGGTTCCTTCGAACTTGCTGGAAAGCAGATTTTCGGTATTGCTCGAGTTGATCAGCAGCAGCAAGGCGACGAAACCGACGCCGAGCAGAACCGCGCCCTGCACGGCTATCAGAAACAGCAAGCGAGCGCCGATTCTGAGTCCACCGAATGACAGTAGCTTGTTCATGGTTTTCTCCTGAGAATCCTTAAGCCTGATGACGACTTATCTGACCGAATGCTCTTTGCCGTGCATCAGTTTTGCATGACACGCCGCCAGTCTGCGCGCGCCATGTTTCTGTAACCAGCCTGGTCAAGATAGGTGAGGGCGACGTAATCCGACGCCTGGTTGTCATCGGTAAAATCAAGTACCAGCCCGCCGACATCGAAGGTGTGGCCGCGCACAGCGTTGAGAAAGCTTTCGCGGGTAAGTGGCCCCCGGATCTGCTCCATGGCAGCGATGAAAAGCTTGCCGACGATATAGCCTTCTAACGACACGTAGCCGAATTCATTTCCCAGCGCTTGACGAGCCTCTTGCACTATCGGCAGATCGGAGTCGATAGTCGGCACGACCTGGGTCATGATGACGCCGTCAATTACTCCGAATTGTTTGAGTTCATCGCGAAAATTGTCCGCTCCTGTGAACGAAACCGCACTTATGATCCAGTTCTCTCCCTTGTTTCGCGCGTAAGCTGCAAAACGGGCGATATTTGCGTAGGCGCCAACGGTTACCACAATGCGGCATTTAGTGGCCGAGTTTTCCTCCCATGCCTTGAGCGACTGGTATCCGTCGCGGGCGTAGAGCGTGTTGCGTTTGTAAACACCCACCGGGCCCATGTTGTTTCGCGGAGGGTTTTCCCCTTCCATCCTCACCATGTCGTCAAGAATATTTACCACCTCTTCGGTACCCGATAGTCCGGAAAGTGCCCGCTGGATTCCCGTGACTCCCGCCATGCCGTAGGCGTCGTTCTGCACGTAGGCGCATACGCCAGAAGGCGAAATCCCGGCGTCAATTGCGGCCTGGATCACGCTGGCGGTCTCCTGCACGTAGCTCGCGCGGAAGTTCACGATGTCGCCGATACCGGGACGCAGGATTCCGGCTCCGGTGAAGAATCCGACAGCAGGAACCTTGTGCTGGGCAAGGATCGGCAGGGAAACTTTTGCTGTCGGCGTGCCGACGTTGCCGATCATGGCAAAAATGTCCTGACCTACAAGCTGTTCAGTGGCTTCAACGGTCTTGGGCGGCGAATAGTTGTCGTTCAAAGCGATGAATTCGAGTCTGCGTCCGTGGACTTGCTTATTGCGAATTGCCGCTTCTATTCCCGCTTTCATCCCCAAACCGAGCCCGCGCGAATCGCCTTTCAGATCCATGACGCCGCCGATTCGGATAGTGCTGGAAGTTATGCCCTCTGCGGCAAGCGCGTTTGCTGTAGCGAAAAGGGTCAACGCTGCCAGCGTGCCCCGGACGGTACGAATCAAGCTGCGGCTTCCACCGCGCCGACTCGTTGCTGGTAAGGAGTGGCTCGTTTGTGTATTCATGACTCGGATCTCTAATGTGTTCAGTTTTAAGACCGGAAAGCGATCACTTGAGAGCTTGTTTCGCTTTCAGGTAATCCAGCGTGACGCCAACCACCAGTACGCCGATGGTCGCGCCCCGGTCATACAAAGGTGCTGAGATCTGCACTGCATAGGTTTTGCTGCTGTCGTCATACTCAAGTGGACCGAGAAAAACCCGGCCAGCGCCTTTGTTGTACGAGGCCGTCCATTTTTCTTCATCGCCCTGCCAGTAGTCACTTGTGGCCGGGAACGCAGCCACGTTGGCGCCTTTATTGTCGGTGACGAACGCTTCATTGAATGATTTGTTGAGACCAATCACACGTTTCAGAAATCGGCCGGCGTCGTTTTCCTGCAGCGATCGCTTGAAGTGGGTAAGTTCTTTCGTCGACTTCCACTCGTTGTCACGCTTCTTGATCTCATCCAGACTTACTTTCTCCGAATTCTGGCGGCGAGTGGCACGAATTACCGTGGGGTTCAGAGCCATATGCTGGACGGAACGAATTTTCGTCCCGAGCAGCTCCTTGAGTTCCTCCTGGCTCGGCGCGCTCTGTTCCTGAGCTAACAAGCTCGCTGGGAGCATCGCCAGAGTGATTAATAGTGTGAAAAGTCTCATGACGTACCTCCCGATACGTTTTCCAGTTCCGACGGCGTCGCTTCAGTATTGGCGTCGATCACGTTTTCATGACGAGTTGGCGCGAATGAGCGACCCGCCAGTAATTCAATCCCGCCGTTCACGCCGCCATCTCCCGCGACAGCGATTTAATTAATCCGCGTATGTCTACTTCGAGCCAGACCTGCCCACCATGCTCGAACGCAGAATCGGTGAACTTATTGAGCACCTCCGGCAGCGGAGGCCGCTGGTCCATTTCAACACTGTCAGGGGCGAGCGCTGGCAGGCCGTCGATTGCTATGCCGAGCGCGTTCTCGCCTTTATCTATAATCAGCAGCATTTGCCGCGCGCCGACGACTGGATCTGTCCCAAATAGCGCGTGTAAGCTGAATACCGGCACAACGTTGCCGCGCAAGTTGATGAGCCCTTCGACCCAAGATGCGGTATTTGGCAGCGAAAATATTTCTGATCGGTCGAGTACCTCGCTTACCGTGCTCTCTGGAATCAGGATCCCGATGCCGCCGACGTGAACGGCGTAGCGCACGTGTTCCACGATTTGGGCGCCCCCCAAAGCCAGGACCGTGTCACCCTGCTTAAAGCGGGTGAGGGCGGCGCTCGGCGGCAGCCACTCAGGGGTATGGGCGTCGTTAGCAGGTTCACTCATAACTCATATCCGTGCGTTGAGTTCCCGGGTGATTTAGTCACTTTCAGAAGCCCGGGCGCCTGGTTTAAAATGCCTTGATCTGATCGATGATCTGATCCGGCGTGAACGGCTTGGATACCAGATCTCTTCCGCCCTGCATCTGTGCCCACATGCGGTCGGCCTTCTGCCCCTTGCTGGTGACGAAGACCACTGGAATGTCCTTCGTAGCGCCGTCGCTTCCCAGCTTTCGGCATGCCTCGAACCCGTCCATGTCCGGCATAAGGATGTCGAGAAATATGAGCTCAGGTTTTTCCGACTTGGCTTTTTCGATGGCTTCCGCTCCCGTCGTGGCGGTAACCACGGTGAATCCTGCATCGGAGACGATTCCTTTAATGTTTGCCAAATCCGTCGGGGAATCATCCACAACGAGCACTTTGTTAACTGCCATCTCAGTCGTCCTCTGTTGCGTATCGCTTTGGTCCAAGCCGTGGTGCAATTTTTTAAGTGAGCCCGGCTATGGAGTCGAAAGCTATGGGTTCCTTCAGGCACTTGTTGAGAGTGCGGTTGAACTCTCTGATGCCGACGGGCTTGGTCAGGTAGGTGTCACAGCCCGAAAGCTTGCCTTTGACCTTGTCAAAGGGTGAGGATTTTCCCGTTAACATGACTATGGGTATGTTCTTTTTCCGCTTGTCTCGCTTAATGGCCTTGCATACTTCGTAGCCATCCACTCCGGGCATCATCACGTCGAGAAAAATAATTTCGTAGTCGTTCTTGGCGACCAGCGTTAGAGCCGTCTCGCCGTCCTCCGCGAAGTCGGCGGAGATGCCGGACCGCTCGAGCGCAATCGACACCTGCTTGCGCACTGGCAGACTGTCGTCCACCACCAGAGCGCGGTAACCGGAACTGAGAAAGGTTTTCTGGAACTCGCCGGAATCCGCCGGATTCACCTGTCGCCGCGCCGGCGGACTGGCCCCGCTTTGCGCCGCCGTCGAATTCGCCGCCGGCGGTGTCACGGAATTTTTCGCGCGAGGATTTCCACCCGGCGCCGGCGAATGTGGCGTGGCCGCGGAAGCTGGAGCCGGCGACGCTGCGCTTGCCGATGCGCGGTTTCGAATTTCATACTCGACTACCCGGTCCAGCACCCCTAAGGTGCGGGTAGCCGTGAACGGACGGCGGATGAAATAAGGCTCGTTAGACTCCTTCTCGCGGATGACGCTGACTACGGGTATTCGGTTGCTGGCGAACGCCTCTGCTTTGCCCGCGGCTGCGGTGCTGAGCCTGTCGACGAGGAGAATGTCCACGGATTGACCGTCTGGATCGACCAGCATCCGGTATACGTTGGCCCGGGACGCCGAAAGGGAAAAAATGCGCTCGAGCACCTGCCTCTCCAGCTCAGGAACCCCAAAAATCCCTACCAAAAAATGCTTGCTTGCGCTCATCAGCCTCGCGTGAGTCTGCTCGGTTCAGGTGCTGTCCGCGCCGCGGAAGCCGCTCGGCGCCCGGTATACCACTCGGTTCCCACAGCCACGGGCCGAGCGCGCCGTTAGCGGTTTTTCAAGTTATCGTCCGTGAACTGTGTCGCCTGAATGGGAAAAATTCCTATTCTGGGCAAAAGACCCGGCGGGGGTGTTGACTAGAGGCTCGCCACCCCGAGCCGAAAGGCGAGACGGGTGAGCTCCGCGGTATTGCGCAGGCTCAGCTTTTTCATGATATGAGTGCGGTGATTGTTGACGGTTTTTGGGCTGCGGCTCAGACGCGCGGCAATGTCGCTGACGGAAAGGCCCTGGGCCAGCGCGGCAAAAATCTCGTGCTCCCTTGGGGAAAGCGTGCCGAAAGCGCGGCGCGCCTCGGCAGGCACTGGCTGTCCACCTGCGCCGATGCTGGACGCAAGCCGGTCACACAGCCCCACCAGTTCCGCCGCCAGCGCTTCGCATCGTCGCGGCCCGGTTATAGGGTGGCGAAGAGCGCGGGCGATATGACGGATCTCATCCACAATCGCCGCCGCGCGAGGCGTGCTGGACCCCGCGGGGGAGTCCTCCTGGGCGCGGGCCGTCCGGGGTGTGAAGGGTCGGAGATCGTGTACGCCGTTGGCCATGGGTCAGTCTCCGCTGGCGGCCCGGGCCGCCCTCGGCGCCACCGGACGATTGGAGGATTCAACGTTCAGTGCCGCCAGGCTCGCGCCGGAGGTTTGCGCCAGGCGGCCGATCAGGTTTCGCAGGAAAGTCTTGTGAAAACGCAGCTGACAGGAATCCGAAGCGTGCGCCATTTGCTCTTCGTTGATTCGAAGCAGTGAAACGTCTCTACTCGCCTCGATGCTATGGATCTGCTTGACGCCGGAGACGTAGCTAAATTCACCGAAGCAGTCCCCGCTGGATAGAGTGGTCAGGACCTTGCCTCTCTGGGTGACCTTCACGTCTCCTTTAATCAGTATGTATAGGCAGACGTCGGCATTGCCCTCACTGACGATGGTCTGGCCGGCTGGGAACGAACGCCAGCTACCCGCCCGAAGTGCCTCCCATACCTCGTTGTCCGAGAAGTCACTGAAGAACGGCAGTCTGCGCAGGGCGCCGAATCGGTCGAGCTCATCCAGCCGTTGGTCCTGGCATACGAGCTCAGTGAACAAGCCGGCCAGATCGGAGGCGAACTCGATCCCCGAGCGATAACGCTGCGAGGGGTCCTTCGCCAGCGCACACATCAGGATGTCATCCAATGCAGCCGGAAGTTCGGGCCTGAGCTCCAGCACGCTGGGTGGGGGCTCATTGATTATCTGGTGAATGAGGCTGCTCAAGTTCGTGCCCAAGAACGGCCCTCGCCCAGTGAGCAGCTCGAACATCACCACTCCCAAAGAGTAAAGATCAGTCTGGCCGGAAACCTTGTCCTCCTGAACCTGCTCCGGCGACATATACCGCGGTGAACCGACGATTCCGAGGACATGGGTGGTGTCGGCAAGGGTACGGTGGGCGATGCCGAAGTCGCCGATCTTCAGGTCCCCGTCGACGGTCTGCATGATGTTGCTGGGCTTGATGTCGCGGTGGATCACACCCTGCCGGTGGGCGTAATCGATGGCCCGAGCGCAGATGGCGATGATTTCCGCCACCTTGGGAACCGGCAGCATTTCTTTGGGCTGGCAGTAGGGCAACAGCGTGTGACTTCCCTCGACGTACTCCATGACTATGTACGGCTCGCCATTCTCGTCGCCGGCGTCGAAAATTTTCAGAATATTGGGATGATCCAGCAGACCCGCCATATGGGCCTCGTTGAAGAACAGCTTTCTCGCCTGCCGTGCGGTGGTGTCCTCGAGGTTTTCCTTCACTGTGGACACCTTGATGGCCACGTCCCGATCGGCGAACGGGTCGTATCCGAGATAAACGACGCCCATGTTGCCGCGGCCAGCCAGGCCGACGACGTGATACTTTCCGAACTTCTCCGGCAACTCCGGCATGGGCGGGCCGCTCTTCTCTGGAACTCGAAGCGTATCGGCCGGAACTGGTCGAACTTTAACGGGCAATAGGCGGCAAGAGACGTAGGTTTAACTTCAAGCGTTTTAGAGGTTAAATGAGTTAACCGGTTGACCAAATGAGATTTTCGCCTTCGTACTTTTCAAACTACTTTAACTTTGGTGAGCAGGTCGACGGAAAAAGGATTGTCCCGGATCCGGGGCACCCGCGAGGCGACTTGCGAAAACCGGGGCGACTGCAGGGTCTCAGCCGCTATCGCTCAAGCGTTTACAGGCGTCGGTTCGCGCATCGAGTGACGACCAAATCAGAGTTCTGCCGCCCTCAGGGAAACGGTAGAATGCTCAGCCGAATGGCGAAAGTGGCGGAACTGGTAGACGCGCTGGCTTTAGGTGCCAGTGGGGAATTCCCCTTGAGAGTTCGAGTCTCTCCTTTCGCACCAGGTCACCGGGCTCCCAATCAGTGGCAGAACGGACGTCCCATGGGACGACCGCGAGGGCAGTATTGATGCAGGTTACGCTTGAAGACACGTCCACTCTGGAGCGGCGGATGCGCGTCCAGATCCCGGAGGACCGGGTTAAAGGCGAAATCGTTCGACGCTTGAACTCCCTGGCGGCGCGCGTACGCGTGCCCGGCTTTCGACCCGGGAAGGCCCCGCTCAAGGTGCTGGAAAAACGCTTTGGGGAACAGGTGCGAAGCGAGGTCGTCGGCGAGATGGTTCAGTCCAGCTTTTACGAGGCTATCTCACAGCAGAAGCTTCGCCCGGCCGGGGCCCCCACCATCGACCCGCTGCAAGCCGAACCGGGCAACGGCATCGACTATACGGCCGTTTTCGACGTCTACCCTGATTTGCAGACGCCGCCGGTCGAATCCCTGAAAATCGCGCGCCCGGTCGCTGAGGTCACCGATGGTGACGTGAACAAAATGCTGGAAATCTTGAGACGCCAACGCAGAACCTGGCAACCCGCCGAGCGGGCCGCGACGTCCGCCGACCGGGTGGTGATTGACTTCCAGGGAAGTATCGACGGGGCGCCGCTAGACAAAGCCAGTGGAAAAGAGGTTCCCGTGGAGCTGGACGGATCGCGCATGATCCAGGGTTTCGAAGAAGGACTTGTCGGGCTGCAGGCGGGGGAAGAAAAGACTCTGGAACTGACATTCCCAAAGGAATACCCCGATGAGGCGGTCGCCGGCAAACCGGTTACCTTCGCCGTCAAGGTGCATCGGGTGGAGGAACCGTTGCTTCCTTCGCTTGACGACAACCTGGCCGAGAGCTTCGGGGTCAAGGAAGGTGGCCTGGTCAAGCTGCGCGAAGAGGTTACCAACAACATGACCCGTGAGCTTGATGACGCCCTGCGCGCGATGACCAAGCGCCGCGTTATGGAGGCGCTGCTGCAGGGCCAGGAGATTACCCTGCCGGATTCCCTGGTGGCCGAGGAGGTGGGGCGTGCTATCCGCCAGCGTAAGATGGAGCTGAGCCACTCGGGCGTAGACCCCGAAACCGCCGGCCTCGAGCCCGCCATCTTCGAGGAGCCGGCCCGCACCCGCGTGGCGCTCGGTCTGCTGCTGGCGGAAATTATCCGCAGCAATGAAATCAAACCCGACCCGGACAGGGTCAGGGGGCGAATCGAGAGTATCGCCTCGACCTATGAAGATCCGAGCGAGGTTATAAACTGGTATTACGGCGACCGTTCTCGTTTGGCGGATATCGAGACCTCCGTACTTGAAGAACAAGTGGTGGAATGGATTTTGGAGCGGGCGCAGGTGAGTGAGGAGGCATCGTCGTTTGACGAGCTTTTAAATCCGGGGCAGACTAGCTCCTAACCTCGTTCGGACACCCAGATTGGCATAGAACACCGTTGGTAGTACGTGTCCAAGCCATACAGGATCCGCGGATTGTCCGACCGGCATTCGCCAACCTCGATGCCATCGTCCCCTATTCGTGCTCCTGGCGTTCCGCCACCGTCGGGGAATTTTGTGGCCCAAATTTGTCAGATTAAGGATTGAGACCAAGTGACCGATAACCACGTCATGAAGGGAGCCATGGACACGCGAGCGCTCAATCTCGTACCCATCGTAGTGGAGCAGTCGGCCCGGGGCGAGCGCTCGTATGACATTTATTCCCGACTCCTTAAAGAACGTGTTGTGTTTCTTTGCGGGCCGGTGGAGGACTATGTGGCCAACCTGGTCATCGCCCAGCTCTTGTTTCTAGAGTCGGAAAATCCAGACAAGGACATTCATCTCTATATTAATTCGCCCGGCGGGATAGTTTCGGCCGGACTCGCCATCTACGACACGATGCAGTTCATCAAGTCGGACGTCAGCACTATGTGCGTCGGGCAGGCGGCCAGCATGGGCGCCCTGCTGCTTGCAGGAGGCGCTAAGGGCAAGCGTTTCTGCCTGCCGCACTCCCGAATCTTGATTCATCAGCCGCTGGGTGGATTTCAGGGCCAGGCGTCCGATATCGACATTCATGCGAAGGAAATCCTCAAGACCCGTGAGCGATTGAACGAAATTCTCGCTCACCACGCGGGTCAGCCCCTGGAACGCATCCAGACCGACACCGACAGAGATCGATTCATGGGCGGACAGGAAGCCGTCGAGTATGGGCTTATTGATCAGGTGCTCGTCAGCAGGAGCGTGCCTGCGGCGGTGACCGCCTGACGCACAGCTGAGACGAGGTAGGCGAATGGCCAATGACAGGCAAGGCAAGGGCGGGGACGGCGACCGTCTTTTGTACTGCTCCTTTTGCGGCAAGAGCCAGCACGAGGTGCGCAAGCTTATTGCGGGCCCGTCTGTCTTCATCTGTGACGAGTGCGTCGATCTCTGCAACGACATCATCCGCGAGGAGATCCAGGAAAAGACTGGCACGGGTACCGGAAGCAAGCTGCCTACGCCGCGGGAAATTAGCCAGATACTCGACGACTACGTGGTCGGCCAGCAGCACGCCAAGAAAGTGCTTTCCGTCGCCGTTTACAACCACTACAAGCGCCTGGACTCCGGGGTCAAGGTGGACGAAGTGGAGCTTTCCAAGAGCAACGTGATGCTCATTGGACCCACTGGCTGCGGCAAGACTCTGCTTGCGGAGACCCTGGCCCGACTGCTCAACGTGCCGTTCACCATTGCCGACGCCACCACGCTGACGGAAGCGGGGTACGTGGGCGAGGACGTGGAAAACATCATTCAGAAGCTGCTGCAGAAGTGTGACTATGACGTCGAGAAGGCGCAGACCGGCATTGTCTACATCGATGAAATCGACAAGATTTCCCGAAAATCGGACAACCCTTCGATTACGCGGGACGTTTCTGGCGAAGGCGTGCAGCAGGCTCTGCTCAAGCTCATCGAAGGCACCATTGCCTCGGTTCCGCCCCAGGGCGGACGAAAACACCCGCAGCAGGAGTTTCTCCAGGTCAACACCGCCAATATTCTGTTTATTTGTGGCGGCGCCTTCGACGGCCTTGCCAAGATTATCGAGAACCGGTCTTCCAAGCAGGGCGGCATTGGCTTTGGAGCCGAGGTCAAGCGCAAGGAGGAAAAAAAGCGGGTCGGTGAAATCCTGAGGGACGTGGAGCCTGAAGATTTGATTCATTACGGGCTGATTCCGGAATTTGTCGGGCGCCTACCTATTCTCGCCACGCTGGATGAGCTGGACGAGACCCAGCTGGTGCAAATCCTCACCGAGCCCAAGAACGCGCTTACCAAGCAGTATAAGCGGCTGTTTGGAATGGAGGGGGTCGAGATAGAGTTCCGAGTGGACGCCCTAACCGCGGTGGCGCGCCGCGCCATGGAGCGCAAGACGGGGGCCCGTGGCTTGCGTTCCATCGTTGAAAACGTGCTTCTCGACACCATGTACGATCTGCCGTCCATGGACAATGTCGTCAAAGTGGTGATCGACGAGGGAGTCATCAAAGGCGACTCCGAGCCGCTCGTTATCTACGAAGGCGACCGCCAGCGGGCGGCGTTGGATTGACCCGACTTCGACGTCTTTTCGGCCTTCGGGCGCTCACCCGATTCTTTCCTGTTACCCTTGATCCGCGGCGGTTGCCCGTGATCATCCGCTCCTAGGCGCTTCTAAGTGATATTTGCGCCTTTAAATCATTGAGATTCCCTTGCGCCGCCACCACATGAGGTAAAATACAGATTACGCCAGCCTGCGCGTGGCGGGCTCCCGAAACCTTCCAGTAGAGGTGAACGTGGACGAACTCAAAACTCCCGAAGCCAGCCATTCCGAAGAACCGAACGTTCTGCCGGTATTGCCGCTACGTGACGTCGTTGTCTACCCGCACACGGTGATCCCGCTGTTCGTGGGTCGAGACAAGTCCATCAAGGCGCTAGAGCGTGCCATGGAGACTGACAAGCGCATTCTCCTGGTGGCGCAGAAAGACGCTGCCAAGGATGACCCGGGCGTCGAAGACATCTACATGGTCGGGACCGTTTCCAATATTCTGCAGCTGCTCAAGCTCCCTGACGGAACTGTCAAAGTTCTCGTGGAGGGCGGACAGCGCGCCCGCGTTGAGCGATTCGTTGAACTCGACGATTTCTTCGCCGCGGAGATGTCGCCCATGGGCGGCCTCGAAGAAGACGAGCGTGAGATTGAAATACTCAACCGTTCCGCGCTGGCCCAATTCGAACAATATGTGAAGCTGAACAAGAAGGTTCCTCCGGAAATTCTTGCCTCGCTCTCGAGCATCGATGACGCTGGAAGGCTGGCCGATACAATCGCAGCGCATCTTTCGGTCAAGATCGAGCAGAAGCAGGCGATTCTCGAGATTGAAAGCGTGCGTGATCGGCTCGAACACCTCATAGCTCGCCTTGAGGAGGAAATCGATCTTCTCCAGGTAGAAAAGCGCATTCGAGGTCGGGTCAAGCGACAAATGGAGAAGAGCCAGCGCGAGTACTATCTGAACGAGCAGATGAAGGCTATTCAAAAAGAACTCGGCGACATGGACGACGTGCCCAACGAGGCCGAAGATCTGGCGAAAAAGATCGAGGAAGCTGGAATGACGAAGGAGGCCAAGGAAAAGGCCACCGCCGAGCTCAACAAGCTGAAGATGATGTCGCCCATGTCAGCGGAAGCGACCGTGGTGCGAAACTATATCGATTGGCTCATCAGCGTGCCCTGGAAAAAGCAAACCAAGATCCGCAACGACCTTGGTAAAGCGGAAGAGGTGCTTGAGGCGGATCACTACGCCTTGGAAAAGGTCAAAGAGCGCATTCTCGAGTATCTGGCGGTGCAGCAGCGGGTTAAGAAATTGAAAGGCCCGATCCTTTGCCTCGTAGGACCCCCCGGCGTTGGTAAGACGTCACTGGGTCAGTCCATTGCGCGCGCCACCAACCGCAAGTTCGTGCGCATGTCTCTGGGCGGGGTGCGCGACGAAGCGGAAATCCGCGGCCATCGTCGCACCTACATCGGCGCACTGCCGGGTAAGATCATCCAGAATCTGGCCAAGGTGGAAACGCGCAACCCATTGTTCCTGCTGGATGAAGTGGACAAGATGTCCATGGATTTCCGCGGCGATCCGTCGTCCGCCCTGCTCGAGGTGCTCGACCCGGAGCAAAACCACACCTTCAACGACCATTATCTGGAAGTCGATTACGACTTGTCCCATGTAATGTTCGTGGCAACGGCGAACACGCTCAATATTCCGCCGCCTCTGTTAGACCGAATGGAAGTCATTCGTCTTGCTGGTTACACCGAAGACGAGAAGGTCAATATCGCCAAGCGCTATCTGCTGCCGAAGCAGATGCAGAACAACGGGCTCAAGGAGGATGAACTGACAATCTCCGAAGCGGCAATGAAAGACATCATCCGCTACTACACCCGTGAAGCCGGCGTGCGTAACGTGGAGCGAGAGATTGCCAAAATCTGCAGAAAGGTCGTGAAGGGTAAGGTATCCGGACAGTCCGAGGGCAACACCCGGATCACGCCCCGCCAGCTTGAGAAATACCTGGGCGTGAAACGTTATCGCTTCGGACGCATCGACCAGGAAGATCGCATCGGCCAGGTGACCGGGCTGGCCTGGACGGAAGTAGGGGGCGATCTGCTTACCATCGAAGCCGCGATCACTCCGGGAAAGGGCAAGTCGCAATACACCGGACACCTCGGAGAAGTGATGCAGGAATCCATTCGCGCTGCCATGACGGTGGTTCGCAGCCGCACGCATTTGCTGAATATTCCGGTGGATTTCTACCAAAAGAACGACATCCACATTCACGTCCCCGAAGGCGCGACACCGAAAGACGGACCTAGCGCGGGCGTAGGTATGTGCACGGCGATTATTTCCGCGCTGACTAAGATCCCGGTACGTTCGGAAGTCGCGATGACCGGAGAAATCACGCTGCGCGGTGAAGTACTGCCCATCGGTGGACTGAAGGAGAAGCTGCTCGCTGCGCTTCGGGGCGGCATCAAGACCGTGCTCATCCCGGAAGAGAATGAACGCGAGCTTGCCGAGATCCCGAACAACATCAAGCAGAATCTTGACATTCGGGCGGTCAAATGGATCGACCAGGTTTTGGAGGTCGCGCTCACGCATTTGCCGAAGGCGGCCGATCAGGAGAAACCGGAGCAGATCGTGGAAGGAGAAGGCGGCAAGGACGACGACGCGCGTAACATCCTTACGACACACTGAGTGAGATTGATTCGCAGGAAAGCACTTATTGAAGCGTAATTGACGCACAGCCGGAAGCCGCCGCGGTCGCGGCGGCTTCCGGGACTCGCGGCGCAGAGGATCCGCGATTGCCGGAATGAGGTTTGAAGACACCTAGCGGGGCATGGAACGCGAGTTTAACCCACCCAGTAATCATCTTGTCTGCCGGCGATGTTACAAAGTTTTGTTCCCAGAGATCGCGCGGTTTCCTTGCTTGACACTGCTTTCAGGCAGTTGGTATAAGAATTCGCGCAAGTATCGTTGGCGACGTCCGGGTCTATGCGAATTTACGGAAGTTTACCGGACGTTTATCATTTTTTGAGCTCGTGCACTTGAGGGGAAAGGTAATGAATAAGGCTCAACTTATTGACGCGGTTGCCGATGCAACCGATCTTTCGAAAGCGTCCGCGGGACGCGCGGTTGAATCTGTACTGGATATCATCACGAGCTCGCTGAAGAGAGGCGACGCGGTGACTCTGGTGGGGTTTGGAACCTTTACCACCCGGAACCGCGCCGCGCGTTCAGGTCGTAATCCGCGCACCGGTGCGCCGCTACACATCCCGGCGTCGACCCTGCCAGTGTTCAAGCCTGGCAAGGCCCTGAAGGATGCCGTAAACTAAACGGCTTGCCTTCGGGTGCTTAGCTCAGCTGGGAGAGCGTCGCCCTTACAAGGCGAAGGTCGGGGGTTCGAACCCCTCAGCACCCACCAGACCACGGAGTGGTAGTTCAGTTGGTTAGAATGCCGGCCTGTCACGCCGGAGGTCGCGGGTTCAAGTCCCGTCCACTCCGCCAATAGCTCTTAATAAGATGGGCGCCGCCGCGCGCGGTTGCGCCCATCGTGCTTTCTGAGAGGCGATTCGAACCACTCCGCGGCGATAGAGTCCAAGCCAGCATGCTCGAGTTCATCAGAAAACGGGCGACCGGATGGGTTGCCTGGGGTATCGTCATACTCATCAGCGTTCCCTTCGCACTGTGGGGCATTAACCAATACTTCACCCCCGTTTCCGATCTCTCCGTAGCCAAAGTCAACGGCACGGAAATTGAACTTCGAGAATTTCAGAGAGCCTTTCAGGAACAGCGCTCCAGGCTGCGGCAAATGCTCGGCCCGGAGCTGGCTGCCTCCATCGACGAGGGATTGGTGCGTCAGCAGGCCCTGGATCAGCTCATCCGCGACCAGCTTATGCTTTTGGCGGCTGCCGGTGCCGGCTTGCGAATCGGCGACGTCCAGCTCGCACTCCAAATTCAGTCCCAGGAGACTTTCAGAAGCGACGGGAGTTTCTCACCCGAGCGCTACGAAAGCTTTCTTCGCCAGCAGGGCTACTCTCCCGGAGGTTTCGAGGAAATCATGCGGCAAAGCCTGCTATCCGGGCAGATCGTTAATGGACTGGCGAGTTCGACGTTTGTGACCGAAACGGAGCTGGCGCGCATGCGGGCCCTTCAGGGGCAGCAAAGGAGCTTCAGAACGCTCGAGGTGCCCGTTTCACGCTTCACCGACGTTCCCATTTCCGAGGAAGCCATCACCAGCCACTACGAGGAGAACAAGGCCGTCTACGCCAGGCCAGAGCAGGTCGTGGTCGAGTACCTCGAAATTTCAAGGCCCCGCATCGCCGCCGGGATTCCGGTGGACGAATCCGAACTGCGAAGTCTGTATCAAGCGAGGCAGGCCAACTACGTCACCCCCGAGCAGCGCAAGGTCAGTCATCTTCTCCTGAGCGTACCGTCGGACGCAGACGAATCCGCGGTGGAAGATGCGCGGAAGAAAATACTCGACATCCGCAGGCAAATTGAGTCGGGTGCTTCCTTTGAAACCGTGGCAAAGGAACACTCCGACGATCCGGGAACAGCTCAAAATGGCGGCGACCTCGGATTCATCGCCCGGGGCGTGATGGATCCCGCCTTCGAGTCAGCGGCTTTTTCTCTCCGCGTGGGCGAGTTGAGCGAGCCGGTCCGGACAGATTTCGGCTTCCACCTCATAAAGGTGACCGAGATCCGTGAGCAACGAATCCGAGACTTCGAGCAGGTTAAATCACAGCTCAAAACCGAACATCAGAACGAGCAGGCGGATCTTGTATTTTCAGAACGGGTAGAGCGTCTGGCCAATCTGGTGTTCGAGCATCCGGAATCTCTTGAAATCCCCGCGGAGACTCTGGGCCTCGAGGCCAAGGTGTCCACGCCTTTCGGCCGACAGGGAGCGCCGGCCGGTATCGGGTCGAATCCTCCGGTGGTGTCGGCCGCGTTCAGCGACGACGTTCTTCAGGCGGGCAATAACAGCGAGGTCATCGAGCTTGGCAACGGCGTAATGGTGGCTTTGCGAGTTAAGAGCCACGAGCCTTCCGCGCCGCGCCCTCTGGACGAGGTTCGAGGCCAGATTGCGCAAGAACTGAAGCTTCAGGCAGCGCGCGAAAAAGCAATGGATACCGGCAGGTCGCTGCTGGAAAGGCTCAGGAACGGCGAATCCCCCGAACGGGTGGCGGCGTCGGCGGAGGTTCAGTGGAGCGAACCTGTGACTTTATCGCGGCAGTCTGGTGAAACCGACCCAGGACTTCGCGCCCTCGTTTTTCGAATGCCCAGACCTGAGCAGCAGGCGCGCACTTATGCCGGACGGCCGCTCCCCGATGGAGGCTTTGAGATTGTGGCGCTTCAATCGGTGACCCCGGGTCCGGCGGAAGGTGAGGGCGATGCGCCCCACGAAGTTCGCCGATCCATGGCTGCCGCCTACGGATCCGCTACCCTGGAAGAGTACGCCCGGGCCCTGCGGGATAAAGCGGAAATCGTGGTCAACCAGGAAAATCTGCAGGGTCGCCTGTAGCGTGCCGTCCCACCAGTAACTTACGAATCTCGATAGCTCCGGAGCCGCCGGTCGGAGTTGCACCTCGTCGCCATAGCGACAGCTATTGCTCCTCGGCGCGCCTTGCCCGGCGACCCGCTAGCTCGCCGATATATCGCAACTTAAACTTACTGGTCGTACGGCACACTAGACCCGAAAGAATCAGCCGCTGAGCGAAAGCCGGCTGCCGTTCCTGAAACGCTTTTTCAGGAATTCCATCTGATCGGCGAGGATCCGCCGATTGGAGAGCACCAAATATTCTGCGCGGTTTGGAACGAAAGGCACCGCCAGCAGGCTCATTCCGGATCGCTCCGGTGTGCGCGCGCCCTTGGCGTGGTTACAGGGCTTGCACGCGGTGACCACGTTGCGCCAACTGTCCGTTCCCCCTTGGGACAGCGGGCGCACGTGATCGCGGGTCAGCATGTGTTCCGCGTACTGTTGTCCGCAATACATGCAAATCTGGCCGTCTCTCAGAAAAAGCTCACTATTCGACAGCGGCGGCACCAGCCGGCTGCCGCGGGGATTCTTGAGCTTGCCTTTTACCGCAATAATGGAGCTGATGGTGACGATGGACTGCTCACCGCTGACTCGGTTGAATCCACCATGAAACGTAAACAGGTTATCCCCCGCATTCCACGCAATCATCGAACGCGTGTCCAGCACCACGGCGACGCGCCAAGGAATCCAGCGAAGGGGCTGACCCGTGACGTCCAGGCGCAGAATTAACGGTGTCACATTCGCTTCCAAAAGCTTTCCCTTGAGATGCGTCTTATTGGATTGGTACAGTTAAAACCCTAGATTATTGTGCATAAAAGGGCAAAGAAAGCAAAACCATGACCGGAGGGCCGGCGGCAGCGTGTCGCCGACCGCGGCAAAGGCTCGACTGACTGCATGCGGTGGAAACCTTCGTCGGGCAGCGAAAATTGGAACGTTAGGATCATCCGGCATATGCCCGCGCGCCGTGGACGGGCTTGCATCGTTAATAGGCGGCGACTAATTTTTATAGCGGTGGGGTGGGGTCTATTTTGTGAAGTCCAGAAAAGACAAAAAGCTGCTCGGCAATCTCTCATTTGTTGGCCGAACATTCGAGGGGCGATTCGATGAAACCCCGTATGTTCTGGACATGGATGCAAACCTGTATATTGGGCCTGCTGACCATTTGAGCCGCGACGAGCACGCCGGAATCGAGGTGATTTTCCAGTTTCTAAAGCAAACGGAAAAAATCAAACACCCGCTGAAGGAACTGATTTATAACAGGATACGGTTGCTGGACGCGTTTACCGCCTTCGACCTGGCGCGGGTGGAAAGCCAAGCTGACGAGTTCCAGATTTTCATCTTCGGGACTTACGACGGAGAACCCCTCGCGGGTACCGGTGATGACGATCTGCCAGCGGGTCCGTGCGGAAAATCAATCAACGACATCAAACGCCGCTTCTATGCAGCGTGTAGAATCCTCGACAAGAGCTTCGATAAGCATAAGCTGGAAGACGTACAGAAAAACGCCGAAGCTAAATTCAAGCGCTGAGAGGGTGATTTTGAATTTAATTCAGCGCAGCTGAAAAGTTGCTCGGTAATTTCCTACCTTTATCCCCCTCACGTTAAGAATATCGGCGCCGGCCAGATCGGTCAGGGACTCCGCGGAGGTCGAATCCGGCCTGATATCGAGCTGCTTCAATATTTCACAAGCAACGACCGGTCGCACCCGGGCGTCGGCGTCGCCGTCCCCAACCTTGAAAGCGATGCCCAGGCCCTTGGGAAACGTATCACGGGGCGCCACCGACAGGGCGTACACGCCGGCCGCGCCTGCTTTGGCGAAAACCCCGCTTTTGAAGCTCGTCATCACTCGAGTATCGAAGCGGGCGGTGCCTGCCACCATTTCCGGATGACGGGTTCCGGCGGTGAATAACAGCTCGAGTTCTTCTGCGATTTCCCGTCCTTCCACGGTAGGTGCGCCTTGCGCATAGGCCAGAGCGGCGTACATGTGGGCAAGGCCCCGCATGGACACCCAGTGGGTGGGCAAAGAGCAGCCATCTATGCAATGAGCCAGCGGCTTGCTTTGCGCGCGGCAGAGGGCGGCAACGATGTCGTGAATACGTTTTTGAAGAGGATGCTCCGAGTCCGTGTAGCTCTCCAGCGGCCAGCCGCGCGTGAGGCAGACCGCGAGCATGCCGGCGTGCTTGCCACTGCAGTTCGAGTGCAGGCTCTCCGGCAACTTGCCCGAGCAAACCAGCGCGTCTCGTGTGGCGGCATCGTACGGCCAGTGGGCGCCACAAAGCAGCGCCTTGGGGGAGAGTCCGTAAGACTCGAGAAGGCCTTTTACGCGCTCCGTGTGCATGGGCTCGCCACCGTGCGACGCCATCATTACGGCAAGGTCCGCGAGCAGCTCGTTGCCGCCCCGCGAATGATCCCGATGGAGACCGTCCATCAGGTAGGGCAGGAGCTGAAAGGGTTTAGTCGTGGATCGCAGCGGAAAGGCCAGATCGATATCGCCCACAGCGGCGAACTGGACACCCTCGCCGTCGATGACGGCAATGGCCCCGGCGTGCCGGGTTTCGAAATGCTGCACCGGGCCGCGCGTGGCCTCGACCAGAATGGGAAGACTATCCATTTGAATGTTGCCTTATGGCTTCGATTCGGTCAGCCAGAGGCGCCTATACCGACGATATTGAAGCCCGCATCTGCGAAGATCACCTCGCCGGTCACCGCCGAGGCCAGATCCGAGCAAAGAAAAGCAGCCAGGTTTCCCACCTCGTCGATGGTGACGTTTTTTCTCAA
>Ga0224512_10001548_pt1 | contig 22033 bp, 20 predicted proteins | sample SF_May12_sed_USG_4_FD_169103 | JGI IMG/M metagenome (GOLD analysis project Ga0224512, IMG submission 169103) | Sediment microbial communities from San Francisco Bay, California, United States - SF_May12_sed_USGS_13 | ecosystem: Environmental > Aquatic > Marine > Sediment | place: USA... | reverse complement strand
CGGATATCGGCCATATCCTCGGCTGGCGTTTCGCCCGCATGCTCGAGTGATTCTAGATCAGCCGGAGCGACATTCGGCAATTCGGCGGCGCCCGTCAGGTACCGCACGACGCTGAGCAAGTGATCCGCATGCAAGGTGCCTTCGCGGCGCAACAGCGCGACTTCTGCCTGACAGCCACTGGGCACAATGCAGCAACGCCGACCCGCCTGCATCAGTGCCGGCAGCAAGCCACCAACCGGTCGAAGTGCTCCGGAAAACCCCAGTTCACCAAAGAATTCGTGTTGTGCAAGGCGCTCAGCCGGCAATTGTCCGGAAGCCGCCAGTATGCCAATGGCGATGGCCAGATCGAAGCGACTGCCCCGTTTGGGTAAGTCCGCCGGGGCAAGATTGATGGTGATCTTGCCGTCCGGAAAATCGAAGCCCGACTGGCGGATCGCCGCCCTGACCCGTTCCCCACTCTCCTTGACCGCCGTTTCAGCGAGGCCACCGATAATCAGTCTCGGCAGGCCACCCGACAAATGCACCTCGCAGTGGACCTGTGGCGCCTCCAATCCCAAGTCGGCACGGGTCGCAACCGTCGCCAGTGACATGGCGCGCTGAAGATGCGGACCAGCCTAATCCGAATCCGATTCGGCCAGGCGTTCTTCGAGGCGCTGCAACTCGGCTTGCAGTGCCGTTAATTTTTCGCGCGTGCGCTCCAGCACTTTGCGTTGCACATCAAATTCCTCGCGGGTGACCAGGTCGAGCCGTTCGAAAGTGCCGGCCAGCAAACCCCGAAAGTTTCGCTCCATGTCCGCCCGCAGCGTCGCAAGTGCGTCGTCGTCGGGCACGGCGCTGGCGAGTTTTTCCGCCAGTTCACTGATGGCTTGATTGTCCAGACCCCGGCCTTTGAGAAAGTCCTTGTCCACGCTATTACTACCTTAAAGTTTTTTGGGCAGCGCTCGCGCTGCTCCGGCCTGAAAATTGCGCCCCGGTACTAAGCGCTCTCTGTTTGCAGTCGCACCAACACGGTGCATCCGTGTCCCTGGCGAACCTCAAATTATAATTTAATCTATTGATTTATAAATAAAAAACGTTTCTGGCATAAAACCTGCAAAAGGACACGCTAGACACGCCAGATGGTGACATCCGAGCTGATCAATCGCAATAAACAAAAGAGGCCTAACCGTGAATAAACTCTTACTGCCGAGCGTATTACTGCTGAGCACTATCTCAGCACCGAACCAAGCCGCCGACGTTTCCGGGAATATCGGCTGGAACAGCGAGTACATTTTTCGAGGCATTCCGCAAGACGATTCATCGCCATTCGCCGGCCTCGATGTGGAGCATCGCGGATTGTACGCCGGGACCTGGGCTGCGGATGTCGGCGATGGCCTGGAGGTTGACCTTTACGCCGGTTACGGCGGCGAAGTCGAAGATTTTTCCTATGCCATCGGCTTCACCTCTTACCTGTATACCGGTGATTTCGATGACGATTACCTGGAACTCAATCTATCCGGTGGATACAAATTCTTCACGCTTGATGTCGCCATCGGTGAGTACGATAACTTCAGTGGTCCTACCCTCGACTATACATTTGTCTCCGGCACCGCTGAGTACAACGGGTTTTATGGTGTCATCGGAGTCTTCAGCCAGGATTTCGACGGCGAATTCTATGAAGCAGGCTACGGCAACACGCTTAGCGTCGGTGACACGGACCTCGTCGACTACACATTCTCGGTGATTCATAGCAGCGATAAACTGCTTGGCGGCAAAGACGACACATCATTCGTGTTGAGTGTCAGCAAGACCTTTGACGTCTTCAGCAATTAGCAACTGCCACCCGGTTAACTTTCTTTGCAGGAGTTGTCCGGCTAAGCCCCGAAAAAAAAGCGCACGCCCCAAAGGAGATGTTTTATGAAATTGATAACCGCCATCATCAAGCCGTTTAAACTTGATGATGTCCGCCAGGCCGTTGCCGATGTCGGCATACAGGGCATTACCGTCACCGAGGTCAAGGGTTTCGGCCGCCAGCGGGGTCATACCGAACTCTATCGCGGCGCCGAGTATGTCGTCGATTTTTTGCCGAAAACCAAGATTGAAATGGCGGTCGCAGATGATGTTGCCGAACAGGTCGTAGAAGCCATCATCACTACGGCACGCACCGGCAAGATCGGCGACGGCAAAATCTTTGTCACAACCCTGGAAGAGATTATTCGCATTCGCACCGGCGAGACCGGCAGCGAGGCGGTGTAAGCCGTCCAACCGACACGCATAAAAACTTTATCCGCTTCAGGAGGATAACGAAAATGAAACTACTCAGGAGAACTGGTCAGATCAGCGGGCTGCTGACAATCGGCCTGCTATTAATGACCGGCACGGCTGTTGCCGACGAGCTAAATACCGGTGACACCGCCTGGATGTTAACGGCCACGGCATTGGTGCTGTTCATGACCATTCCGGGTTTGTCCCTGTTCTATGCCGGCATGGTGCGCAGCAAAAACGTCCTGTCGGTGTTTATGCAGTGCTTTGCGATCACCGGTCTGGTCACCATCTTGTGGGTGATCCTGGGTTACAGCATCGCATTCGGCGGTGAGGGCCCTTTCTGGGGAGGATTCGACAAGATTTTTCTCGCGGGTGTCGGCGTGCAAACGCTTTCCGGCAGCATTCCCGAGACCGTTTTTATGACCTTCCAGATGACTTTCGCCATTATCACCCCGGCCCTGATGGTCGGTGCATTCGCTGAACGCATGAAATTCAGCGCCATGCTCTGGTTCATGGCGATCTGGCTGCTGGTCGTCTATGCGCCCGTTTGCCACTGGGTATGGGGAGACGGCGGCTGGCTCGGCGCGCTCGGTGTAATCGATTTTGCCGGCGGCACCGTCGTACATATCAACGCCGGCATTGCCGGGCTGATTGTTGCCCTGTTACTCGGTAAGCGGCGCGGTTACAGAACGACGCCGATGCCGCCGAACAATCTTGGCTATACCATTGTCGGCGCCGCCATGTTGTGGGTGGGCTGGTTCGGCTTCAATGCCGGCAGCCAGCTGGCGGCCGATGGAACAGCGGGTATGGCCATGGCAGTCACGCAGATTGCCACGGCCTCAGCTGCCCTCAGCTGGATGTTCAGCGAGTGGGTATTACATAAAAAGCCAAGCGTGCTGGGCATTGCCAGCGGCGCGGTGGCCGGGCTGGTCGCGATTACACCGGCATCCGGTTCGGTCGGGCCGATGGGCGCCATTGCGATCGGTTTCGCGGCGGGCGTTATCTGCTACCTGGCGGCGACCAAGCTCAAAAATGCCCTGGGCTATGACGATTCTCTCGACGTTTTCGGGGTCCACGCAGTCGGTGGAATTGTCGGTGCTCTGCTGACTGGCGTATTCTCCGCCACGATCGTCGGCGGCAGTGGCATTGATACCGGCATTGCCAGCCAAATCGGCATTCAGGCAATCGGTGTCATCGTCACGATCGCGTACACCGGGGTGTTGACGCTGATTATTCTGAAGATCATCGACGCCTTGATTGGCCTGCGTGTATCGGAAGATGAGGAAAGCGAGGGATTGGATCTCGCGCTCCACCAGGAAAGCGGTTACAACCTGTAATAAGGACCTGGCGCCGCGCGTCAACGGACTTGTTTGATAAGCGGCTTTTCCGGCGTGCTTTCCGGCCGGATGGCCGACCAGCAGACGGTGGGGGGTTCTACTGGGTTTCTGCGGGCCTTCGCTCGGATCTCCGTCCCGGGCGCACAATTACCTGCGCATGGCTCAAAACCGCTTGGTTTTACGCGCTTATTTGCCCGTTTTACGTGACCGAGTTCCACCTTAAACTGCGTTGCCAATGGCATAATCCGACCGTCGGACGTTATTTCCTGTGGCAATGCAGCATGGCGCCGGCAATCAGCGTGGTCATCGGAGGGGCACGATTGATGAGAGCGATTACGATCCTGGCCGGCATTTTGATGCTCGGCCTGATGTCGAACGCCGCTATTGGCGAGGACTGGGTGTACAAATGGGTTGATGGCGAGGGCGTCACGCATTACGGGTCACGTCCGCCTGAAGGTGCCAGTGCTGAAATGACCGGCGTCAAGGTCCGGCGCACGGACGCACAGACAGTCCAGAATCGGCTCGACCGCGAGGGTGAAATGCAGGCAGCTGTTGATACGCGCCAGCAACAGGAAGCCGACAGCGCCGCCGAAGAACAGCAATGGCAGGAAGACGCCGCCAAACAAAGAGTCGCTAATTGCAAGACGGCACAGGACCGGCTGAAGGCCTACAATACCGCACAGCGCCTTTATCGGGAGCTCGAAGGTGGTGAGCGGGAATATCTGGACGATGATCAAACCGACGCCGCGCGCGCCGATGCCAACAAATTGGTTACCGAATGGTGCGATAACTCGTAACGATTCTTCGGAAATGTTCGTGGCAGACGTTGGCGAAAGAACCCAATAATAAACCCGTTCAAGACAGGTTTTATCTGCCAAATTTCTGCGGATCAACCGCCGTTCTGATCGTTGTGCTGATCGCGGAGTTAGCCGCCATCGCATTTACCCTTGCCCGCCAATCCAGTTGGATAACTTTCTACACTGACCTTGCGAAGACTTCTTTATTGCTGGTCTGGCTGGGTCTTTCGATTGCCGCAACATTATGTTTGCTGCGAAACCGGATAAGCCGGTACTCTGTCTTCAAAGCCAGCATGGTGACATTTCTTGCTATTCTGGCTGTGGTGCTGGTCGTCTCCGAGGCGGTTTACTGGATCGGTTATTTCTATGGGCCTGGCGAAATCTATGTCGGCAGCAACTGGTTTCCGCAGAATCATTGGTATTTTTTATCCCGCAACCTCGCACTGGGGGCGATTTTAAGTGGCTTGGCGCTACGTTATTTTTACGTTTCCGATCAGTGGCAGCGTAATGTCGAAAACGAGGCCAGAACACGCATCCATGCGCTGCAGGCGCGGATACGCCCGCATTTTTTGTTCAACAGCATGAATACCATCGCTGCCCTGACCCGCAGCAACCCGGGCGCTGCTGAAGCCGCCGTAGAAGACCTCGCTGATCTGTTTCGCGCATCGCTGTCGGACTCCAATAAGATGGTGCGCATTGAGCAGGAGCTGGAAATAACGCGCGTTTATCAGCGCATGGAAGAACATCGTCTTGGCAGTCGATTAGACGTGGACTGGCGGGTGGATGATTTGCCGCTAACCGCCAGAATCCCAAGTCTGACGCTACAGCCATTGTTGGAAAACGCAATCTACCATGGCGTCGAAATGTTACCGGAGCCGGGCACTGTAGAGATTGAGGGACGGCGTAAGGGCGACATGATTTACCTGTCCGTTCGCAATCTGCGACCGATAGATAAATATCAGTCTAATCCCGGTAATCAGATCGCGCTCGAAAACATTGGTGAACGACTGGTATTGGCGTTCGGGCCCCGGGCAAGCATATCCAGGGCGGTGGATCAGACGCATTATCAAATCAGCATGGCTTTTCCATATAAAGAATGACTATCAAAGTTCTGATCGCTGATGACGAGATTCCAGCGCGTTCGCGACTGCGACACATGGTCGGCGCGATCGCCGACTCCGAGGTGGTTGGTGAAGCCGCGAATGGCCGCGAAGTCTTGCAGCTTTGCACGGAGTTGTCGCCGGACATCGTCCTTCTCGATATTCGCATGCCGGACATGGACGGTATCGAGGCCGCACGCCATCTGGACGTCATGAAAAAAGGACCGGCTGTCATTTTCACTACCGCGTACGATCATTACGCAATAGACGCATTCGATGCCCATGCTATTGGCTACCTGTTAAAGCCCGTCCGGCAGGAACGCCTCGAACGCGCAATCGACCATGCGAAGCAATTCGGCAAGCTACAGATTGACGCCCTAACGCACGGCCTCGATCGGCGGTCAACGCGATCCAACATCTGTGTCCGCAGAGCATCGGGGCTGCAACTGATTCCTGTCGATGAAATTCTTTACTTCCAGGCGGATCAAAAATACGTGACGGTCCGACACTTGCACGGAGAAGATCTTATCGACGAACCGCTGAAAGATCTTCTCGAGGAATTTAGCGACGCCTTTATTCGCATTCACCGCAATGCGTTGATCGCGCGCGCATATCTGGATCACATGGACAAAGATTCCGATGGCCAGTACAACATATGGCTGAAACACGGGGACGCCCCGCTGGCCGTCAGCCGGCGCCATATCACAACGGTCAAAGACTGCCTGAAGCGTATCCCATAGCCCGCAATGGGCGCATCCCGGAAACCAGCTTGTTATTTGTCTATCGCGGTTTATACCGTTCGCTGGCAAAATGGCTTATTAGGCAACGTTAGCGCGTGAAAACCATGAACGAGCAAGACAAAGAGACGCCGATGCAGGATGCCAGCCTCGCCCCGGAAACCGAGGAAGTATCGCCACGCGGCACCGAGGATGACGATGGCGCGCCCGCGCCCGCGCCCGTCGAGGACGCACCGACTGGCACCGATGCCGGCCCATCCTCATCAAGAATCCCGGCATGGACAGGCCTGCTCGGACTGCTGATCGCTCTGTTGACCGCCGCTGGCGCGGCTTATCTTTGGCTGGAACAGCGCAATCAGCAGACGATCAGTCAGCGCGTAGCGGCCCTGCAAATGGCTCTGGACACTCGCAGCAGCGAACTCGCCGAGCTGAGCAACAGCGTCGCGTCGATGAACGCTGCGAGCCAGCAATTCGACCAGCAATTGGGCACCCTGACAACGCAATTCGATCGACAACTTGAAGATATACCCTTGCGCATCACGCGGATCGAGCGGACTCTGGACAAGATCCCGGGCGTCGCTAACCAGGCGCGCTCGGCATGGCTGCTGGCTGAAGCCGAGTATTACCTGCGCATTGCCAATGCGCAGCTAAACCTGGCCGGCAACGTGGAGGTGTCGCTGCGCGCCCTGGCGCTGGCCGACGAGAAGCTGCGGGATCTGGCGGATCCAGGTCTTACGCGCGTGCGAAGCTTGTTGAGCGATGAGCAAACAGCCTTAAGGGCCGTGCCACGACCCGATGCCGAGGGCATCGTGCTGGCACTGGGCAGCCTGGCCAGGGCCCTGGAGACGCTCCCGCTGGACCGTGACGCACCAGGCCGATTCGGAATCGCCGCCAGCGCAGAACGCGATGAATCAGGGCTGCAGCGCGCCTGGAGGGTCATTACCGAAGCATTTTTCAGCATCATCAGCGTAAAACGTGACGACAATAACGTGACGCCGCTGATGTCTGCCGCAGAAGAATCCATGCTAATCAGGAGTCTGGACATTGAATTACAGATCAGCCGCCTCGCGCTCATCCGTAACGAAAAGGATTTATACCAGCGGTCCCTGCAGGCCGTGGTCGAGCGCCTGGAGCAGTATTTCGACACAGAATCGGCCGAAGTCATGGCAGCGTTAGCGACTGTGGAAAAAGCCGCGGCAGCAGAATTGCCAGACGAATTGCCGAACATTTCCGGATCTTTGTCACTGTTGTTACGCCTGCGGGAAGAGGCCGCGAGTCCATGAGATTTGGATTGCTGGTCGTACTGGCCCTGATGATCGGGGCGATCGCCACGCACTTCCTGCTGGAAAATAACGGCTATGTGCTAATAAGTTTTCTCGGCTACACGGTCGAAATGTCGGTTCCGATTCTGCTGCTCTTGTTTGGCATAGGCTACCTGGCCATACGCTTGCTGGCGCGAATCTGGAATGCCCCGCGAGAACTGGGGGAACTGGCAGCGCGCGCCAGGCTGGAGCGTTCGGGCCGCCAAATAAGGCGCGGCTTTGTTGCGTTATCCGAGGGTAAGCTCGCACGCGGCGAGCGTCTGCTGACCAAGGGTGCAGCCAAAAGCGCAGCCCCGATACTGAACTACCTTGCAGCAGCGCGTGCCGCGCAAATGCAGGGTGACCCTGAACGACGCGATGGCTGGCTCAAGATGGCTTATGCGCAGGAGACCGGGGCTGATAATGCCGTTCTATTGACCCAGGCGGAGCTACAACTTTCCGCGGCCGAATACGAACAGGCCCGCGCAAGCCTGAATCGGATCACGGAGAGTCAACCACAACATCCACAGGCCTTGAAGTTACTTGCCGAACTGCATTATCAGACGCATGACTGGACGGCCCTTATGGGACTGTTGCCAGCGCTGCGTCGCGTCAAGAACGTCCCGCTTGCACAACTGGATGCCTGGACAAAACAGGTTTACCAGAAACAATTTTCCGCAGCTAACCTCGATCGAGAGCAGATCGAAAAGCTCTGGCAAAACCTGCCGCGAACGCTCCGCAAGACATCCGCGCTGGTTGCCGGACGTGCCCGGGCGCTGGCTGCCTGTGGAGAGCAGGATCAGGCGCAAATCGAAATCCGAAAAGCGCTAAAAACAGCCTGGGATGACGAGTTAGTCAAAATTTACGGCGAATTGAATTTACCGGACCGGGGCGCGCAGCTTCGACAGACCGAATCCTGGCTAGTCGCGCGGCCCGAGGATTCCACGCTGCTGCTCGCGGCCGGCAGAGCCTGCATACGAAATGAGCTTTGGGGTAAAGCCCGCAGCTATCTCGAATCGAGCATTGCCATTCGGCCCACCCCGGACGCCTACCATCAGCTTGGGAAACTGATGCTGCAGCTGGACGAAAAAGAAGCCGCCACCGAAGCCTTTGCAAAGGGCCTTACCTTGAGTAACTCGGGTGACCCCGCCGTCCCACGAATATCCGGCAAGGTCTGAATATAAGCCCCGGCAGCACGAATCCGCTAACCAAGACCAGGAAAACCGCCCGGCTTAAGCGAAACGAGATTTATGAACGGCCGTCGGCGCCAAATCGATAGCGTTCCCGGTTGTAAGGCTGCTCGGTCAAAACCGGCGAGGTGAGTCGCTGTTCCGAACCGAGTGGTTTTGACCGAGCAGCCTTACAACCAGAACAACACTACGGACGTGATCGACGGCTTTTCAGGTACTCGATGAGCGGATCCCATTGTTCCCAATCGGGCCACGCCAGATACTCAGGCAGCTCGAACACGCCGAGCCCGCGCGTGTAGGCACGAATATAGTTCTGCGCCTCTCTGAATGCGGCAACATACGGGATCCGCGTCCCCTCGAGATATTCATCGAGTTGCTCGAAAATCAGGGTGTTTTCGCGTACCCGATTGGCCACGACCGCAACCTTGACTTCCTTACGCGCCACCCTGCCAACTTTCTTCAGTTCCGCAAGAAATTTTGCTACGGCCAGCATGTCGATGCTCGAAGGCAGAACCGGCACGATAATAGTTTCGGCATGACGCACCAGATGGGTCAGCTCTTTGCCGTGGGACCGCGCCGGCGCATCGACTATTACAATGTCGCTATTGCGAGCTAAATGGGTCATGCCTTCCTTATACCCTTCGATTCCGGCGATAGGGGCAGACTTTGGCGGCCGCCGCGCCAGCCAATCCAGGCTGGAGACCTGCGGATCGTAGTCCACCAGCGCGACTCTTTTCCCCTCCACAGCGTAGTAACTGGCGAGATTCGTAGCTATCGTGCTTTTGCCGCAACCACCCTTGGAATTCAGGACCATTATGTGACGCATTTTTTTATCCCTTACCGTGCAGCTGTTGCGTAAACTTAACGTCGCATGTAACAAAAGACAAGTTGTGAACCGACGCGAACGATATAATTCACTCTTTTTTACTCGGCTCAGGGCGCTATAAATGCAAACAGCTTTCACCAAAATGCATGGCCTGGGAAATGACTTTCTGGTCATCCGTGCAGATGATGCGCCGCCATTGGATGCCGAGACGATCCGACGACTTGGCGACCGAAAAACAGGCGTCGGGTTTGATCAGTTACTTTGGTTGGAACCGGGACGAAGCGCTGGTGCCGACATTTTTTATCGCATCTTCAACCGGGATGGCCGCGAAGCAGAGCAATGTGGTAATGGTGCCCGTTGCATCGCCCGACTCCTGTCTGGAACCGGACGTCGAGACATGGTGCTCGAGCACCGGGGCGGCATTGCCCGGGCACGCGTAGAGAATGACGGCAACGTGACAGTTGAAATGGGAGTACCCGAGTTCAGACCCGAGTTGATCCCTTTTACCGCCGATACTCCAGAAGACACTTACGAACTGGAAGCCGACGGCGAATTGGTTCAACTTCACGTCGTTTCCATCGGCAACCCACATGCTGTCATCAATGTCGACGCGGTACTTACCGCTCCCGTTGAGCGCCTGGGACCACTATTGGAACGCCACGTCCGATTTCCAAACCGTGCTAACATCGGCTTCATGCAGGTGGTTGCTGAGGATCGCATCCGGCTAAGAGTTTTCGAACGTGGTGTTGGTGAAACTGAAGCATGTGGCACCGGCGCCTGCGCTGCCGTGGCAGTGGGCCATCATGTCGGCAAACTCGCTGACCGGGTCGTGGTCGAACTGCCCGGAGGTGAGGTCACTGTCTATTGGGAGGGCCCCGGGTTGCCGGTTTGGTTGACGGGGGAGGCTGTAACTGTATTTGAAGGCACGGTCAATATATGAGTACTGTCAAGCAACAGGAAGAGGCGCCATTCGAAATCAATGAAGATGCCATTGCGGATTATCTGCAGGAGAATCCGGATTTTTTCGAGCGTTATAGCAGCCTGCTAAACACTCTCGAGATTCCACACAACACCAGTGGCGTGGCGATTTCGCTGGTCGAACGCCAGATCTCCGCACTTCGTCAACGCAGCGGCAAACTTGAAGACAGTTTGCGAGAGCTTGTTGAAGTTGCGCGCGGTAATGATGAATTGAGTGGCAAAATACACGTGCTGGCCATGGCATTGCTCGGCGCGAAGAACCGCAACGAAGTTGTCAAGATTCTCGAGGAACAGCTGCGGACCGGCTTTAACGCAGATCATTCCGTGTTGGTATTGTTCGCCGGTGATGACATCGATTCTGCGGGTTCATTTCTGCGTAAAGTCGGTCGCAATGATCAAAGTGTCAGTTCTTTTAAAACCTTCTTACAGGCCAATACTGCCCGGTGCGGAACGGTAAGGGATGCGCAGCGTGATTTCCTGTTCGGTGCGGATAACATCGAAATCGGGTCCGTGGCGTTGATCCCTTTAGGGAACAAATCGGAGCTTGGCTTTCTGGCGATCGGTAATCACAGCGCTACTCATTTTCATCCCGGCAAGAGTATCGACTTTCTAACCCGCCTCGGCGAGCTCATCAGCAGTGCACTGAAAAACCGATAGTCAACATCGCGATTCGGCTCCGTCTTATAGCTAAAATCCATGCACGAAGAACAATGGCAGCTGGCGGAGGAGTTCCTGGAGCATCTGCAATTAGTGCGACGCTTGTCGCCGCATACGATCAAGGCTTACCGGCGTGATCTGAACTGCCTGGCTGAATACTGCGACCAGGAGAATGTCACGTGTTGGCAGGATCTCCAGTCGCGCCATCTCCGCGGCTTCACGTCGCGAACTCATGCCCGCGGTCTCAATCCAAGAAGTATACAACGTCGCCTGTCAGGCATACGCAGCTTCATGAAATACCTGATTCGTGAAGGTCATTTAAAACAAAATCCGGCGACCGAGATTTCGGCACCACAAACGCCGAGGACCCTGCCGAATACGCTGGACGTGGATCAAATGGCTGCGCTATTGGAGATCCGCGGTGATGACCCCGTGACGACGCGTGACCGGGCCATTCTGGAACTTTTGTATTCGTCCGGACTGCGACTGGCGGAGCTCGTGGAGTTGGATCCTGCTGACGTTAATCTGGATGATGCGATTGTTCGCGTGATCGGCAAGGGTGGGAAAACCCGACTGATTCCAGTCGGTCGAAAAGCGCTGGCAGCCATCAGAGAATGGTTGCAACACCGCTCTGAAATGGCTCGGCAGGATGAAACGGCGCTGTTTGTCGGGGTGCGGGGGCGCCGAATAAGCCATCGGAGTATACAAAGCCGGGTCCGTCACTGGGCCAGCAAGGCCGGAATACCCCAGCGCGTCTATCCACACCTGTTTCGCCACAGCTTCGCGACACATATGCTTGAATCAAGCCAGGACCTGCGCGCCGTTCAGGAATTAATGGGCCATGCGGATATCAGTACAACCCAGATCTATACACACCTTGATTTTCAGCATCTTGCCCAGATATACGATAAAGCGCATCCACGGGCGCGCCGACAAGACAAATAGCGCCTGCACCTGAAAGGACTCAGACGAAATCAGCTCGGTGGTCCGGAGTTGATTATGGCATTGCAGCAATCACCGCTAACAACGGAGTGGTGTATCGGCGCTATATTCTCTGCTGCGGGCGGGAACCGAACGAGAATTCCCGCCGGCAAGCGGTGCACGAACATGGACAGCCAGCAATAAACAGGTTAAGCGGCGACCATCAACACTGCGGTTTACGCGAAAAGGGATTAAGGGATGGAACAATACAAGGGCACCACCATCGTGTCGGTCAGGCGAAACGGCATCGTGGCTGTCGGCGGTGACGGCCAGGTCAGCATGGGCGACACCGTCATGAAGGGTAACGCCCGAAAAGTACGCCACCTTGCAGACAACAGGGTTCTTGCCGGGTTCGCCGGAGGGACGGCCGATGCCTTCACGCTATTCGAACTTTTCGAAGGGAAACTGGAACAATACGGAAACCTGACGCGCGCAGCTATTGAACTTGCCAAGGACTGGCGGACCGACCGACGCCTGCGCCGTTTGGAAGCATTGCTCTGTGTTGCTGACACGGAAAGCTCTCTGATCATTTCGGGAAACGGGGATGTCATCGAACCGGAGGATGATCTGATGGCGATCGGTTCCGGGGGGCCTTTTGCACAGGCGGCGGCACGAGCTTTGCTGGAAAACACTGAGCTTGATGCGCAACAAATCGTGCAAAAAGCACTCGAAATCTCAGCTTCAATCTGCGTGTATACCAACAACAATATCGTGATTGAAACACTTGCTGCGGAGTCGACCGGATGACCCAGATGACGCCCCGAGAAATCGTCCAGGAACTCGATAAACACATTATCGGCCAAGACCACGCCAAGCGGTCCGTTGCTATAGCGCTGCGCAATCGCTGGCGACGAATCCAGGTCGCTGAATCTCTGCGTGATGAAATCACGCCGAAAAATATTTTGATGATGGGACCAACCGGCGTCGGCAAGACAGAAATTGCCAGGCGCCTCGCCACCCTGGCGAAGGCGCCGTTCATTAAGGTCGAAGCGACAAAATTCACCGAAGTCGGTTATGTTGGCCGCGAGGTCGACAGCATTGTCCGCGATCTCATGGACGTCTCGGTCAAGCTGACGCGTGAGACGGAAATGGACAAAGTCCGACACCGGGCGGAAGATGCCGCCGAGGATCGCATCCTCGATGCATTACTCCCAATGCCGAGCTCAGGTGATCAGCAAACGGACGCCATGTCGGGCTCAGACACGCGTCAAAAATTTCGCAAAATGCTTCGCGAACATAAGCTGGATGACAAAGAAATCGAATTAGAGATACAGGTTGCCAATTTCGGGGTCGAAATTATGGCACCACCGGGCATGGAGGAAATGACGAACCAGCTGCAGGGGCTATTTCAGAATATGGCCAGCCCGAAAAAACGATCACGCAAGCTGAAGATCAAAGAGGCCTTTAAGCTGCTGACGGAAGAAGAGGCCTCTCGATTGATTAACGAAGATGACATCAAAGGTCAGGCGCTGCACAACGTCGAACAAAACGGCATCGTGTTTGTTGATGAAATCGATAAGGTCGCCCGTCGCTCCGATACGCTCGGCGCCGATGTTTCCAGGGAAGGCGTGCAACGTGATCTACTGCCGTTAGTCGAAGGGTGCACGGTCAATACCAAGTATGGGATGGTCAAAACGGATCACATCTTGTTCATAGCGTCTGGTGCATTCAGCAACTGCAAACCATCGGATCTGATTCCGGAGCTGCAGGGACGTTTCCCGATACGCGTAGAGCTTAGCGCGCTGAGTAGCGACGATTTCACGCGGATCCTGACCGAGCCGGACGCCTCATTAACGGAGCAATATACGGCCTTACTCCAAACCGAAGGCGTCGAACTGAAATTCGACGAATCCGGGGTGCGTCGCGCGGCTGAAGTCGCTTTCCGGGTAAACGAGCAAACGGAGAATATTGGTGCGCGACGGCTGCATACAGTCCTGGAACGCCTGCTCGAGGTCATTTCGTTCGAGGCATCAGACCGCGCCGGGCAATCCTTAAGCGTCGATGCGGCCTACGTAGACGAGCATCTGGGAGAACTGGTGCGCGACGAAGACCTGAGCCGTTATATCCTGTAATTGGGTATCATCTAGCCTGATCTCAACTAGCCGCGGCACCGCATCACCAATAATAATGATTGATCGGGCAACTGAAAAAACCCATTTCGGATTCGAGACGGTCGCCACTGACGAAAAAGCGGACCGTGTGCGTGACGTATTCGATTCAGTGGCGCCAAAATACGACCTCATGAACGACCTGATGTCCGGAGGTCTGCATAGATTGTGGAAGCGCTTTGCACTGAAGAAGACCGGACTGCATGCCGGACACTGTGCTCTGGATCTCGCCGGCGGAACCGGCGACCTGACGGCAGGTTTGAGCAGGCAGGTTGGACGGTCCGGGATGGTTTGCCTGACCGATATCAATGCCAACATGCTCGATCACGGCCGCGGTAGGCTGGTCGATCGGGGTATTGTAAGAAATGTGTCTTTCGTGCAAGCGAATGCCGAACGGCTACCTTTCAAGAACGATAGCTTCCATTGCATAACGATCGGCTTCGGGCTGCGGAACGTCACCGATAAGGCAGCCGCGCTGCGTTCGATGGCGAGAGTTCTGAAGCCGGGCGGGCGACTGTTAATCCTGGAGTTCTCGCATCCGGCATTAAAGTTTGTTGAGCCGCTGTACGATTTCTATTCTTTCAAGGTACTCCCTGCCCTGGGTGAGATCGTGGCAGGTGACGGGTCGAGCTATCAATATCTGGCTGAGTCCATTCGCATGCACCCGAACCAGGATGACCTGCTGCAAATGATGGGCCGCGCCGGACTGGAAGACAGTCACTACTACAACCTGGCAGCCGGCATTGTCGCTCTGCATGTCGGTTACAAATATTAGTTTCTGCTTTTTTTAGAACACATTATATTAATACTATCAATAAGTTAGGTAACCTCTTGTTTTTAGCTTCCATTCTTAAGCCGGTTGAAACTTTCATTAATCGGGGCATCGGGCAATCCGCGGAGGCCGCGCAATTATGCGCCGAGTTAGACGGGAGAAGCATGGCCGTCATCATCGACATGCAGCCGTTGAGAATCCCACTGAGTTTAAAGATTACCGCCAACGATGGTCGTATCTATGTCGGCACAGACCCGGAAAGCGGCGCTGATGTCGAAATATCCGGCACCTTGATCGAACTGAATCGAGTAATTTTTTCGGAATCTGAGGCACCGCTGCGCCAGGGCCACGTCAGGACGCATGGTGATACCGAAATTGCAGAGCAATTTCGTATGTTGTTGCTGCTGGCGCGTCCGAATCTCGAGGAAGATTTGGCCGATCTCGTAGGCGATGAAGCAGCGCCCCGGATCGCCGGAGCGTTCCGGAATATTCGCCACTTCGCGTTCGATACGCTGGAGGATATCGCCGAACGGGTTTCGGATTATTTGAAAGAAGATGGACAGCATCTTCCTGAACGGACCGAGACCGAGACCTTTTTCAGCGACGTCGATGAACTGTCTAATGACCTGGCCCGCACTGAAGCGCGACTATCTCGCATCGGCAAACAATTGGAAAAGAATGATCGGACGGGTGATTAGATGATCGTGCTGCGCTTCCGCCTGTTATTGCGACTCATCGATATTCAACGGGTATTAGTGCGCCACGGACTGGAGGATTTCATTACCTCAGCCCATTTGTTCCGACCACTCCGATTTCTATTTTATCTGTCGCCTTCCGTCTGGATCGCCCGCAAGCCCACGGAACCGCGCGGCGTACGCATTCGCAAAGCACTCGAAGAATTAGGGCCGATTTACGTGAAGTTCGGACAGTCCGTCTCGACGCGGCCGGATCTGCTGCCAGCTGACATTGCCACGGAACTTGCAAAACTTCAGGATCAAGTGCCACCGTTTTCTGGTGCCGAGGCGCTGGCGGCAATCGAGAAGGCTTTCGGCGAACCGGCGGCCTCGATATTCGAGGCATTCGATACCGAGGCGCTTGCCGCGGCTTCGATCGCTCAGGTCCACGTGGCCCAGCTGCACGGCGGCCAGGAAGTCATCGTAAAAATTCTGCGCCCAAATGTTTATGCAGATGTTGAACGTGACCTCGAGGTTTTATTCGCCATTGCCCGCATGGCGCAGCGTTACTGGGCAGACGGGCGCAGACTTCGCCCAGTGGAAGTGGTCGCGGAATATGAGAAAACTGTCCTAAATGAGCTGGATCTGCTGCGCGAGGCGGCCAATGCCGCTCAACTGCGCCGCAACTTTCCCGGATCACCGCAGATTTATGTGCCCCGCGTATATTGGGATTATTGCCGCGAGCAAGTCATGGTCATGGAACGGATTCATGGCATTCCGGTAAACGACATGAAGAGCCTGCGCCGCCACGGCGTCAATTTCGCGAAACTCGGTGCAAATGGCGTGGAGATATTTTTTACGCAGGTCTTCCGCGACAATTTCTTTCATGCCGACATGCACCCCGGAAATATCTTCGTGCAAGTCACCGACCCGGAAAATCCGCGTTACGCAGCCGTCGATTTTGGCATTGTCGGTACACTCGACGATAGCGATCGCCGCTATCTGGCGGAAAATTTTCTCGCATTCTTCGCACGCGATTATCGGCGCGTCGCGCAATTACATGTGGACTCGGGTTGGGTTCCGGCCGGCACCCGCGTCGATGAGCTTGAATCAGCAGTCCGCACCGTCTGCGAGCCGGTCTTCAACAAGCCATTGAAAGACATCTCGTTCGGCCAGGTGCTGCTGCGTCTTTTTCAGGTCGCACGCCGATTCGATATGGAAATTCAGCCACAGCTGATCCTGCTGCAGAAAACGCTGGTGCAGATCGAAGGCCTCGGACGGGAACTCTATCCGGAACTGGATTTATGGGAGACCGGCCAGCCGGTTTTGAAGAAATGGATGAAACAGCAAACCAGCCCTAAAGCATCCATCGAGCATATTCTGCAAGATCTGCCGGAGATACGTTATACGCTGGAGCGTTTGCCAACCGTGGCCCGAAAGCTCGTAGACCAGGCCCTGGAAACAGACGGTCAGTTGCCCATTCCCGACCGACACGCGATGTATCGCCATGAGCTGCGACAGTATCAACTGTTCGGCGGTGCCGCAGCTTTAATCGCCGCGGCCCTGCTGATCGGCCTCGAAGCCGATCCCGCCTGGGTGGGCTGGTTGGTGGGTGCTGCGGGATTGATCACCCTGTTCCTCGGAAGACCAAAACCACCGGTCAGCCGAAGTCGTTAATCTGAATATCGCAGCAGCGCCGAAAAGTCTGGGCGCCACATTGCTGTGACTGACTGCGCCCTGGATTGAGAGAGGTGGCTAGAAGAAAGTGGGGCGTTATCCTTTTTTCTCTGCCACCAGGGGGATGCTGATGCGCATGCCCCAAGGGCGCATGTCACCGCGTTCCGTGCCAATTTCAGCTAGACCAGCTGCTCCAGGACATCCGGATCGTTGTGGTCGAGAACCGGCATTTTGAGGATCGGGAACAAATGGTTGTATTTCAAACCGCTGCCGGTATTGAACAACACGATGCGTTCTTTGCGGTCCAGCCAACCCTGGTCCGCCAGTTGCTGAGCGGCCTTCCAGACCGCGCCCGCCTCAGGACAGGCGTAAATTCCCTGGTACCGGGCGAGTTCGTCGACGCCCGCAAGGAGATCCTTGTCTGACACGGCAACAGCCGTGCCATCGCTTTCGTGCAGGACTTTCAGCATCAGAAAGTCACCAATCGCCTTGGGCACGCGTAAACCCGCAGCAACAGTGAACGCATCGTCCACCATTTCGGCACGCTCGGCGCCGGCTTCGAACGCGGCGACGATAGGCGCACACCCGGCAGCCTGCACGACGACCATGCGTGGCCGCTCCGCGCCGATCCAACCCAGCTGTTGCATCTCGTCAAAGGCCTTCCACATCCCGATCAGCCCCGTACCACCGCCGGTCGGATAGAAAATGACGTCGGGTAGTTGCAGTCGCTGAGTTCCAATGGCATCAGCCAGATCGAAAGCCAGTTCATAGCCCATGGTTTTCTTGCCTTCGATCCGAAAGGGTTCCTTCAGCGTGGACAGGTCAAACCAGCCGAAGCGCGCGCAGGCCTGCGCGACGAGCTTGCCGCAGTCACTGATCAAACCATTGACGAGGTAAGCGTTGGCGCCACCGACGATCGACTCGACGATATTCGCCGGTGGCGTGTCTTCCGGCATGAATAAATGGCAGTCAATGCCGGCTTGCGCGGCATAGTAGGTCGCGGCGCCGGCCGCATTGCCGGCCGATGGCAGCGCCACGGCTTCGGCGCCCAGCGCCACGGCCCGGGTAACGGCCGCGGCCATGCCGCGCGCTTTGAAGCTGCCGGTCGGATTGAACGCTTCATCCTTGATAAACAAATCAGTAAAGCCTGCAAAGGGCCCGCGTCTGCGGCTTTTAATCAGCGGTGTCTGTCCCTCGCCGAGGGAGATGGCCTCTTCGGGATTTTTCACCGGCAGGACTTCCCAGAAGCGCCAGATGGAACGAATCGGTCGACGACGGACAACGTCCGGCAGGAAAGCGGATTTGATGGTGTCGAGATCGTAGCCAACCAGCAGCGGCTGCTGACAATGCAGGCATCGGTTTTGCAATCGATCGATATCGTGCGCCTGCCCGCAGGCTGCGCAGGTCAAACGCGTATGCACGTCGACATTCCTGTCGGAAGAAAGCGCCAGCAACTTTAATTAATGCATTCTGCGACGTCTCTGAGCCCGAGGGCAAATGTATTTTTCAGGTTCCGGCAAAACAGAGATGCAAAAAAAACCGGCCGCCCCGAAAGGCGGCCGGCAATGTTCAGTGCTTACAAGCCCGTGCCGAAACTCATGTTGATTGAAACATAATAGAAAGCGCCATTGAACCCGAACGGCGTCGTGCGGCGGCTGTACGGGAAGATACCGTTGAAGCTGGTCGCCGCGGTCTGCTGGTCTGGCGTCGTATCGAAGACATTGTCGACACCGGCGGTCAGCTGGATGCTGTCGGTGAAGGCCCAGCTGGTGCGGACGTCGACGAGCCACTTGCCGGGAAATGTCTGGTCCAGGCAGCTCTGATCAGACACGCAAGAGGTCGACGTCGACTCCGTGGACTTGACCTCGCCAAACCAGTTGCCGCGCAACAGGAACGAGAACGGGCCGCGGTCATAGGTGCCGGTCAGGATGTAATGTTCCTTCGGCTGTCCCGACTCCATCCAGATGATCTCCTGGCGGCTGTACAGCGTATTCGCAGCATCCGGGGAATCCACGAGTGATGGCGGAATCCGGACCTCTTCGACGCTCGTCGTGGTCCAGTTGAAGCCCGCGTTCATCCCGAATACACCAGCGCCCCACTCGAAGTTGTAATCGAGGATCAGGTCGATGCCGGAGGTTTCCGTATCGATCGCGTTCGAAAAGAACTGCGCGGAATTGACGCCGAATGGCTCCAGAGCAGCCCGGATCGGGCAGTTGCTGTTGGCCATGTCGCAGGCCATGCCGTCATTGCCGCCGGTATTCTCGTCTTCCGCCGTGAATCTTCCTGACAGCACAACCCGATCGTCGACCGCGATGAAATAGGCATCGGCCGTCAGTGAGAATGAGTCCGTCGGCGTCCAGGTGAAACCCGCGCTGATGTTGGTGGCCTCTTCCTCCGTCAGTGGCGCAATACCGAAACCGTTGCGGACGACGTCGCTGTCGTTGCGGAACGTGCCGACCTCGGTCGGTACGTTCGGCACGCCGCCGACGGTCACGAACTGCGTGCTGGTATTATTGAAGAACTGCTGTTGCAGCGACGGCGCGCGGAAACCCGTGCTGGCCGAAGCACGCAGCGCAACGTTGTCGACGAGGAACCAGCGGGTCGCGATCTTGAAGTTCGTCGTGTTGCCGAAGTCGTCATAGTCCTCGTAACGGGCGGCCACGTCGACCATCCAGCGGTCCGTGATATCCGTTTCCCAGTCCGCGTATACACCCCAGGCGCTGCGATCCACATCCAGGGCGTTCGCCGGCTGGAAACCCGGAAAGACCTGGATACCGGCCGCCGGCGTGCCGCCGTACTGGTTCGGCTCAGTAGCCGGGGGCGTCGTCGTCGGACCGGCGTACGACGCATACTCACCTGCGGTGATCTTGTAACCATCCTCGCGCCACATCGCGCCGTAACCGAGCGTCGTACCCTGGGCGATATCGAACTCGTTAACAAAATCCAGGTTGGCCACCAGCAGATCCGTAGTCAACATACCGGCGCCCGCACTGGTTGGACTCACCGAGGGTCCCAGGGCGACATTGTTCGAGTTATTGATGATGAACTCGAATTCGTTTTCACCGTACACGATGCTGGCATCGTAGCTCCAGTTGCCGCGGAGGCCCTGCAGGCCAAGCCCGGCCGACGTGTCGTCAACTTCGGTATTAATCAGCGGCAGGAAGCCGTCCGGATGAATCGACGGAATCGACCGCGCGTCGTAGTTGCGCCGGTAGAAACCGCCGGACTCGCCTTCGCGTGACGCGTAGGTGCCGAACGTATAGATCTCTAACGCATCACCCGCTAACGGTATGCCCGCATTCCAGGCGAAATAGACGTTCTCGGAATCCGGATCGCCATAGCGATGACTCAAACGGTTGAATGAAGATTCGCGCGGATCTTCCGTGCAGCCTCCCGCACAGTCGCTTGCGGACAGCTGTGGCTGCCCGAGCACCTGCTCCGTGAAGTTGTACTGCTGCCGCGGATCGGGGCCCGCGCGGTTGGTGGCCTCGCGGTCGCGGTACTCACCGGTCAGGTTGATGAAGCCGTCGCCGATCGGGAAGCCCGCATTGAGGCTCGCGATAGCCGTGTCGCCGTCGTCTTCGTAGGTTGAACCCCATTGTATAAATGGATCAATGCTCTCGGTCTGATCCTTGAGCACGACGTTGATAACACCGGCGATCGCGTCGGAACCGTATTGCGCCGCCGCGCCGTCGCGCAGCACTTCGATCCGCGCGATGGCGCTCGCCGGAATCGCGTTCAGGTCGACGCCGGCCGTACCGCGGCCGATCGAGCCGTTCACGTGCATCAGCGCAGTACTGTGGCGGCGCTTGCCGTTGACCAGCACGAGCGTCTGATCGGGCTGCATACCGCGCAGCGTCGCGGGCCGGACGATGTCCGTGCCGTCACTGATCGTCGACGTCGAGAAGTTGAAGGACGGTGCCGCATACTGCAGCATGCGGCTCGTTTCAGTCTGACCGAAGTTCCGCAGCGCCTCCGTGCTGAACACGTCCACCGGCACGGCGGAGTCGACCTGCGACCGCGGCTTGGTGCCGCGGCTGCCCAACGTGATGAGTTCTTCGATCTCACTCTCCTGGGCCAGCACAGGTGGCGCAAAAGCCGAGGCCATTGCCATAACAATAACCATTAAAAACAATCTGTTTGAAGATTTCATGATGTCCTACCTCAAATGGTAATCGGCGCCTTATTGTCGTCTGTTAGACGCCGATAACTTTCCGTAACAAAAAAAGAGCCTGTTGCGATATAGGTATATTGAGTGCATATGAATTGCCCCCTCCCCGTTGATTGAACTTAACCCAGTGGTTGTGTAAACGCAACGTTAGCGGCGCGATGGGTTTCGGATTGAGCGGGGCCGATGTAAGGCCAGCCGGAAATCCTTTGAAACCCAATACCAACGGGCTTTTCACCAAAATCCTGATGGATAAAATTTCGCTACGAGATATAAATTCACGATGTCGTTTTTTTACAACAAACGCTGATTACGTCGGATTGACGCGAGTCCAACGACTGCCAACACCACAAAGAAGCCGGTCATCCGGCCAACCAGCCCTATAAAAGGGATATAAAGACTTATATTCATAACGGTTACCCGGCCCGCAACGAAGCCAGGAACCGGGCAGGATCATTGCCGGCTTCGAGTTGTTCAACCAGCGCC
>Ga0224512_10001547_pt1 | contig 22037 bp, 16 predicted proteins | sample SF_May12_sed_USG_4_FD_169103 | JGI IMG/M metagenome (GOLD analysis project Ga0224512, IMG submission 169103) | Sediment microbial communities from San Francisco Bay, California, United States - SF_May12_sed_USGS_13 | ecosystem: Environmental > Aquatic > Marine > Sediment | place: USA... | reverse complement strand
GTGGCGCCGACCCCGGGGGTCAGCGGGTCGCCGGGGAAGAGCGGCATGTCGGCCACCGAGCCGCGCTGGGCGCCCTGGGCGGGGCGGAACCCGCCCGCGGGGTAGACGTCGCCCTGGAAGTAGCCGTCGTCCTCCGGGTCGGTGTAGATGAGGCAGCCGATGGCGCCCTTCTCGGCGGCGACCTTGGGCTTGATGCCGCGCCAGGAGCCGTAGTAGCGCGCCAGGACGATCTTGCCCTCGACGCTGATGCCGCGCTTCTCGAGCTCCAGGTAGTCGTCGGGCACGCCGTAGTTGACGAAGACCAGCTCGCCGGTGACGTCCCCGTCGATCGAGTAGGCGTTGTAGACCGGCAGCTGCTCGTCCAGCTGGCCCGAGGAGGCATCGCCGGGCACCGGCCCCTCGGCCAGCGCGGCCACGAAGCGCTCGGGCTCGAGCATCTCGACGCGGCGCAGCTTCGGCGTGGGGAAGAGCACCTCGTACTCCTCGATCTCGACCTGCCAGCCCCAGTCGCGCAGCAGCGAGGCGATGAGCTCGGCGTTCTCCTTGCCGTAGGGCGAGCCGACGGGGTGCGGCCGGGCGGAGAGCCGCTCGATCCAGCCGCCGATCTCGCCGGCGTCGAGCAGCTCGTCGAAGCGCGCCTCGAGCCGGAGCTCCTCGGCGGCGCGATCGGGGTGGAAGCCGACGAGATCGGCCGCCGGCAGGGCGGCCGCCGCGAAGACGGAAAGCACGGGTACGAGGCTCGATCGCAGCACGTTGGTCCTCCCGGAGATCGCGGCCGGCAGCCCCGGACGGGCGGCGGCGGCGATCCCGCGCCTAGTTCATCAGTTCACCGGCCCGTCGCGCGGCCTCGGTGACGGCCTTGATCAGCGTCACGCGCAGGCCGCCCTCTTCGATGGCGAGGATGCCGTCGGTCGTGCAGCCCGCCGGTGTCGTCACGTCGTCCTTGAGCAGGGCCGGGTGGCTGCCGGTGGCGAGCACCATCGCGCCCGCTCCAAGGCAGGTCTGCGCGGCAAGCTCGGTCGCGACGTCGCGCGGCAGGCCGGCCTTGACGCCGCCTTCGGCGAGGGACTCGATGACGATGTACAGGAAGGCGGGGCCGCTGGCGGAGAGCCCGGTGACCGCGTCGAAGTAGTTCTCCGGGAGGACCAGGGTCCGGCCCACGGTCTCGAACACGCCGCGGGCGAGCTCCACGTTGCGCGCCACCGCCCAGCGCCCGCCGCAGAGGGCGGTCATGCCCGCGCCCGCGCGGACCGGGGTGTTGGGCATCGCGCGGACGACGGGCGTGCCCTCGGCCACCCCAGCCTCGACGTCCATGGTGGTGGCGCCGGCGGCGATGGAGACGACGGTGTGCTCGGGGGTGAGCGCGTCGCGCGTCTGCTCGAGAAGCGTCACGAGGTTCTGCGGCTTCATGCACAGCAGCACGAGATCGCTCGCCCTCGCCGCCGCCGCGTTGTCCGTCGTCGTGCGCACGCCGAAGCGCTCGCCGACGAGCGCCAGTCGCTCTTCGTTGCGGCCGGTCGCCACGACCTCCTCCGGCCGCCAGACCCCGCGGCCGAGCACGGCCTCGAGCAGGGTCGTGCCCATCTTGCCCGCCCCGAGGATCGCGATCTTCGTCCGCTGCTCGCTCACCGTCGCTCCTCCTCCTTCGAGCCTAGCAGGGCGGGGGCCGATGGATGCGGCGGCCGATCCCGGTCTCGAATCGCCCGCCGCCGCGCCGGGGCTCCCGCGGGGCGCTCAGCCGCGCTCGAGCTCGCGCACGATCTCGAGGACGTCGGCGGGGCGGCGGGCCAGCCGGTCGGGGGGCGTGGCCCACCGGCGCTCGCCGGCGAGGCCGTACTCGACGCCGACGCTGAGCAGGCGCCAGCCGGCGCCGCGGGCTCGCAGCCGCTCTCCCGCGCGGCGCACGCACTCGACGTCGACCGGATGGTCGCCGACGTAGAGGACGGTGCCCGCCGATCCGCCGTCGGGGTGCAGGGTCTCGGCGCAGCGCAGGAGGCCGTCAGGCTCGGGCTTCTGGCGGTCGAAGGGCAGGTCCTCGTCGGCGACGATCGCCTGGAAGTGCGCGAGGAGGCCGGCCGGCGACAGCGCCTCCTCGATGTTGCGGCGGCCGTTCTGCGAGACGATCCCCTGCGGTCTGCCGCCGAGCTCGCGGATCACCTCCTCGACGCCGTCGAAGAGCGGCGGCACCACCGTCTCCTCGCGGTGGAACTCGCTCCACAGCGGCGCCGCCTCGCCGGCTCGCGCGAGCGGGAAGTCGAACTCTTGGGCGTAGAGCTCCCGCCAGCTCGCGGCCCGGTGGACCGCGAGCCCGTAGCTGTCGCGGTCGTGCAGCGCCGCGAACCGGCGTGCCGAGCCCCCGAGCAGCCGCTCGACGATGCGCCGCGTGATCGCGAGGTTGCGCTCGAGCGTGTCGGCGAGCGTGCCGTCGAAGTCCCAGATGACGGCCGTGACACCGTCTCGTCCGCGCGCGATCAAGGCGCGGCCGGCGGTTTGCGCGCCGCCACGACCAGGGTGTTGAACTCCTGGAAGGACCGGCGGGAGTCGAGAAGCTCGCGGTAGCAGAGGTCGTCGAACCAGGTCTCGATGGTGAAACCGAGATCGCCCAGGAGAGCGAGGATCGCGCCGGCGTCCGGGAACCTCTCCCAGAGGTCGCGCGCGGTGAAGTTGAGCGGGTCGCTGAAGAGCAGGCGGCCGCCGGGCTTGAGAACCCGGTAGCACTCGGCGAGGGCGAGGTCGGGGCCGCCGGGCAGGCGGTCGATCATGTTGATGCTCAGCGCGAGGTCGAGCGCGTCGTCGGCCAGCGGCAGATGCTCGACGTCGCCTCGCGCCAGGATCAGGTTGGGCGCCGGTCGCGGCGCGATCACGATCGGCTCGGCGAAGCCGTGGGCGCCCAGCTCGACCGCGACCGGCTCGCCGCCGTGGGCGAGGCGGCGGGCGAGCTCGAGCATCGCCGGCGAGGCGTCGAGGGCCAGCACCTGGCTCCCGGGCGCCATCCGCGCGCAGTCGGTGGCGCAGCGCCCGACGCCGCACCCGGCGTCGAGGACGAGAGGCGCCTGAAGCGCCAGCAGGCTCTCGGCGGCGAGGGAGGTCACCGCCCGGTAGAGGGTCTCGTCGAGCCCGGAGTGGAGCGTCTGGTAGCCGAAGGCCCAGAGCGCGGCGTAGCGCGCGGCGTAGGCCTGGTCGTACTTGCCGGCGTCGGGCCTGGCGAAGGTCAGAAAGCCGTCTTCGCGGCCGACCCGGTGGCCGCCGGAGCCCGCGCAGACGAGGGTCTCGGCGCTCTCCTCGGCCAGGGGAAAGCCGCAGTCCTGGCAGCGCAGGGCCGCCAGCACGGACTCCGGCAGGGTCACGAGGTCGAGCCCCCCGGGGCGGCCGGACGGCGCCAGCCCAGGGGGGGGATCGGCGCCAGGGGCTCCTGCCTGGCCTCCTTCAAAGCCCGGTTCACGTCGGCGACCAGGGTGCCGTTCTCGACCAGCCGGCGGATCTTGCGGATCGGCTCGTCGAGGAGCTGATCCTCCCTGATCGCGGCGACGCCCGCCCGGCGGATCGACCGGAAGGCGGCCTCCGTTCCGCTCGCCAAGAGCCTGGCGATCGCGTCGTCCGTCAGCTCGGAGAAGAGCGCCTCTTCTCGACGATCCAGGTTCCGCGCGTACTCGTTCCTTTCCGGCCTGGTCATCGTGACGTGGCCCCCGAGGCTGCCCCACTGGTCCTCGGTCAGCTCCAGCGCGAGCCTGTCCTGCGGTACCGGCGTCATCTCGCGGTAGCCGTCCGTACGAACCAGCGCTCGCCACGCGATCGCCTGGGTGGCCGCCAGCAGCTCGATCGCGATCGTCGCCTGGCTGTTGCGCAGGACGCGCAGAAGCTTGCGCCCGGCGGCGGTCGCCATCGAGACGTGGTCCTCGGCGTTGGCCGAGGTCGGGATCGAATCGACGGTGGCGGGATGGGCGAGGATCTTGTTCTCGGACACCAGGCTGGCCGCCGCGTACTGCGCGACCATCAGGCCCGAGTTCAGGCCTCTCATCGGAACGAGGTTGCCGGGAAGGCCGCGGCTGTGGTGGCCGTCGAGCAGCGCCTGCGTCCGCCGTTCCGAGATGTCCGCGAGCTCCGCCACGGCCATGGCGAGAAAGTCGGCTGCCTGGCCGACGGGCTGGCCGTGGAAGTTCGCCGCCGAGTAGGACGCGCGTCTCTCGCCCTCGTACTTGCCGCCTTCACGTTCCTCCCAGTTGTCGCGGAACTCGAGATCCCACGGCAGAGCGCTGTGGTCGCTGTGCTCGGCGGCGGGATCCGGGTGGGGGAAGAACAGGGGGTTGTCGGTCGCCGCGTTGATCTCGGCCTCGGCCACCATCTTGGCGTAGGCGATCGCGTCGCGGGTGGCGCCGTGGACGGCGGGGGCGCAGCGCAGCGAGTAGGGATCCTGCACCTCGTCGCGGCTTTCGAGCAGCAGGCTGCGGCGGCTACCGTCCTCGAGCAGCCGGCGCACGTTGGCGGCGCTCTGCCTCTGCCCCTCGAGGTTGCGCGCCAGGTGGATCTTGTCGTCGAAGGCGCGCGCGCAGCCGCAGAGAGCCTCGAGGTCGAGAGCCAGGCCGACGTCCGCCGTGTTGGCGAGGATCTCGGCGTCGTGGATCGCCAGGGCGAGCATCGCGGCGGAGAAGTTGGCGCCGTTGGTGAGCGCCAGGCCCTCCTTGAAGCTGACCCTCTCCGCGGGCAGCGAGTACTCCTCGCCCGCGGCGCCCAGATCGCGCTCCATCACGCTGGCCGGCTCGAGGTCCCGCCGGCGGCCCGGGGCGAGATCCTCGGCCGTCCGGACGCGGTAGTAGCGGCCCTCCCCGAGCAAGGTCGCGAAGAGATGCGACAGGGGGCAGAGGTCTCCGCTCGCGCCGACCGACCCGTGGAGAGGGACGAGCGGCACGATGCCTCGATTGATCATCCGCCGGATGGCCTCGACGAGGACGAAGCGAATTCCAGAGTTTCCCTTGAGGAAGCAGTTGAGCCGGATGACCAGCACCGCGCGAACGACCTCGGCGGAGAAGTAGTTGGCCAGGTCGTCGGGGTGCGAGCTGTCCCCGACGCCCGTCGCGTGGCCCAGGAGGATCTTCTTCGACAGCTCCCGGAGGTCGTCCGGGTGAATCGGGATGTCCTTGAACTTGCCGAAACCGGTGGTGACCCCGTAGTCGGAGATCGGCCGCGCTTCGGACCGTCCGTTCTCGAACGCCTCGTAGGCGTTCTTGTATCTCTCCACCAGGTCCTCGATCAGGGCGGCGCAGCGATCGACTCGAGCCCTGGCTCCCGCCGCCACCTCGACCCGGACGCGCGGATCGCGCGCCACCCGCACCAGCTCCTCGACCGTCAGCGAGTCGCCGTCGAGCACGCAGGGCCGCTCTTGGAGGTCAGCCATTCTCCGTCCGCCGCTCGATGACCGAGAGCATGTGCGCGACCGCGTCGACGAGGTCCTCGCGGGCGACCTGTCGCTGCTCGACGCGCTCCTCGAGCCACTCCGACCGGTCCTCGACCTTCTCCGCCCGGGCCTTTCCCATGCGCATGTCTTTGAGGGTGACCTTGCCGGCCGCGTGCTCGTCGGAGCCCAGCAGCAGGCTGACCGGGATGTCGCACGCGTCCGCGTACCGCAGCTGCTTGCCGATCCGCTCGTCCGACAGATAGAGCTCGGCGGCGATGCCGGCGCGGCGAAGAGCGAAGGTGATGGCGACGTAGTCGTCCATCAACGACCGATCCAGCACCGTCACCAGGACGTTGGCGGTCGACTTGCGGTGGTCGAGCCGGCCCAGGGCGTCGAGCGCCGCGAGCAGCCTGTCGACTCCCATCGAGGCGCCCGTCGCCGGGATCTTGCGGCCCAGGAAGCGCTCCACGAGACCGTCGTAGCGCCCACCGCCGAAGACCGAGCCGAACTGCGGAGCGTCGAGCAGCTCGGCCTCGAAGACCGGGCCGGTGTAGTACGCCAGGCCGCGGGCGATGCTCAGATCGAGCGCCAGGCGGTCGTCGGCGTAGCCGAGCGCGTAGAGGTGGTTGGAGATCCGCTCCACGACGTCGATCTGTGCCGCGGCGGCGTCGACCGCGGCGAAGAGCTCGCGCAGCTGGGCGATGGTCTGCCGCCGGTCGTCGGGCCGGATCTCGAGGAATCGCTCGATCAGGTCGACCTGGCCGGTGGAGAGCTCGAGGCCCTTGATCGGATCGCCCGACTCGTCGACGTAGCCGGTGGTCAGCTCCTTGCGCACCTTTTCGGCGCCGATCTTGGGCAGCTTGTCGAGCACCCGGAAGACGTCGGGGCCGCGCCGCCCTTCGATCCCGGCAAACTCGAGGAGCAGATCGAGCACCGCCCGGCTCGAGAACTTGACCTTGTACGGCCCGACGTCGAGGGCGGAGAGGGTGTCGCACATGCCGGCCAGGATCTCGGTGTCGGCGACCTCGGACTCGACGCCCACCGAGTCGAGGTCGAACTGGGTGAACTCGCGGAAGCGCCCGGGGCCCGGTTTGTCCGCGCGCCACACCGGCGCCACCTGGTAGCGCCGGAACGGCGTCGGCAGCTCGGGATGGGAGGCGATGACCCGAGCCAACGGCACCGTCAGGTCGAAGCGCAGGCCCAGCCTCTCGGAGGTGTTGTTGCTGTCCGGGTTGACGACCGCGAAGATCGACTTCGAGGCCTCGTCGCCGGCCGCAGAGCCGAGGAGCCCGTCCAGGTACTCGACCGCGGGAGTCTGCAGCGGCACGAAGCCGTAGAGCTCGTAGACCCGGCGGATGGTCTCGATCATCTTCTGGCGCGCGATCATCTGCTCCGGCAGGAGGTCCCGGAGGCCACGGGCGATCCGGGGTTGGACGACGTCGGTCATGCGAAGTCCTCTCTCTTCGAAGGCTGGGTGGGGAGGAGCAGGCCGAGGATTGGCACCGGCGATGGGAATCGAACCCATGACCCCCTGATCCACAGTCAGGTGCTCTAAGCCACTGAGCTACGCCGGCGTGCTCGCCGGCCGCGAGCGTAGCCGGGAACCGGAACGCTCGTCAAACAGCACGCCCGTGGCGGGCCGAGAGCAGGGTCGCGGACCAGCCGGAGTGGCGGGGACGCTCCGGCGGTCCGCTGGCCCTGGTAGGAAACTCAGTCGCAGACCGTCGAGTCGAACAGCGGTCCCCCGTCCACGCAGACGTGCCCGGGCCGCTGGTCGTGCGGCACGCAGACCGTGACGGTCCCCATGCACTCCCCGCCGTTGCCGTCCTCGGCTTCGAAGCCGATGTGGTAGACGCGGCCGTCGCCCGGCACCTTCGGCGTTCCGGTGCGCTCCGCGCGCACCCTGGCGGTCGAGGTGCCCACGCCCGTGCCGTCGGGGCAGGTATTGCCGTCCCCGAGACCGTTCAGAGGCTCGTCCTGGCTGATGTCGGTGATCGTGATCATCACCGGGTCCCCGTCGGGATCCACCACGCCGACGATCGCGATGTCGCGGAACTTGTGGTTCGGCGGCCAGAGCTCGTCCGGGTCGGCCGCGGCGTCGACGCAGACCGGAGGCATGTTGCACTCGTCGGGGACGCCGTCGCCGTTGGTGTCCGCGCTCCCGCCGCAGCCGGCGAACTCTGCGCAGTCGCCGTCGAAGCCACCGCAGTCGATGTCGCAGGTGTCCGGGATGTCGTTGGGCTGGCAGTCCTCGTCCCAGAACTTGAGGGCGATGTTCGACTCGAACACGGTGAGCCCTTCCGGAACGTCGAACGTCGCCTGGATCCTGTCGACCCCGATGCCTCCCGAGCCGGTGTAGGTGAAGGTCGCGATCCCGTCGGCGTCGGAGGTGTCGCTACCGAACTCTCCCCCGTTGGGGCCGCTGAGCACCAGGAAGTCCACCGCGATCCCCTCGACGTCGGAGCCCGTGATCTGGAGCGTCACCGTGTGATCGGTGCCAGGCGGGTTGAAGTCCAGCTCCGGCGTGAGCGAGGCGGTGAGCGCCGCCGTCAGCTCGCCGCAGACCGTCAAGCCGGCGGTGCTCGCTCCGACGCGCTGGCAGGTGAGGCTGCGTGCCGGCGCTGCGGTGGCGATGTCGTACTCGCAGACCTTGCCGTTGCCGATGTCCATGGTCCAGAAGGTCGTGCCGTTCGGATCGAGGTTCATGGCGAAGAAGAACGACGTGCCGGGGCAGTCCGAATTGGGGTAGCGCTGCACGATGGCGCCGGTCGTGTCGACCCGCACGGCCTCGTTGGTGCAAGCGACGATGACCTCCCCGGCGAAGGGACCTGCCGGAATGATGCGGAGGCCGAAGCACCTTCCGGTTACCAGGCCGGTGGCGAAGTTGGGCAGCTGCGTGTTGGTGCAGACGTCGAACCGCCGGATGTCCTGTCCTTCGGACGTGTAGTAGATCGTGCACTGATCGGCCGCCAGGTCGATCCAGTCGGTGCCGCGCGGGCCGGTCGCGGGGTTGAAGGTGTCGAGCAGCGCGCCCGAGGCGTCGAACTTCAGGATGTCGCGCGATCCATCGGCCTGGCCGACGTAGAAGTCGCCTGCGCCGTCGAAGACGCACGACTCGTCGTGGCTGTTGAAGGGCCCTGCGAAGGGATGCTGGATGAGCTGCCCACAGAGATTCGTGTTCACCGGATCGGAGGACATGTCGATCTTGCTCATCGTGCTGGTCGTGAAGTTCGTGCTCAGCATGTCCCCGTTGGCGTCGAAGCACATCCCGGTGTCTTCGTTGCTGCCGCTGCCGGTGTTGATCAGCCGGATCAGATTGCCGGTGTTCGGGTCGCGCTGCTCGATCAGCCCGTTGCCGACACCGCAGATGATGTCGCCCTCCTCGCAGCACTCGATGACGCCGTCGCCGTCGCGGTCCTCCAGCTGCGCCGCGGCCATCGTCACGAGACCCAGGGCCAGGAACAGGGTCGCGGTGGCGGTCAGGTAATTGCTCGCTCTTTTCATCTGGTATGTCCTTTCCCGAAGAAGCTGGTCTGTCCTTTCCCGAAGAAACACGCCTTTCCCGAAGAGACGCGGACACCGGCCCACATCAGGCGGGCTGGCGCGGGGTACTGCGCCGCATCGTCCTTCGGCAGCTCGGCAGTCGCTACGCTCCGGGGCCCGCTCGAGCGGGCCCGAGGGCGAGGATCCGTGGCTTTCCGCCGCCGGCTCGCGCCGGCTTCGGCTTTGTCGAGACGGAGAAGACTCTAGCAGGCGAGGACGGCGGCGCGAAAGACCTGAAAGGGTGGGCCTTCCCGTCTCCGAGTCGAGGGGCATCGCTCGGGGGCGCTATCCCCCGCTCCGGCCCTCCTTCTTCGAGCGCGCCGCCGCGTGGAGAGCGCCCGGTCCCGTCTCGCCGGGCCGGATCGTGACCGCGGTGGCGATCAGGCCGCCGGCGCGGTGCCAGCGGCCGCGCAGGCACTGCCCCCGGCGCCAGGGTCCCACGTCGGTCTGGAACGCGGCGCGGAAGGTGCCGCCGGGGTCGAGGTCGAGCGAGAGGTCCGAGAACTCGAGGATCTTGCCGGTGAGCGGATACTGGGCCTTGTAGGCCGCTTCCTTGGCCGAGAACACGAGCATCGCCAGCCGGCCTCGTTGCGCGAGCGGCCGGGAGGCGATCCACTCGCGCTCGCGCGGGTCGCAGACCCGGCGCAGGATGCCCTCGTCCAGGGGCTCGTCGTGCTCGAGGTCGCAGCCGAGCGCGAGGACGTCGCCGGCGCGGGCGACGGCCACCGCCGCGCGGCTGCTGGTATGGGAGATGGTCCCGACGACGCCCGCCGGCCAGATCGGGGCCCGGTCCTCGCCGGCGAGCAGCTCGAAGGCCTCGGGCACGCCCAGGCGCCCCAGGAGGCGCCTGGCCAGCAGCCGTCCCGCGGCGAACTCGCGGCGCCGCTTGGCCGCGGCTCTCGCGACCTGCGCGGCCTCGGCGGGCAGCAGGGTCGACGGCGCGACCCGGCGCGGGTCGATCTCGGCGACCAGCACGTCGGCGGCAAACAGGGAGCGGGTGATCTCGGCCATGAGGCGCGCGGCCCTTCGCCGCCGTCGCCGCGGGTCCCGGCCCGGCCCTCAGGCCTCGGGCGCCGGCGGCTCCGCCGCGGTCACGACGCGCACCGGCAGCGGCGCCGTCTCGCTGCCCGCGTAGAGGCTGACGTGGGGGAACGGGATCTCGATGCCCTCGGCGTCGAACCGCCGCTTGATCTCGAGCTGCAGCGAGTTCTTGGCCTCGAGGTAGTTCTCGCGGGCCGTCCAGGGCGAGTACTGGATCAGCAGGGCCGAGTCGCCGAAGCCCTGGAAGAAGAACTGCGGCTTGGGCTCGTCGAGGCAGAGCGGGTTCGCGTCCGCCAGCTCGTCGAGGATGGCGCGGACCCGCGCGACGTCCTCCTTGTACGCGACGCCGATCGCCAGGTCGACGCGGCGGATGGGGAAGCGGGTGAGGTTGCGCACCTCGGTCTTGATGAGCGTCTCGTTGGGGATCCGCACGAAGACGTTGTCGAAGGTCCGCAGCTTGAGGGACAGGAGATCGATCGCGAGCACCTCGCCGGTGGTGCCGCCCACCGCGATGACGTCGCCGATGGCGAAGGGGCGCTCCCCGATGAGGAAGAGGCCGCTGATCAGGTTCGAGGCCGAGGTCTGGGCCGCGAAGCCGATCGCCACCGAGGCGACCCCCGCCGCGCCCAGCAGCACGCCGAGGTTGAAGCCGAGCTGGTGGAGCGCCGCCAGGAGGAAAAGGAGGAACGTCCCGTAGACGACGGCGCGGCGGAAGAGGATGCTCTGCTGGCGCTCCAGACGGCTCGCGGTGAGCCGCGCCACGGCGCGGCCGAGGAGCCGCGCCACGACCATTCCCGCGACGAGCAGGAGGGCCGCTTGCAGAGCGGTCACCAAGGTGTCGGGGGTCAACCGCTGCCGCAGGCCTTCCCAGAGCTCGCTCATCCGTCGCCCCCCGGGGCGAGTCCCTGCAGGAGGTTGGCGAAAGCGCGGACGATCTGCAGGCCTTCGGCCGTCCGGCGGGGGGCCGTGAGCCGCTCGGCGCCGGGCGCCTCGCGGGGCGCCTCCTCGCCGATCTCGAAGCTCGCCATCGTCTGGCCCTCGCGCCGCAGCATGGTGACGTCCTGAGTCCAGAGGTAGTCCCCGCCCGCGGCGTAGACGGAGAGGAAGGGCACCGGCAGGTTGAGACGGTCGATGGCGAGCGTGTCCTCGCCCTCGTTTTCGATGGTCACGGGCGTGATCGCGCGGTGGTGGCGCAGCGGGATCTCGCCGAGGTCGACCCGAGCGTGGGTACGCAGGGTGTAGGCCAGCTCGCCATCGCCGGTCGCGGACCCGAACCAGGTGTCGCTCTGGCGCTTGACGGCGACCTCGCGCAGCGCTTGCCAGGGAATGCCCACCTCGATCTCGAGCCAGATCGGGGAGCTGACGAAGAAGCGGATCCGCTCCCCGGGGGGGATGAAGATGGGCACCCGCGGCCGGACGACCACGGAGCGGTCCGCGAGCGCCGGCAGGCAGCGCACCACCGAACGTTGGCCTCCGGCGGCGTAGCGCTCGAGCACCTCGGCCCGCTCGGGAAGCTCGGAGATCGGCTCGGCCAGGGCCACGTCGCGGTCCGCGTCGGAATCGCCGGTCCCGCCATAGGCGATCTGCCACTCGTGCTCGAGGCGCGAGACCGCGAGGTCGAGGGGGCCGAGGGTCCAGCGCAGCCCGCGGCCGATCGCCACCTCGCGCTCGGACCACCAGGGGCCGCTGTCGGGCTTGGACGTCATGAGTCCCGATTATCTACGAAGAAGCGCCTGCACCTGTCACTTCCATGCAAGCGCGCTTGACAACCTGTATCTTAGAGGTATGAAAGAGATCGACAGGAGGTTCGACGCCGGCGAGGACATCACCGGCTATCTCGAGCTGACGCGGGCGCGGCGGCCCGGCCACGAGCAGCGACGGGTGAACGTCGACTTCCCGCTGTGGATGATCGAGGCCCTCGATCGCGAGGCGTCGCGGCTGGGGGTGCCCCGCCAGTCCCTCGTCAAGATGCTGATCGCAAGGCACCTCGAGGAGCGGTCCCGGCCCGCCGGCTAGCTGGCGCTTTTCCAGCCCTGCAGGATCTGCACGTAGTTGTCGCGCTCGTAGGCGGCCGGGTCGGGGCAGCGGGCGAGGTTCATCGAGCCGCGCATCTGGGCCAGGGAGTCGTACTCGTGCTCCTCGAGCCACGCGGCCAGCTCGCGGCGCAGGCGGGAGATCTCCTCGGGCCCGTGCTGCAGGAGCCGCGAGACCAACTGCACGGCGTGGGCGCCGGACATCACCGCCTTGACGGCGTCCGCCGCGGTGTGGACGCCGCCGCTGACGGCGAGCGACAGGGACCGCTGGCTCGAGAGGATCGCCAGCCAGCGCAGGCGCAGCAGCAGCTCCGAGGAGTCGGAGAGGTGCAGGCTGCGCTCGACCTCGAGCTCCTCGATGTCGATGTCCGCCTGGTAGAAGCGGTTGAACACGACGAGGCCGTCGGCCCCGGCGTCCTCGAGGCCGCGGGCGAAGTGGGCGAGCGCGGTGTAGAACGGGGAGAGCTTGACGGCGAGGGGGATCCGGACGCGGGCCCGCACGGCGCGCACGACGCTCACGAGGCGGCGCTCGAGCGCCGCCCCGTCCTCCTCGGGGTCGGTCGCCAGCTGGTAGAGGTTGAGCTCCAGGGCGCTGGCGCCGGCCTCCGCGATGAGCCCGGCGTACTCCAGCCAGCGCCCCTCGGTCGTGCCGTTGAGCGACCCGATCACGGGGATCTCGACGGCCGCCTTGATGCGGCGCAGCTGCTCCAGGTACTCGTCGGGCCCCAGGGCGAAGCCCTCGGGGCGCGGCAGGTAGAAGGTCGCCTCCGCGAAGGATTCGGCGGAGCGCTCCATGTGGCCCACGGTCGCGGCCTGCTCGGCGACGATCTGCTCCTCGAAGAGCGAGCGCATCACGAGGGCCGCGGCGCCGGCGTCTTCCAGCCGGCGGACGGTGTCGAGATCGTCCGCCAGCGGCGACGCCCCGGGCAGGAACGGGTGGGGGAGATCGAAGCCGAGATACTGGGTCGACAGGTCCACGGCAGCCCTTCCTAGGATGGGGTCTTCTTGGTCTTCGTCTCCGGTTGCGGGATGGTGATCCCCGCCAGCTGCCGGTAGACGGCGTGACGCTGCTCGGTCTGCCGCTGCTTCTGGGCGACGAAGCGGCGGTAGCGCTCCGGGTCCATTCTCTCGACCATGCGGAAGCGGGTCTCGGCGCGCATGAACTCCTGGACCCGGGTGCGGGGCGCCGGAGAGTCGAGATGCAGCGGCGGCTCGCCGCGGGCCGAGCGCCGCGGGTCGAAGCGGTAGAGCGGCCAGATGCCGCTCGAGACGATCAGCTCCTGCTGGCGGACGTTGTGCGCCAGGTCGTAGCCGTGGGCGATGCACGGGCTGTAGGCGATGACCAGCGACGGGCCGGGGTACGCTTCGGCCTCCCGCAGGGCCTCCACCGTCTGGTTCATCTTGGCCCCGAACGCGACCTGGGCCACGTAGACGTGGCCGTAGCTCATCGCCTCCATCCCGAGGTCCTTCTTCTCGATCTCCTTGCCGGCGACGGCGAACTTCGCCGAGGCGCCCAGCGGCGTGGCCTTCGACTGCTGCCCTCCGGTGTTGGAGTACACCTCGGTGTCGAGGACGAGGGCGTTGACGTTGCGCCGCATCGACAGCACGTGGTCGAGGCCGCCGTAGCCGATGTCGTAGGCCCAGCCGTCGCCGCCGAGAAGCCACACGCTCTTCTCGACGAGATAGTCGGCGAGCTCCTCGAGCCGGCGGGCGTCGGGGTGGTCGAGCCGGCCCAGGCGGTCGCGCAGCTGCACGATGCGGCGCCGCTGGGTGGCGATCTCGTCCTCGCCGGCCTGCTGCTGCGGCGCGCCGAGGATCTTGGCCGCCAGCTCGTCGCCGACGCCGCCCGCCAGCCGCGCAAGGAGAGCGCGCGCCTGCTGGGCGAGGCTGTCGACGGCCAGGCGCATCCCGAGGCCGAACTCGGCGTTGTCCTCGAACAGCGAGTTGGACCAGGCCGGGCCGCGGCCGTCGCCGTTCGTGGTGTAGGGGGTCGTGGGCAGGTTGCCGCCGTAGATCGACGAGCAGCCCGTGGCGTTGGCGATCAGCAGCCGGTCGCCAAACAGCTGCGTCAGCAGCTTGACGTACGGCGTCTCGCCGCAGCCGGCGCAGGCGCCGGAGTACTCGAAGAGCGGCTGGAAGAACTGCGAGCCCTTGGCGTCGACGCGCGCGATGCGGCTGCGGTCGATCTCCGGAAGGTCGAGAAAGAAGGCGTAGTTGGCGCGCTCGCGGTCGCGGATCTCCGCCTGCGGCTCCATGTTGATGGCCTTGCGGCGCGGGTTCGCCTTGTCCTTGGCCGGGCAGACCTCGACGCACAGGTTGCACCCGGTACAGTCCTCCGGCGCCACCTGGAGCGTGTAGCTGAGTCCGCGCAGGTCGGGCGCCCGGTAGTCGGTCGTGAGGAAGGGCTCCGGCGCGCCCGCCAGCGCCTCCACCTCGTAGACCTTGGCGCGGATGGCGGCGTGCGGGCAGACCAGCGCGCATTGATTGCACTGGATGCAGATCGCGGGATCCCAGATGGGGATCTCCTGGGCGATGTTGCGCTTCTCCCAACGGGTCGTGCCGGTCGGCCAGGTGCCGTCCACCGGGAACGCGCTCACCGGCAGCAGGTCGCCCTTGCCGGCCAGCATCACGGCGGTGACCTTGCGGACGAGATCGGGGGCTTCGTCGGCGACGATGGGGGGCCGGCCGCGCTCGGCGGTCACCGCGGCGGGCACCTCCACCTCGCGGAGGTTGGCGAGGGTCTCGTCCACCGCGCGCTCGTTCTGCTCGACGAGGGTCGAGCCGCGCTTGCCGTAGCTGGCCCGGAGCGCATCCTTGATCGCCGCGATCGCCTCGTCCTTGGGCAGCACCTCCGAGAGGGCGAAAAAGCAGGTCTGCATGATCGTGTTGATCCGCACGCCGAGGCCGGCGTGGCGGGCCACGCCGTAGGCGTCGATCACGAAGAAGCGCAAGCCCTTGTCGAGGATCGACTGCTGCACCTCGCGCGGCAGATGGTCCCAGACGTCGGCGGCGGAGTAGGGGGAGTTGAGCAGGAAGACGCCGCCCGGGGCCGCGTAGTCGAGCATGTCGATGCGCTCGAGGAACTGGAACTGGTGGCAGGCCACGAAGTTGGCGCGCCGGATGAGGTAGGTCGAGCGAATGGGCGCGGCGCCGAAGCGCAGGTGGGAGACGGTGACGGCGCCGGCCTTCTTGGAGTCGTAGACGAAGTAGCCCTGGGCGTGCCGATCGGTCTGCTCGCCGATGATCTTGATCGTGTTCTTGTTGGCGCTGACCGTGCCGTCGGAGCCGAGGCCGAAGAAGACGGCGCGCACGCGCTCCGCGGGCTCGATGTCGAAGGTGTGGTCGACGGCGAGCGACGAGTGGTTGACGTCGTCGACGATCCCGACGGTGAAATGGCGGCGCGGCTCCGGGCTCGCGAGCTCCTCGAAGACGGCCCGGACGCAGGCCGGATCGAACTCCTTCGACGACAGGCCGTAGCGGCCGCCGACGATGGCCGGCTCGGCGTCCCGGAAGCTCCCGCCGCGGGCGCGGGCCTCCGCCAGGGCGGCGACGACGTCCAGGTAGAGCGGGTCGCCGATCGCGCCGGGCTCCTTCGTCCGGTCGAGGACCGCCAGGCCGCGGGTGCTCGCCGGCAGCGCGGCGAGGAAGGCCTCGGCGGCGAACGGGCGGTAGAGCCGTACCGTGACCACCCCCACGCGCTCGCCTTGCTCGACCAGCCAGTCGACGGTCTCCCACGCCGTCTCCGCGCCCGAGCCCATGAGGACGATCACCCGCTCGGCCTCGGGGTGCCCCCGGTAGTCGAAGAGGTGGTAGCGGCGGCCCGTGCGCTCGGCCAGCTCGTCCATCACCCCCTGCACGATGCTGGGGCAGGCGTCGTAGAAGGGCGTGCAGGCTTCGCGCGCCTGGAAGAACGTGTCGGGGTTCTGGGCCGTGCCGCGCACGACGGGGCGGTCGGGGCTCAGGGCCCGGCGGCGGTGCGCTGCGACGAGATCGTCGGGCAAGAGCGCCCGCAGGTCGTCGTCCGAGAGCTCGGCCATCTCGCCGAGCTCGTGGGAGGTGCGGAAGCCGTCGAAGAAGTGGAGGAAGGGAACCCGCGAGCGCAGCGTGGCGGCCTGCGCGACGAGCGCGAGATCGTGCGCTTCCTGGACCGATCCCGACGCGAGCAGGGCGAAGCCGCACTGGCGGGCCGCCATGACGTCCGAGTGGTCGCCGAAGATCGACAGCGCGTGGGTGGCGATCGTCCGCGCCGCCACGTGCATCGAGAAGGCGGTGAGCTCGCCGGCGATCTTGTACATGTTGGGGATCATCAGCAGCAGGCCCTGGGAGGCGGTGAAGGTGGTCGCCAGCGAGCCCCCCTGGAGGGCGCCGTGGACGGCCCCGGCCGCCCCCCCCTCCGACTGCATCTCCACCACGTCGGGCACCTGGTGCCAGATGCTCTCGCGCCCTTCGACGGCCCAGGCGTCCGCGAGCTCCCCCATGGGCGAGGCCGGGGTGATCGGGTAGATGGCGATCACCTCGTTGGCGCGGTACGCGACGGAAGTGGCGGCCTCGTTGCCGTCGGCCATCATCGTGCGGTTCTGCATCGAGCGTTCCTCTGCTGGTCGAGCTCCGGTTGTCTCGATGTCTAGCAGGCGCCCGTGAAGGGCGGAAACACCCTGCGGGGTGGGCGCCTCGGTGAAGGCCGGGCCTCGCCCGGCGCCCCTGGGGCGTGGCGGGCGGCGTCTCTGGCTACCACCCCGCCGGGTGGCGAGTCACCCACCCAGCGAAGTACGCAAGCGCCACCTCGCGGGCGGTCGGCCGCCGCGAGAAGACCCACTAGTCTGAGGTACCGAAGGAGCCGAAGCGATGAGCGACAGGCGTCCCAGGGAGCTCGGGGGCGACACCAGCCTTCAGGAGGAGCTGCGGCGGCGAAACCGCGAGCTCGAAGCCCTGCATCGCGCGACCCTGGACATCTCCGGCGAGCTGTCGCTCGACCTGATCCTCGAGCGAGTCGTCGCCCGAGCCCGGCGGCTGGTCGGCGCGGAGTACGGGGCGATCGCCGTCGTCGAGCGGCCGCACCGCATCATCCAGTTCGTCACCTCGGGCATTTCCGACGAGCTCGCCGAGCGCATCGGGAGTCCGCCTGCCGGCCACGGCCTCCTGGGCGTAACCCTGCGCGACGGCGAGCGCCTGCGGGTGCCCCACGTGGGGCGGGATCCCCGCGCCGTCGGCTTTCCGCCCCATCATCCGCGCATCGACTCCCTGCTCGCGGTGCCCATCGTCTGCAGGAGCCCGTTCCGGGGCAACCTGTACGTCGGCAACAAGCGGGCACCGGGGGAGTTCACGAAGGACGACGAGGACATCCTGTCGCGGTTCGCCGCCCAGGCCGCCATCGCGATCGAGAACGCCCATCTCCACCGCCGCCTGCGCTCGCTCGCCGTGGCCGAAGAGCGGGCCCGGATCGCCCGCGAGATGCACGACGGCATGGCGCAGGTCCTGGCCTACGTCAACACCAAGGCGCAGGCCGTGCGGGAGCTCCTCAAGCGGAAGCGGACGGAGGCCGCGGAAGCGCAGCTCGAAGAGCTCGCGAACGCCGCGCGCTCCGTGTACACGGACGTCCGCGAGGGCATCCTGGCGCTGCGCGCCTCGGCGGATGCCGAGAGCTCGCTGCCCGAGGCGCTGGCCGGGTTCTTGCGCCGCTGGCAGGAGCAGACCGGCATCTCGGTCGAGGCGGAGCTGCCCAGCAAGCTGCATCTGCGCGACGGAGTGGAGCTGCAGCTGCTCCGGATCATCCAGGAGGCCTTGACCAACGTCCGCAAGCACTCGGGATCCAGGCGGGCGCGGGTCGAGGTGTGCAAGAACGCCCACGCCGTCGTGGCGCGGGTACGGGACGACGGCAACGGCTTCGACCTGACGGCGCGCGGCGAGCGCGACCGGCCGCGCTTTGGACTCTCCATCATGCGCGAGCGGGCGGAGAGCGTGGGCGGCCGCGTCGCGGTGGATACGAGCCCGGGACGCGGTACGACCGTGACGATCGAGATTCCGACGGGGTGACGAGCGAGGAGGCAAACTCATGCGTATTCTGATTGCTGACGACCACGTGTTGTTTCGAGACAGTCTGAGGAGCCTGCTGGAGGCGCGCGACTTCGAGGTCGTCGCCGAGGCCGGCAACGGCGAGGAGGCGATCCGGCTCGCCTGGGAATGCAAGCCGGATCTCGTGCTGATGGACCTCGCGATGCCGGTGATGGACGGCATGGAGGCCACCAAGCGGCTGAGCGCGGAGCTGCCCGACGTGAGGATCGTCGTGCTCACCGCCTCCGACGACGAGGCCGACCTCTTCGACGCCATCAAGTCGGGAGCCAAGGGCTACCTGCTCAAGGACCTCGAATCCGAGGCGTTCTTCGCGCTGCTCGAAGGCGTCGCCCGCGGCGAGCCCGCCTTGACGCCGGTGCTGGCCCGCAAGCTCCTCGAAGAGTTTTCGCGGCCGGCCGGCGGCGCCGCGCACGCGCCGGACTCCAACGACCTGACCGGCCGCGAGCGCGAGGTCCTGCAGCTCATGGTCGACGGGGTCACGTCCAATCGCAAACTGGCGGGGCGGCTCGGGGTGAGCGAGAACACGGTCAAGTTCCACGTGCGCAACATCCTCGACAAGCTGCATCTCCACAACCGCGCGCAGGTCGTGGGCTACGCCCTGCGCAACCGGCTCGTGGAGCCGTCGATGAGCGAGGTCTGACGCCCGCCGCTAGAAGCTCGCGAGGTGCGCCTCGAGCAGCGGCCAGGCCAGCTCGATCAGGTCGTGCTCGGTGAGGATGCCGACCAGGCGGCGGTCGCGGTCGACGACCGGCAGGCTGCCGATGTGGTGCTCGCGCATCAGCCGGGCGGCCTCGAGGGTGGAGAGCTCGGGGGTGCAGGTGACGAGGTCGGTCTTCATGATGTCGCGGACGGCGATGAAGGAGCCGTCCGCCGATTCGACGGAGCGGCTGAGCACCCGCAGCAGCGAGCGGTAGCTGACGAGGCCGACGAGGTGGCCGCCGCTGTCCTCGACGGGGATCCGCCGGACGTGGCGCCACTTCATGACCGCGGCGACGACGTCGACGACCTCCTCTTCGTTGACGGTAAAGAGGTCCGTGGTCATCAGCTGCTCGACCCGGTTGTAGTGCCGGCTGGACTCGCCGGCCTCCTCGATCGCCGCCGGCTCCCAGGTGTGCACCGGGCTGCCCTCCTGCTGCCGCCGGATGGTCGCGGCGACGAGGGCGGCGAAGGACTGGGACCGCTTGGGGTGCGGCTTCATCCCGTCCAGGGAGTCGATGAGCCACTGCGAGCCGGTCTTCTGGGTGCGGACCCGCTCGGTGATGACCCCGAGGTAGCGATCGACGTCGGCAGCCTCGATCCCGGCGCTCTCGAGCCCGCAGCGCGCGATCGGCAGGAGGTGCTCGAGGATGAGCTGGGCGGCGGGGATCCTCCCGAGTCCCGGCCAGACGAGGTTGGCGCCGAGACCGAGCCGGGCGGCGGAGACGAGGTTCTCCCGCGCGTCGGTGAAGTGCATGACGCGGCTGACGTCCTCGAGGTGCTCCGGCAGCCCGCTCATCAGGCCCACCCACAGCGCCGCGTTGGCGACCTCGTCGAGCACCGTGGGTCCGGCCGGGAGGATGCGGTTCTCGATGCGCAGGTGCGGCCGGCCGCCGGAGAACCCGTAGCAGGGGCGGTTCCAGCGGTAGATCGTGCCGTTGTGCAGCTGCAGCGCCTCGAGCTTCGGCATCTTGCCCTGCCGGAGCAGCGCCAGGGAGTCCTCCTCCACGTCGATGGCCAGCAGGGTGCTGAAGCGCGAGATGTTCTCTTCGAAGATCTCGACGACGGACTCGCGCAGCCAGTCGCGTCCGAAGCTCACGCGCCGCGACTGCCGGCGCATGTGGGCGGTGGGCGTGCGGGTATCCACCGATTGCTCGAAGAGCGCGATCCGGGTCTCGCGCCACAGCTGGCGGCCGAAGAGCAGCGGCGAGTTGGTGCCGCTCGCGATGACCGGCGCGGCGATGGCCTGGGCGATGTTGTAGAGGCGGGCGAACTCCTCCGCCGACACCTGGTAGTGGACCTGGAAGCTCGTATTGCACGATTCGAGCATCACGTTGTCGTGGGTCAGGAGCAGCTCGTCGCGGCCCTGGATGCGGAGGCTGTAGGGGCGGCCGTCGCGCAGGCGGTCCATCGCCTGGTTGAGCGCGTAGTAGCGCGGGACGGGCGCCATGTACTCCATCGCGAGATGGGATTTCTCGAGGGTCGGCAGAATGCCCGTGAGCACGATCTGGGCCCGATGCTCGAGGGCGGAGCGCTGGACCTTGGTGAGGAGGTCCTTGAGCTCCGCCTCGAGCCGGCTCAGGCAGCTGCCGGTGAAGACCAGCGGGTCGAGGTTGAGCTCGAGGTTGAACTTGCCCAGCTCGGTCGTCAGGTGCGGCTCGCAGGCGGACTCGATCACCTCGAGCGCGACGGTCGCCGGGCGCCAGTGGGCGTCGACCAGGAACATCTCCTGCTCGGCTCCGATCCTGCGCACCCCGGTCTCGAAGCAATCCTCGGCCACCATCCGCCGCAGCGCGCGGAGGTCGTTGAGCAGGTGCCGGCTGAAGGCACGCATCTGCTCGGGACGAAAGCCGTCCCCGACGTCGAGTCTTCCCACGGCCCTATTATTATCCTCGCTAACGGCCCCCGGCGCAGCACCCGCCGGCTCGGCGCGGCGGGACGCCGGGTCCTCCCGCCCGGAAGGGTGGCCCGACGGGGCGGCGCGGCACCGCCCGCCGGCGCCTCCGGCGCAGTCTCGAGAGGTGTGGGCCGGCGGGCGCGCGTCGGCTAGCCTCGGTCCGTGGTCGCCGGCAGCGACCGGGAAGGAGATGACAGATGGGCTCGGATGCTCCGCGTTTTCACGTGCCGTCGCGCTCGCTCAAGCCGGTACGCCAGATCGTCATCGGCACCTCGCTGCGCTCCGAGGACGACGCCACGGTCCGGTCCGGGCTGGCCCTGGCCGCCGCCCTCGAGGCGAGCGCCCACGTTCTCCACGCGGTGGCCTGGGAGGCGCACGGATTCCCGCTCGGCGGCAGCTGGCCGGACGCGTCGGTGCCGACGCGGCTGATCGAGCTCCGCACGGCGGAGCTGGCGAAGGTGCTCGCCGGGACGGATCCCGGGCGGGTCACCTCCGCCGTCGAGGCCGGAGCGCCCGGCGAGCGGATCCTGAGCGCGGCCGCCGAGCTGGGCGCCGGCCTCGTCGTCGCCGGCGCCGGCCGGCACAAGCGGAGCCTTCTCGGCTCGACGGCCGACCGCCTGATGCGTCGGGCCACCTGCCCGGTGCTGATCGCGCGGGACCCGCTGCGCGTGCCGCCGGGGCGCATCCTGGCGCCCGTCGACCTGTCCGAGCTCGCCGCCGATTCCTTCCGTTGCGGGCTGGGCTTTCTCCACCAGGTGCAGGCGGAGCAGCTCGGCCGGGTCGAGGCGCTCTTCGTCTTGAGCGAGCTGACCCGCGAGTCGAGCGGGCAGTTCCGGCCGGAGCAGGTCGACCGCTTCGCCCGCGAGGAGCTCGAGCGTTTCGTCGGCGAGCACGCGGCGGAGCTGGCCGGGAAGGTCGGCTCGAAGTTGCGAGTCGGCGACGCTCGCGAGCAGATTCTCGAAGAGGCGCGGCAAGCCGGCGCCGACCTGATCGTCATCGGCACCCACGGCCGCGCCGGCCTCGAGCGCGCCCTCATCGGCAGCGTCACCGCCGGCGTGGCCCAGGGCGCGCCGTGCAGCGTGCTCGTCATCCCCCCCGACGTGGCCTTCGGAGCCGAGCTCGTCGACGCCGTCGCCGAGCAGATCGAGCCCCAGGACTGGGAAGTCCCCAAGCAAGAGACCCCCGAGCCCGTCCGCTCCGACTGAGCCGCGGATGGAAGGCTGCAGGGCCTGCGCCAGGCAGCGACGCTCCGAGTGACCCGGCAGCCTCCGTCAATCACGTCGCTCGGCCAGCGCCCGGAGCTCGCTGGCGAGGAAGCGGCGCTGGCGCTCGAGGGTCGCGGCGTGGGCGCGGTAGAGCTCGC
>Ga0224512_10001546_pt1 | contig 22039 bp, 21 predicted proteins | sample SF_May12_sed_USG_4_FD_169103 | JGI IMG/M metagenome (GOLD analysis project Ga0224512, IMG submission 169103) | Sediment microbial communities from San Francisco Bay, California, United States - SF_May12_sed_USGS_13 | ecosystem: Environmental > Aquatic > Marine > Sediment | place: USA... | reverse complement strand
CCGGTATCGTCTGGGTAAACACGTATCGCGCTGTGTCACCGATTGCGGAGTTCGGCGGTTTGAAAAGCTCCGGTTACGGCCGCGAGAGCGGATTTCAGGCGATGTATGACTACACGCGGTCCAAGACCGTGTGGATGAATACATCCGATGAACCGCTCGGCAATCAGTTTGTAGCGCGGTGACGGCGAAACACGAACCAACTAACGGACAACCGATGTCAGACTCGTGTTTGACAGCGACTCTGGCGATGTTGGATTGATACCCGCATAGCCCCGAACGACTCCGTAATCTATTCGGCTACGCATTCAAGATCTACCGTTCTAGGAAGAAGCAGTATGCAAAATACCGATGTCGCTTCCGATTACACGATAAAATTACACGAACAAGCGTGTCTGGATCCCATATTCAACTGCGAAGATCGGCAGGACTTTGATTTTGCGCATAGGGGCCTGATTCACCGGCCGGATGACCCCGCAATATTCGACGGCGATGGCGACCCCGCATGGCATCACGCAGCCTTCGAACAATTTCTCCTTGGAGATGCGCCGGATACGGTTCACTCCAGCTTATGCCGGCATGCTCTGCTCAACAATTACCGTGGATTGTTTAAGGTCACTGATGGCGTTTATGAGGCACGACCTGAATCATTAGCCAATGTTACGTTTGTCGAATGCGACACCGGCTACATCGTAATCGATCCGCTAACGACCGTTAAAGTCGCGGCCTACGCACTGAATCTATTTTACGGCCACATTGGCAAGAATCCGATCGTCGCGGTCATATACTCCCATACGCACGTGGATCACTTCGGCGGCGTCAAAGACATGGCCTGTGAAGACGACGTGAGGGGCGGTAAGATCAGGGTGATCGCCTCACACGGGTTCGTCGAATGGGTTCTTAAAGAACAAGGGCTAGCGGCAGAGGGCATGCCGTCGCGAAACGATTACATGTATGGTGAGAATCTTCCGGTCAGTCCAACCGGTATCGTCGACACCGGTCTTGGACAAGCCATTGAAGGGGGTGAGGTCAGTTGCATCGAACCTACCGATATTATCGGCACTGAAGGTGGCAGCCTGACTATAGATGGAGTCGATCTCGAGTTCATGTATGCACCGGGTGAAGCCCCTACCGGAATGCATTGTTATATTCCAAGATTCAAGACGCTACACGTCGCCGATAACCGTTATATGTATTTGCAGCATGCTCGATCGCCTGAATGTTCCCCGGACTCTGACGGAAATCGGCGTCCCCGCTGATTGCGCGTCAGCCGTAGCGGCGAAAGCAAAACTGGATTCAGCGGCCGCGACCAACCCGCGCCCGGCGACGGTAGCAGAAATTCAGACAGTGATCGAGGATGCGCTGGAAAATGAGAGATAGAGGTCGCCATTAGCGAATGTAATACGGCATTTCACCCGAGCGATCGTTATACAGCGTTAGGTCTTGCGATCGGCGCGTTCGACAAATTTGAAACATTCGGCCCCAGTACTGCTCAAGCCAACAACCTTAAACCCGCCAGCGGGTTCACATTGATCCGGGAGAACCGATCCAGTGAGTATGAAATTTAACCAGCCACTCGGTGGTAACGAAATGCCACGCTTTGGCGGGATCGCTACCATGATGCGCTTACCGCATGTTCCAGACGCGCGAAATCTGGATGTTGCTTTCGTCGGAGTACCGTTCGATATTGGAACCTCGAATCGAGCCGGTGCGCGCTTAGGTCCACGTCAAATTCGCACCGAGTCCTGCTTGATCCGACCCTACAACATGGCGACCCGCGCGGCACCTTTCGACTCGCTGCAAGTCGCCGATATCGGCGATGTAGCGATCAACACTTTTAATCTTGACAAATCCATCGCTATTATCGAATCCGCCTACGATAAAATCCTCGCGCAGGACTGTAAACCACTAACTCTGGGCGGCGATCATACGATCTCGCTGCCAATACTGCGCGCCTTGCAGAAGAAACACGGGCCGGTCGGTATCGTACACGTCGACGCCCACGCGGATATCAACGACGCGATGTTTGGTGAACCTATCGCACACGGCACACCATTTCGCCGCGCGATCGAAGAAGAACTGATAAATCCGACGCGTATGGTACAAATTGGTTTGCGGGCGAGCGGATACGAGGCCGACGACTTCGACTGGCCGCGGTCACAGGGAGTTCGTGTAGTACAAGCGGAAGAATGTTGGTATCAATCACTAAAACCTCTAATGGCCGAAGTCCGAGAGCAACTGGGCGAGGGGCCGGTGTATCTCACATTCGATATCGATGGGCTCGACCCCGCCTACGCGCCGGGCACCGGGACCCCTGAAATAGGTGGGTTAACGGTCCAACAGGGGTTGGAGATCATTCGCGGTTGCCGTGGACTCGACGTGATCGGTGGTGATCTGGTCGAGGTTGCGCCCGCTTACGATACGTCAGGCAATACGGCGTTGGTGGCGGCGAACTTACTATTTGAGATGTTGTGCATAATTCCCGGTGTGGATTATCGGACCCGACGCGAACCAGGTGTATGATGAAAGTCGCGATCTACCAGGGACCTGAATTCGCCCAGGATGTTCAATCAAACTTGGATACGCTGGCGATACAGGCAAACCAGGCAGCCGCACAGGGCGCCCGACTGCTAATTGCCCCGGAAATGTTCCTGACCGGCTATAACATAGGCGCCGATTCGATCGCTAACCTAGCGGAGCCCGCAGCGGGCGCGTCGGCACTACGTATCGCCGAAATCGCCACGGATTCGGAAATCGCCGTGTTATACGGTTACCCGCAACGCGAGGACGACACAATTTTCAACGCCGCGCAGTTGATCGAACGCGACGGATCACGGCTCGCCAACTACCGTAAAACACATTTGTTCGGCGATATCGATCGAGGTGCCTTTGCCCCGGGCGATACCGAAACCACGATCGTTGAGCTGGATGACTGGCGAATCGGTATACTGATTTGTTATGACGTCGAGTTTCCGGAGAACGTGCGGCGTCTGGCGCTTGCGGGCGCTGATTTTGTCGCGGTACCGACAGCGACAATGAAACCTTATGAATTCGTGCCACGCATCATGTTACCGACGCGCGCTTTTGAAAATGGGTTATTCGTTGCCTACGCGAATCATTGCGGATTCGAAGGCGAGCTCGAGTACTGCGGTCTGAGTTGTCTGGTGGGCCCCGATGGCGTGGATCTGGCGCGCGCCGATAAACACGAAGCACTGGTTTTCGCCGAACTGGAACGCAGCTTGCTCGACAAATGGCGTCAACTCATTACTTATCTCCCGGACCGTCGGCCCGGCTTGTATCGATCGCTGGGTGATGACGAAATCGACATTAGCACAAGGACTGGCCAATGACTGCGCCGCATACTTCGATTACCGGGCTCGGGAACGGTGATAAACCGGCCACTATTTTTGGTCGCGATTTTCCATTTCCATACTATGACTGGCTCGAACGTCCAGACAGCCGGTTTATGTCGAAAGCGTCGATCAATTGACACCGCTGTTGAAGGAAGTGGGTGCAGCTTGGCATGAATCGTTAGAAACCGATGCCGATTTTACTGCGATGCAGCACGCGATTAAAAATCGTGATGTTGCCGGTATCAAGAAAATCTGGAATGCACTAATTCCGATCTGGGATGACCGTACATTTTACGGATTTATCGCCAATTCAAGGGCATTCAAGCGCCATTCCTTCACGCATCTGGAGGCCTTTGGGCAGGTCGGATTTGGTGCCGGTGGTTGGGATACCGACTTCCCCAATTCAATGCTCGAAATCCTGGGCGTGGTTTATACAAATTGGGACGATGACCGGCATTTTGTGCTGGCTGGTGTCGAACAGGTGCCGAGGCGCATGTGGAAAGACCAACCGGCAAACATGGTGCACTGGCCGCAAGGCACATCTCTCGAGAAACTGCACGGCGGTGCGACGCGACCCGGCGTAGCGCGGTTCAATCGCCTCCCGAATGGAAAGATGGCGGTTACCGACAAATGGGGGACCGGCGTGAGTTCGATGCCACGCTGGTCACATGCCAAAGTTGGTTGCTGAGCACCAACATCGATTGCGACGAATCGTTGTTCTCGCAAAAACTGTGGATGGCGCTCGACCGGACACGTTATATGCAATCGGCAAAGACTTTCATCATGGTTGACCGGCCTTTCTGGAAAGACAAAGTTCCGGATGCGGCGCGCGATGTAATGAGTATGACCGTGACCGATCGACTGACATGCGGCACCTATCTATTCGACTTGGGCGACGACAAACCAGGGGTGGTTTGCCTGTCCTACTCGTGGATGAGCGATGCCCTAAAAATGCTGCCTTTGCCGGTAGAACAACGCGTTCAGTTAGCGCTCGACACACTGCAAAAAATATATCCGAAGGTTGATATCAAGCGACATATTATCCGTGACCCGATCACCGTGTCGTGGGAGGGCGATCCTAATTTCCTGGGAGCCTTCAAAGGATCGCTGCCAGGGCACTACCGATATAATCGCCGTATGTATTGTCACTTTATGCAACGCGATCTGCGGGCCGAACAGCGTGGAATCTTCATTGCCGGCGACGATGTCGCGTGGATCCCAGGTTGGGTCGAAGGCGCCGTGCACACCTCTCTAAACGCGGTTTGGGGGATCATTAATCATCTTGGCGGAGAAACCATTAAAAGTAATCCGGGCCCGGGCGACCGGTTCGACGAACTGGTGCCGCCGGCATTGCCAGACGAATAGCTGCGTGACCGTTTCCGTTATTTGGAAGGAGAAACCTGATTATGATTTTTGGTGACGTTTTGTACGAATCGGAGGATCGGGTTGCCACCATCACGTTGAATCGCCCCGAACGGTTTAACGCGATCAGCGAAACCATGCCGGACGACATAGGAACCGCGTTTGATCACGCCAATAATGATGATGCGGTCCATGTGGTTGTGCTGACCGGCGCCGGACGAGGGTTTTGCGGTGGCTATGACTTAAACGTCTATGCGGAAGAACCCGGCACCAATCCGGCCATCCAGGATATGCCGTGGGATTCCATGGTTGACTACAAATTTATGAGCCGCTGCACGCAGCAATTTATGTCAATCTGGCGATGCCATAAACCTGTCATAGCGCGCGTGCACGCCGACGCGGTCGCGGGTGGAAGCGACATCGCGTTGTGCAGCGATATTATTGTGATGAATGAAGATGCGCGTATTGGTTATCCGCCGTCACGTGTTTGGGGCTGTCCGACCACGGCGATGTGGGTGTACCGATTGGGGGCAGAAATGGCGAAACAAATGCTTTTTACCGGCGATCTGACTTCCGGAAAACGAGCGGAGCAAATAGGGTTGGTTTTTCAGTCAGTGCCGATGGAAAGATTGGACGAGATAGTCAATCAGCTCGCGGATCGTATTAAGGAAGTGCCGAAAAACCAACTCATGATGATGAAAATGATGGTCAACCAGGCGTATGAAAACATGGGACTGGCGAGCACCCAAGCAATCGCGACGCTGTTCGATGGCATGGCCAGGCATAGTCCGGAAGGCGTCCGATTCAAAGAACGTGCAGAACAAGTGGGGTTCAAACAAGCCATTTCTGAGCGGGATTCGGGGCATCCGATACCGGGCAGTAAACGGTGAGCCCAACGTCATTGGCAATCCGATTCGAAATCCAAAAACGCACGCGCCACTATCGCAGTACGGAATCCAAATGCTCAGTCTGTCGACACCCTCTTCTCTAGGAACTGTGTTCCAGCCCTATGGTTCGCCTCCTCAAATAATCGCCCTTTCCAGAAAGGGTTCGTTGCGAACGATACGATCATAACCGAGTTCGGACATGTCGAGTTTTCTAAACTCACCGTAGGTTATAAGTTCGGAGACACCGCGGCCCATTGCGGGTGATTGCTGCAATCCGTGGCCGGAGAATCCGTTTACAAAAATGAAGTTGGATACCTCCGAATGTGGGCCGACGATGGCGTTTTGATCCAAAACATTATAAGCGTAGTGCCCAACCCAGGAGTTGATCACCTTAACCGTTTCGAAGGCGGGAACCCGTGTGGCAATCGCCGGCCACAGTTTATTTTCCCAGATCGAATAATCCAGATAAAAATCATCGTGGTTTACCGCCGGATCATCGTCGGGTGGACAGCCACACATATAGTGCTGACCGTCGGTTCGCATGTGAACGCCCGACGGATCGATGGTCAGAGGCAGATCCCTGTCGAGGGGAGTTTCCGCATCGAAGATGAAAGTGTAACGCCGTCGAGGTTCCACCGGTAATTCCAGATTAGCCATTCGCGCGGTCAATGATGCGCGCGGACCCGAAGCATTCACAATTGTTTTTGCGATAACAACTTCACCTGATTTCAGCGTAACGTTTTCAACACGATCGCCGGAACGCCCAATGGCAACAACTTCGTTAGTGATATATTCGACTCCGTTTTGCCGGGCCTTCCGGCGCCACCAATCAAACATTGTGCTCCCGTCGAAATAGCCTTCGTCTATGGGATTATGGCTTCCCAAAATTATTCCATCGAGGTTATAAAATGGATAAGCCTCGGCAATTTCATCCGGCAACATAATGCGGGTGCCGGCACCACAAGAGTGCTGTAGTTTTTGGTTCTCACGCAGAACCGTCGCGAAGTGCTCATTATCGGCCAGATACATGTAGCCGTAGCTATGGATCGGGATCTCGGGGATTTCGGGATCGCCCCCGAGATAGACTCTAAAGTTGTGCGCAAACTCTGCGGCAAATTGCGCAATCCTTATATTCACTTCATTGGAAAATTGCTGGCGCATACAGCTGTTGGTGTGGGCCGTCGATGACCACTCGTACGTAGGATCCCTTTCGACTACCAGAACTCTTCCATCAAAATCCGGATTATTGGAGAGAAACCAAGCGACAGACGACCCCATAATTGCGCCACCAATTATGATCACGTCGTAGGACGCGTGGTTGGGTTCAAGAACGATAGGAGGAAGTCGCATCATCAAGTCTCTTGCCGCTTAACTACGTTATTTACGCGGTTGATTCTATCGCACTTTTCCATTAACCCCGGGAAGTCTGGAGCTCAATGGATTCGCAGCAACCGCAGTTCACGTTTACAAATTTGACGGACTCGACCATGTGTCCGACCCCATCGTGACAAAAGACGCAGGTAAGAATGATTGCTAGTAAATACAATCACGGCCAAACTGTACTTGAAGTCTCAATGCTTGTATGGGACTGTGGCGGCACAAAGAGATCAATCGGAAACGCAGTTCATGACTACAATAAAGATCCAATTCACTTTGTTTTCGGCCTTTTATTCTCCGCTAATCGCCGTCATGGCCGGAGGATTTCTTAAACGCGAAGGACTTGACTATGAATGGTCTGTTGCGCCGCCCGGCACGTCGGCTGTAGACGCAATCGTCGATGGCTCCGCTCATGTCATTCAATCGGCACCAAGTCAAGGATTTGGTTCTTTAAAGAACGGCGAGACGCCACCTGCGGTTCATTTCGCCCAGGTCAATGAGATGGATGGATTCTTTATTACCGGGCGCGAACCCGACCTTGAATTCTCCTGGGATAAACTCGAGGGTGCCGAGATTGTCATGTTTAAAGGCGGCCAACCTAATGCCATGTTTCGTTATGCTTGTCACAAGGCCGGGATTGATTACAACAAGATCATACCAATTACACCCGGTGGGGCGGCTGACATTGACGCGGCATTCCGGAACGGCCAAGGACAATATGCCCAACAACAAGGTCCGTTCCCTCAACAACTCGAGGCTGATGAAATTGGCACGATTGTGACGCAGGTTGGCCCGATCATCGGCCGGTGTGCGTTTTCAAGCCTTGCGGCATCCCGCGAATGGCTCGAGACGGACATGGCCAGAGCCTTCACGCGCGCCTACCGGAATGCGCGTCAGTACCTGAATGAGGCATCGGCCAAAGAAATCGTAGCGGCCGAGAAACCATTTTTCCCCGACATTAGCGACACAGCGCTGGAAAAATGTATCTCCACTTATCAGCAGCTGGGCTGCTGGACACCTCACGTGAAAATAACCAAGCAAGCCTATGAAGTTATACTGGATATTTTCCAATACACGGGAGCGATTGCCGAGAGATACCCCTACGAATTGGTTTGTACGATGCCACCAGTAGTGACAAATAGTTAAGTTCGGAACAGTTAATCGTGTGTTCCTAAGCGCAGCCGCACGGAGATTAGAATCGACCTTGACGATAAATTTCCGGCGACAACAGTATTGATTCACTTCCCGGAAGTGGCATGCCCGGCTCCCTCGTTAGTTTTGCGAATTGTCATACTTACCCAAGGCAATGGAACGAACAAATCCATTTTACCGATCTACAATAATCGACTCCATTAATCGCAAAAACTTCTCCACTTCATCCGCCGAATTGTAGTGACACATCGATACGCGCACGCAGGTTTCCATGCCGAGTGGCGTCAATATATTTCCAGAAAAATAATCGTTCTTTCTCACATGCGTGCGCACACCGCCAGCATTGAGCTTGCTGACAACGTCGGCCGACGGCACACCCTCGACGGAAAGTGAAACCAATCCCTCTCGGCAGTCGTTGTCGTGGCCGCCGATCACAAACACTTCGGGCATATCGCGCAGACCCTTTTGTCCGTCGGCACCGTTCAACATAACATCGACAAGGTGCTCTTCTTGATCGCTCATAGCCTTACCGGCGGCAACAAGTCGCTCACGTCGGTCAGTTGAGTCGGTGAATTCGGATCCTAGCCAGTCGAGGTAGTTGACGACTTCTGAAAACGTGGCAAATGCTGAGGTGTCTCGCGTACCGAGTTCCCAGAAGTTCTGCGCGGTGCCGTCAAGTTTGTCGTGCGGTAGCGTACTCAATCGCGGAGATACCCACGCTACGCCGTAATTATGTCTGGAAAAAACCTTATAGGCGGAGACCGCAAACGCGTCAATATTGTAATCGTCAATTTCCAACGCACCGTGCGCGGCGCGTTGAATGCCGTCGACGACAATAAGACAATTCGGCGAGGCGGCACGAATGACATCAACGACGGCCTTGAGATCGACGCCCATGCCGGTCACTGGACTGGTTTGAATAACGGTCGCGACACGGGTATCCGGAGTAACGTAATGGCGATAATCGTCCGCGGTGACGGTTGCCGTGTCATTGTTGTGCGGGATCGATACATATTTTTTTCCGGCGATATCCGCCCAGCGTATACATGCACTGACGGTGGCCGGGTGCTCGAGCGTGCTTCCCAGCACTTCTCCCCCCGCTGTGGCACCCAATACCGCAGCGCGCACCAGGCGAAATAACAGCTCAGTGCCGCTCTCTCCGATGAACACCAGGCCGTCTTTCGCACCGAGAAACGACATCATGTCGTTCCGCGCTTTGTCGATGATCCGTACCAGCTCCTGCGACGCTGGGTTGTCGCGGCCCTGATTATCGGGAATGGCGGACAACTTTGTATTCACCTCAACCACGGTCTTTAACGTCAGCGAACCGCCCGCGTTTTCGAAAAATGCGCGTGGCCCTTCGTAAGGACAGCTGTCGACGTGGTGAAATTTACTGCGGATTGCGCTTAACAGAGAGTCATCAAACATAAATTGTCGGAATCCAATAATCGTGCGGGTGAATTAGATAGGAGGTGTGCCAATAAAATCAATTACTATTCGCTTGGATTAGTTAGAGAGATGATATGGAGCAGGAGCGTACGGCAATTGCAACGGGCGGGTTGCAAGGAATCGGGTTAGCCATTGCGTCCGAACTGACCCGTCAAGGTATGCGTGTGGCCGTGGGCGCACGCAGCGGCGGCAGTGCTGATCGGTCTGCGTTGGCCCGGTCCGCCATCGGCGATCGGGGCATGGTCGCGCCGCTCGATGCGCGATCAACCGATTCTGTCGAAGCGTTCGTTGCGGCGGTTCGGGATTCGATCGGTGTCGTTGACGTCTTGGTTAATGCGGCCGGCATGTCGATCCATCAGACGGTCTCCTGTCATTCCGATGCGGACTGGGACACAACGATCGACATAAATTTGAGTGGCCCCTTCCGTATGATTCGGGCATGCCTTCCCGACATGAAAACGCGAAACTGGGGGCGCATCGTAAATATTGCCTCAACCGCCGCGCGTATCGCGGCCCCAACCCATGCCGCCTACTGCGCCTCGAATGCCGGCTTGGTAGGGCTGACCCGAGCCGTTGCGCGAGAGGGAGGCGCACACGGCATTACCTATGTGGCAATCAGTCCCGGCTGGGTCGAGACCGATATGCTGCGCGAGAGCGCGCGCATTATGGCGGCAACGTCAGGGCGCACTCAGGCCGAGGAAATTGCGGCGATAGGCGCCTCCAATCCACAAAACCGGCTAACCCAACGCGAGGAAATCGCCGCGCTTGTGGCGTTCTGCTGTTCGGACGCGGCGGCGGGCCTGACCATGGAAGACATCCAAGTGAACGCGGGCGCGCTTTGGTAGTTGGCAGCATAGCGCAGCTACTAACGACGACAAATAATGTTCGGGGCAGTCCCGCAAATGTAAATTACCAAGGGCCCTATCTATAGCTCAAGTTGGCGACAACCGAGTTCGAAGATAGATCGACGGAAAACGGCATGACGATGCTATAGTCAAGCGTTCCAATGAGATTTACCGTTAGTACCGGGAGAAGCGGCACGCTCAGAATGACTAACACCGTCACATGACCAAGAATCGATGCTCGATGATTACAATCTCACCAATTAATTCCTGGGCTGAATGCTAACGTAAAGTTGATCGGACTATTAGTGGGATAAAATCTGGCTGAGAAAAAGCTTGGTGCGTTCGCTGCGGGGGTTCTGGAAGAACTCGCTTGGTGGCGCGATCTCGACGATTTCTCCGGCATCCATAAAGGCGATCTGATCCGCTACCGAGCGGGCGAAGCCCATCTCGTGGGTCACGCAGATCATGGTCATGCCCTCTTCGGCGAGCTCGGTCATGACATCCAGCACCTCGCTGATCATTTCCGGGTCCAACGCAGACGTGGGTTCGTCGAATAACATGACTTCCGGATTCATGCACAGGGCCCGGGCGATGGCCACTCTTTGTTGTTGGCCTCCCGAGAGTTGGCTTGGGTATTTGTCAGCCTGATCGGGAATATGTACCCGCTCGAGATATCGAGTTGCGATTTCTCGTGCCTCCGGTTTGCCCACCTTGCGTACGAGTTTGAGAGCGAGAGTCAAATTATCCACAACCTTCAGATGCGGAAACAAATTAAAGCTCTGAAATACCATGCCGACCTCTCGGCGTACTGCGTCGATATTCTTGACGGCATCGGTGAGCTCATTACCGGCGACGATGATACGGCCACTGTCATGTTCCTCCAATCGGTTGATGCATCGAATCATCGTGGACTTCCCTGATCCGGAAGGCCCGCAGACAACGATTCTCGCGCCTTTTTGAACAGTGAGATTGACATCCGTCAGGGCTTTGAAGTTGCCGAAGTATTTGCAAACGTTCTCGAGAACGATAATTGGCTTCTCTTCACTCATGTTTACGCTCGCATTTTCCGATCTATCGTGTCGCCTTGATATATCGGCTCATTCGTCTTTCGAGCATGCCAAACCCCTTCTGCACCATCCACGCGATAACCATGTAGATGATCGCCGCCGAGATGAAGATTTCATAGGGTGCGAATGTCTGTGCCACGATGGTTCGCGCCACTCCGGTCATGTCCAGCAAGGTGACTGTACTTGCCAGAGCGGTCGCCTTGGTCATGCTGATAATGTCGTTGCTGTAGGCCGGCAGTGAGAGCCGGATGGCGATAGGCGTCGTGATGTAGATAAAACTCTGGGTCTTCGAAATACCCAACGCCGATGCCGCTTCCTGGGCGCCCTTATCTACCCCCAACACGCCGCCGCGCAGTATTTCCGAGACGTATGCGCCGGCATTCAGGCTGAGGGCGAGAATACAACACCAGAACGGCTCGCGCAGAAACGGCCAGAACACGCCTTCGCGAATGAACTCGAACTGCGGCAACCCGTAGTAGATGACAAAAATCTGGACCAGGATGGGTGTGCCGCGAAATATATAGATATAGACTACCGCCGGCGCCACCAGAAACCAGCGGCCGCTGATGCGCATCAGCAACGTGATGACGGCCAGTACCAAGCCGATAAAGGAAGACAACAACAGGAGCTGGAGAGTCAGACCGAGCCCGGTCAGCATTTTTGGAATGCTTCCGAAGATCAACCCAAATTCGAATATCATTTACCACCTACCAGATGCTTGTTGGCGTACTTCTCCAGCAGCATCACCGCCAGCGTGATCACCGTGGTGATGCACAAATAGATGAACGCCACGACGATATACATCGTGAATGGCTTGTTTGTCACGGTGGTGGCCATCTCGGCCACGAACACGATCTCTTCCACACCGATAACAGAGATCAGGGCCGTGTCCTTCATCAGTGACAACATGTGATTGCCGAAATTCGGCAACGCGAGACGCCACATCTGCGGAATCCGCACGTAGACGAAGGTTTGAAAGTTGCTGAGCCCCAGGGCGCGTGCCGCCTCCACGTGACCGGAGTCGACACCGAGGAACGCGCCGCGGAACGTCTCGGTCATATAGGCCCCGACAATCAGGGCGATGGCGAACGCGCCCGCCCAAAACGGCGGTATGTCGATGAATTTGACGTTAGCGTCGAAGGACTGGACGATCGCGGTAAGAGTGACCGCCGCGCCGAAATAGACGATGAGCAGAACCAACAACTCGGGCGTTCCCCGAAAGATAACCGTATAGGCGTTGGCGATCGTCTGAGCTAGCCGATTCCCGGACAGCTTCATCGCTGCCCCAATCAGGCCGATGATGACCGCAATAATCAAGGAGACCGCAAACAGCCGGAGGATGACCATCGCCCCCCAAAAATAGTCGTCCCCCCAGCCGGCAAGTGCTGACACCGTGTCTTACCCCGTTACTCGTGGTGGTCGCAAGCGGAGTCCGCGCACCCGATGGGCGTCAGTACCCCAAACTAGAGACATGGGCGGCTGCTTGGCTCGCCCATGTCTCCAGGACTAGGCTAGTCCAGTGAGGTCCATTTTGCCGGATGGATTGCGAATGGAAAAATCTTAAGCGCATATTTTTCCAGCGAGCCGTCTTCCGCGAGCTGTTTCAGCGCGGCATTGATGCGTCCGAGCAGCTCGTCGTTGCCCTTGCGCAATCCGATACCGACACCGACTCCGAAGTACTCTACTTCATCGATGGCTGGACTGACGAACTCGAAACCCGCACCGTCTTCCTGGCTGAGGAACTTGAGATGGGCTTTCATCGGGTTCGTCATGATCACATCGGTACGGCCATTTTGCAGGTCCAGATACATTGCCTCGTTGTTGTCGTATAACAGAATCTCCGCGTCAGGCACTTTGGCATTGAACCAGTTCTCATAGGTCGTTGCCCGTTCCAGTCCGACTTTGATCCCCTTGAAGCCGTCGGCATTTGCCGAACCATCGGCATTGAACAGATTGAAGTTGCCGTTCTTCTTGCCTACCAAACGCCCGACAGAAATACGGTAAGGACCGGAAAAATCGATCTTCTCTCGACGTTTTTCGGTAATCGACATAGAAGCAACGATCAGATCGAACTTGTTGGCCAAAAGAGCGGGTATCATCCCGTCCCACTTTTGGCATACGAATTCCACCTCTGCGCCGAGGATGTCGGTCACCCCCTTTGCAACGTCTACATCATAACCGGTAAGCTCCCCTTCCGCCGTTCTATAGTTAAACGGCGCATAGGTGCACTCCATCCCGACACGCAGTGTTTCCGCCGCTGCGGTTTGAACAAAACCGACTACCGCGGCCGATATCACAAACAGTAGACTAATGACTTTTTTCATTCTGTCTCCTCCTAATACTTCGAACGTTACATAAAATTAGGCATAGAATCGCAGAGTTTCCCAAAACGCCTGGATTACCCCGATACAGTAACTTCTATTAATCCAAAACAATCGTAGGTAACTGTAGGTAACTGCTGCAATCTCGCGTATATACCCAACGTGTGATGCCCCTGAGACCAGCCGCTAGTTGCGTCTGACCGGTATACGCCGAAGCCTAGAACTTCGTTGCCAACGACGGTAGGTCGGCGACGGCCGGTTGTGTCCGCACCCTCGATCGCGCCAATGAATCAATCGCAGTAACGAGTGGCCCAACAGCACTGCTACTATACAGCAGTCAAACATCGAGTAATATGTCGATGCGAGCGCGATAGACCGGGATCGTAATAATAGCGGAATCAAACCCTTCGTGGACCCCGAGCATCTCTCTGCACGAATGCGCGTCGGACTGCTGGCGGTAAATTTCGACTTCGAGCTGATTCGGGTGATAATCAAATCAATATATAATGTAGCGTACGGTGTGGCCCGCACCGTGACGCTACCGGAGAAACCCCCATGTCCTTAACCACGCTTGATGTTGAGTTCTGCCGCCGACACTTTCTGGCCCTGGGGGGTAGCCAGATTTTCTTCGAAAATGCGGGCGGCACCCTGGTCCCAGAACAGGTGATCGATCGCGTACGAGACTATATGACCGAATCCCAGGTGCAACCGGCGTTCTCGTTCAAATCGTCGATACTCGCCGCGGAGCGCATACGACAGGGCACCGAAGCGATGGCCGCATTCCTGAATGCGGACCCCGCCGAGATTGTCATCGGCTCGTCGACCACCAGCAACGTGTACGTGCTATCCCATGCCATTCGTCACTGGTTTAAGCCGGGTGACGAAGTCGTCGTTACCAACCAGGATCACGAGGCCAACAATGGGGCATGGCGACGACTGACGGAGATCGGCGTCGTCATCAAAGAATGGCAGTTGAACCCGGACACGGCGGAACTCGAGCTGGCAGATCTTGAAGCACTGTTAAATGACCGTACCCGGCTTGTCTGTTTTACCTATTGTTCCAACATTGTGGGGTCCATATACGATGTGAAAGAGATCACCGCCAAGGTGCACGCCGTCGGTGGACTGGTTGTGGTCGACGCAGTGGCCTATGCGGGGCACCGCAGCATCGACGTGAAAACACTGGATGTGGATTTTCTGCTCTGCAGTTTGTACAAGTTTTTCGGGCCTCATTTGGGGCTGCTATATGGCAAGCGAAAACTTTTGGCGAAGACGCAGAATCAGTGCCACGACTTTATCGCCCACGACAACCATGCAGTACGACTCAACCCGGGTGGTATTTGTCACGAGTTAGGAGCCGGCGCGGCGGGAATCACTGCATACTTCGATGCGGTGCACAGGCATCATTATCCGGGCACCAACCTCGGATTTCGTGAGCGTCTGGATGGCGTGTACAAGCTTTTTGCTACCCACGAGGAATCGCTGACGCGGCGTATACTGCAGTTTCTTGCGGCTAAACCTTCGGTTACTCTGTATGGGCGGTCTAACGCCAATAAGGATGGGCGGGTGGCCGTCATCTCGTTTACCGTGGCGGGTAAGTCATCCCGGAAAATCGCCGAACAGTTATGGGCGCAAGGGGTGGCTATGGGTGCGGACGATTTCTATGCGGCCCGATGTATCGCCGCGTTGGGTGTAGATGCAAAGGATGGCGTGCTGCGGCTGTCCATGGTCCACTACAATTCGCACGACGATGTGGACAAGCTGCTCGCGTGCCTCGACCCGCTGATCTGACGTTCGCTAGACGGCTAAACCGGGTTGATGAGGCACGATGAAGTTGTCTAGTGATCGATATTTGCGGGAGTTTCTGGAGTTTGCCCATGAGCTCGCCGAAATCAGTGGCGCGCTGATACGCGATGCGTTCAGGCGACCGCATTCGGTGGCAGTGAAGGATGACGCTAGTCCGGTTACACCGGCGGACAAAGCGGTCGAGTCCAGGCTTCGGGAACAAATCTCGGCTCGCTATCCGCAACACGGCATCTTGGGCGAAGAGTACGATGATATTCAGGCAAACGCAGAACTCGTATGGGTGATCGATCCTATTGACGGCACCAAACAATTCGCCGCCGGGTTACCTACCTTCGCCACTCTGATCGCACTGGCACACGACGGCAGACCCGTGGTCGGTATTATCGATCAGCCGGTTACTTCGGAACGTTGGGTGGGAATGTCCGGTGCCGGTACGACATTTAACGGTAAGCCCGTACGCACACGCCGTTGCGAGCACTTGGCCAACGCCATTTTAGCCACGTCCGCACCAGACTACTTCGATGCGCACGCCGCGCCTGCATACCAACGCCTGCATGAGACAACCCGTTGGTCGCTCTATGGCGCGGGTTGTCACGCCTACGGACAGATGGCCACCGGCTGCATCGATATCGGTCTAGAAGCCGAACACAGCGCCTACGATTTTTGCGCACTCGCGCCCATTGTTGACGGTGCCGGTGGAGCCATCACCGACTGGCAAGGGGATGCACTGACTATCCACTCGGGCGACCGATTTATCGCGGCTGGCGATCCGCGCATCCATCGGCAAGCATTAGCACTGATTGAGTCCACATGGCACCCGAACCTCGGAGCTCGACACGACGAACTTTAATCGGTTGGCAATACAATGCAAAAATCCGAGATAGATTTAGCGGAGGCGCTCGATTTCGCCTGTCGTCTTGCCGACGCCGGCGGCAGAGTGATCCGGAAAATGTTCAGGCAACCCCACGACATGGAAATCAAGGGCAATCTGAGTCCGGTAACCGCAGCAGACAAGGCGGTGGAAGCCTGCATACGGCAATTAATCACGTCCACCTATCCGGAGCACGGCATCATGGGGGAGGAGCATGGCAACGTGGCCCTGGACCGTGAGTATGTGTGGGTGATCGATCCCATCGACGGCACTAAGCAGTTCGCCGCGGGTCTGCAGACCTTTGGAATGCTAATCGCGCTAGCGAGGCACGGCTCCCCCATTGTGGGTCTTATCGATCAGCCCGTCACTGGGGATCGCTGGACCGGCGCCAAAGGTATGCCGACCTGTTACAACGCACACCCTGTTCAGACCCGGAACTGTTCGCGGCTGGCCGATGCCGTCATGGCTACTACCGGGCCGGACTACTTTAAAGGTGAAGCGGCATCGGTGTTTGAGAACCTGAACCGGCAAACCCGATGGACCGTGTATGGGAGTGGCTGCCACGGTTATGGAGTGCTGTCCGGAGGGGCGGTCGATCTGCTGATAGAAGCCGGAAATGATCCTTTCGACTATTGCGCCCATGTGCCCATTGTTCAGGGCGCCGGGGGCGCGATTTCCGATTGGAACGGTGATCCGCTGACGATTCACTCAGGCGATCGCGTCCTGGCAACAGGCGATCCGCAACTGCATCGACAAGCGCTGACACGGATTCAAGAATACACATGACGACGTAGAGAGGTCAGCTGAGGTACGGGATAACCCGGAGCAACGTAAATTAATGTAACGGAGCGATTGATGTTTAGTTTCTCTGTCACGTTTTAATTGACAGCGCGGTGCGAGAACCTCCTGTGGGGTGAACCGATCTCGGCGAGGTGATGGATAGGCTCCAAACGCACGAGAACGTCGTCATGCAATCGCGGGACCCGGGTTCTCTAATTGGACCAGCTTTGGTTCGCCGGACTCTTGTCAGAGGAAAAATTGGTCTCCGTCCTATATAATGGCCACGGCGAGAACCATTTTGTATTAATTGGCCATTCCGTAATAATCACTTATCCCATAATTATTACCATAGGGATTACGGGTAGAAAGCAAAATCAACATTACTAGCACTGTTCCAGCCGACTTTGTGGAATCTGTAATCCCGCGTTATCGAACTCATCAGTGACGATACCAAATTCACCGGTTATCGAATGCCGGCATTTATGGAAAATCTTTGGCCATCGCGCCGAGGAAGCGCTGTCGGCCATTCAGTCGGATGGGATCGGCAAGACTGAGGTGCTCGAGAACTACGGTTGTGTAATCGGAGTTGCCGATGCGAGTTTCTCGGTGTCCGAGGGCGAGATTTTCTGCATCATGGGGTTGTCAGGTTCCGGAAAGTCGACACTGATTCGGCACGTCAACCGGCTGATCGAACCCACCGACGGCGAGATTTTCATTGAAGGGGAAAGCATCAGTGGACTCAATGCCCGCGCATTGCGCGCGCTTCGGTCACAAAAAATCGGCATGGTGTTTCAGAATATGGCGCTAATGCCACACAAAACGGTGCGCGACAATGTCGCTTATGCGCTTGAAGTGCGTGGCGTTAAGCGACAAGAACGCTTGGCGGTTGCAGCCAAGGCCATTGAGACCGTTGAGTTGACGGGTTGGGGCGCACGTTATCCCGACGAACTCTCGGGCGGCATGCAACAGCGCGTGGGCCTCGCGCGAGCTATTGCGGCCGATCCCCGTATTCTGTTGATGGATGAACCGTTTTCGGCGCTCGATCCGTTAATTCGTCGTCAGCTCCAGGATCAATTTCTGGAACTCGCCTCGGAAATGAACAAAACCACTATATTTATCACCCATGACTTGGACGAGGCGATCCGAATCGGTAACCGAATCGCGATTATGAAAGACGGGCGCCTGGTACAGATCGGAACACCGGAAGAAATCGTCACAAATCCGGTCGATGAATACGTTACCGATTTCGTTGCAGGAATATCGAATCTTCATTTAGTGCACGCCAGTAAGATTATGATTCCGTTTGACGCCTATCAAGCGGCCAACGGTGGCTTAGTAGTTGACGAATGTCTGCATGCCTCACCCGATGATGACCTTGATCATCTCGCGGATTTATCATCCGATACAGACCACCCGATAATTATTGCGGAAGCTGGCAAGCCGGTGGGTGTGGTGACAAAGAGGGCATTATTGCGCGGCATTCAAGGTCGTTTGGACCAAAACGCATAGGTACGAGTCAATGGCTGAAAAAGAAGAGGGTTTTAGCGTTCTCGATCCGTTCCAAACCTTCAGTATCCCATTTGCCGAGTGGGCCAATGGTATCAAAGCGTGGGCGATCGAAAATCGAGATTTTTTTCAGCCTATGCGCCAAACACTGGATTGGTTAATAAATCGTATTGAGGATGGATTGCAGAGCGTACCGCCGACTCTCATGTTAATCATTCTGGCCCTGATCGCGTGGCAAGCGGCTGGACGCCGAACGGGTATTCTCATATTTGCGTTGATGGCTTTCTTGGGATTTTTGGATCCGCGCGCCTGGGAATTGGCGATGACGACACTCGCCATTGTCGTGTCGGCCGTGATCGTGTGCGTCGTGATCGGATTGCCACTGGGGGTGGCTGCTGGGAAAAACGATATTTTGGAAGCGGTGTTCAGACCGGTTCTCGATACCATGCAAACCATTCCGGCATTCGTCTATCTCGTACCAGTGGTGATGTTGATCGGTATCGGTAATGTTCCCGGAGTCGTCGTTACGGTAGTTTTCGCAATCCCACCCTTAATACGCTTGACGGCACTTGGCATTCGTCAGGTAAATCCGAGTGTAGTGGAGGCGGCGCGCGCATTTGGCGCGAGTCCGCAACAGATCCTGTTTAATGTCGAATTGCCATTGGCGACGAAAACTATCATGGCGGGTATAAACCAGACCATTATGATGTCACTGTCCATGGTTGTCATCGCGTCGATGATCGCCGTAAAAGGATTCGGTAACGAAGTGCTGCGTGCCATGGGCCGGCTCGATGCCGGCAAGGCCATTGTTGGTGGACTCGGCATCGTTATTCTCGCCATTATGCTCGATCGCATTACCCAAGGCGTTGCTCAATCAGGGCGCGAACGCGGGCATCGGCATTGGTATGAACGCGGTCCGGTGGGCTTCGTTGTTGGCATTATCGGAAGGTATGTCGTTGGCGGTAATAGTGTTGGGTCAGACGCAACTGAAACTCCCACGAGATCGAAATCATAATAATTTTTTACGAATTTTTTGGCGACAGCGGGACTCATTGCCTGTTTTTCTCAGTTATGCTGATAAAAAACGTAAATGAACGGACGCCAAATTGGTAATTATAGATAGTTGTTAATCAGAGGAGCGGTAGTAATGAATCTAAGTAAGTTAGTTGGCTTTACGTTGGCCGGCACCACTATGATGGTAGCTGGAGGAATCGGTACCACAGCGCAAGCTTCATGTGAAGTGGGCGCAGGCACCACGGTGCGACCGGTCGAGGGGACGAATCTTGAAGAGAAGTTCCAGCATTTGGTTGTGTATCGCGGACTCGAGAAAATGGGCTATACGGTTGGCGATCCACAGGAAGTGGAGTACCAAACGATTCACCTCGCACTGGGCACCGGTGATGGAGATTTCACTGCAGTCCACTGGGATCCGTTGCACAAGGCATTTTTTGACGAATCTGGTGGTGAAGGCGCGATGACGAAAGTGGGTAATCTCGTTGAAGGAGCGCTACAGGGATATTTAGTCGATAAAGCCAGTTACGATGCCGGTATTACCAACCTTGGCGATCTGAAAGACCCGGCGAATGCAAAGCGATTTGATGCCGACGGCGACGGCAAGGCCGATCTTGCAGGTTGTGTGCCCGGTTGGGGTTGCGAGCGCGTCATCGAGCATCATATGACCGAGTATGGCCTGCGCGACACGGTTACGCATAACCAAGGTGCGTACAACGCCATTATTGCCGATACAATCGCGCGTAAAGAAGGCGATAAACCGGTCCTTTATTACACTTGGACACCATATTGGGTATCCGGCGTATTAGTACCGGGAGATAACGTGGAATGGATTGCTGTGCCTTACAGCTCGTTGCCGGATGGCCGCAAAGCGAATACTAGCTTTGATGGCAAAGACCTCGGATTTGAAGTGAATTCGCTTCGGGTCGTCGCCAACAACAAATTTCTGGACGCAAATCCGGGCGCACGCAAATTCTTCGAAATGGCAAAAATCAACATTAACGATGTTTCTGCGCAAAACAATAGGATGCAAGCTGGCGAAGATTCGATGAAAGATGTCGAAAAATTTACCGATGACTGGATTTCAGCCAACCAAGCGGAGTTTGACTCGTGGGTAAAGGCCGGTTGTGAGGCGGGTAGTTAGATACTAAATTCAATTATGCCAAGATGCCGGTCAGTTCTGAATTGGAGCTGGCCGGCAATCCGAATTACAAGTAGAAATTGTCTCCGATTCAGTGACGAATGATTTCGAATCGCGCCGAATGACGCGATCGAATAGATGGCATTAAGTCCTAGCGATTTGTCAATGGCGGTACGCGTCATGTCTATCACTGCTGACCCCGAAATCAAAAGACGTGGCGGTAGCAAGTCACGTAGAGTGACACGTCAAAATGCACCGATAATCCACAAGCCGACGCTAGTTCGGAATATTCCGCTTTACGAAATCGCAAACGATGAGGGCGTCGAGCAAGTACACGATCTTGCGATGCGCATCGTCGAAGATATCGGTGTTGAATTTCGAGACGCTGAATCGGTCGAATTTTGGAGAACGACCGATGCCGAAGTCGACGGTGAGAATATTCGTGTGTCGCGCCAGACGTTGCTGGATTTGGTCAGCAAAGCACCCAGCGAGTATACCCAACATGCCCGCAATCCGGATCGCAACGTACGCGTCGGTGGCCGGAATATGGTGTTCTCGCCGTCTTACGGTCCACCGTTTATCCGCGACCTCGAAGATCAGCGCCGCCACGCAACTTTGGAAGATTTAAACAATCTTCAAAAGATAAATCACATGGCACCCGCCGTACATATTGCGGGCGGCCCTATCGTAGAGCCGGTCGACGTGCCGGTGCCGCATCGTCATTTGTACATGGCTTATAGCGGACTCAAGTATTCCGACAAACCCATCGTCGGCAATGTGACTGCGCGCGAGCGCGCGCAAGACACCGTGGACATGATGAAAATCGTGTTCGGCGATGAATTTGCAACCAATCGAACCGTCACCACATCGCTCATTAATAGTAATTCGCCGCTGGTCTGGGACAACACCATGTTGGACGCGGTTAAGGTCTACGCGACCAACAACCAAGCCATCATGTGTTCACCCTTCTCTATGGCAGGCGCCAGCACACCTGCCAGCAACGTAGGAACGATGGGAATAGTTACCGCGGAAGCGTTAATGTGTATCGCATTGGCCCAAATAATTCGCCCCGGTTCTCCGATGTTATTTGGCGTGCCCGCGATGACCGTATCTT
>Ga0224512_10001545_pt1 | contig 22050 bp, 20 predicted proteins | sample SF_May12_sed_USG_4_FD_169103 | JGI IMG/M metagenome (GOLD analysis project Ga0224512, IMG submission 169103) | Sediment microbial communities from San Francisco Bay, California, United States - SF_May12_sed_USGS_13 | ecosystem: Environmental > Aquatic > Marine > Sediment | place: USA... | reverse complement strand
CAAGTACGAAATGATATCATTCCTATAATTAATCGATTGCAGTTAAGTATAAGGAGCCTCAGATGGATGTCTGTTTGTTGATCCGACAGCGGCTGGAAGAGCTGGGTCTCCAGCAGAAGGATCTCGCGGCGGCGGCGAACGTTACGGAGTCCTATATCTCGCAGCTTTTGACGCGCAAAAAAATGCCCCCGGCGCCCGATCACACCGATATCTATGAGAGGATGGCAACGTTTTTGAAGCTCCCGGGCGATCGGCTGTCAACGCTCGCTGGCCTCCAGCACAAGGAGGAGTTGTTAAAAAAACTGAGGGACCCACCCACCCCGTTGTTCAAGGAGATTCGAGAGTTGATTCTCCAAAAGTGTCCACCCGAGGAAGAAAAGGAGATACGAGCGATTTTTGAGAAGCAGCCCTTCGGCGAACTCGAACGGCTCGTCACACAAAAGCTGTTGGATGTCGTCAAACAGCTCGTCAAAGAAGAATTGGAAAACGAAAACTGGCTCCGCCTGGCGGCTAGACTCAGCGGACACAATTATAAAAAGTTTCGCGTTGTAATCCTCGAGTTCCTGGATACGGATGTCTTCAACTTGTCGCCGAAAGACTGTGTTTCGTTCCTGGATCCTCTGCTCGAGTCCTGGCATATCGATCTGACGACTTTTGGGATGGACATCGTGTTGAACCGGAGACTGGCCCCGGGGTATACCAAGAGACTCGAGTTTGTGGCGAGCGAATCCGACGAGCCTTCTGAGCAAGAGCCGGGGCTCAAAGAATTCCTTCGTGACCCTTCCCTGAGCGGCGATGCGACCGAGGAGGAGATCCAGTTTCTAAAGAGGCTGCAGTTCAGGGGAAAACGACCCACCGCCCTATATTACTACCGGGAATTACAGAACCTCCGAGACCCGGTGCATTTTCGCGAGGCATGAAGTTGCCTTCCCCACACGCTGCTCCGCTGCGAAGCGCCATCATGCCACAGCTGATCCTGGAGGATCTTGTGAGAATTCCGCTTCGATCCGCATGGCTGTTTCCTGTCTGCTGAGTCATTCTTGCTTCCATAGGCGCGGTCGTCTCCGGGGCGTACGCCGCCAACGAATAATGCGGTTAATACTTCCTCCCCTCCGGCAAGCGCGTTTCAGCTCTGAAGGAGGGTGTAGAATTGCCGAGATTTCGCTTTGAATTCCAGTGTCCAGCTGTTATGCTTCAGCAACTCAGAGAATAGCCCTGCCACGTTCGTTTCCGCACAATCCACCCCTGCTGTTTCGACAGTTCAGAGCAAACTCCCCGAGCCTAAAGAGAGTGGGCACTTTGCCCCTCCCATAAGATAACAACCGCGATCCGTTGTTGACCATTCAAACGTGCGGTCGCATCACAGAAGCAGGGTGGAAAAAGGGAGTTATCCCATGTCCAACAAGAGACTTTATGTCGGCAATCTTCCATTCGACGCGACCACCGAGGACGTACGTACCGCTTTCGAGGCGTACGGAACCGTTCACGACGTGTCCCTCGTGACCGACCGCGACACCGGTCGTGCGAGAGGGTTCGGTTTCGTCGAAATGGATCTCCAGTCAGCCAGCGCCGCGATCGAGGGCCTCAACAACAAGGACTTCGGCGGCCGCGACCTTAACGTCAACGAGGCGCGCGAGCGGACCTCGGGTGGTGGCAGGAACAGCCGGTACGGCGGGGACTCGTAGAGTTTCTGAATCGAACCGAGCGTAAGAATGGGGCCGCTGTGGCGGCCCCATTCGTTTGCCCTAAGCCCAAGGAACGGTGGACAGTGGTCTCGACGAAACCCGAACGATGAGCGGTATCGAGGATGCCGCGGCGGCTGGCAAAACGAACGAGGTAGACAACCGTTAGAGTTGACCCGGGTGGTTATCCAATGACAAAATGCCTTGGTATCTGCGGCTCATCGCGCAGATCACGTCCGCAAGACAATAGCCCTATGCCATAGCCCATGGAGGGTGCATGCGCCTGCTTCTCATCAACCCCCGCAATCCGCTGGTGAATATCACCGACAAGAAAAACTACTGGAACAAGTACCGTGTGTGGAAGCCACTTGGTCTCCTGGTGCTGGCTGGCTTTACCCCACCGAACTGGGACATCACGGTGGTTGATGAAAATGTGGCCACGCCCGACTATTCGCAAATGCCTCGTCCGGACCTGGTGGGTGTGACAGCGTTCACGTCTCAGGCGCCGCGCGCGTATGAGGTGGCCGCGGTGTTTCGTGACCGGGGAGTGCCCGTTGTGATGGGTGGGATCCATGCCACGATGCGCCAGAAGGAAGCCGCGAGACGAGTGGATGTCGTGGTGACGGGCGAGGCCGAGAGCGTCTGGGCGGAGGTGTTGAAAGACGCCGCGCGCGGAGCTTTGAGGCCGTTGTACGCCGGCGTTCAAGCGGATATGGGGAAGACGGCGCTGGCTCGTCACGATCTCCTGCCAACCGGCTATCAGTTTGGGGCCATTCAGACCACGCGTGGATGTCCGCTCAACTGCAGTTTCTGCAGCGTCAGCGCGTTCAACGGCAGGAAGTACCGGCGCCGCTCGGTCGAGGATGTCGTCGCCGAGTTCAAACTGATTAGGGAGAAACACGTGCTCGTCGTGGACGACAATCTCATTGGCACGCGTCGGGATCATATCGCTCGGGCCAAAGATCTGTTCCGGGCGATGATCGAGGCAGACCTCGGCAAGCAGTGGATCTGCCAGGCGACCATCAACATGGCGGATGACGAGGAACTGCTCCGATTGGCCCGGCGGGCCGGTTGTGCAGGCGTTTTCATCGGCTTCGAATCGACCAGCGACGAGGGGCTCGTCGAGGTGCACAAGAAGTACAACATTCAGAAAGACCGCGACTTCAGGGCCTCGGTAAGCCGGATCCAGCGGCACAAAATAAGCGTTGCCGGCTCGTTCATCATGGGGTTGGACGTCGATCGGCCGGGCGTCGGCCTGCGGATCGCCGGTACGGCCAATCGGTATGGCGTGGATATCCTCAACGCGATGTTTCTAACGCCACTTCCTGGGACCGACCTTTGGAAAAAAATGGAGGCGGAAGGACGCATTGCCGCAGACCATTTCCCCGAAGACTGGAAATACTACACGCTGACAATTCCCGTTGGGCGTTACCAACATCTCAGCCGGGACGAAATCATCGACGAGATGAACTCGTGTAACCGTAAGTTCTATTCGCTGCGAGGAATTCTGCGCCGCGTGGGACGCAATCTCTGGAAGACGCAGCATCCCATTCTTGTCCTGGCAGGCAACTTCTCCTATCGCAGTAACGATCGCTTGAGCCGGAACGTGTGCCACGAATTCAAGCTGACCTGCGACCGGCTGCAACCCGCTGGTCTGCTGCCCGCGGCGGGCGACAATCTACACGCCCTCGCACCGCGCCCCAGTGTGCACGAAACGAATCGTCGATTTCCCGATGCTAGTTAGACCCACTGAATCGGGCAGGGAGGATCCCATGTAATGATCGACTAGCCGGAGAGCAGGGCCTGTAGGAGCGGTTCAAAAGTTCGAGGTTCGTATCGTCGGCCTCGCCATAGCTTATAACGTATTGTCCTGCAATGAATTATATTGCAGGGCAATTTTGTTTATCCGCCATTTCTACTTCCGGGCAGGCCTGCGTCCTGGTCCAACGGAAAGATCGGCCGTGGCACGTTCCGGTATGGCAGGCGTTCATAGTGCGGCGTGCAAAGGGCACCGCTATCGCAGACGATAACCTGCCCGGCGATGGGTTCAAAAGCGGCGCGAAAATGCTGCATCGACTTGAGCGCGATGACGCGTTTGCTTTCGGGCTCGATGCCGAACGATTTGAACTGTTGCAGGTCGAGCATCTGCTTGGCAATCGTGACGACCAGGATGTCGATGCCGTCAATGCGCAGAACGGCGCTCGGGCCATAAGAGCGGGACAAGCCGCCGAGGATCGGCCCGTCCCCCACGTAGTTGCCGTCGCTGATCGAGACCAACTCACCTTCCACCGTCAGCGGGCCACCGCCAAATGCGGCGTCGGTCTTACCGCCGAGAACAACACGAATGTGTTCACCAACTTCAGCGTTGTGAAGCGCCTGAGCTGCCTCGCCGTCCACCATCGGCCCAAAGCAGGTGTTGCGTACGCCCGCCGCGAGGAGCGCGCCAAGCAAGGCGGTTGAGTCGCCGTAGGCGCCTGCGCCAGGGTTGTCGGCATAGTCAGCGATCACCAGTGGGCCATGTCGGGGATCGAACCCGGCGGCGACGGCGGCTGCGGCCTCAACTGTGAGGTAGTCATTCAGCACCTCATGGCGCCGATCCCAAATGTCGTCGGCCATCGTTTCGGCGAAGGCAATGTGCGGGTCGAAATTGCCCTGGCCGGTGACCAGAACGGTCGGTCCGACATCGGCGACATCCGTGCTGGCAAAGCCTGCGTTGATACTGACGGCGAAAACGTCGGCTTGCTCCTCGTACTTCCTGGCTGCCGCCAGGCGCGCGACCATCGGGCCGGCATCGGTGCGCCCCCCATTTGTTTCTTCGAGCATCGGGCGGCTCACACGGATGGTGCGCGGAGTGATCTCGCCTGCCATGGTTCTGTGCAGGATCTCGCCTGCCCGGTGGCCGGTTTCGCGCATGTCGATGTGTGGGTATGTTCGGAAGGACACCATAATGTCGGCGAGCAAACACATCTGCTGACCGACATTTGCATGGGGGTCGAGGGTGATGGCGATCGGGGTCTCGCTGCCGCAAGAGGCGCGAACGCGACGCAAAATTTCGCCGTCGCCGTCCTCGCAGAAATCAAGGACCATCGCACCATGCAGGGCGAGGAGAATACCATCGAACCGACCTCGCTCGACCGCGGCGACGATCGGGTCGCAAAGCCACTCGAACGCTGCGCGCTTTACTTTGCCGCTCGGCCCCGCGGCCGCGCTGAGGACATGTTCGATTTGCCAGCCATGCGCCCGGCCAGCATCGAGGAAGCCAGCCAATTCGGTATTGGCCTCCCGTCGCGCCGCGATGGCCTCCTGGCCAAGCCGAACGAATCGATCCTTGAACGCCTGTTTGCCGGTCGCAACGCGACTGAAGGTGTTGGTCTCATGTGCTAATTCTGCGGTGAGAACTCGAAATGTCATCGTCGGCTCCGGGGAGGGTACAGGTTTGAAATTGGCGTTCGTAAACGCGGGCAGCGGGATCCGTTTGCCCTCATTATAGTCTTTACGTGATTGAGACACAGTAGACATTTGCGAAGAAGCCGGGGATACCGTACTACGGTGTCAAAAGTGGGGCAGGACTGCGGCCGGTTTGGGACTTTACGACCTTCGTGACGAAGGGTGAGGTCATGGCGCGGACCAACGCGCTGTAATTGAGCTGGAACATGATCTCGGCGCCGACGGACGGGGAGTGGCGGCCGGAGTCCACGATGAGGTGGTCGCTGCTCGCCCCGAGAATCTCGATCCCGGGGGGTGGGAGGAGACCATCCGGATCGGTGTCCTGGCGCCCGATGGCAAGGATCGTTTGCGAGATATCGCCCCGGTCTGTGGCCGAGGGCTTCTCCCCAAATGCGGTTTGTGCGATCTCGCCCCATGGCTGCGATGGCTTAAGCTTCGACTCGATCACTTCCGCGATGAGCGTGATGGCGTCGGTGTGCAGCCCGTCGATTGGTTGGCGATGGAGAGTTTCTCGACCGAGTAGAATCGATTCACCCAAACGGAGATCGTTGATTCGCCCCGTGTCTGCTCCGCTGAGCGCCCACTGGAGATTGCCGGAGTTACCACCGGAGACGATCTTTAGCACGGGGCCGAAGGTCGCGTCGATTGAATCGGCCAGCGCAGACAGCTCGGCCATGTTCTTGGCGTCGGGTGACACTCCGTTTTGGCATGCCAGGTTGGTGCCGATGCCTGTGAGCGCGATGTTCGGGAAGCGAAGCGTCTCGCGCACGGTGTTCTCGAGGTCGCCGGGCATGATGCCCTCGCGGAGGTCTCCAAGTTCGACCATGAGCACGATCCCGTGTGTCCGTTTCGCTTCCTGTGCGGCGGACGAGAGCTTGCAGATGACGTCCAGCTCGGTGTTGAAGCTCACGTCGGCGTGCATGACGACCCGGTCCGCCTGGCTGAGCATCGGCGAGCGGATGAGCGTCATCGACGCCGGTACCCGCGCACGACGCATCGCTTCGATATTCTCGATGCGGGAGTCACCGAGCGTATTCACGTCGGCTCGGAGCAACGCGCCGGCGATCTCGGGTGAGCCGAGGGTCGCCTTCGTAACGCCCGTTACTGAGATGCCGCGATTGGCCAGCAATCCGACCAGTGTGCGGGCGTTGTGGTGGATCTTGTCGAGGTCGATCTCAAGTCGTGGGGCGGTCATGATACAACAGCGGTCAGCTTTTCCTCGAGCTCCGGGAACGCCGCGAGAACCATTTCCACAAGGCGCTCGCATGGCCGGGTCAGCGCATCGGTGACGGGGATGCCGAGTTCGCTCTCATACAGTGTGATGGCCGCGCTGACCTCGACGTCGGTCATGTTCTCGTGGTTGATGGTCAGGCCGATGACTGTCGTGTCGGCGAAGGTCTCGATGAGGTTGATCTCAGTGGCCGGCATCGGCATCGCCATTTGTTCGAAGTCGCAACGATGTGGCCTTCTTGGTGCGTGCTGCAGTACGACGCCGTCGGGGCAGCTGCCTCGAAGGATGAAGGACGAGGTCGAGTATGCGGGATGACTCAGCGCGCCTTGTCCCTCGATGATGATCACGTCGGGGTTCTCGCACTCGAACGCTTCGATGATGGCGGCTTCCAATTCACCCGCGCAGAATTGAGACGGCACCGCATCGAGCGCTACGCCATATCGGGCTCCCTGGATCAAGCCGGTCTGGCCGGTGCTAACCATTACTGCGTTCAGGCCGCGGGCGTTGAGGGTACGGATGAGGATGGTGGCGGTGGTGCGTTTGCCAATGGCGCAGTCCGTGCCGAGTACAGAGATACGCGGGCACGTGACATCGGCGATACGACCGCTGAACAACCGTAGATCCTTCTTTGCGCGTGGTTTTCGGATGTCGAGGATCTCCACGTTCTTCGCTGCGCTTGCCGCAGCGAACACCGGGTCGTCGTTCAAGAACTCATGGAGACCGTTCACGATGTTCATCCCGAGATCTATGGCCTCGAGCACGAGTCCGCGCTCGTGTGACGACAACATGCCACTCGCCGGTGCCATCCCAAAGATGAAGTAGTCGGGTATGCGTCCGGCGTGCGCCAGGGCGTCGGCGAGGTTACGGCAGATGGGGATGGCATTCGGTTCATCGCTGAGCACGACGCCGGAATCGAGACCCGCCTTGTCGCTGTCGATGACAGAGAGAATGTCGTACTTCTCCGAGTGACGGACGAGCCCGTTGGCGGTCTTGCCATCGATGGCGCCGAAGTTTCCTTCGCAATAGACGACCGCGGTTGCGACTCGTTCTTGCTCACCACGGGTTCGTGGGTGAGCAGGCATCGCCGCAGAGTTCCCGGCGGCATGGCGGTCAGAGAAAGGTGCGTACGGCGACTTGGAGAACGGGGTTCCGGACATTGCCACTCCTCGAGTTGACTCAGAGGAGGCGACGGGATCGTGCCGGCCGGATTTGGCCGAATGTCAACGAGTAGTCCCCGCTAAGTTGGGTTGGTAGGTTCAACATACTACGTCTGCAATATCTGCACCAGCTATTCCGTCCGAACGTACAGGTCCAGCGTCCCGGGACAGCCTAACGATTCTGCAATCGACTATCGGGGTTCGGGTTATGCTCATTCCAACCAGATCCCTTACGGATTTGCAGGTGCGCAAGATGGCCGCGTTCAAGTCGAGCGCCAAAGTCGACATCTCACCGGATTCTCCCACGTTATGCGACTATAAGTGCTTTAACGGCATCAGAAGCGATTCGAATACGTACCCGTTGGGGACGCCATTTCTTTTTACTTAATTGTGACATAAAAGAACACACAACCAAGAGCACAATTGCGGTTGGATTCGAGTCCTATCCGGGAGTCAGGTCATATTGCCGTTCAGACCGCGGTTCAAACGCGCGTGGCACCACTTCCTAAGCGATTAGTACCTGCACGAACGTCTCTCCGGTTCGACTTTTGTCCTGTCCAGGGGAAGGGCTTTGCCATAAGGGGCAGCGTCCGTATTGCGAGTGCGGCCTTGTTCACTGCAACTCTATATCCAGTGCGCGGCCGATCAGAAGAGACAGCTTGAGGAAGAAGGTTCTGGCTTCGTGGACGACGTCATCCTCGTTACTCATCATTTCCAGCAACCTGGACATATCGGCCAAATGGACTTGGACATTTCGCCTCAAATCTTCGATATTATCTGGCAACTTCATGTTTCACCTCCCGGGCGATCTATCAAACCGCATCAACACGGCCATCCGTACGAAGCCCCACGCCTCTCCGCAACTCGCTAAAGGAGGTTCAAATCCCGTTGGGGACGCCATTTTATCTCGCATCTGCAAACATATTTGACTGTTCGAGTTACGCGTTCAAACAACCTGTCGGCCCAGCACCAAGTTTTCGTCGTCGTCCACAAGCCGTTGCGATACCATAGGTAGCGAGTTCAAATCCCGTTGGGCCCTTGCGTTGGAGTGAGGTTTGATGGGAAAGACCGTATCCCATTACAAGATTCTCTCCAAACTCGGCGAGGGCGGCATGGGCGTCGTCTACAAAGCCGAGGACACCCGGCTCGACCGCCACGTCGCCATCAAGTTTCTTCCCCCATCGCTCGCAACCCAGGACGCCGCCAAGAAGCGGTTCATTAACGAAGCTAAGGAAGCATCGTCTCTCGAACATCCGAATATCTGCGCCGCATATGACATCGGCGAGACCGGCGACGGTCAGATGTTCATTGCCATGCCGCACTACGAAGGGGAAACGCTCCAGGAAAGGATCGCACGGGGGGGGCTGGAAATCGGCGAAGTCTTAGACATTGTTACGCAGCTGGCCTCCGGCCTGGCCAAGGCGCACGAGCAGGGGATCATCCACCGCGACATCAAGCCGGGCAACATCTTCATCACCAGAGACGGCCACGTGAAGATCCTGGATTTCGGTCTGGCCAAGCTAGCCACCGAAACCCGGCTGACGAAGAGCGGGATGACGCTGGGGACAATTGCATACATGTCGCCCGAGCAGGCGAGTGGCGGTGATGTGGACGCAAGGACTCAATCGGTTGCCGTCTGACCACCCTGATCCCTCGGGGCCAGGAACCTTCCGTATCGCATGCCGGTCACGGCTCTTCCGTCTTCGCGTACGAAATGAACGCGGATCCAGTGTTGCCGGTGGATGAACTCGCCGTTGCCGACCTTCAACAGCGCGCCCGGCGGCTCGCCCTCGACGAAGAGCCGGCCGCCATGATCGCTGATCTTCATGACCGCATCGGGAACATAGAAGTCCTGGCCGAAGCGATAGCTGCCGACGATTGCTGTCGCTTCCTGGGGATCGACCGGTTCGACAGACGTATGCCATTCCTCGGCCTCCTCACCGATCGCGAGCGCAGCAAGATTCTTGGCAGCGTTTTCGGCAATGGAACTGATATTGAGATTGCTCAGAACGATGACTGTGAGATCCTCATCTGTCAGGTTGAGCATACAGCCTGCGAATCCCACGCCATCCCAACCGTTCACCCGTAGGCATTCGTGGCCATTCCACTCTTCACGGTGCCAAGCGTAACTGGTCGCGTCTTCAGCGGTCCCGAGCATCAGTGCGATCGATTCTGCGGACAGCAACTTGCCAGCCCTTATCGCCTCGAACCAGCGCCAGAGATCCGACGTGGTGGAATACATCGAGCCGGACCCAAGGTCGATGGAGTAATCGTAGTACCGGGACGGCGCCAGATCCGTGAACCCCACCGGGGCCAGTCCCGCGGCTCCAGGCGAAGGGAGGGGTGAAGAGTCGCCCTGATGATCCGTGTCTTCAAGCTGAAGGGGCTCGAGAATGGCTACCTGCAGGAACTCGCCGAATCCCATTCCAGATACCTGCTCGACGATATGGGCAAGCAGGGCAAAGTTGGCGTTACTGTAGGCATACTGCGTTCCCGGGTCGGCACTCTGTGGGACTTCACGGGCCCAGTCGACCAGTTCCACTGTTGAATGATGCCGCGTCGACCGCTCTGTGTAGTTCTCCATGAAAACGAATCGTCCCAGTCCCGATGTGTGGGAAAGGAGGTTGAGGATGGTGATCTCGTCTCCCCGTGGGAATCCTGGAATGTACGTGTCGATGGGGTCCCGTAGATCCAGTTGCCCCCGGTCGCGAAGAAGGAGAACCGCTGCACTGGTGAAGGACTTTGAGATCGAACCGATGCGGAATCTCGTGTCCGGCGCGTTCGAGCGTTCCGGGGCCACGCTCGCCGGGCCGAAGGCTCTGCGGAATAGGATCTCATGGCCGCGAACGACCAGGACCGAACCGCTGAAATTGCGCGCCTCGACCAGAGGCAGCAGATGCCTGGTGGCCGCTTCCTCGAATTCGCGTGCCCCCAGGGAGTCGGTGCCGGCATGAGACGACCCAACGAAGATCAGAAGCGAGACCATTACACACGAGATGGTTCGGAAATCGAAGCGGGGGTCCCTTGGACTGCGGGGAGCGGAGATGTTCCACGTTACCATAAACACGTCCCTTCTTGAACGTCGTCCGGTGCCCCTGGACCTTAGGTTGCGGGGTATGTTTGTCACGACCCGATCTTGCCTGCGCGTAGTGTCAAAGATCCTCACTCTCGAGACGTACCTTTGGTCTCATCGCTTTTCGCCGCCGAGGCTTTTCTCTTCTAGAGCCTTTCTCAGTTCGGTCAGCGACTTCTCGTTCACGTCGATTGCTCCATGTGTTGGACGACGAATCCCCCACAAAGGTTGCAAAAATCTGGCCCCGTGGCAAGTGACGTCGACGGTTCGCAACGCATTGCGATTACGTGACTACCCAGCCCTTGAACCAGAATTGCTGATGTCCCAGGAGATTCTGGTTACAATGGTGGTACGGTCTCCGTTGCTGAGTGCTATACCGCAAGAAGCGCCTTGGCGATCTCCCGAGCGGTTCGATTAACGTGTATTTGGGGACGCCATTTTTGCCTCGCCCTTGCAAGCTTTTTTGATTATTCGACTTACTCGTTCAAACGATCTGTCGGCCAAGTGTAGAATTTTCATCGTCGCCGACAACCTATTGCGATACTGTAAATAATGAGTTCAAAACCCGTTGGGGCAGATCTTGATCGGCGAGTTCGACGGTTTTAGTACAAACAGTAATCCCGGCAGAGTCCACGACGGGAGTGCGGAGTAAGAAGAGCCAGGCTGCCCGCGCTTACTCGTGGGGTCAAAAAAGAGAGGCGAAGAAAAGGAACCATGAAGCTTGATCCTAAGCTCGGCAGAACCGATCGCATCACAAACGTTGCGATCGGGGCTGCATTGGTCGTGTACGCATTCTTGGGACTCGAAAAGCTGCCGCTACAGGTCGTCGTCGTTGGCATTGGCTTGGTGTTTGTCGTCGGCGGATTCGGTGGTACATGACTGTTTCGAAAACTGCTCAGTCTGGGCAGAAAGGGCGCCTAGCGCACTTCCAAGTCATAAACGCCGGCAGGGACTTCATCGATACAAAACTCGCCGATGGCATCGGTCGCACCGTATAGACCGGTGTACTCGCCGGATGTCGTGCGGACGAAAATCCCCGCCTTGTTCACCCGTGACCCGGTCACGGCATCGGTTACCGTGCCGCAGATGGTTCCCGCAAAGATAGCCGTGGCGTGGAAAAGAAGAGATAATGCAGACAACGCTGTGGCGACGCCGCGTACCCAAGCGTGATCCGGGATCGTCCACACCCAACGAATGCGCTTCGCGAAGCGCCAGGACACGTTCGATCGACGGTCTGAATATCGGAACACGGTTGGTTTTGGAAGCATCAGGGTCCTCCAAGTGCAAAGCGGCTTTGTCGGGGCGTCAGGAACAGCTTACGAATCACTTGCCCCAAAACCCCCGCGGCCCTCGAGTCATCCCCGACGGACCATGTCTAGTTGGTAAGTGACTATTATACACGTAGGGGGACCCGAGTAAGGCCTACTTCCTGAACTCCGGATGGGGTTGAAACAGAGAGGGGTCGGGAGGATGATTGCTGCCCTTGAGCGAGATCATTTCATACAACGTAAAGCCGTTTCCGTATACACCCCAGGCCGGCACTCGGAGGTTTCCAAATCGCTTCATCGGTCCGAACGTATACCGATATGCCGTGGTTGCCTTGACCAGAGGCTCCTTTCGGGCATTCAGTATAATCCAGCCACGCATAACCCCATCCGGACCATAGAATTCAAGTCGCCGAGTCTGTGGAATGTCTCCCTCCCCAAATCGAACTTCATAAAATGAGTCGCCGACTGCGATGGCACGTACCAGCCGGTAGAAGTTAAAAGGGGCCCTCTTCATTGCACTCTCGAAGACGTCATCGCTGGCGTACTCAAATTCTCCATTGGTGACGGACCAACGCTTACCCTCAGGGCTATAGACTCTCAACCTGTGGTAGATTTCGCTTTTCCTTTCCACCCAGGATCGTGGACCCGTAAGGTCAAGAATCTCATTCTCTACGTAGGAATCGACCCTGTAGTTGGGATACCATCGATGAACAAAATGGACGCGCTTCAATTGCGCCCACAGTTCCATCCCGCCCATGGTTTCCACCATGGCCACGGCTTCAGCAATCGCTGTTGGGTCGCCACGCATCCCCTTTGTCCCATCTTGGGCAAAACTGTATTGCCAAGTGAACAAGACTAGACAAAACGATATCAATAGGTGTTTCATCACACTCGATCCTCTCGGTTACTCCTCGCGAAATTCCACCGGTGGAGTGAACAGGGTTGAATCTGGTTGTTGATTGCTGCCCGTGAGCGACACCATTTCGTAACGGACGCGCCCCCCGCCGGTCACCGCCCAATTCGGGACGCGGAGGTTTCCGAACTGTTTCAGTGGTCCGAAGCTATAGCTGTACTGCGTTGTGGCCCATACCACCGGTTCTTTCCTTGTGTTCAGTAGTATCCAACCGTGGATTTCGTTGTCTGCGCCGCGGAATTCGAGTGCCTGGGTCTCCGGCATGCCCCTCATGGGGCCGAACCCGACATGGTAGTAGTCATCCCCTCGGGCAATGGCTCTAGCCAGCCTATATACGCTGTATGGTGCGCGCTCCATCGCTTTCTCGAAAGCATCATCGCTCGCATATGAGAACACACCGTTCACTATGTTCCAGTACCGATGCTCCGGGCTGTATGCTCGAACTCTCCGATATGTCTCACTCTCCATCGTGACATAGGAGCGGGGTCCCGTGAGGTCCAGTATTTCGTTCTCCAGATAGATATCGGGACGGCTGAAAATGTCCCATTCGTGAACGAAGTGAACACTCCGGAGCTCTCGCCAGACGGCCAGCCCACCCATAGCGTCGACCATCGCCTCGGCATCGGAAATGGCCGCCGGATCGCCGCGCAGTCCCGTCGCTTCCTGCGCGAGTACGCACTTCACCGAGGAAAACAAGATGAGCAGGGCCAGGGCGAAGGCAGTAGCAAGAGACTGTTGCTTTCTGTTCATCGACCCAAAGGGATTCATAAGGACCTTCATCACCATCTCCGTTTCACTCTGGGCTCGCTTTGGTTCCACGCTCGGAGGGCGGTTCGAATGAAACCGACGGGGGGGATGTCGTCAGCGCAACATCAATGTGCTCGTAGCGCCAGACCGCCGAGATAGATCCGCCCCATTTCGGCATGTGGAGCCCACCGTACGACTGAAGAGGGCCAAAGAAATGCTCAAACTCTTGCTCACCGATAGACGAGCCCCACTTGATGGGCTCGCCTTTCATGTTCACTGCGAACTGAGCGAGCAATGTTCCGCTCTCTGCGTCGAAGACATCGAAACGGAATTCGTTGTCACCCTTCTCGACTCGCGTCGCGGGCACGCCTCGCGCCAGGCGGTGAAAGATGACGACGGGCTGACGCTTCCAATACTCGATTTCGAATGCGTGCCGATCCGAACTGAACGTCTCGAGAGTTCCGCCGTCGAGTTCCCAACCTCCGTCAGTCGTCCAGGCGATCACCCGATCGACGGCGCCGCCTTTCAGCTCGAACCTTCCCCGTGGGGCTTCCAGGTCCATCCAGAAGATCTCCCGCCAGGGCTCTTGCTCCCGCGCGTAGTACCCCGTCAGCTCCACTGAAATGGTGCGACCGCCGGCCCATTCAGCCTTACCGCCGAGGGTCTGGAGCATTCGCTCTGCCAGCGCGATGGCCTCCTTGTCTCCCCGAAGCGGCTCCGCCGAAACGTGGGATAGCGGGGTGAGTATCGATAGGAGCAGAGTTACGATGAGAGTAGTTCTACACATGACTCGAACCTCCGTTAGAGTTTGTGCAGCGCGGCGGGTTGCGCCGATAACAATTCGCATTAAAGTGTGATCGGGCGTTCATCGCGACGGTCCTTTCGCGTCGAGCTGGTCTATTCTGGCAAGCCATCGCAGAACATCATCAACGCTTGCCAGCCACACGTGTCGCAGCGTACGGACCGCGGCCTCAAGGTCGCCACCGCGCAAGGAAACGACAATCCCGCGGTGGTGATTCGACGAGGCGCAAAGGAGGTCGCGTTCGCCCATGTATGCATATTCATAACGGTAGGTCGCCCTGCGAGTTTGGCCCACAAGACGAAGCAGGTACGTGTTGGGGCAGCCGGACAAAAGACAAGTATGGAATTGGTCGTCCACATCGATGGCGCGGTCGGGCCGTCCAGCAGCACGATCAAGCTCTGCGTTGATGCGGTCCAATCGGTCGAGGGTCTGAGAAGGGGGAATGCCCGCAGCCTCGAGCGCCAGCGCTTCCAGATCTGCCAGAACTGGATAGATGTCGCGTACCTCTCTCTCCGAGAATTCCTTTACAAAGAAACCTCTCGCGGGTTGTGCGACAACGAATCCCTGACCTTCTAGTCCTAGAAGCGCCTCCCTGACCGGCGTCTGGCTGACGTCCAAACTCTTCGCAAGCTGGGATTCATTGATCCGGGAGCCCGGTGGAAGAGACCCGGAGAGAATGCCACCGATGATGACATCTTGGATCCGACCCCGGAGGCTTTCCCTGCCAATCGGCTGGATCCGGCCTGTTTCTGGGGGTGTCTGCGCCATAGTAATGACCTCTATATTCTATAGAATATAGAGGTCATCGTCCGATGTCAAGGCTTTAGCAGCAGGAAACACAAATCGTTTTCATTGATTATCGGTTTCTTCCTTCTTTCGACCGGGGGCTGCCAATCGGACGAAGCTGAGGATCGCCGTGGCGAGGCCCCATCATCGCTTGTGGATCGGGCGCAGAATTTTCGTAAACTCATCGCGCAAGGGGAGCACGAAGCCGCGCGAGCGCTCATGGCACCGGACCCCGTCGCTGGTGGGAGAAACGAGACGGTGCGGGGCGACCATGGGTGATCGGGCCGGGCACTCCCGGTCCGTGGGAGGCTTGGGAAGAACATTTTCAAGCGATCAAGGAAGTCGTTGAGTGGAAGGGGGAGGGAGCCCGATCCTCCTCAATGTTCGTCCGCGAGACGAACGACTATTTCCGCCTCTTGGAAAGAGGATGGGTCACCTATTTCTTTGACGAGTCTGGGAGAATTGCCGGCTTGCTGATCCGAGCCGTGGGGGATCGACCGCAAGGAAAGACGGATGAATTCCTGACCTGGGCGAGAGAGCATGACCCGGAAGAACTGGCTCTATTGATGCCCGGCGGGAAATCGATCCTTCGGGGGATCATCCCGTTTTCGGCGCCACTTCTATGATCCATTGCAAATATCGGTGTTAGGCCGCCCGTCGGCAAGGGGTCCCTCCCCCGCGACATCAAATGCGCCACTCTTGACTTGAATCAATTAGACCGCCAAGTCACGATACGTTAATATAAAGTAAGAGTGCGCTGAAAAAGCAGGTTCCCCGGGGTCGAGCGGTCGAGTGACGTCGGGGAAGTATCTTACCCCTCCGGTGAGTTGGGTCTAAACCCCTCGCAGGCGAAGTGACGTCACGGTTCGACGCTTGCACTCGTTGCAGCGTGATCCCATCGCGGCCCCGAGTTGGCTCTCGTCCCAGAACTTTGGGGAGCACGGCCTTATATTGTCGTTTCTCAAACCATGATTGACCACCCGGACGGCATCAAGCGCGACGTGGCGGAGACCAAGTTCCTCATCCATGACCTGCGCGTGGAAAGCTTCATTAACGAGGTAATCCACTTCCACGTAACGGTCAACACGGATCTCGAGATCTATAATGTCGAGCAGGCTCAGTCTTTCCACAGCGAAGATCTACAGGAGCTCAAGGCAAAGGCGGTTGATCAGCGTAAGACCCTCCAAAAATACAGCAATGCGGTGAAGAGTTTCTCTCCGGACGAGGCGATTCTGGCGGCGGGCAAGGATTATGTTAAGAAGGTGTACGACATCTGTGAACTGATCCTGGATCCGCGATGGGGTCGCGCCGACAAGGTGTTGTCGTTTCTGCCGCGAGATTCGCGTAGCGTTCGATCCAAACCTCACTACATGAACTGCATTCGTTGGATATGTGGAGTGTATTATCGAATACACTACTTCATGGAAGAGAAGAACAACAAGAATCTCGACGAGGAATTCGACATCGCGGAGGAGCTTCAGGATTTTGTGCGCAACGTTGTCTATGGCTACGTAACCGAGAAAAGCGCCGCTCGCGTGGAGATCCGGCTCGACACGCTCGATTCTGCCATCTTGCAGGGCAACAGATACCGCTTCCGTCGGATGTTTTTCAACTTGGTCATGAATGCGGTGGACGCAATGAGCCACAAGAAGTTGGGCGTCCTTACCATCAGTGATGAGCTTGACGGCGACCACGTGGTCTTGCGCGCGCGGGACAACGGATCGGGAATGACCGAGGAGAAGATCCGGCAGCTTCTAACGGATAAGAAGAGTCTCGACGGCGAGCTCCATTCCCTGGGCTTCGTTTTTGTGAGACAGACCATCGCCGAATTCGCGGGCACGCTGTCGATCGACAGCCAGGTGGACAAGGGAACGGAGGTGGCGATTTCGCTGCCCCACCGCGTGGGGGGCAAAGCCACGCCCAGGAAACCCGTGGAATGCGAGAAGCTCGATTTGCTACGCAAGTTCGACAACGTGCGTGGGCAGGGTAGGATGGAGTATGCAAAAAAAACCGCGAAGCCCCTCGATGACAAACATAGCACGTGTGGCGAAGTGATTTACGCGGACTACATGGTCTCCGATGCGCAGTTCCCTGGTAGTATTTTTGCGATCGGCATAGACGGCGATAACAAGATCGACTTTTTTACGCATCGCCCCTACGACCGGTATTGGAACATCACGCACGAAGATCTATCGCCCATGTTTTTTGAAGCTACCGTTCGTGGACGTTTGGAAGAGGAGGAGGATAAGACCACGGCGTTGATTCTCAAGGCGCCACAGAACGTCAGGGAGTATTTCGAGTTCAGAGGCGTGGCGGACGCGGATCGAAATCCGGAAAAGTACGTCGAGTTGGTTCACGACGAGTTTATCCGCATCGCCCGCACGCTCATCGGCACCGGCATGTCACCAGATATCGGAGTTCGCCTGACCGACCTGGGTAAGTTTTTCCCTCAACAGGAGGAGCTGGCAAAGCTCGACCCTCTCCCACTCGAAATACTGGCGAAACAACACTTGAGTGCCGAAAAAAAGCCGTGATGTCGACGACGGGATTGAATAGCCAATTTACGTGTCCATCGAGTAAAAGGCCATGGCGGCCGACTCTGGCGGACCGGTGAACTCAAGCGGAAGGAGATGAAGATGTCCACTCTAAAGAAAGCCCTGCAGCGCAAGATTGAAGAGCATCGACCTCGCACCACAAGACTGCTCAAAGAACACGCAGACGTGAAGGTGGGTGAGGTGACTATAGCGCAGGCCATCGGTGGTGCCCGCGGAGTCAGATGCCTGGTGACCGACACCTCGTATCTGGACCCGATGGAAGGAATTCGTTTTCGAGGCAAGACGATTCCCGAGGTCTTCGAGGCCTTGCCCAAAGTGCCGGGAGCAGAGTATCCGTACGTGGAGGGGTTCTGGCATTTCATTCTAACGGGGGACGTACCGACGGTTGAGCAAGCGAAAGAAGTGGTGGAAGATTTCAAGGCCCGCTCCCAAGTGCCGAAGTACGTCTTCGATGTTATTCGCGCGATGCCCTCCGACACGCATCCGATGACCATGTTCTCGGCGGCGATCCTGTCGATGCAGCGCGAGTCTCATTTCGTGAAGGCCTACCGCGAGGGACTCAGCAAGATGGATTTCTGGGAGCCGACGTACGAGGATTGCTGCCACCTTCTGGCCAAGCTGCCCACCATAGGGGCTTACATATATCGCCTGAAGTTCAAGAACGGAGACATCATCGCCCCGGACCCGGAACTGGACTTCGGTGGCAATTTCGCACACATGATGGGAATCGAACGCCCATACGATGATGTGGCTCGCATGTATTTCATACTGCACTCGGACCACGAGTCGGGTAATGTGTCGGCGCACACCGTCCACCTGGTGGGGTCGGCGTTGTCCGATTGCTACTACGCGTTGTCAGCGGGAATAAACGGATTGGCCGGACCTCTGCACGGTCTTGCGAACGAAAACGTGTTGCGCTGGACACAGGACTTTATCGCGAAGCTCGGGGACAAGGACCCGACTGAGGATGTGATCAGAGAGGCGCTGTGGACCACACTGAACAGCGGACAGGTGATCCCCGGCTACGGCCACGCGGTACTGCGCAAGACGGATCCACGCTACACGTCGCAGCGCGAGTTCTGTTTGAAAAATCTCCCCGACTACCCACTGTTCAAAGTGATCAACATGATCTACAAGGTGGCGCCGGATGTGCTCATGGAGCATGGTAAAGCAAAGAATCCATGGCCCAACGTGGACGCGCATTCGGGTGTGATCCAGTGGTTTTATGGCGTTACCGAGTACTCGTTCTACACCGTGCTGTTTGGCATTGGTCGCGCCATCGGGACCCTGGCCAACCTGGTTTGGGACCGCGCCCTTGGCTATCCCATCGAGCGGCCAAAGTCATTGACCACCGCTATGCTGGAGGAGATCGCAAGCAAGAAATGATGGCGAGATACGCACACAGGGCACAAGGCGCCTCATCGTCGGATGCTCGTTTGCGGGGGCCCTCGATTGACACTGGGCCGGGGTCGCGCCCGAGCATGTTCAAAAGTGCTCAAACTTGACTAATGTCAATCGTGCGATGAATGGTTGACGTTGGGGCGGGTTGCCCGTATGATGGCGCAGCCAGAGATGACAAGCCCGACAGCGTTGTTTGCCGGAATGAATGGGGGATTAGGACGGAGGGCCCGCGTTGTCGACTTCCTTGCTGCGGCGGATCAGCCATGCGTCTTGTGTTCGGAGATTGTACTGTGCTCGCGAATAGCGGGTTGCCGAGACGTAACGCGTTGCGTATGTTTCACGCATCCAGCCTTCTCACTTGTCCCCCTAGAAGGGCTCCGTCCACGTGCGACCACTTGCAGTAGCCCGGCAGCGGTCTATCCTTGTCGCTTTGACCCTCGTGCTGCCGGCAACGCCGCTCGCCGCGGCCTTGCCAACCGATTCACCTGTTCCACCAACCCATCTAACTCCAATCGCTCAGCAGTCGAACGGAACCTCCCCGCGCCAGCAGGTGAGGCCACGCCCCGGGTGGCTCACGCCGGATCATATCCAACCAGGTTTGACAGAGACCACGATGGAACGGCTCGCCCTTGGCGTAGACCGACACGCCTGGCGGCTGGTCAGTCGCTTGCGCAACGATTATCAGGTCCAGCTGCAATTCCCGTTTCGATATGCGAAGCAGAAACCCACGCGTTTCTTGTTGAGTGGGGCCGGAGTCCTGGCGCTGATTTTTACCGATCACCGGACGCACGAGATTCTTGTTCCCGGGTCGGGCACGGGAGACAATCAGCTCATCGATCCGGCTGAGACGTTGTCGAAGTGGGGAAACGCGTCTTCCGCCTTGCCGTTGGTGCTGGGTTTTGGTGCGGTCGGCATATTGGCGAACTCCTCGCGCGAGCGCGAGACCAGTGTCATGCTGTTCGAAGCGCTTCTGACATCGGCCACGTGGACCGAGCTGATCAAGAAGATGAGCGGACGGGAGCGTCCCCGTGAGATGGAAGAAGACGTGAGCGACTGGGAGGGTCCGGGCATCTTTATCGACGATGACGATGACAAAGGCCTGCAGGCGTTCCCATCGGGACACTCCACCGGAATATGGGCGGCGGCGACCATCCTTGCTAATCAGTATCCCAAATACAATATCGTGCCCATTGTGGGTTATGGCACCGCGATGGCGATGAGCTACTCACGCATGGTTCTCGGCGCACACTGGCTCTCCGATGTCGTCGTGGGTGGTCTGATCGGATACGGCAGCGCCAAGCAGGTGCTCTCCGCGCATGATTCAAAACCCACGCCAATCGATAACCCCAGATTCCGGATCGGCGCCGATGCGTGGGGTAATTACAAGGGCCTCAGCGTACGGTATGATTTCTGATCCTGTGCTAAGCTCGCGGCACGAGTGCCGTTGACTCACTCAAATATATCCGGCCACAGGAATCGCCCGAGAAGTTCTATTAAGTAGATGTTGAGTGGCAAGCCTAGACATCCGTAGCGGCTGGCGTGCCGTGCTGTTGTGAGCCCCGGTGGGAAATGCGGAGCGGCGAATATCTAACCCGCGTCATCATCGAGCTGGAACAGTTCCTCGACGGTTACGCCGAAAGCTCTTGCGATCTTTAGGGCCAGATACGTCGAGGGCACGTACTTTCCTTTCTCCACCGTGTTTATCGTTTTCCGGGTCACGGCTACCCTTCGCGCCAGCTCTTCCTGCGTCCAGTCGCGCATGGCCCGGTATATCTTTAGCTTATTCCGCAGTGGCCTCTCGGTCATGATGATCTGTACATTAAATAAAAGGCCAGACGGTATGATCCGGCACCCACGATAATGGCGGTCAGCGCCACAAAAACCAGATCGGTGATTGGATAGACCAATGAGACCAGAGCAAAGAAGACAGTCGACGCGACAGCGCTCAAGAACGCTGCCTTCCATGATCTGGCTTCATAGAGCACGACCAGCTCATTATTGAGTGCGGACCTCAGTGCCGGATCACGTTGAATTCTGCGTCCCAGTCCGGCAAGTCTGATCATAAAGATCGCCTGCACGGCGACCGCGACAATAAGCCCGGTCAGCACCACTAGCCCAACGGGTCGGGAGTTGAGGTCGCTCGCACGGAAGAAAAACCTCGTCGTCCATAAGACCATGAAGACCCAGAAGCCAATGAGGTATCCCTCGAGATACCGGAGCCTGCGGCGATCGATGGCTTCGATTTCGGCACCCATGACACACCCCCCTCGTGATCCGCAGCGTCTCGAGACGCCTGGGACGGGTGATAAAGGTTATTTTAAATAACTTATACTACTCATAATGTAACCTATAAGTTACAATTTTTCAACTACTTTTTTTGGCTTTTCCCATCGACGGCTTGCGCCCGCGTGCCCAATGCAGTGAAAGACGGGTGTGCCGGCGCCGGTAGCTCGGAGCGATCTTGGCCACGGGCGTGCCCGCTCGAGGTTAGGCGCGCGCTATCTCTTCGAGGTAATTCAGCTGGCGGTTCGACTGCAGGTGATTGGTGCACTGCGTGTGATGGCGACCGTTCTGGTTGAGTTGCGCACAGCAAAGCGGCCGTTGCCGGGATGACACGATGACAAGCTGCGGTGGGTGCTCACCCGCCGGTCTCGTTATCCTTTATGAAACCGTGCTCGCGCATCCACTCGTCACTCACGAACTTGCTGAGGTAGTTGCGGATGGAATCGGGGAGGATGGTGAGTGCCCGGCGCACACCGTTCGTGCGCTTTATAGCCTCGAGCATACCCCACACCGCCGAGCCCGAGCTACCGCCCACGAGCAGTCCTTCCTCGCGGATGAGACGCCGCGCCATGAGGAAGCTGTCGCGGTCGTTGCAATAGATCCATTCGTCGATGTCTTGATATTCGAGGACGCCAGGAATGAAATCGTAACCGATGCCCTCGACGTCGTATGTGAACACCTCGTCGCACCCGCCCAGGATGGATC
>Ga0224512_10001544_pt1 | contig 22059 bp, 20 predicted proteins | sample SF_May12_sed_USG_4_FD_169103 | JGI IMG/M metagenome (GOLD analysis project Ga0224512, IMG submission 169103) | Sediment microbial communities from San Francisco Bay, California, United States - SF_May12_sed_USGS_13 | ecosystem: Environmental > Aquatic > Marine > Sediment | place: USA... | reverse complement strand
GACATCGACGCCCTCGTGGTCATCGGTGGTGACGGCACGCTCAAGACCGCCATGCAACTCCATGAAGATGGTGGCCTCCCGGTCATCGGCGTACCGAAGACCATCGACAACGACATCGCCGCCACCGACATCACGTTCGGTTTCGACACGGCCGTCCAGATCGCTACCGAGGCAATCGACCGCATCGCCACTACCGCCGAAGCCCACAACCGGGTGATGCTGGTTGAGGTGATGGGCCGCACCAAGGGCTGGATCGCCGCCTACGCCGGCATCGCCGCCGGGGCCGACGCCATCATCATCCCGGAGATCGACTATGACCTCGCCGCCATCGCCAAGATCATTCGCAAGCGCCATCGCCGAGGCCATACCTACTCGGTTGTCGTCATCGCCGAGGGGGTCGATCCGCCGGCCGGCCTGGACATCGAAGAACGCGTTGACCAGTTCGGGTTCAAGCGCCTCGGTGGCGTTGCCTACGCCATCGGCCACGAGTTGGAACGCCATACCGGCTTCGAGACCCGCGTCACCGTCCTCGGACATCTCCAGCGGGGTGGCACCCCGTCGGCCACCGACCGGGTGCTGGCCACCCGGTTCGGAGTCGCCGCCGCCGACCTCGCCGCCGCCGGCACGTACGGTGTGATGGTGGCCGTCCGCGGCACCGAAATGGTACCGGTGCCGCTGGCCGAAGCCTGTGCCAGCATCCGCGGTGTCCCCGACGAGATCTACGACGTGGCGGAGACGTTTTTCGGATAGCGAGCCCGGCTAGAGGTGGGCTCCGCCGCTCTCCGGAGCTCCCAGGACCTCGAGCGAATCCGTCAAATCGCGTGGGAGTGGCGCCTCACAGCTCACCTGCTCACCGGTGAGCGGATGCTCGAACCCGAGCTTCCAGGAGTGGAGCCAGACCCGGCCGGGGTCGGCGGGATCGTCGCCGGCAGCCCCATAGGTGCGGTCGCCGACGACGGGATGCCCGATGGCCATCAGATGGACGCGGATCTGATGGGTCCGCCCCGTCTCCAACTCGACCTGCAGCAATGCGTGCTCATTCCAGCCGGACAGCTGCTGGTAATGGGTGCGGGCGGGGCGACCGGCCGGATGCACCCGGCGACGCATCGGCCGGTTGGGATCCCGGTCGATGGGAGCGTCGATGGTTCCCGTCTCGATCGCCATCGGCTGCTGAACCAGGGCGAGGTAGGTGCGGCCCATCGAGCGCTCCTTGATGAGGCGCCGCAGGCCGTCGAGGGCGCCGGCGGTCTTGGCAACGACCAGTAGACCGGATGTGCCCTTGTCCAAGCGGTGGACGATGCCCCAGCGGCCCTCTTCGCCTACCCCTTCGACCTGCGGCCACCGGTAGAGGAGACCGCCGACCAGCGTCCCGGTGGGGTTGCCGGCTCCCGGATGCGTGACGATTCCCGCCGGCTTGTCGATCACGGCCAGATGATCGTCCTGCCACGCCACGGAGAAATCAACCTCTTCGGCCGCCGGCGCCGCAGGCGCCTCGGGAAGAGAAAAGCCGAGCATCGCTCCGGCTGCAACGCGGTGGGCCGGAGCGGTCACCACCTCATCACCGATGGTCACTCCACCTGATTCAATGACCTGCCGCGCTCGAGCGCGACTCATCTCTCCCAGGATGGCGACGATGCGGTCGAGTCGCTCCCCGGCCAGATCGGACGGGACCGGCCTCATGCCCTGGTCTTCGAAACGAACGTTACGAGCACCGCCAACGCGGCTCCGACGGTCAGGCTGGCATCGGCGACATTGAAGGTGGGGATGAACCACAGGTCGATCCAGTCGACAACCGCGCCGTCGAGGAAGCCGTCGGCGCGAAAGATGCGGTCGGCGAGGTTGCCGGCGGCACCTCCGAGGATGAGCCCGAAGACCACCGCCTCGTGGCGGTGCTCGGCGGAACCGCTCACCCGAACGAGCACGAGCACGACAACAGTTGCTATCACCGCGATCAGGACACCCGAGCCCTGAAGCGAATTGAAGGCAGCCCCCGAGTTGCGAACCAGTCGGAGGGTGAGGAAATCACCGAATATCGAGGTGGGGCCATCGGAGAATGCCGTCAGGGCCCACCACTTGGTGAGTTGATCGGCAATGGCGACTACCGCCCCAATCAACAGGGCGACCCGGCGGGGACTCACCGCTTGCCGGAGCAGTCCACGCACAGGGTGGTGTAGGGAAGCACCTGCAGTCGGGCAATCGGAATAGCCGTTCCGCAGCTCTCACAGATGCCGTATTTCCCCTTCTTCATGACCGCCTCTGCGTGCATGACCTTCCGGAGCAGGTCACGGGCGTTCTCGACGAGGGCCAGCTCTTTTTCGTACTCGAAGGCCATGGTTCCTCCATCGACCGAGTCGATGTCGGGATTGCGCTCGGAGGCGGTTTCGTTGAGCCTGGCCTGCTCCCGCTCCTCCTCGAGTTCCTCGATCATCGCTTCGAGACGCACTCGTTCGGCCTTGAGCTGTTCTCGGAACCGCTTGACCGTCGAAGTTGCGAGTTTACGAGCCATATCCTTCTCTTCCACAGACGGCGGCCTGACGGAGTGCCCAAGATGCGGCGAAACAGTAGCACGAAGACCCCGAGAACCGGACCCCGGTGACCGAAATCCCCACCCTCTCCGATCCCAACGGCGTCGTCGTGTCGGTCCTGGTCGTCCCCGGCGCTTCCCGAAGCGAGATCGTCGGCCCGCACGGAGCGGAGATCCGGGTGCGGGTTGCCGCCCCCCCGGAAAAGGGTCGGGCCAACCGCGAGGCCGAGAAGCTGCTCGAGCGATTCTTCGGCACCACGGTGACCCTGGCGGCGGGAGCGACTTCGCGCCACAAGCGCTTCCTGCTGGCGGGAATGGACGAAGCGACCGTTGTGCGCCGGATTCGGGAGGAATGGGGCTAGACCGCGGACACACCAATCCGCCCGCTCGGAGGCAGGCGTGGGTAAGCTTCCTCACTGCTTTGACGGGGTCCGCGGATGGCGGATATCGCCCCTGAGCTGCGAGAAGAACGGCGACCCGTGGTGCCAACTAGACCTCGCCGGGCCGCCACGACACGGCGACAACGAAGCGGTCGCCGGAGATGGGCGACAAGCCGGGTGGTACCGCGGGTCATCACTCGTCCCGGCCATGAGGCGAGACGAGGAGCAACATGGCCAAGGGATTCAAGCGAGTGCCCCCGCAGGTGCACTTCCCGATCATCGACGAGCAAGTGCTGGCGTTGTGGGACGACGTCGATGCCTTCCAGACCTCGATCGACATCCGTCCCGCCGAGCGCGCCTACACCTTCTATGACGGCCCGCCCTTCCCGACCGGAAGTCCGCACTACGGCAACCTCCTCGCCGGCATCATCAAGGACGTCGTGCCCCGGTATTGGACCATGCGCGGCTTCCGGGTCGAACGACGGTTCGGATGGGACACCCATGGATTGCCCATCGAAATGGAAGTCGAGAAGGACCTCGGCATCTCGGGGCCGCGGGCCATCGCCGATTTCGGGATCGACAAATTCAACGAAGCGTGCCGGTCACGGGTGCAGACCAATACCGAGACCTGGGTTGAGGTCACCCGTCGGCTCGGACGGTGGATCGACTTCGAGAACGACTACCGGACGCTAGACGCCGAGTTCATGGAGAGCGTGTGGTGGGTGTTCCGGCGCTTGTGGGACAAGGGTCTGGTGTACAAGGACTTCAAAGTGCTGCCCTACTCGTTCGGAGCGACCACGCCACTGTCCAACTTCGAAGCGAACATGGACTACCGGGAGGTTGACGATCCATCCATCACGATCCGTCTGCGGGCGAAGGGCGACCACGGCCCGGTCGTGGACGGTGACTTCTTCCTCATCTGGACCACGACCCCATGGACCCTTCCCGCGAATCTGGCCATCGCCGTCGGCGCCGACCTCATGTACGCCCGTGTCGAGGCCGATCTCGACGGCGTCGCCGGGCCCTTCTGGGTGGCCGCCGAGCTCCTCGACACGTTTTGGCCGGACCAGAGTCCTGTGGTCTCAACCCACGCCCTCGGGACCGAACTGATGGGGGCGTCCTACGAACCGCCATTCGACTACTTCGGCGAAGAGCGTGACCGGGGAGCATTCCGACTCATCGACAGCCCCGAGGTGACAACCACGGAGGGCACCGGCCTGGTGCATATGGCACCGGCTTACGGCGAGGCCGACTTCTACGCCCTGCAAAGCGCAGGGCTTGATGTGCTGGTCGATCCCATCGACCTGGAAGCCCGGTTCACCGAGGCGGTGCCCGACGTCGCCGGCCAGAATGTCAAGGATGCCGACGCCACCCTGATCCGCCTCCTCAAGGAACGCGGTGCGGTCGTGCGGCACACCCAGATCCGCCACTCCTATCCCTTCTGCTGGCGAACGGGAACACCTCTCATCTACAAAGCGATCCCGACGTGGTTCGTGGCGGTTGAGTCGTTCCGGGATCGGATGGTCGAGCTCAACAACACCGTCCACTGGGTTCCGGACCATGTCGGCTCGCGCCGATTCGGTAACTGGCTGGCCGACGCCCGTGATTGGGCCATCAGCCGCAATCGCTACTGGGGCAGCTGCATCCCGGTGTGGGAATGCGACGGTTGCGACGAGTCGGTTTGTGTCGGGTCGGTGGCCGAACTCACGGAACTGTCCGGGATCGAGTTGACCGACCTGCATCGCCACTTCGTCGATCCCGTCACCTTCCCGTGCGCCGGTTGCAACGGCACGATGACCCGGGTGCCGGAGGTGCTCGACTGCTGGTTCGAATCCGGGTCGATGCCCTATGCCGAGCCGCACTACCCGTTCGAGAACGCCGATAGCTTCGAGCGCCGATTCCCGGCCGACTTCATCGCCGAGGGCCTCGACCAGACCCGGGGCTGGTTCTACACCCTGGTGGTGCTGGCCACTGCCCTCTTCGACAAGGCCCCGTTCCGCAACGGAGTCGTCAACGGGCTCATCCTCGCCGAGGACGGCCGCAAAATGTCGAAGAGCCTCAAGAACTATCCGGATCCGAACGACATCTTCGACGCGTTCGGCGCCGACGCGTTGCGGGCGTACCTTTTGAACTCGCCGCTATTGCGCGGAGAGCCGCTGCGATTCTCCACCTCCGGTGTTCGAGATGTCGTCCGCACGGTGATGCTCCCGTACTGGAATGCCTACTCGTTCTTCACCACCTACGCCGAAGCCGATGAGATCACCCTCGATGATCTGGAGGCCGCGCCCCCGCCGCCCGAACGGGCCGAAATAGATCGGTGGATCCTTTCCGTCCTGCAAAGCCTCATCCGCCGCGCCAATGAGCAAATGGAGGGGTATTACCTCTACAACGTCATTCCACCGATGATCGAATTCATCGACGACCTCACCAACTGGTACATCAGACGCTCGCGGCGTCGCTTCTGGCGCCAGCGCGAATCCGGGAGCGATGCCGACAAGCTCGCCGCGTTTGCCACGCTCCATGAGGTGCTCGTCACCTTCGGCAAGGCGATTGCGCCCGTGTTGCCGTTCATCACCGAGGAGATCTACCAGGAGCTCGTGGTAGCGAATCGCACCGGGCCGGGACCGGCCAGCATCCATCATGAGGACTATCCCGAGAGTAGGGCGACCCTCATCGATGCCGCGCTTGAAGACACGATGTCCGCGGTCCGTAACGCTGTCAGCATTGGACGCTCGCTGCGGGTAGTCAACGATCTGCCGATCCGCCAACCCCTCGAGACCCTCACCGTCGTGAGTCGCAACCCCGCCGTGCTCACCGCGCTGGCGTCGCACGCCGACCTCATTGCCGACGAGCTGAATGTGAAGCGGGTCGAGACTTCATCCGACGAGGCTGCACTGGTCACCCTGCACGCCAAGGCCAACTTCAAGACCCTGGGCCCGAAATACGGAGCTGCGGTGAAGAAGGTGGCCGGCGAGATCGAACTGCTCGATTCCGATGCCCTCCATCGGCTCCTCGATGGCGAGACGGTGGAGTTGCCGGGCAGCGATGCCGAAATCACCGCTGCTGATGTCGTTGTCACCCGTCAGGCTCAGCAGGGCGTGGTGGTGGCTGCCGACGGCCCGTTGTCGGTCGTTTTGGACTGCACGCTCAGCCCGGCGCTCGTCACCGAGGGTGTCGCTCGCGAGATCGTCAACCGGGTCCAGGCCCTGCGAAGGGAACGCGACCTGCACGTCACCGACCGGGTCCGCCTCACCTGGCACAGCGGCGACCCCGGGGTGGCCGCGGCCTTCGTCGAGTTCGGTGACTACATCGCCGGCGAGGTCCTCGCCAGGGAGATCGCGCGATCCGAAGATGCCCAGGACCTGGCGCTCACGGTCGGCAACGCGGGCCTAACCGTTTCGATCGAGGTTCTCTGAGCGGGGACTACCTACCGTCGGAAAGCCCGCTGGAGGATCGGTTGGCGTTCGGCGCGGTTACGTTCGTTCCCAGGGGCGCTGGCCCCGGGGCTGCTGGAGATAGGCGGCTTCCCGAGCTTCCTCGGCACCGTCCTCGATCACCGTTTCACCCTCCTCGGTGATGCCGTCACCGGCGGTCACCTCGGCGGGTACCGGCTCGGTGTTCTTCCCGGGCCGCTGGGTTTTGCCTGCTTTGCTTCCGGCCGGATGGGCCTCCCGCGCCTCTGCCTGCTCTCCGGCAGCCTTCTCGAGAATCTCCGAAATCGAATGGGTCTCCAGGTCGATCGAAGCCGCGAGACCCTCCAGGTCGACTGCCGCGGTCTCGGCAAACGTCTTGAGCCGAGTCTGGAGGTCGCCGACGGCGCTGCGCAGCTGGGCCACCCGGCGTTTGAGGGCATCGTGCTCGGCGGCGGCCTCGTCGCGTGTGCGTTTCACCTCGGCCCGGGACTCCGCCACGGTGGACTCGGCCTGGTTCTTGGCCTTGTCGACGATCGAGTTGGCCTTTGCCTGGGCTTCGCTCACCATTTCCTGTGACGTCCGCTGGGCGGTGATGTACGTGCGCTTGATGGCCTCCTCGGCCTCTTTGGTGCCGGCAAGATCTTGCTGGAGGGCGTCCAGGCTCTCTTGCTGCTGACGGAGTTTCAGCTCGTGACCACGGAGTGTCTCGACGACCCGGTCGAGGAAATCCTCGACGTCGTCGGGATCGTATCCCCGGAATCGCTCTCGGAATGTCTTCTGCTGTACGTCAATAGCGCTCAAATCCATGCGGACAGCATAGCTGGCGATCTGGTGCGAGTCTCGGGCGGCTCCGACCTCGCAGTGTGGGAATCGCGCGCTAGGCGAGCACTCCGTAGAGGATCCGCAGGGCGACGAGCAGCACGATTACCGAAACGTCGAGGGCGACTGCTCCGAGGCGCACCGGTGGGATCAGCCTCCGGAGCGGCACCAGCAAGGGATCGGTGACCGAGGCCAGGCCGGAGCGGATCCGGCCGACCGGATGCCCCGCCGGCACCTGAACCCAGTCGAGGATGATCCTGATGATCAGTGCGAACATCAGGAGAAGGACAATGTTGGCGAGGATGGCTTGCAACGGATCTGGCCTCTCAGCGCCTCACGCCTCGAGCTCGTACAGCCCGAGATCGACCAAACGCTGCAGTTCGGAATCGCTCAGGGTCGTACGAGCCGGGGCAACGAGAATCACGCCCTGCGCGACCTTCTGCATGGTCCCTTCCAGAGCGTAGGTGATACCACTGGCGAAGTCGACGAGGCGCCGAACGGTGTCAGGCTCGGTGCCGCGTAAATCGAGCACCACAGGCCGCCGGACGCGGAGATGATCGGCCAGCAACTGGGCATCCGCAAACTCGGAAGCGACGACGATTTCGGCTTGGGCGTCATGGCCGGGAACCGGGCGCACCGCCGTCGTCTGGTTGACACCCATTGACTCCACCCTGGCTTCGGAGTTGGCCGGCCGCCATCTTGCTCCCACCGGTGGTTCGACCCGCCTACCGCGGGGAGGCTGCACGGGGTCCACCGTCACCTCCGCCGGCGTGGGAGCCGGGTCGCGCTCTTCCAGTTCCCGAGACTCGTCATCGAGACCCAGAAAGTACATTGCCTTGTTCCAGATTGAGCTCATGCAGCCAACCTCCGTTAGTCAAAGATAGCCCGTCCCACCCGTATGGTGGTCGCGCCCGCCCGTATTGCTTCTTCAAAATCGTCCGTCATCCCAGCCGACACCTCCACCACTCGGGGGTGCCGCTGCGCCAGCTCGTCTCGTAGTTCTACCAAGCGCTCGAAGTAGGGGGTGGCGGTCTCGCCGAGTGGTGGTATCGACATCACTCCTCGGACATCGACCCCCTTCGCAACGATGGCATCGCACGCCGCCGCCGCTTCCCCGGGCCGAAATCCGTGTTTCTGCGGCTCGTCACCCAGGTTGATCTCCAGCAGCGCCGGCGGCGCATCCGTCTTGCCGCGCACCCAGGCATCGGCCAACGGCAACCGGTCAAGCGAGTGCAGCTTCGCGACCAGGGGACGCACCAGGGCGACCTTGTTGCGCTGGAGCGGGCCGATGAAGTGCCAGCGGATATCTCCCGGCAGCTCCGGTGCCTTGGCGGCGAGCTCCTGAGCGCGATTCTCCCCGAAGTCCCGGTGACCTGCTTTGTATAGCTCCTGAATTGCTCCCAGGGGCCGTCCCTTGCTGACTACCACCAGCTCAACCGGCTCGTTGCTGCGGCCTGCTGCCTCCTGGGCTGCCCGCATGCGCGCCTGCACCTGGGCGAGACTCATCGCCACCCCACGGACGTCTGCCGGCGGGCGGTACCGGAAGCCCGGTAGCTGTGGAACGAGTCCTCGCAATGGGTGCACAGGTCGGCGCGCCACACCTCAACACCGGCCAATTGCCGCTCCGCCGCCGTCCACAGATCGACGCTGGCCGTCCCCCACGTGGTGGTGGTCGTCGAACCCCCGAGGGCGGCGATCACCTCGGGGCCAACCTCGTAGCAGCACGGCCCGATGGATGGGCCGATGGCGGCTCGAACCGGGCGATCACCACCATCGGTCAGCTCCGCCAGCGCATGAGTCAATACCCCGGCTGCCAGCCCCCGCCATCCGGCGTGAACGACGGCTACCGCCGTTTCGGCGTGAATCACCACCGGAATGCAGTCGGCGGTACGGACCGCCAGCGGCAAGCCGACCTGCTCGGTCACCAGGGCGTCGGCTTGGCCGGCCGGTCCCGGGCGATCCACCCGCAGCACGGCCCCTCCGTGGACCTGCGTCATCCAGGCCCACTCTGGAGAAATGCCGAGCTCGCCTGCCGCATTCTCTCGAGTACCGGCCTGGCTCAGGTCGCCGTCGCCGATCGTACCGAAGGCAGCCCCGACGTACGCGGGCGTCGTGATCAGCGTTCTATCCCTTGACGAACGAAGGGATCAGCTCGTCATCTCCGGAGGTGAATTCCGAAGCCGACGGAGGCAGATACCCACGCCGGGGCGCAAAGCCCGCCGCCACCACCGTTACCCGCATCTCGTCTCCCAGCGAGTCATCGACGACGGCGCCGAAGATGATGTTGGCATCGGCGGCACATCGGCTGGCGATGACCTCGGCGGCAGTGTTGACCTCGTACAACGTCATGTCGGCCGGTCCGGCGATGGAGAGCAGAACACCGGTGGCGCCGTCCATCGAGATCTCCAGCAGCGGGCTCTCAACTGCACGCAGCGCCGCCTTGTCGGCACGACCTTCGCCCGCCGAAGCGCCGATGCCCATGACCGCCGAGCCGGCATCTTGCATGACCGACTTGACGTCGGCGAAGTCGACATTGATCAGCCCGGGGGTGGTAATCAGTTCGGTGATGCCCGACACTCCTTGCAGGAGAACATCGTCGGCCATACGAAAGGCTTCCAGCACGCTCGTCTTGTCATCCGAGACTTCGATGAGCCGCTCGTTGGGAATGATGATCAGGGTGTCGACGGCTTCCTTGAGATCCTCGATGCCCTGCTCAGCCTGAACCGAGCGGCGCCGGCCCTCGAAACCGAACGGACGGGTGACCACACCCACCGTGAGCGCTCCGAGGCTGCGGGCGATTTCGGCGACCACCGGTGCCCCACCGGTGCCGGTGCCGCCGCCTTCTCCGGCGGTGAGGAACACCATGTCGGCACCCTTGAGGGCGTCCTCGATCTCATCGCTGTGCGCTTCGGCCGATGCCCGGCCGATCTCGGGATTGGCGCCGGCACCGAGCCCGCGCGTGATGTCCCGGCCGATGTCGAGTTTGATATCGGCGTCACTCATGAGTAGTGCCTGGGCGTCGGTGTTCACCGCGATGAACTCGACTCCCCGCAAACCGGCATCGATCATCCGGTTGATGGCATTGACGCCACCGCCCCCGATGCCGACGACCTTGATCACTGCCAGATAGTTGTGTGGACTCGTCTTGCTGCTTGTCATTGCCATCCTCCGCGTGTAGCCCGCCAGACTCTACCGGCTCGGGAGAGTGGGTCAAGGGGCTAGCTCTCGACCTCTAGTAGAGGGTTAGTTGCGACGGCGTTTCAGGCACCGTCGGCGGCTGCGGACGGCGGTACGCTCACCGCCGGGCGGGAGGGAGCGATGAGGTCGATCGTCGCACCGGGAGCCAGCCGGTCGTCGGCCAACACCGCCGCCAGCGCCACTGCCTTGGCGGCCATGTGGGTGGGGGCGCCGAGCCGGATTCGGTGGGCGTCGACTTGGGCCACGAGCTGGTTGCCGTCGGCGGTGACGCTGGTGCGCCCGATCACATCATCGGGAAGGGCGGCCACGAACTCGACCACGCCCATCATGGTCTCGGAGAGCGTTTCACCGCCCGGGGTGAAAGCCACCCGGGGGCCGACCTGCGCCAGCCGCGTCGGTGCCTCGGTCACCAGATCCATGATCCGGCCATCGTCCGACACGGTCTGCCAGCCTTCGGCCACCACCACGGCCGCCACCTCGCGCCGCTCGGTGAGCCGGACCTCGATCCGGTCGGGAAACCGGCGCCGCACGGAGGCCTCCTTCACCCATGGGTCGGCTTCCAGCGCCGCCTCAACGGCGCCGGTCCGGATGAGCACGAGCGGACGTCCCGGGTAGACGTCGTGCTCGGCAAGCACTTCCACGGCCCTGGCGTTGATCGCCCCATCAATCTCGATTGCGGTCACGGAGAAGAGCGGAGACTGGGCCACCCAGGCGACCGACCACAGCGCGGTGATGGCCAGCAGCACCCACAGCGCCCTCCGGACATGGCGGCGTGCGCCGTGCTCGCGGACACGTGATCGGCGGCGAACGAAGCGGGGGTGGGCTTGCACACTCATGAGAAGGGGCCGGCAAACTGTACTTCCGGGATGAGCTCGATCCCGGTCTCTTCCAGCACGCGGTGCCGCACCCTCTGCACGAGGTCATACACATCCTGCGCCGTCGCATCGGGGCCGGCCTCGAAGAAATTGGCGTGCTTTTCCGACACCCGAGCGCCGCCGACGGTGAAGCCTTTGAGCCCCAGATCATCGATGATGCGCCCGGCGGCGTCCCCCGGCGGATTGCGGAACACGCTCCCGGCATTGAGGGTGCCGCCCGGTTGATTGAGGCGCCGCCATCGCGTGATCTCCCGCAAGGTCGCCTGGCCGTCGGCCACATCGATCGGCTCGGTACGAAAGGTCGCCGACACCACCAGTTCGGTCGATTGCATAGAGCTCGACCTGTACTTGAAGTCGAGATCGATCCGATCCACGGTGCGGAAGACGCCGGTGGCAAGGTCGAAGATCTCCGCTTCCACCAGCCAGTCTGCCGTCTCGCTGCCATGTCCCCCCGCATTGGTGCGGATGGCGCCGCCCACCGAGCCGGGGATGCCGACGTAGAACTCGAGGCCACCGCGCCCGCGGTTGACCGTCTCGCGGGCGAGCCGGGGCAGGGTGGTGGCGGCGCCGGCGGTGACCCGACAGTCGGGCTCGGGGCCCATACCGATCTCGGTGAACGCGAAACCGAACCGGATCGCCAGACCCGGCCAGCCTTGATCGGAAATCACGAGGTTGCTTCCCCGGCCGACCACCAGAATGGGCTGCGGATCGTCCCTGAGCGCCTCGGCGATGACCGGCAAGTCCTCACGGCTGAGCAACTCGACATAGAGCCGGGCCGGCCCACCCAGCTTGTAGGTCGTGAGCGAGCCGAGCCGGACGTCCGTGGTCGCCCGTCCGGCGGCCACAAGCTCGTCGAATGCACTCATGAGCCGTCCCTCATCTCGATGAGCTCGGTCGTCAGGCCGGTGATATCGCCCGCACCGAGCGTCAGGAGGAGATCACCGGGGGCGAGCAATCCCGCCACGGCGGCCGCCAGCTCAGACCGGAGCGGAACATAGAGCACCTCGGCGCCGGCGGCTTCTGCTGCCCGTGCGACCAGGGCGCCGGTCACGCCCGGAATCGGCTTCTCCCCGGCGGCGTAGACGTCGGTCAGCACCACGATGTCGGCGCCGGCCAGGGCGGGACCGAACGCCTCCCAATGCTCTTCGGTCCGGCTGTATCGATGGGGCTGGAAGACTGCGACCACCCGGCCCTCGTGTTGGGCCCGGGCAGCACTCACCGTGGCGAGGACTTCGGTGGGATGGTGGGCGTAGTCGTCGATGACCGATACTCCGCCGATCCGGCCCCGGGATTCGAAGCGCCGGCGAATCCCCGCGAACGCCGCCAGTCCGGCGGCAAGGGCGTGCGGGGCGAAGCCGAGCTCGGTGAGCAGGGCGATGACTCCGGCTGCGTTGCGGGCAATGTGGATGCCCGGACGCGGAACTTCGACGGCGACTTCGGTACCGTGCCCGCGCAGGGTGAATCGCACTCGTCCGCCGCGCGTTTCCACCTCACTCACCTGCCAGTCGGCCTCGGGGGCGGTTCCGTAGGTGACGGCCCCCACCGCCTCGGCGAGTTCGCCGGCACCCGGGTCGTCGAGGCAGGCGACGACGGGGCCGCGGGTGGCCTGGGCGACCTGGTGGAAGGCCGCCACCAGGTGATCGAGCGATCCGTAATGGTCGAGGTGATCGGCCTCGATGTTGGTCACCAGGAGGGCACGCAGGTGGAGGCGCTGGAAGGTGCCGAATGCCTCATCAGCCTCGAGCACGAACAGGTCCGGTTCCCCGAGGTGGGCGCTGGTACCCAGCCCGAGCATCCGGCCCCCGACGAGGAAGCTCGGATCCCGTCCCGCGGCCCGCAGGGCGGTGACGGCCAACCCGGTGCTGGTGGTCTTGCCGTGGGTTCCGGCGAGCCCGATGGCCGGCATCGCGCTCGTCAGGGAATCCAACAGATCCGGTCGCCGCCACACCGGCACCGAACGCGAGCGGGCGGCTGCCAGCTCGGGATCGTTCTCCGGGATGGCCGAGGAAGCCACCACGAGTTGGGCGGCACCGATGGCGTTTGGACGATGGCCGTCCCACACCTCCACTCCGAGGTCACGCAGCTCGGCAAAACTCGGATTGGGCCGAAGGTCGGAGCCGCTGACCGAGCGCCCCATCTGGGCAAGCAGCTTGGCAAGGCCACTCATGCCCGAGCCGCCGACCCCGATGAGATGGATGCGACCGGGTAGCTCAGGCACCGGCGGCCTCCAGCAGAGCGGCGGCGACCCGGCCGGCAGCATCGGGGCGCCCGACCGCGGCCGTAGCCGCCCGGCGCCGCGTGAGCTCGGCAGGTTCCAGTGCCCGTGCGATCTCGTCTGCGAGACGGGCTTCGAGCTCAGATTGGGGTACAACCACCGATCCACCCGCATCGGTGAGGACGGCAGCATTGGCGTCCTGGTGGCTCGAGGCGTGCGGATACGGAACGAGCACTGCCGTCGTGCCGGTCGCTGCCAGCTCGCTCACGGTGAGGGCTCCCGCTCGGGCGACGACCAGATCGGTGGCCGCGTAGAAGAAGCGCATGTCGTGCTCAAACGGGACAACCGTCCAGCCGGCTACGCCGGCCGAGAGCTCGCTCCAGCGGGCATGCTGCCGATCACCGGCGAGATGCAGCACCTGATAGGCGGGCTCGGCCGCCACGAGCCGCTCGGCGGCGTGGTTGAGAGCATCGGCGCCCTGGCTCCCGCCGAGGATGCCGACCACCGGGCGCCCGGGATCGAGACCGTAGCGAGCCCGGGCGGCACCGACGGTGGGCGGATCCGCCAGGAGTGCCGCCCGCAGTGGATTCCCAACCACTTCGGTCCTGGGCAACGCGGCGGCGGCGGCCGGGAATGCCACGAACACCTTTTGAGCCAGCCGGGCAGCCAGGCGATTGGCCCGGCCCGGCACTGCGTTCTGCTCGTGCAGGAAGAGGGGAACGCGGGCGCGCCGGGCGGCGAGGGCGGCAGGACCGGTCACATACCCACCCATCGCCAGCATCGCCGTCACTCCCCGTTCTGCGATCTCCCGGCGGATTCGCCGGGAGGAGCGCACGACGCCGGCCAGTACCCCGAGATTCTCGATACTCACGGTGCGGACCAGTCCTTTCACATCCACCGACACGAGCTCGTACCCGGCCTCCGGCACGGCGGTGGCTTCGATGCGGTCCCCCCCGAAGAAGACGATGTCCTCGCGGGCGGTGCCCAGCTTCTCGAGCGCTTCGGCAACGGCGAGGGCGGGAAAGACATGCCCACCGGTGCCGGCGGCGGCGATGCCAATGGTCATGACCGGGAACGAGTGGGGGGCCGGCGGCGGGCGATGTTGATGAGGATCCCGACCGCAGCCATTTCGACCAGCAAGGCACTTCCGCCGAACGACACGAAGGGAAGCGGCAGCCCGGTAATCGGCAGGATGGCGGTCACACCGCCGAGATTCACGATCGCTTGCACTGCCAGCCAGGCAACGATGCCGGTGGCGAGCATGCGGCCGAAGTCGTCACGCGCCCTGATGGCGACCGCCACGCCGGCCAGGGTGAACACCGCCAGGAGGATGAGGACTGCTCCCGCCCCGATGAGCCCGGTTTCCTCTCCGATGATCGCGTAGATGAAGTCGGTGTGGGCGTTGGGCAGGAACTCCCAGCGGGCCCGACTGGCGCCAAGACCCACGCCGAAGAATCCGCCGGTGCCGAGGGCGAACAGAGATTGCACTCCTTGGAATCCGCTGCCGAGCGGGTCGCTGAACGGGTCGAGGAATCCGGTGACGCGGTCCCAGCGGTAATCGGCTGCCATCGCCAGCACCAGAGCTGCCAGCCCTCCGCCAGCTGCCGAGCCGGCAACGAACCGGAAGGGCGCCTCTGAGGCGACGAGAACGGCGAGGGCGCCAGCTCCGATGATGATGGTGGTGCCGAGATCCGGTTGGAGGATCGTGAGCCCGCCGACCACGCCAAGGCTGGCGGCGACCGGCCAGAAGAAGTGCGCGAAGTCCGTGAGCAGCTCGCGTTTGCGAGCCATCACCATGGAGAGGAAGACAACCACCGCGAATTTGGCGAACTCTGAGGGCTGAATGGTGATCGAGCCCACCTCGAGCCACGACCTGCTTCCCCCTCGTGTCACGCCGAACAACAGCACTGCCACCAGCGACAACACCGACACGGCGAGAATCACCGGTGCCGTCCGTCGATACAGGTCATAGGGGATGCGAGCGGTGACGAAAAGGGCGGCGCCGCCGCCCAGCGCCCATATCAGCTGACGGGCGAAGTAGTAGACCGAGCTGTGATCCTCGGCGAGGGCGCGGACCGAGCTGGCCGACAGAATGGCACCCAGCCCTACCACCAGCAAGACCACCATCGGGACCACCAAAAGCGTGACGATGCGGCGGGTGACAACAACTTCGCTATCGCGCCGGCGGGCTCGACTTCGCGGACCAACAATGGAGGTGACTTTGGCGGTCACGGCTGTCCCGCCGGGTGGTGGTGGAGGTCTCTGACCGCCGCGGCGAAGGCGTCACCGCGAGCGGCGTAGGACGGGAACATGTCAAAGGAGGCACATCCGGGAGCCAGCAGCACGGTGTCCCCCGGCTCGGCGATAGCGGCAGCAGCGGCAACCGCCCCGCTGAGCGAGTCGGCCGGCGTCACCCGGCCCGGATCACCCACTGCGGCAGCTATCTCGTCCCGGGTCTCGCCGATGGCAACGACATGCTTGACGGTCTCGGCTGTCACCAGCGGACCAAGGTCGAGCCCTTTGTTGCGCCCTCCGGCAATGAGTATCACCGACTCATAGGCGGCCGCGGCCGCCCGGGCGGCATGGGGATTGGTTGCCTTGGAATCATCTATCCAGCTCACACCGCCCCACTCTCCCACCCGTGTCCTCCGGTGAGGACCGGGCTGGAACCGGGATACCACGGCAGCAATGGCGTCCAGACCGACGCCCATTTCGCCGGCGGCGACGGCTGCGGCGGCGACATCGACGATGAACGACCCATCGGTGAGGTCCCCGAGCGGAACCGAGCCTGTGGGGAGAGCGAGCCGTCCGGCTGCCGGCCCGGCGCCTCCCTCAGGGATTCGGTTGCCGGACACCGGCAGGAGGCGGGAGGGCGCGTCGGCCACGGCCGTCCGAGCACCAGGATCATCGATGTCATAGACCAGGGCGTCGCCGGCATCCTGGTTGCGGAAGATGTTGGCCTTGGCGGCTGCATAAGCATGCAGTGTCCCATGCCAATCCAGATGGTCTTCGGCAATGTTGAGCAGCACCGCAACCCGGGGCCGGAATTGGTCGACAAACCGAAGTTGGAAGCTGGACACCTCGACGACAACCACGTCCCAGGTGCGGCCGGCGACGTCGGCGAGAGCAGTTCCGATGTTCCCCGTCGCCACCGCCTTGCGCCCGGCGGCGAGAAGCATGTCGGCGACCAGGGACGTGACGGTGGTTTTGCCATTGGTTCCCGTGATCGCCACCAGTGGCGCCTCGATCACTGAAGCAGCCAGCTCGATCTCCGAGACAACGGGAATACCAAGGGCGAGCGCATCGCGAATCTCGGGAGCTCGCTCGGGCACCCCCGGACTCACGACAAGCCGGTCGGTGCGGGCGAGCAGATCACTCGACCAATCTCCATGCGCGGTCGGATAGGTACCGGCGAGATCGGCTACCGCCGACGGATCACGATCGAACAGCATCACCTCATCTCCCAGGTCCAGGGCCAATCTGGCGGCCGCTCGACCACTGATTCCTGCCCCGATGACGAGCGTCCTCACGGCAGGCCGCCGTCCATGGAGATGAAGTCCCCGTAGAAGATGCCCAGGCCGAGGGCCACCGAAATCCCGGCAATGATCCAGAATCGGATGATGACGGTCGTTTCCGGCCAGCCCCGGAGCTCGAAGTGATGATGAATGGGTGCCATCCGGAAGATCCGCCGGCCGAACAGCCGGAACGATGCCACCTGCAGGATGACCGATGCCGCCTCCATGACATAGAGCCCGCCGATTACCGCCAGCAACAGGTGGGTGTTCGTCAGCAATGCCAGCGCCGCCATGGCGCCGCCGAGCGCCTGGGAACCCACATCACCCATGAACAGCTCGGCCGGCGCGGCGTTGAACCACAGGAACGCCATCACAGCACCGAGCAGCGCGGCGGCCAGGATTCCGATGTCGAGCGCCCCATCGATCGCATACACCGACGGGTTGCGGAACTGCCAGAAGCCGATGATGACGAAGGAGCCGAAAACGAGCGCGCTCGACCCGGCGGCCAGCCCATCGAGGCCGTCGGTGAGGTTGACGGCGTTGGCGGCGGCCGTCAGCAAGAACAACACCCAGAGCGGATAGGCCCATCCGAGGTCAAACCCAAGCTCGCGAGTGAACGAAAGCTCGGTCGAGACCTCGGCGAGAGCCGCACCCCAGGCGAACAGGCCGGCCACCAGCAGCTGTCCTCCAAACTTCCAACGCTTGCTGAGGCCGAGGTTCTGTTTGCGGGCATACTTCTGATAGTCGTCAATGAACCCGATGATCCCCATGCCGACGAGCGCGAGGAGGGCGAGGAGGGCCTCGGAGCTGAATGGCCGGAGATCGAGGCCGAAGTCTGCTTCGGGCGACCAGATTCGAAGATGGGCGAGCAGGTAGCCGAGCACGGTTGCAATGATGACGACGGTGCCACCCATGGTGGGAGTCCCCCGTTTGTGGGAGTGCTCGGCCACATCCTCCTGGATGAACTGACCCACATCGTGCCGGCGCAGTGCCCCGATCACGGCAGGCATCGCAATGAACGCCAACCCAAACGAGAAGGTGACGGCAACGAGGAGGGCAATCACGATGCCAGGTCCGCGGCGAGACGCTCGAGACCGACCGACCGAGACGCTTTCACGAGAACCACATCGCCGTCGGCGAGCAACTCGGTGATCACCGTGCGAGCAGTGGCGGTGTCGGGAACTCGCCGGGCGATGTCGCCGGCTCCTTCGGCGATCCCGGGATCGTCTCCGACGACCACCAACGAGGTGAACCCGAGCTCACGGGCCATCCTACCGATGGCGCGATGGGCGGTCGGAGCGGTATCGCCTAGCTCGGCCATGAGGCCGAGCACGGCCAAGTGCCGTCCCGGAATCGCCGCCACTGTGTGCAGAGCGGCGGCCATGGACGCCGGGTTGGCGTTGTAGGCATCGTTGACGACGGTGTAGCGGCCGGAGGTGATTTCCATCCGCCAGGCGGAAGCCGCCGCCGATTCGAGACCGGCGGCGATGTCCGGCAGTGCCCGGCCCAGCGAGAGAGCCGCCGCGGTGGCGGCGGCGGCATTGTGAGCCTGATGGGCTCCCGCGATCGAGAGGGTGACTGCCGCTCGTTCACCGTCGACTTCAAGCGTGAAGGAAGGGCGGGCCAGGTCGTCGAGCCTCAGATTCTCGATTCGAACGTCGCCGTCGGTCCCGAAGGTGCGCAGCGAGATCCCGTCCCGGGCCGCCCATTCCCGGAGTATGTGCTCGGAGGCGGGGACGACGGCAACACCCTCCGGACCCAGGCCCTCAACGAGCTCCCACTTGGCCAGGCGGACGGTATCGACGTCCCCCAGTGTCTCCAGATGGCTGGCGCCGATACTCGTGATCACGGCAACGTCCGGGACGACAACATCGATGAGAGCGTGTATGTGGCCGAGGCCCCGGCTCCCGACCTCGAGCACCAGCACCTCGGTCCCGTTGGGAGCGTTCAGCACGGTGAGCGGAACGCCCACTTCGTTGTTGTATGACTTCGGAGAAGCCCAGGTTCCGACGCCGAGGGCGCTTGCGAGCAGGTCCTTGCACGAGGTCTTGCCGGTACTGCCGGTGATTCCGACCGCCCGGGCCCCGTCGAGCATCCGGCGGCGGTCGGCGGCCAGCTGGCGAAGCGCCAGCAGCGTGTCGGGGACCTCGACTCGCGGTTCAACCTCCGCTCGGCCGTCCACGACCACGGCCGCGGCGCCGGCGGCCATGGCGGCGCCGACGAAGCGGTGCCCGTCGAAGTGTTCGCCGCGGAGTGCGACGAACAGGTCGCCGGGGACGAGCGCCCGGGTGTCGGTTGTGACTCGGCTGACCTCAGCCATGCCGACGGCCGCACCTGCGGTGATTTTCGCGATCTCATCCAGCGTCCACATCACCGGGCCATCACCACCTCGCGGGCGACCTGCCGATCGTCGAAGGGCACCACGCGTCCGGCGATCTCCTGGCCGGTCTCGTGGCCCTTGCCGAGCAGGAGCACGGCGTCGCCCGCGCCTGCCACGGCAATGGCCTGTGCGATCGCCTTTCTGCGGTCTGGCTCGACGACCACCGTGGCGGGCCCGTCGGCACCGGCGGAGACGGCATTGATGATGGCGTCCGGGTCCTCGGAGCGGGGATTGTCCGAAGTGACGAAGAGCATGTCGGCCCGGGCCGCAGCCCGGCCCATGTCGGGGCGCTTGGCGGCATCGCGGTCGCCCCCCGCCCCCATCACCACGATGACCCGGCCGCCGATCAGTGGCCGCACCGAGGCGAGCACCTGTTCGATACCCTCAGGGGTATGGGCGTAGTCGACGATGATCGCCGGTTCCTGTCCGGCGTCGACCGGCTCCATGCGGCCGGGAATCGGATCGACCATGCTCAGGCCGCCCCCGATCGCACTCGGGTCATAGCCGAGTAGCAGCGCGCAGGCCGCCGCCACCACCGCGTTCTCGACATTGAAACCGCCTCCGAGTGGCAGCACGACGTCGGTTACCCCGGCCGGCGTAACAAGTTCGAAGGTACTGCTGGTGAGGCCGGGAACCACGTCCCGTGCTGAGAAGTCGCCACCCTCGCCGACCGTGGTCACCCTCCGGTCGAGCATGGCCGCCAGGCGCCTTCCCCACGGGTCGTCGATGTTGACGACAGCAGCTGCGGTCGATTCGACAAACAGGGAGGCCTTGGCCTGGAAGTACGCCTCCATGTCTCCGTGCATGTCGAGGTGGTCCTGGCTGAGATTGGTGAAGGCGACCACAGCGAAGCCGGTGGCGGCGGTGCGCCCGAACACTTGAGCATGGGACGAAACCTCCACCGCGGCGACGCCCACCCCGGCGTCCACCATCCGGCGGAGCAAGCGCTGCAAGTCCGACGCCTCGGGTGAGGTCCGCTCCAGGTCAAGATGGACGTCACCGATACGAGCGCCCACCGTGCCTACGACGCCGGGGATTCCGCCGACGGCATCGACAATGGCCGCGAGCATGTGGGCCACGGTTGTCTTGCCGTTGGTTCCCGTGATCCCCACCACCTGCAATTCTCGGGACGGGTGGTGGTGTACCTCCGCAGCGAGCACTCCGAGGGCGGCACGCGTGTCGGGGACAACCAACTGGGGGATCTGCGCCTGCACTGCGGTCTCGACACAGGCGGCGGCAGCCCGGGTATCGGCGACGAATTCATGCCCGTCGCGATGGGCACCACGAATGGCCACGAACAGATCGCCGGGCCCGGCTGTGCGGCTGTCATGGGTGACATCGGAGATCACCGTTGCAGGATCACCGACGATCTCGCCTGGTCCCACCTCAGCCAAGCGGGCGAGAGTCACCGGGTCAGCGTGCATCGGGCGGCACTCCCATTTGATGGAGGGCGAAGCGCATCACCCGGGAGAAGGCTGGAGCTGCTGCCACCCCGCCGGTGCGTTTCTTGGGCACGCTGGGGGCGTCGACGAACACCCCGATTGCCAGGCGGGGATCTTCGCTCGGGCCGATGCCGATGAAACTCGCCACCACGTCGTCGCCGTAGCAGCCGGGAGTTGCGGCACCGGGACAGATGAGGTCGGGCTCGAACTTCTCGGTGGTGCCGGTCTTGCCTCCCACTGCATATCCGGGCACTTGGGCAAGCTGGCCGGTACCGGCTTCGACCACCCCGGTGAGCAGGCCGCGCATGATATGGGCGGTCTCCTCCGACAGAACACGGTGGCTCTGCTGGCTGAATCCCGACGTGTCGCCGTCCTCTTCGATGATGGCGTCGACGACTTGCGGCTGCATCCATACGCCGTCGTTGCCGACGGTTGCAAACACCGATGTCATCTGCAGCGGAGTCACAGCCACGCGGTATCCGATGGAGGTAGAAGCCCCGCACGAATCACACCACTTCTCGACGGGCTGCAGCACTCCGGGCACTTCACCGGGAAAGTCAATGCCCGAGTAGGTGCCCAGGCCGAAACCCTGCAAATACCGATACAACAGCTCGTCGCCGAGCTCCTGCCAAATGAGGATCGTCCCGACGTTGGAGGATTGCGACACGATGCCGGCCACCGTCATATCGCCGGTCTCGTGTTCGGAGAAGTCGAAGTATTCCCGATCGAAGACCTGGATGTTGTCGGCAACCTCGAAAACCTTGTCCGGGGTAACAATCCCTTCCTCGATGGCAGCGGCGACGGTGATGAGCTTCTGGGTGGAGCCGGGCTCGAAGGTGTCGGTCACCACCCGGTTGCGAAACAGGTCGGCATCGTCGCCGATCTGGTTGGGATCGAAGGTGGGAGCACTGGCCATGGCGAGAACCTCAAACGTGGTCACGTCTAGGACGACGATGTGCACCGCTTCGGCTCCCGTTTCCTGCAGCGTGCTCAGAGCCTCTTGCTGGGCGAAGAATTGCAGCTCCCCGTCGATGGTGAGAGCCAGGTCCTTGCCCCGGACTGCATCGCGAACCTCGTACTCCCCTTGCGGTATGACCCGGCCGCGACCCGACCGCTCGAAGACCAGCTGGCCCGGTTCGCCGGTGAGGACATCCTCGTAGAAGTGCTCGATGCCTTCGAGCCCTCCATTGTCAGACCCGACGAACCCGAGCACCTGGGCGGCCAGGTCGCCAGACGGGTAAACCCGCTTGGGCTCGGCCACGAAGTGCACGCCATCGAGGTCGAGTGCCCGAATGGCA
>Ga0224512_10001543_pt1 | contig 22063 bp, 18 predicted proteins | sample SF_May12_sed_USG_4_FD_169103 | JGI IMG/M metagenome (GOLD analysis project Ga0224512, IMG submission 169103) | Sediment microbial communities from San Francisco Bay, California, United States - SF_May12_sed_USGS_13 | ecosystem: Environmental > Aquatic > Marine > Sediment | place: USA... | reverse complement strand
GACGGCAGCGGGCGCCGGCTCGGCTACGGCGGCGGCTTTTACGATCGTACCCTGGCCGCGTTGCGGGCCCGGACCCGGATCGAGGCTATCGGCATCGCCTATTCGGATCAGGAGGTGGACAGCCTGGTCGCCGCCGACCATGATGAACACCTCGATTGGGTCGTGACGGAGCTGGGTTGCCGCCGCTTCGACCCGCCTGTTTCCTGATCGGGACCTGGGGTGGGAAGGCCGCATCAATCATGAATTTATTGTTCTGCGGGGATATCGTCGGCCGACCCGGGCGGCGCGCGGTGTGCGACCACTTGCCGGGCCTGCGCAAGGAACTGGCGCTGGATTTCGTCGTTGCCAACGCAGAGAACGCCGCCGCCGGCTTCGGCCTGACCGCCAAGATCTGCGCCCAGCTTCACGATGCCGGCGTCGATATCATCACCACCGGCAACCACGCCTTCGACCAGCGCGAGATCATCCCCCATATGGAGGCCGACACGCGCGTGCTGCGGCCCGCCAACTATCCGCCGGGGACCCCCGGCCGCGGCGCCGTGGTGGCGCGCACCGGGGCGGGCAAGGAGGTCCTGGTCATCCAGGTGATGCTCCGGCTGTTCATGGAAGCGCTCGACGATCCCTTCCGCCTGGTCGAGGACGCCCTGGCGGATCATCGACTGGGCGAGACCATCGATGCCGTCATCGTCGACGTCCATGGCGAGGCGACCAGCGAGAAGACCGCCATGGGATGCATGCTCGACGGACGGGTCTCGATGGTGGTGGGCAGCCATTCACACGTGCCCACCGCCGACGGCCGCATCTTGGCCCAGGGTACCGCCTATCAGACCGATGCCGGCATGTGCGGCGACTACGATTCGGTGATCGGCATGGAGAAGGAAGAGGCCATCGCCCGTTTCGTCACCCGCATGCGCCGCGAAAGGCTGTCGCCCGCAACCGGCGCCGGCACCCTGGCGGCGGTGTTCGTGGAAACCGACGACGGGACCGGGTTGGCGCGGCGCATCGCGCCGGTCAGGATCGGCGGCGTGTTGCAGGAAACCGGGCGTCCCGGCTGACGGCGCCGTAGACCGCTCTGCGGTCCCACCGCGAAAATGGCGGAGGCGGCATCTCGGGGAACGCCGCCGTCGGCCCCTGGGGCCGCTTGGCAAAAAGAAGGAGGCGGCATCTCGGGAATGCCGCCTCCGTTGGACCGCTCGACGCTCTGGGGTTACATCGACCGGACCTGGGTCAGGAAGTTGTCGACCTGGTTGGCGAGGCTTTCGGATTGTCTGGAGAGTTCGCCCGCCGCTTCCAGCACTTGGCTGGCGGAGGTGCCGGTCTCCGAGGCGGCCTTGGTGACCCCGGTGATGTTCTGGGAGACCTCCTGAGTGCCAGCGGCGGCTTCCTGGACGTTGCGGGCGATCTCCTGGGTCGCGGCACCCTGTTCTTCCACCGCCGAGGCGACGGCGGTGGAGATCTCGTTGATCTCGCCGATCACCTTGGAGATGGCGTCGATCGCCGACACCGCGTTGGTGGTGGCGTTCTGTACCGCCGCAATCTGGGAGGCGATTTCCTCGGTCGCCTTGGCGGTCTGATTGGCCAGGCTCTTGACCTCCGATGCCACCACGGCGAAGCCCTTGCCGGCATCGCCGGCCCGCGCCGCCTCGATGGTGGCGTTCAACGCCAGCAGGTTGGTCTGCCCGGCGATGTCGCTGATTAGCTTGACCACCTCGTCGATCTTCTGGGCGGCCTCGGCCAGCTCCTGGATCTGGGCGTTGGTCTGTCCCGCCTGGTGCACCGCGTTTTCGGCGATCCGGGTGGACTGCTCCACCTGGCTGCCGATCTCCGCCACCGAGGAGGAAAGCTCCTCGGCCGCGGATGCCACGGTCTGGACGTTGCTGGTGGCCTCCTCGGACGCCGCCGCGACGGCACTGGATTGGCGGTTGGTTTCCTCCGCCGTCGAAGACATGCCCTGGGCGGTGGCCTGCATCTCGGTGGCCGAGGCCGAGACCGCGTCGACCACGGATTTGACGTTGAGCTCGAAGTCGTCGGCCAGTTTCACCTGTTCGGTCACCACGGCCCAAGACACCATGGGCCCGATATATTCGCCGTCCCGGTCGCGAATGGCGGAGACCCTGAGATCGAGGGTTTCGTCGCCCAGCTTGATCTTGGCGTTGTGCGGCAAGTTGGCAGGATCGGACAGGATGCGGCGCTGATGCTCCGGCTGCTTGTGGAAGATGTCGACGCATTTGCCCACCAACTCATCGGCCCGGCAGGGCAGGAGATGCTCCACCGACTTCAAGGTCTGTATCGAGGTCTTGTTGACGTAGTTGAGAGTGAAGTCTTTCGGGTCCAACGTCATGACGTTGATCGGCATCTCATCAACCATCTGCTTGATGCGGAAGTTCTCGGATACGGCGAACTTGAGCTTGTCCATGCTTTGCCACAGGGCACCGATCTCGTCGCCGCGGCCGACATAGGCGTTCTCGATATCGGTGTCGCCCTCTGCGAGGCGCTGCAGCGCCTCCGCCGCGGCCGTCAGGGGCCGCGCCGCGAAGATGCCGATCATGGCGCCCAGGCCGACGGCGATGGCCAGCGTCGCCAGCATGAAGACGATGGTGCCGGTCAACAGCTCATACCAGATCGCGAACACCTCACCGGTCGGGATGCGCACCATCGCGGACCAGCCCAGGCCGGGATAGCCCAGGGCGCCGGCGCTGCGCTCGAAGCCGGCCACCTGGTCGATCTTCTTGCGGGCATGGGTCGACACCACGACCTTGGCATCGCCGGGCTTGCCGTTGACCGCGGCCTTGGCCGCCGCGACGCCGGCGGTGGCGAGGTTGAGGTTCTGGATGACCGCGAAGTTCCGCTTGTAGTCGCTGGGGTCCTTGAGCCCCTGGGCGGCGGGGTCCATGTCGACGATGACGCGGCCGGCCTTGTCAAGCAGGGTCAGCTCGGCATTGACGAAGCCTTCTTTCTTGAGGGATTTGTAGACCGAGCCGTAGATTTCCTCGACCAGGCCGAAATCGGCGAAGTTGACCCACACGGCGACGGTCTTGCCGGCATCGTCCTTGACCGGGGCGCTGAACGGGATCACGAAACCGTCCTCGCCGTATAAATTGGCAATAATCGGATCCCGGTAGGGATCCAGGACGACGGTCCCGTCGAGACCGTTCCTTCCTTTTAGGAACTGGCCGGAAAGGGCTCGGGTGAGCCACGGCGCCGACTTGAAGTCTTGGTCGTACAAGCTGCTCGTACCGATCGCCTGGCCGCTGGCAGACATCGTATTGGCCGCGAGCACCTTCCCTTGCGGCGACACCAGCATCATCAGCTTGTAGATGCCGTATCCTGTGGTGTAGCCGTTCATCGCCCGCACCAGAGGCGAGGTGGGGGAAGAGTTGCCCCAGTTCTTTAGGTCCACGGCCGCACCGTTCTGAGCGAATGCCTGGACGTCGCCGTAGCGCTCGAACAGGTTGCGTTCGACCAACTGATTGAGTTCGTGAGCCACGGCGGCCGCTTCCTTGGACAGGCTCTGCTTGACCGCCGATTCCTCGAACTTCAGGAAGCCGTAAACCGATAGCACCGGCAAAACCGCAAATGCCAAGAGAAGGGTGATGATCTTCGAGCGAATGCCGAATCCGCCGAACAGCCCGCCAATACCGGATCTCTCGGATTTGGACTCGGATGTCGCGTTGTCCTTGTTCTTAATCGCGTATTTCATCTTTCTTGCATCCTTTCACCGAAAAGCCATCACGGAATCCGGGCTTTCCGATCTCGGTTGTATCCATACCGGCGGCTTTCGCAGGCTTCCCTTCGGGCGCGTAAGTCGTTTGAACTAGGTATAATCAAATAAGTGATATTTCTTAAGCGGGGGTTAACCACAATCGAAAATCGTCACCAGGGTGCCGCGGTGCCGGGGCCGGTGCGGGGTTCCCCGGGGTTGGCCGGCTCCGCTGCCGCCCCCTGGTCTCCGCTGCGCGGCCCGTGGTATAAGGGCCGCGACCGATAACCACTCCGGGATAAGCCGAGGCCATGGCGGGCCATTCAAAATTCAAGAACATCATGTATCGCAAGGGCGCGCAGGACGCGAAGCGGGCCAAGCAGTTCACCAAGATCGGCCGTGAACTGACCGTTGCGGCGCGAAACGGCGATGATCCCAATTTCAACGCGGCGCTGCGCTCGGCGATCGCTTCCGCCAAGGCCGCCAACATGCCGAAGGACCGCATCGACCGGGCCATCAAGCGGGGCGCGGGCGGAGAGGACGGCACCATCTACGAAGAGATAACCTATGAAGGATACGGGCCGGGCGGGGTGGCGCTGATCGTCGATGCCCTGACCGACAACCGCAACCGCACCGCGGCCGAAGTGCGAGCCACCTTCAACAAGCATGGCGGTAACCTCGGCGAAAGCGGATCGGTGGCGTTTCAGTTCGACAAGGTCGGCGCCATCAGCTATCCCGCCGATACGGCGGGGCCGGACGAGATGTTCGAGGCGGCGCTCGAGGCCGGGGCCGAAGACGTCGAATCAAGCGCCTCGGGCCACGAAATCACCACGGCGGTGGAGGATTTCGCGGCCGTGTCGGAGGCGATGGAGCAGAGGTTCGGACCGGCCGAAAGCGCCGATTTGACCTGGAAACCCCAGAACACGGTGGAAGTCGACGAGGACAAGGCGCGCACCCTGATGAACCTGATCGAGGCGTTGGAGGATTCCGACGACGTTCAGTCGGTTTCGTCCAACCTTGAAATCTCCGACGACATCATGGAAAAGCTGAGCGCCTGACCGGCCGGCCAGGCCGCGGCTAGCGCCGGTCATTAGCCGCCGCCCTCCTTCGTGGTCAAACATCCGCCACAATCAACGCATAGAAACGAAGCTAACGCTGTGATATTCCACAACATGTGGTATAGAATAGCGTCAATATCCACAGAACTTGGATTCTTTGTGCCGTTAACCATGTTTGGTTCCTCGCAGTCGTGTGCCCGCGCCTCTCATCGATCCGGCGTCGTCGGTGCTGCCCGGAGGATGGGCCGCCGATGCGCGTGATCGGTCTCGACCCGGGCCTCCGGATCACCGGCTGGGGCGTGATCGATGCGGAGCGGGGCCGGCTTCGCCATGTCGCCAACGGGGTGGTGCGGCCCCGGGTTGCCGACCCGATCGGCTCCCGTCTGGCGGCCCTCTATGACGGCATCGCCGAGGTTCTCGAACGCCATGGGCCGGGCGCGGCGGCAATCGAGGAAACCTTTGTCAACCGCAACGCCCAGAGCACGCTGCGCCTTGGCCTTGCCCGCGGTGTCGTGCTGCTGGTTCCGGCGCGCGCCGGGCTGGAGGTGGCCGAATACGGCGCCAACCTGGTCAAGAAATCGGTGACCGGCACCGGTCACGCCGCCAAGGATCAAGTCAAGATGATGGTGTCGACCCTGCTGCCCAAGGCCGAGATCGAAACCAGTGATGCCGCCGATGCCCTGGCGGTGGCGATCTGTCATGCCCATTTCCTTGAGACCGGCGCGCGCCTCGCCGCCGCCGTCGAGGGAATCCGATGATCGCCTCGCACCTTGAAGTTCCGGAGGCGATGCGATGATCGCCTCGCTCAAGGGAATCGTGGAATCGGTCGGCGAGGACGGCGCCGTGATCGAAACCGGCGGCGTCGGCTATCTAGTGTTCTGTTCGTCGCGGACGCTTTCGGCCCTGCCCGGCGTCGGCGAGGCGGCGGCCCTCAAGATCGAGACTCACGTGCGCGAGGATCATATCCACCTCTACGGTTTCGCGAGCCCGGCCGAGCGCGACTGGTTCCGCCTGCTGATCACTGTCCAGGGGGTCGGTGCCCGGGTGGCGCTCGCGATCCTGTCGGTGCTGGCCCCGCAGGACCTGTCCCTCGCCCTCGCCGCCGGCGACAAGGCGGCGCTGGGCCGCGCCGCCGGGGTCGGGCCGAAGCTCGCCCAGCGCATCGTCACCGAACTGAAGGACAAGGTGGGCGGTCTCGCGATTGCGCCCGCCGGCGGTGCCGGCGGCCAGCCCGCAGCAGCCGGCGGCGGGGTCGATCCGTCGCTGGGCGACGCGGTTTCGGCTCTGGTCAATCTCGGTTATGGCCGCGGGGAAGCGTTCGGCGCGGTGATGGAGGCGTCGCGCGAACTCGGGCCTGAGGCCAAGGTCGAGGCCCTGATCCGGGCCGGTCTGGTCCGTCTCGGCGCGGTCGCATGAAGCGTATGGCCAAGGAGGAATAGGGCGTGTCCAGCGGAGAGAACAATCCCGACCGCATCGTCGATGCCGCCGCCGAGAGCGAAGGCGAGGATCCCTTGCGCCCGGACCGGCTGGCCGAGTTCACCGGTCAGCCGCGGATTTGCGAAAACCTCGAGGTGTTCATCGCCGCCGCCCGCGGCCGGGCCGAGGCGCTCGATCATGTCCTTTTGTCCGGGCCGCCGGGCCTTGGCAAGACCACGCTCGCCCGCATCGTCGCGACCGAGCTCGGCGTCGGTTTCCACGGGACCTCGGGACCGGTCATCGCCAAGGCAGGCGACCTCGCGGCGCTGCTCACCAATCTGCAGCCGCGCGACGTGCTCTTCATCGACGAGATCCATCGCCTGCAGCCGGCGGTGGAGGAAATCCTCTACCCGGCGATGGAGGATTTCGAGCTCGATCTCATCATCGGCGAGGGGCCGGCGGCGCGCAGCGTGCGGATCGATCTTTCGCCTTTTACCCTGGTGGGGGCGACCACCCGCACCGGCTTGATCACGACGCCCTTGCGCGACCGGTTCGGTATTCCGCTGCGGCTCAATTTTTACGACGTCGACGAGTTGGAAAGCATCCTGCGGCGCGGCGCCGCGATCCTCGGCATGGTGCTTGCCCAAGACGGCGCCCATGAAATCGCCCGCCGTTCCCGCGGGACCCCCCGGGTCGCCAACCGCCTGTTGCGCCGGGTGCGCGATTTCGCCGCCGTCGCCGGAGAGGCGACCGTCACCGCCGCGGTCGCCGATCAGGCGCTCAATCGGCTGGAGGTCGATCACGGCGGGCTCGACGCCATGGACCGGCGCTATCTCGGCGCCATGGCCGAGCATTACGGCGGCGGTCCGGTCGGTGTCGAGACCCTGGCCGCGGCCTTGTCCGAACAGCGCGATGCGCTGGAAGAGGTCATCGAGCCCTATCTCCTGCAGCAGGGCTTGATCCAGCGCACGCCCCGGGGACGGGCGCTCACCGAGGGCGGCTGGCGGCACCTCGGGCTGGCGCCGCCGGCTGCCGCCCGCCAACTCAGGCTGCTGGGCGGCGGCGAGGCCGAGGAGGCCCCATGAACGGCGCGCCCCAATCCGGCACCACGGGCAGGAACCATGTCTATCGGCTGCGCGTCTTCTATGAAGACACCGACGTGGGCGGCGTGGTGTATTACGCCAATTACCTGAAGTTTGCCGAGCGCGCCCGGACCGAATGGCTGCGCGCCTGCGGCATCTCGCAGCGGGCGCTGGCGGCGGAAAGCGGCAATGTCTTTGCCGTCCGCCGGGTGGAGGCCGATTTCATCGCCCCGGCCCATCTCGACGACGAACTGGAAATCCGCACCACCGTGCTCGATCACGGCGGTGCGCGGTTCGCCATGGGGCAGATCATCGGCCGTGGGGCGGAAGACCTGGTCCGGCTCAAGGTGTGGATCGCCTGCGTCAACGCCAAGGGCCGGGCGACCCGGATCCCGGAGCCGGTGGCCGGACTCCTGGCCTCCGAACCGGGGGGGTGAGACGGTCCTCGACATTCCCGTCGAATGCCGGGGAATTGCCCTGGACCGGACGGCGGAGAAGAGCGAAACATGCATCCTGCGGTATGGGTCCGCGGGCGCGAAAAAGGAAAGGCGTACATTCATGGAACCAGCGGCCATAGAAGCCGTGTCACTCGGTGGCCAGGCGGCAATCGACCTCTCCGTCTGGTCTCTATTCCTCCGGGCCGATCTCGTCGTCAAGCTGGTGATGATCCTGCTGCTGCTGGCGTCGTTCTGGAGCTGGGCGATCATTTTCGAAAAGTACCGCCGCCTTCGCCGGGTCGATAAGGAGGCGGAACGTTTCGAGGACGCGTTCTGGGCCGGCGGCGCGCTGGAGGACCTGTTCCAGCGCATCGGCGGCCGTCCCAACGACCCGATGGAAAGCCTGTTCGCCTCCGCCATGGGGGAGTGGCGGCGGTCCATGGACAAGGGCCTGATCACCGGCTCTTCCTCCCGCGCCGCGTTGCAGACCCGGATCGAGCGGGTGATGCAGACCACCATGTCGCGGGAGATGGGGGCGCTGGAGCGCTACATGATCTTCCTGGCTTCGGTAGGGTCCACCGCGCCCTTCGTCGGCCTGTTCGGCACCGTTTGGGGAATCATGAACAGCTTCCAGGCGATCGCGCTGTCCAAGAACACCTCGCTCGCGGTGGTGGCGCCGGGCATCGCCGAGGCCCTGTTCGCCACCGCCCTCGGCCTGGTCGCCGCGATCCCCGCGGTGATCGCTTACAACAAGTTCTCCTCGGATCTCGACCGCTATGCCGGGCGCATGGAGGCTTTCATCAACGATTTTACCGCCATTCTTTCGCGCCAGTTGCAGGAGAGCAGCTAAATGGCCGGCCAACTCGCCCAACCGGGAACCCGGGGCCGTCGCGGCGGCGGCCACCGTCGCGGTCCGATGAGCGAGATCAACGTCACGCCGATGGTCGACGTGATGCTGGTGCTTCTGATCATCTTCATGGTGACGGCACCGTTGCTGACCGTCGGCGTGCCCGTGGACCTGCCCAAGACCGAAGCCTCGGTGATTTCGGGGCAGGATGAGCCGCTCGTGATCTCCGTCAATTCCGGCGGCCGCGTCTTCCTGCAGGAGACCGAGATGACCCTCGACGTCCTGGTGGCGCGGCTCAAGGCCATTACCCGCAACAAGCTCGACACCCGGATTTTCGTCCGCGGCGACAAAGCCGTCGTCTATGGCCGCATCATGGAGGTGATGGGGACGGTCAACGCCGCCGGCTTCACCAAGGTGGCCCTGATTGCCGAACTGCCGGCGGGCAAGCCGGGCAAGTAGGAGCGCAGGCATGCGGCGCAGCGTGATCTTCTCCGCGGCTCTGCACCTGTTGGTGCTGGTGCTGGCGCTGGTCGGGCTGCCAAGGCTTTGGGACACGGCGCCCCAGGTGGACACGCCGCTGGTGGTCGACGTCGTCACCATCGACAAGCTGACCAAGGCCGAGGATACGCCCAAGCCGAAGGCGCCCGAGAAGAAGACCGAGACAAAGCCCCCGCCGGCCCCGCCCAAGGCCCGGCCGATCACCGAAGAGGCGCCGCCCGCTCCGCCCGAGCCGAAGCCCGCCGAGACCGCCAAGGTGGAGGCCGAAAAGGTGCCGGTGATCAAGCCAAAGAAGAAACCTAAGAAGAAGGAGGCGAAAAAGAAGGAAAAGCCCAAGCCCAAGGCAGCCCAGCCGCCGCGCCAGATCGCCCGGGCCAGGCCGAGGCGCCGCCCGCCGCCATCGCGTGAGGATTTCCTGAAATCCGTCCTGCGCGATGTGGCCCCCGAAAAGCGGGCCGAGCGGGCCGAAAAGGATGCCCCCAAGGAGGCGCCGGCGCCCCAACCGAAAAAGACGCCGGTGCAACGGGCGCCGCTCGACGCCCAGGCCACGATGACCGAGATCGACGCCATCCGCCGCCAGATCGAAGGCTGCTGGTCGATCCCCGCCGGTGCGCGCGACGCCGAAAACCTGGTGGTCTCGATCCGGGTGTGGGTCCATCCCGACGGCGCGGTGGCCAAGGCGGAGATCCTCGACCGGGCCCGCATGGGCAGCGATCCGTTTTACCGCTCGGCGGCGGAGAGCGCGCTGCGCGCGGTGCTCAATCCCCGTTGCAGTCCGCTGCGGTTTCCGCCTACAAAGTACGACCAGTTCAAGGTCATGGTGCTGAATTTCAATCCCAAGGAGGCAACCGGGTCCTGAGCAAGGGGGGAGCCATATTTCCGCCACAGATAACCCGTATGAGCCAATCAGCATGATTGATTCCTCGACATCGACAGTGAAGACGGCGGCACCCTCCGAACATTCTTTGGAGGAGGCCTTGATTGCGTGGTTGACGGCCTTGGTCGTGGTTGCGGGGCTGTTGTTTTCCGGTCCCGCGGCGGCCGAGCTCAAGATCGACATCACCCGCGGCAAGGTCGAGCCGATGCCCGTTGCGATCACCGATTTCCTCGGGGCCTCGCCGCGCGAGAAGTTCATCGGCTCCAAGCTCGCGCAGGTGCTGCGCAACGACCTGGAGCGCTCGGGCCTGTTCCGCGCCATAGAGCCCAAGGCCTTCATCCAGACCCTTGAAGCTCTGCAGGTCCAGCCCCGATTCGGGGATTGGCGCCAGATCAGTGCCCAGGCCCTGGTTTCCGGGCGGGCCAAGCTGCAGCCCGACGGGCGCCTGCGGCTGGAGTTCCGCCTGTGGGACGTGTTCGCCGAACAGCAGATGATGGGTTTGGCCTACTACACCATGCCCGCCAACTGGCGGCGCGTGGCCCATATCATTGCCGATGCGATCTATAAGAGGATCACCGGCGAGGACGGCTATTTCGACACACGGGTGGTGTTCATTTCGGAAACCGGACCCCAGAAACGCCGGATCAAGCGCCTCGCCATCATGGATCAGGACGGCTACAACCACCGTTTCCTGTCCGATGGCAGCGACCTCGTGCTGACCCCGCGTTTTTCGCCGACGGCTCAGGAGATTACCTATCTGTCCTATTACCGCAACCGGCCGCGGGTTTACCTGCTCAACATCGATTCCGGCCGCCAGGAAGTCCTCGGCGATTTCCCCGGCATGACCTTCGCGCCGCGTTTCTCGCCCGACGGCAACAAGGTCATCATGTCGCTGGCCAAGGATGGAAATACGGATATTCACGTAATGGATCTGCGTACCCGCAGTTCCAAGCGGCTGACCTCCCATCCGTCGATCGACACGGCGCCGTCCTTTTCCCCCGATAACCGCCGCATCACTTTCGAATCCGATCGCGGCGGGCGGCAGCAGATCTACGTGATGAACGCCGACGGCGGCAACGTGCGCCGCATTTCCTTCGGCAAGGGCCGCTATGCGACGCCCGTCTGGTCGCCGCGCGGCGACCTCATCGCCTTCACGAAATTGCGCAGGGGCCGATTCTTCATCGGCGTCATGCGGCCCGATGGCAGCGGCGAGCGGCTGCTGACCGAGAGTTTCCTGGTCGAGGGTCCGACCTGGGCACCAAACGGCCGGGTCCTGATGTTCTTCCGCCAGACGCCGGCCGATGATCGCGGGCGGGGCGGGACGACCAAGCTCTATTCCATCGATATTACCGGCTACAACGAGCGCGAGGTCGTGACCCCCACCGACGCATCCGACCCAGCCTGGTCGCCGCTTATCCCATGATCCCGTACGCCTTCATGAGTTCGGCAGTTGTCAGTCTAGGCCCTTGTGTCTTATAGTGATTTTCGGTTAACCATGATTGCCTCGGGTTTTTACTGCGAATTAATGTAATGAGGCGACTTTTGCTGTCGATCCAGACTGTTGTTTGGGTCGACGCATGACTCCCGGCTTTGCCAACAGAGGGGAATAAAAAATGGCTCTGCGATTTGTGAGCATCTTGGCCGCAATCCTGCTTCTCGCGGCCTGCGAATCCACTCCTGAGAAAACTCCATCAACAAGCGGCGGCGGGGGAAACACCACATCCAGCGGCTCCAGTCAGGGCGGGACGACCTCCCAAAGCCTGAGTCCCGTCAGGCCGGGATCGGCCGAGGACTTCGTGGTCAATGTCGGTGACCGCGTTTTCTTCGATTTCGATCGCTACAATTTGAAGCCCGAGGCCCGGCAGGTCCTGGAACGCCAGGCGACGTGGCTCAAGCGGTATCCCAGTGTCGTGATCTCCGTCGAAGGACATTGCGACGAACGCGGCACCAGGGAATACAACTTGGCGCTGGGCGAGCGCCGTGCCAACTCCGCCAAGAACTACTTGGTCGCTCTGGGCGTAAATCCCAACCGCATCCGCACCATTTCCTACGGTAAGGAACGTCCCGCCGTTGCCGGGTCCAACGATGCGGCCTGGGCCCAGAACCGTCGGGCCGTGACCGCGGTTCGCGCGCCCGGAACCTGATCGCGGCGCCGGCTTCGGGCCGGCCAACACGACAGCGCCCGCCCCGCGCCTTCGCCGGGGCGTGGCGTGGCGTTTACACGATGGCGATCCCTCCCGATGGCGAAACCCGGGCCGCCATAATTGTGCCGTGAATGGCGCAGAGGATTCGTGCCATGCTTTCGATGCTCCGAAAACGCGCTTCCATCCAGGGCCCATCGCGCTCGTTGCCGGGCCGGGCGAGGGCGGCGGGCTTCGCCGTCGTGCTGGCGGGCATCCTGACCGCCGGCCTCGGCCCGTCTTTGGTGTCGGCGCCGGCCCTGGCGCAGAGTTCAGGCGATATTCAGGGCCTGGTCGACCGGATCGATCGCCTGCAGCGTGAGCTGACGACCCTGCAGCGCCAGGTCTATCGTGGCGCCACGCCCCAGGCGGCGACCGGGGGTGGGGGGGTAACGGCGAGTCCCAACCTGGTGGCCGACATGCAGGTCCGGATGGATGAGATCGAAACCCGGTTGCGGCGGTTCACCGGGCGCATGGAGGAGCTCCAGCATGCCATCGACACCATGCGCAAGAGCATGGATAAGCTCGCTTCCGACATCGATTTTCGGCTCAAGACCCTGGAGGGCCGCGCCCAGGCGCCGGCCGGTCCGGCCGGTGCAACATCCGCGACAGCCGCCGTGGCGCCCGGTGCCGCCGGCACCCCGGGTCCGGGTCTTGCCGTCGTCGCGCCGACTCGTGGGGCGCCTGGTCAGGCACCGATCAAACAGGTCACGCCCCGGGGCAGCGCGGCCCCCGCGCCGCTGACGCCGCAGGTGCTGGGAACCATTCCCCGCGCCGCTCTTCAGCGTCAGCAATCGGCGGCTCCCGAACCCAGCCCCGCCAGCCGGGCCGCCGCCGCCCAGCCCCGGCGCCCGCAGCCCACCGCCGAGCCTCAGCCCGGTTCCCGCGCCACCGCGGCGCGTGCCGTTGTCGGCGCGACTCCCGAGGCGCAGTACAAGCACGCGACCGACCTGTTGTTCCGCTCGGATTACGCTGGGGCGGAGCGCGCCTTCGCGGCCTTCGTCGAGGCCCATCCCAAGCACCGGCTCGCGGGAAACGCCCAATATTGGCTGGGTGAAACCCATTACGCCCGGGGCGCCTACCGGTCCGCCGCCGCGGTCTTCGCCGAGGGCTATCAGAAATATCCCACCAGCGCCAAGGGGGCCGACAACCTCTTGAAGCTCGGCATGTCCCTGGTGGCCCTCGACAAGAAGAAGAGCGCGTGCACCACCTTCTCCCGCCTTCTCAAGGAATATCCGAAGGCCTCTTCTTCCCTTCGGTCGAGCGCGAGAAGCCAGCGCAAGAGCCTCCGCTGCAGGCGATGACCCGCGCCACCGGCAGGCCATTCGGGACTGCCCCGGCCAAGGGAAAGGGGTGACGCCTTTGTTTCCTCCGCGCGGCTCCCTCGCCCGCCGGTTCAACCGGGCGATGGCGGCCGTCGGGCCCTTCGAACCCGGGCCCAAGTTGGCCGTCGCCGTTTCCGGCGGGGCCGACAGCATGGCCCTTGCCTTTCTCGCCCGGGATTGGGCCGAGGCGCGGGGCGGCGCCGTCACGGCGCTCACGGTCGATCACCGGCTTCGGCCCGAAGCCAAGCGCGAGGCGCGCTGGGTGCGCGACATCCTGGCGGCCCAAGGAATCGGCCAGCGGGTCTTGGTCTGGCATGAGGGCGAAAGCGTGACGCGTGCCAACCTTCAAGCGCGGGCGCGTCGGGCGCGATATCGGTTGCTGGAGGATTGGTGCCGGACCCACGCTGTCCTCCATCTGCTGACGGCGCATCACCGCGACGATCAGGCGGAGACCTTCCTGCTGCGCCTCGGCCGGGGAAGCGGCACATTCGGGTTGGCCGGCATGGCCGCGGTGGTGGAGCGGCCACATCTGCGCCTGCTTCGCCCACTTCTCGATTTTTCAGGTGATGAACTCCGGCGGGCGCTTGCCGGTGCCGGGCGGGACTGGATCGACGATCCGTCCAACGCCGATACCGCCTTTGCCCGCGTGCGCGTCCGCCGCGCCCTGCCGGGGCTGGAGGCGGCCGGATTGAACGCCGCCCGCATCGCAGAAACCGCGGCGAGGCTGGGCCGCGACCGCCGGATGTTCGAGGATGCCGTCGCGCGGCTGTTGGCGGTGGGTGCGTCGCCCGATCCGGCGGGGTTCGTGCGTCTCGATCGCGCCGGATTCCTGGCCGCGCCGAGGCCGATCGGGCTCCGGGCGCTGGCCCGCGTGTTGGGTGCGGTCGGCGGCGGCGAATACCCGCCCCGCTTCGAACGCTTGGAAAGGCTCTATGAAGAGATCGCCGGCGATTGCCGGACGCGGACGCTGGGCGGCTGCGCGATTCGGCTGGCCGCGGGCGGTGCCCTTCTGGTCTGCCGTGAGCCCGCCGCCCAAGGCGCCGTCATGTCGATGGCGGGACCGGGAACCTTGACCTGGGACGGCCGGTTCCTTATTCGCCTCTCCCGGGCCGGGGAGCGGGGTTCCAAACTCAGTAGCCGGCATACCCTGGCCCCTCTCGGGCGCGAGGGATGGCAGGCCATCAAATCCGATGCCCCCGGTTACGCCGGGCGGCCGGACAGCCGCCCGCGGCCGTTGCCCGCTGTGGTTCGCATCGGGCTGCCGGCGCTGCGTCGCGCGGGGCGCGTGGTGGAAGTCCCGCACCTCGGCTATAGACGGTGCGGGGCCGGTGTTGGTAGTCTGACCATTACGGAAACGCGGCCGCTGCCGCCCCAGCCCCTCTCGGGCGCGGTTTTTGGCGTGGCGGGCATCGGTCGCGGCGGGGGAAATCGGTGATCAAGGGCCTTGTGTTTCGGGGCCGGAGGCACCATTTGTTAATCGTCCCGGGCCGGGATCAGTTGCCGTTAACGAGGGGTTCGCAGTTGCCGGTTACCGTTGCGTTATTGTCATGAGGAAAAGCACGTGAACCAGTTTGGCCGTAACTTGGCGCTTTGGGTCATCATCGGACTCCTTCTGATCGCCGTTTTCAACTTGTTCCAGTCGTCGGGCGGCGGCCGGACGGACGATGTCGCGTTCTCCGAGTTCGTCGCCGCGGTGGATCGGGGCGAGGTGAAACAGGTCACCATCAAAGGCCAGAGCATCGAGGGCCAATATCAGAGCGGCGCGCCGTTCAAGAGTTATGCGCCGAACGATCCCAATCTGGTTGAACGCCTGACCAAGAAGGGGGTCCAGATCAAGGCGGCGCCGGCCGAGGACGCCTCGCCGTCGCTGATCGGCATCCTGTTGTCCTGGTTCCCGATGCTGCTCTTGATCGGCGTATGGATCTTCTTCATGCGCCAGATGCAGTCCGGCAGCGGCAAGGCCATGGGTTTCGGCAAATCCCGCGCCAAGCTTCTGACCGAAAAGCTCGGCCGCGTGACCTTCGAGGATGTCGCCGGCATCGACGAAGCGAAGCAGGAGCTGGAGGAGGTCGTGGACTTCCTCAAGGATCCCCAGAAATTCCAGCGCCTCGGCGGCAAGATTCCCAAGGGTGTGTTGCTGGTAGGCCCGCCGGGCACCGGCAAAACCCTTCTGGCCCGCGCCATCGCGGGCGAGGCCAATGTGCCGTTCTTTACGATCTCCGGTTCGGACTTTGTCGAAATGTTCGTCGGCGTCGGTGCCAGCCGGGTGCGCGACATGTTCGAACAGGGCAAGAAGAACGCGCCCTGCATCATCTTCATCGATGAAATCGACGCCGTCGGGCGCCATCGGGGCGCCGGTCTCGGCGGCGGCAACGACGAGCGTGAGCAGACGTTGAACCAGTTGCTGGTGGAAATGGATGGGTTCGAGGCCAATGAAGGCGTGATCCTGATCGCCGCCACCAACCGGCCGGATGTTCTCGATCCCGCGCTGCTGCGCCCGGGCCGCTTCGACCGTCAGGTCGTAGTGCCTAATCCCGATATTCTCGGCCGCGAAAAGATTCTCAAGGTTCACATGCGCAAGGTGCCGCTGGCTCCCGATGTGGATGCCCGCGTCATCGCCCGGGGCACGCCCGGCTTTTCCGGCGCCGACCTCGCCAACCTCGTGAACGAGGCGGCCCTGCTTGCCGCCCGCAAGGGCAGGCGCATGGTCACCATGGCGGAAATGGAAGAGGCGAAGGACAAGGTGATGATGGGGTCCGAGCGCCGTTCCATGGTGATGACCGAGGACGAGCGCAAGCTGACCGCCTATCATGAAGCGGGCCATGCGCTGGTGGCGCTGCATGCGCCGAAGCACGATCCGCTGCACAAGGTAACCATCATTCCGCGCGGCCGGGCCTTGGGCCTGACCATGTCGCTGCCGGAACGGGACCGTTACGGTTACGCCAAGCAGGAGCTTGAATCCAACATCGCCATGGCCTTCGGCGGCCGGGTGGCCGAGGAGATGATCTTCGGGCCCGAGAACGTGACCACCGGGGCGGCCAGCGACATACATCAGGCCACCAATTTGGCGCGGCGCATGGTGACCGAATGGGGCATGAGCGCGAAACTCGGACCGTTGCGTTATTCGGAAAACGAGGAAGAGGTGTTCCTTGGCCATTCCGTGACCCAGCGCAAGAACGTCTCCGACGCCACCGCCAAGATCATCGACGAGGAGATTCGCACCATCGTCGAAGCCGGCGAAGCCTTCGCGCGCAAGGTTCTGGAGAATAACAAGGACGATCTGCACACTTTGGCCAAGGCTTTGTTGGAGTACGAGACCTTGTCCGGTGACGAAATCAGGGTCCTGCTCGACGGCGGGACCATCGCCCGGGAGAGCGACGAGTCGCCGCCCGATACCGGGAAGCGCAGTTCGGTGCCGAGTTCTGGCCAAAAGGCGCGTCCGGTGGACGAGTCCGAAGGCCCGGGGATCAACCCGGAACCCCAGCCAGAAGGTTGACCGTGGAGAGGCCGCGTTCGGCGGCGTCGGGCCGGCCGGGGGGAGACCCGGGGCCGTGACGGTGCCGCTCACCCAGCTCAAGCCCACAGACTCCAGCAAGCTCTATCTGCGTCCCATCTGCACCCCGGCCGGGGTCGCCGGGCCCGCGGCCCGGGTCGGCGGCGCCTGGGCGGGCTTCGACCTGGTCGAGGTGATCCAGCGCGACGGCGCGTCGGCCACCGTGGCACGGACCGATCTTTCGGGGTTGAGGGCCTGGGCGGGCGGCCTCGGGACCGCCGAGCGACGCCGCATCGAGGAACTGCTGGCGCGTATTACCGAACCGCGGGCGGCAATCGCGGGGATTGCCATGGACGCTCCCTGCCTGATGGGGGTCCTCAATGTCACGCCCGACAGTTTTTCCGACGGCGGCGATTTCGCCGCCGCCGAGGATGCCATCGCCCGGGGCCGGGCGCTCAGCGAGGCCGGCGCTTCGATCCTCGACATCGGGGGCGAATCGACCCGCCCCGGTTCCGACCCCGTCCCGGCGCCGGAAGAGGCCGGGCGGGTCTTGCCCGTGATCGCGGCGCTCGCCGGCGAAAGCGTCATTTCCATCGACAGCCGCAAGGCGTCGGTCATGGCGCAGGCGGTGTCCGCGGGTGCCGCGATCATCAACGACATCTCGGCGCTCGCGGGCGACGATGGGGCGCTGTGCCTGGCCGCGCGGCTCGCGGTGCCGGTCATGCTGATGCATTGCCGGGGAGAGCCCAAGACCATGCAGGTGGCTCCGGCCTACGATCATCCAGCGGGCGAAATCTTCGATTATCTGGAAGCCCGTATCGCGGCGTGCGAGGCGGCGGGCATTCCCCGGGCCCGAATCGCCGTCGATCCCGGGATCGGCTTCGGCAAGGCGCTGGCACACAATCTGGCGATCCTGTCGCATCTGTCGCTGTTTCACGGCCTGGGCTGTCCGGTCCTGATCGGCGTTTCCCGCAAGAGCTTCATCGGCCATATCAGCGGCGAAAACGCGCCGAAGAAGCGTCTGCCGGGCTCCCTTGCCGCGATGATCGCCGGCCTCGGCCAGGGGGTGCAGATGGTGCGCACCCACGATGTCGGCGAAACCAGCCAGGCGCTGGCGGTCTGGCGTGCCATCCAGGATGGCGGCATTTAGCGAAAGTTGTGCAGAGCCTTGGCTTCACCGGGGCTCGCCGGTCATATAGACTAGCGGTCCGTGCCGCCGGGGAGGGTGCCGCGGAGTGGTGAGAACATGAATACACGAAAATATTTTGGGACCGATGGGATCCGCGGCAAGGCCAATACCGCGCCCATGACGGCGGATATCGCCTTGGCGGTCGGTCTGGCGGCCGGGCTGGAATTCCAGCGCGGCACAAAGCCGCACAGGGTGGTCATCGGCAAGGATACCCGATTGTCGGGTTACCTTCTGGAACCGGCTTTGACGGCGGGCTTCATCGCCGTCGGCATGGATGTGGTCCTGGTGGGGCCGCTGCCGACTCCGGCCGTGGCGATGCTGACCCGCTCGCTCAGGGCCGATCTCGGCGTCATGATCTCGGCCTCCCACAACCCGTTCGAGGATAACGGCATCAAGCTGTTCGGTCCCGACGGGTTCAAATTGTCCGACGAGACCGAAAGCCGCATCGAGGCGCGCATGGCGGACGGGACCCAAAGCGGCCTGGCGGCGCCGGCGGACCTCGGCCGCGCCATGCGCCTGGACGACGCGGTGGGCCGCTACATCGAACACGTCAAGGCCTGCTTCCCCAAAGGGTTGAGGCTCGAGGGCATGAAGATCGTCGTCGACTGCGCCAACGGGGCGGCCTACCGGGTGGCGCCCACGATCCTTCACGAACTGGGCGCCGAGGTCGTGAGCCTCGGCGTCGAACCCGACGGCTACAACATCAACCTCGATTGCGGCTCGACGGCGCCCGACAAGATGTGCCGGGCGGTGGTGGAGCGCGGCGCCGATCTGGGTCTCGCGCTTGACGGGGATGCCGACAGGATCGTCATGGCCGATGAGACCGGCGCCCTGGTGGATGGAGACCAGCTTCTCGCGGTGATCGCCCGCTCGTGGCAGGACACCGGCCGGCTTGCCGGCGACAGCGTGGTCGCGACGGTGATGTCCAATATCGGGCTCGAGGATTACCTCGGCGGGCACGGCATCGGCCTGATCCGGACCCAGGTGGGCGACCGCTACGTGGTCGAGCGCATGAACGCCGACGGCATCAATCTGGGCGGCGAGCAATCCGGCCATATCGTGCTGGGGGACTATGCCACTACCGGCGACGGCCTGATGGCGGCGCTCCAGGCGCTCGCCGCCATGGTTCAGTCGGGGGCCCCGGCCTCAGAGGTCCTGCGGCCATTCGCCCCGGCGCCGCAGATCCTGAAGTCGGTGCCCATGGGCGGGGGCCGGCCGCTCGAGGCGGACGGGGTCAAGGCGGTCATCGCCGAAAGCGAACAACGGCTTGCGGGCAAGGGGCGGTTGTTGATCCGGGAATCGGGCACCGAGCCGCTGGTGCGAATCATGGCCGAGGGCAATGACGAAGGATTGATCGGGGCCGTGGTCGACGACCTTGCGGCGGCCATCGGCGAGGCGGTGGCGCGGTGACCAAGGTCCGGCTAGCCGCGCGGCGGCGCACCGGGCCGGGAACGCGCTGAGGCCGCCATGGTGGCTCGGGTCCTGATCATCGCGGGTTCGGATTCGGGCGGCGGCGCCGGAATCCAGGCGGATATCAAGACGGTCACCGCGCTGGGCGGCTATGCCGCCACCGCGATCACCGCGCTGACCGCCCAGAATACCCTTGGCGTCCAGGGGATCTTTCCCGTCGACCCCGCTTTCATCGAAGATCAGATCGCGGCGGTGCTCGACGACATCGGCGCCGATTGCATCAAGACCGGGATGCTGGGCGACGCCGCGGTGATCACGGCTGTCGTGAAGGCGTTGGAAGAACGGGCGCCCGATATCCCCGTGGTGGTGGACCCGGTGATGGTCGCCAAGGGCGGCGCCAGCCTGCTGGCGGCGGAAGCGGTCGAGGTGCTGAAGTCCCGGCTTTTGCCCAGGGCGCGGCTGGCGACCCCGAACATCCCCGAGGCGGAAGCCCTGCTGGGCGAAAAGATCGGCGGTCCCCAAGACATGGAAGCGGCGGCGCTGGCGCTCCTCGATCTGGGGCCGGAGGCGGTCCTGTTGAAGGGCGGCCACCTCGAAGGCGATCTATTGGTGGACCTCCTGGTCGATCGCGCGGGCCTGATCCAACGGTTCGAGGGGGCGCGGATCGAAAGCCGGCATACCCACGGCACCGGGTGCACCCTCGCCTCGGCCTGTGCCGAGGGTCTGGCCCGTGGGCTCGCGCTGGGCCCTGCCGTCGCCCGGGCGCGCGCCTATGTGCGGCAAGCGATCGCCACGGCGCCGGGGCTCGGCGGCGGCCACGGGCCGCTCAACCACGGCCATACGGTGGGGACATTCGGCGACGTTTAAGCCCCGCCGCGCCGCGCTGAGGGGCGGGTGCAAGGCGGCGGTCAGAGGGGCCAGACGATCAAAAGCAGCGGAATGCTGACGGCGATCACCAGGATCTCCAGCGGCAATCCCATGCGCCAGTAATCGCCGAAACGATAGCCGCCCGGCCCCATGATCAGCATGTTGTTCTGGTGCCCGATGGGGGTGAGAAAGGCGCAAGACGCGGAGATCGCGACCGCCATCAGGAAGGCATCGGGATTGACGCCGAGGCTGTTGGACATGGCGATGCCGATGGGTGCCATGACCACGGCGGTGGCGGCGTTGTTGATGACGTCGGAAAGCGTCATGGTCACGGCCATCAGCAACACCAAGGCGACAACCGGGGACGTCCCCGCCGTGACGGCAAGGAGGCCTTGTGCCGCCAGGGTTGTCACTCCGGTTGTTTGGAGCGCCCCACCGATCGGGATCATCGCGCCCAACAGAACCACAACAGGCCAATCAACCGCCTCATAGATATCGCGGACCGATACCAGGTAGGTGATCACCATCAGGCCGGCGGCGATTGCCAGCGCCAACGGCAGCGCCACCACACCAAAGGCGGCGGCGGCGATCGAGGCGGCGAACATGAAAACGGCGAGCCCGGCGAGATGTGTCTTGCCGATGGCGATGGTGCGCTGGGCCAGGGGCAGGCAGCGCAGGCTCGCCGCGGCATCGGGCAAGCGGTCGTCATCGCCCTGGAGGAGAAGAACATCCCCCAACTTGAAGTGTATGGCCCTTAGCCGCTCGCGGAGCGGCTTGCCCTGCCGCGAGACGGCGAGCAGATTGATCCCATGGCGCCGCCGCAGATCCGCCGATGCAGCGGTCTGCCCGATCAGCGGCGAACGCATCCCGACCACCGCTTCCATGATGGCGAGGTCCTCGGTCCCGAACAGTCCCCCCGATTTCCGGCGGTGCTCGGTCGGGCGCAGGTCGAGAGATTTGCGCACGGCGTCTATGGCCTCGGGACTGGCTTCGATCAGCAGAACGTCGCCGGCCCTGACCGCCGTCCGTCGCCCCGCGATGGCAAATCGTCGGCCTCGGCGAAGCACCTCCAGGATGGAAGCGTCGAATTCATCGGCGAGCTTATCAAGTTCGCGGAGAGGCTTGCCGATGGAGGCGCTGTCCCGGGGCACCCGCGCCTCACTGACATAGTTTTCGATTCCGATGACGTCGCTGGTGGGCGGTGCCGTGCGGCGGGCCTTGGGCACCAGGCGCCATCCGATGAAGGATACGAAGGCGATGCCCGCAAATGCCACCGTCGCCCCGACGGGGGCGAAATCGAACATTCCGAAGGGCTGTCCGGCGACATCCTCGCGGGCGGTGGCAATGATGATGTTGGGTGGCGTGCCGATCAGGGTCATGAGGCCGCCGAGGATCGAGCCGAAGGAAAGTGGCATCAGGACCTGGGCCGCGGAACGCTTGACCTGTTTCGCCGAGGCCATGGCCGCCGGCATCAGAAGAGCCAGCGCGCCCACGTTGTTCATCACCGCCGATAGCATGGCGGCGACCGAGGACAGAACGCCGATATGGGCTTCGGGCCGCGCGATCGGCGGCATCAGGTGCTTGGAGACGAGGTCGACGGCGCCGGCATTTTGAAGGCCCCGGCCGATGATCAGGACCAGGGCGACCGTGACGGTCGCCGGATGGCCGAAGCCCGCGAACATCT
>Ga0224512_10001542_pt1 | contig 22074 bp, 20 predicted proteins | sample SF_May12_sed_USG_4_FD_169103 | JGI IMG/M metagenome (GOLD analysis project Ga0224512, IMG submission 169103) | Sediment microbial communities from San Francisco Bay, California, United States - SF_May12_sed_USGS_13 | ecosystem: Environmental > Aquatic > Marine > Sediment | place: USA... | reverse complement strand
TTATACGGCGACACATTGCCGATCAAACTCTCTTGAATCGATGCCCAACGTCTACGCGCTCGACTCGCAGACGTTTGGGAACCATGTGGGCCTGCAAGCGCGATTTAAGATAGAGCAGCAAGGCATCCTTGTCGACCAAACCATCAGCCGTCGGTTGAACCAAGAGTTCTACATGGTGCCCCGTAATAGGGTTTTCCCTGGCGTACGCTTTCACGAGAGAGACGTTCGGGAACTCCAGCGCAACCCTCTCGACTTCCGAAGCCATGAATTTCAGGCCCCCGACACTGATAACGTCATTAATGCGTCCTACTATCTTGTAATACCCATTTCTCTCCTCAACAACATCCTGGGTGTCATACCACCCTTCAGCATCAAATGGCGAGGCAGCATTCAGATATCCAAGCATTCGAGATTGGGAACGAATCTGTAGAGTATTGTTCACAACCCTGGTCTCAACACCTTCTCCGCCAACCTTCATAAAAAGGCTGTTTCTTGCTTCCGACTTTACCCTCACTATTCCAAGCTCCGACATGCCATACGTCTGTCGGACATCAACGTTAGGCAGCAACCTGCATAGTTCATCAAGGGTCGGCTGATCCATACGTTCAGTGCCATAGGTTATGACTTTTAGGCAAGCTGGAACCTTGTCTGGAACGGCGCCGCTCATGAGCATCATTCGCAAAAATGTTGGAGTAGTAGGAAGGACTTCCACCTTATGCTTGCGACACGTTTCTAAGACTGAAGTAACCGTTCTATTCTCCGGTGCGACGACGGCCCCTCTATTGAAAAGTGTGTGGAGCAGCGTGTTAATTCCGCCAATGTGATCAAAAAGAAGAAAGCTAATTGTCCTTAACGTAGCGCGCGGCGTTTCAAACCGCTTCAGAAACACCGCGAGGTCATGTAAGATGGCCTTGGGTCGCCCTGTTGTACCGGTCGAAAACAACACAAGGCCGGCGTGTCCTTTTCGTCTTAGACCATCGATAAGTGCGTGGGACTGGCGTTGCATGCGCCTCCGTACGGTATCGCCTTTGATCACCACATCTACCAAGGCGGATTCAAAAAAATACTCATGCTCATGCGCTGTCTCGTTTGTTAAGGGCACAACAATTGCATCGCGATCGACCAGCCGTAAGAACGTAAGGATGCAGGCTGGATCGAAATCTCCAATTATTGCCACAACATCGCCACGTTTGACTTCGGACAGGTCAATTGGGTTTTGTGAGGCAATGTCAGAGAACCTAAGCTCAACCTCTCCATGGATTAGGAATGGATAGTCAACTCCCTTCCAAATTTGATGCAGCGTTTCAAGCAATCGCATCATGCGCCCCCTACATGAAGCACTTGCCCCGAAAGCGAATTGCTTCTCCTGTCCAATAACAGCTCAACCAGATCGCTTACTGCATCATGCGTAAATTGTTTCGGGATTACTTGCTGAGATACGATCTTGGCGATTTGTGAAGCAGTGATACCCGCCAATAGATCGGTATTAATCGGCCCCGGCGCAATACAATTTACATTCACGTTGAAGTCGGCCATCTCCCTGGCAAAAGCCCTCGTAAAACTCTCGACGCCAGCTTTGGACGCGGCATAGATGGACTCCCCTTTCAAACCCAGGGCTACAGCTATGGTAGAGAAGTTGATAATAGACCCCCGCCTGTTTCTAATAAGCAGCTGGGAAAACAGCTGACAGCAATAAATCGTTCCCAGAAGATTGGTTTCGACTATCTGTTGTGACACTTTAGGGGGGGTCGTGAGCGCCAGGTTCATCGACGCAATACCGGCAGCGTTGATCAATCCATGAAGGTTTTTGCCTCCTCGTTTAATAGCTTGCACCACCGTCTTAACATCGTCGTACGAAGAAACGTCACAGGCCATGGCCTGAAATGGGACGCCGGACACATCTCGGGCAAGTCCAAGAACTTCCATGTCTTTGGACAGCAATCTTTCGCAAATGGCCCTCCCAAGTCCTTTGCTCGCCCCGGTAACAACTATCATCTTTTGCTTTTCATCTGAGACAGAAACTCCGTTGCCAGTGTGTCAGCAGTACGGAACATGCTCCGGGATGTGGACATAGCGGCAGCTGATGTCCAATCAAACTCGAAGCCTAACTCTGCTGCCTTATCCTCCAGTTTCAAACATAGCTCGACTAGCTTCATAGAATCCAACACGCTGCCATCGCCAATCAAGGGAGTGTCGTCAGAAACCTGCGCGGATTTGTTTCCAAGCAAGGACGCGATGGTTTCATACACGTATTGTTTCGGTTCCGACATGTAATTCAACCTGTGGAAGGTGATTAAACCAAGATCCACCTTGGGGAGGTCCTATTGGTAAATTGTACTGCTTACAAGGATCGGTGCGGTGCGCTTCCTCGCCGAAGCGTTTTCCGGCGCAGTGATTGATTTTATCCCAAACCTCATGTAAACATGGACGCTGTTTTCAGGAGTTCCAACTCCGCAACATAAGAGGCGGCCCCTGTGGATAAGCCCATGCGCTGGTGCGCCGATGGTCGCGATCCTGCGCCAGGCAGATCACAGTGAGGTTACCGAAGTGACCAAGAACCATCAGGTCGGGGAGCAGGTCGAGTCGGCTAGCGAACGTAGACCGTCTAAGCGACCTGCCCGCAACCTGCTCGAGGGGGTCCGCTCGGGGTGCACCCACAACCTGTGCGTAACGAGCCCGATGCGCCGACGGCCGACGCGATGCAGCTCCTTTCCACGATTATCCGCATAACGGGGATGGGTGAAATCGAGTGCCTCTCCAACGACAACGCCAAGGTCGCGGGTTACTTTATGTTCATGCAGCTCGCAGATTTTCTTACGACGCGGATTTTCGACAAGACGTGCGGGCATTGTGCGCCACCCGGCAGCCTGACGGCTGCGCCTGAAGCCCAGTGCAGCGAACTTCTCCCTCGCGAGGCAGGCAACTGAGTCCTTGTTGGTTCAGCTTTTTCGGGATACGATGGCATCGAGAATTGCGCGATGATCGTAAGATTTCTGAAAATACTTGGAGTCAACGCTCTTATCTTTCTCGGCCTCTTGCTCCTGCTCGAGGCTGCAGGCCAGATTGTTGCCAAGGTTCGTCCTTCATACGACGTCCTTTACATGATGCCCGACAAGGTGGTGGGATGGAAACCAGCCCCTAATATCCGTTTCACATGGGCGGGCGCCGAGTGGTATGCGTCTGACTTCAGTGTCGACATCAAAACCAATTCTCACGGATTTCTAGACCGGGCCAGGGAAACAGCAAAGCCTCAAAGTGTGACTCGTATTGCAGTCCTCGGCGATTCGTTCATTGAAGCCGCGCAGGTCCCACGTCACCACACCGCCACCCAGCTCTTGGAGCAGCTGCTGAACGCAGCGCCGGAGCGGGCTGCGCGACGTTCGCAGAAATGGGAAGTTCTCAACTTTGGCGTTTCCAATTATGGCGTCGGGCAGTACCTGCTCGCATGGGAGGAATACGCAAGCAAGTTTAGTCCCGATTATGTCGCGATATTTGTTGCCAAGTACCACATGGGAAGAACGATTCATAAATATTCATGGGGGGCTTTTACCGCAACCAAGAACGACCGGCTCTGGATACGCCCCACCTTCCGAATGGAAAACGGCTTCCTGGTACGGGAGCCGGCACGCGACTTCGAAAAGTTCGTCAGGGTTCAGCAAGACCTGCTCAAGTCTGAATTCGGCGGAAACATATCCCGCAGAAAGCCACCCAGGCTACTGACGCTACACTACGCGCGTTTGATGTGGCGCGAATTGAAGCCCGAACTGAAAAAACTCTTGGGCCGAGCGGATATCAAAATGTCCCGGGGTCCAGAAGGCGAAATGATTGCACTGAATCTGAAAATCATCGAAGATCTGGGCCGGAGTGTGAGTGTCGCTGGTGGCAAACTGGTCGTGCTGGATGCGTCACAGTATTTCAAGGACCATGAGGCTGTGTCCCGCCAATTGAACGAGTTTTGCGCCAAGCACGGGTTTGGCTACGTTCCTGTGTACCAGGACCTCTTGAAGGCTAATGCAAATGGCATCGCGACGCGATGGAACTTCGATACCCACTTCAACGAAGCTGGCAACATGATCCTCGCCGCGGCTCTCTACGAGTGGGTCGCACAGAATGCGCTTGCAGCCAATTTCCAATAGATGAGCGGGACGGGCGCTGATCTGCGATGCCCGTGCTTCCGCTGTTGTCCTCTTTTCTGGTCCACATGCAATGAACGAGACAAAGCTCGTCTTTGCGACGGTGTCTGTCGCCGTGGTCTGCATGTCGGGTGTCCGGTATTTGACGCGCTGTATGGAATCCCTGCGACACCAGCGCGGGGCGCCGGAATTCGAGATCATCGTCGCCTGCGATCCCCGGCTTCCCGACATCGATGCGATTCGCCAGAAATTCCCAGAAGAGCGAATCGTGATCAATTTCGGCCAGAGGACCCCCCTGGAGCTCGCTTCGCGCGCCGTTCGGGAATGCAGGGGCGAGTTGATCCTGCTTACCAAGGATCATTGCGTGCCGAGCCCGGACTGGGTACGCGCCATGGTCGATGCCCAGTGCAAAGGTCGTGCCGTTGTCGGGGGCCGAGTCGAGATTGGCCCTGAAGCCTCCACCACCGAGTGGGCCTACTTCTTCATCGACTTCTTTCGTTACGCTGAACCCGCCGCGGCTGGAGCAGCCACGTCCCTCACGGTCTGCAATGTTGCCTATAAACGAGCCGAGCTCGACGCGGTCAGCGACCTCTGGAAAGAGACGTTTGTTGAGACCGCGATCAACGACGCGCTGTGCGCACGATTTGGAATACTATGGCTGACTCCGGCATCGGAGGTTACGATGTACCGGCATATCACGCTGCGCGACGCGATCCACGAGTGCTACACGTACGGGCGGCTTTTTGGCTACAGCCGTCTCAGTCGGTGGAGCCTTCCATGGCGTCTCGTCTATGCACTCGGGGCGCCGGTCCTTCCCTTCTTGTTGCTGGGCCGTATGGTCCGCGTTGTATCCGGATCACGCCGCAACCAAAGAACCTTCATCAGGTCGTTTGCGCCATTGGCCCTCATGGTGATGGCGCGCTGCTGGGGCGAATGGCTGGCCTATCTCACTGGTCATTACCCGCGCTCGTGGGACGGCGCGGAAATATCGTGAGACAGGGCGAGCAATTGCGCGCCGCATGGAATCACCCTGGCGAGGCAGTTGCTTCCGTTCCATCCCTGGCAAGCTGAAAAGCATTCGTCCGAGTCAGCAAGCTAACGAAGACCATATCGCTACTTTCTAGGTCGGCGTTTCCAACTGAGGAAACCGACGAACAAGGGGACGATGACCGCAGCTAGAACCGCAAGCCACGCGACGCGCTTCTTCGTGACCAGGGGCGACGACCGGTCGCGTATGCCACCCGCCTCAGTGTGGTCAACCTCGATGTCCTTGACCTCCATTCGCGTAAGGATGCCGCGGTACCACATCACTACTTCCTCGAAGGCCATTCGGCGCGCCGCCATCTCGTTCACTTTAGCCTGCAGCTCAACCAGATTGTTTTGGGAGTTCTCGAGCAACTGAGGTCCTGCGAGGCGCCCGTGCCCCGGCACGACCTGGCGTGGTTGCAGCGCGCGGAGCTTGTCAAGGACAACGATCCGCCCCTTGATGCCCGCATTCGCGAGGTCGAGATAGCCGTCAACGCTCAAGTCGCCCGTGAACATAACGCGGTACTTCGGCATCCAGCCAACCAATTCACCGCTGGTATGGCCTTGGCCGTGGTGGGTAACGTCGAGCCGCTGCACACCGTCGTCGAGAACCCATGTCTTGTCGATATACCGGGCTGGAGGCGAATACGTCAGGCCGCGGTAATCTTCCGGCCGTTGCAAGATTTTGGCCGCGAAGTCCTTGCGAGCCCGAACGTCGAAATCGCGCCGAGCGGCAGCAGCAGCCACCACTTCGGCGCCCGCCTCTGCGAAGACCGCTGCGCCTGCCGAGTGGTCCGGATGGAAGTGACTGATGATCACGTATCGCACCGGCTTGCTCGTGCGGGTACGAATCTCTGCCAACAGTTGTCGCGCCTGGATGACAGTGCTGGGATCGAATACGACCACGTATGAGTCGAATTCGATGAACGCTTGATTGGAGCCGTGAAGGCCTTTTACATCCCGCATGAGAACGCCCGGGGCCAGCTCGATGACGATCGGCGCAAGCTTGGCAACAGTGTCTTTGTCAGTGATATGGTAAAGATTGATCGAGGTGCCAATCCGCGCGACGGGTTCGAACGTCCGCAGCCAATCGAAATCCCGATTTCTCGTCAGCCTCCAGAGGCTGACCGCGATCCAACCGGTCTGGGGAGTGTACGGCACGAGTCGGGTGTAGCCGGGTAGGTCGTGCTTGTCCAATCTGCCGCTCCCGTAGTAGTCAACGGCGACCCGGTCCACCCCCCTCTTATGAAGCTCGGCTTCCAATCGCTTCAGGTCTTGCCCCCAATCCAGGTCAATGGGTATGAGAACGCGCTCGGGTTTCGAACCCGCGACCGCATTGAAATAGGTCATGAAGTCGGGGTACGCAAGTAACGAGGTTCCAGCCTGCGCTGCGACAAAGAGCGCAACGGCCACCAGCGCAAGCGCTTTGTGCCTGAGCGCGTGGACCAAATGCATCACTGCATAAGCAGCGGCGATGGCCAACAAAGGGTACAAGATCAGGACGTGGCGTACGCCGAGGTTGATATTGCTATAGACGCTTGAAAAGAGGAGGACGGAAAGAAAACCGAGTGCCGGTGCGGCCACGCGCCAGTCGCGCTCTCGATCGCTCGCTCGCAACAGTAAACCGATGCCGCAAAGCCCAACAACCAAAAGTGGCAAAGGCGTCTTGACGCCAAGCGCCACCAGATAGTAGTACCACCAACCGCGGGATCCAACTTCACCAAGCAGGTAGGAGCGGTGTCCGATCCGGTTGTGGTACCTTATTTGTGCGATGCCGTCCGAGAGCAGCGAAACGAACTTCGGAACGATCGGCACCTCGAGCGCATCGGAAACAGAATTACTTAAGGCGCTGCCCTCTCCCAGCAAGTTCTCGATGGACTCGTACGGGCGGTTCGCCGGATTGACCAGCGTGGTGAAACCAGCGCCATAGCACAGCCAAAACACAACTAGCGTTGTTGCAGCAGCGGCAATGCCCGTCTTAACATGCGCCGAGAAAAAGCTCGGAGAACCGTGCCGCGCGTTGATCCAGGCCCGCCACGAAAAAATGACGGTGAAGCTTAACCCGAGGAACGGAATCGCAGAGAATTTCGTCATGACAGCGCCGCCGGTGGCGATACCTAAGGCAAGAGCGGTCCCAATGCGCGGCCGATCAAGCCACTGACAAAAAGCAAACATGCTAGCAACGCCGAGCGCAGCCAGCGGAACATCGAGCGTGGCGATGCCGGCATTGCCGAGAAACGGCGGGACCGTGGCCAACAACGCTACCGCCAGGACGGCGGGCCATTCACCAAAAACGCTGCGGGCCCATGCGTAAGTGACCAGCAAGGCAACCAGCAGAAACGGAAGAATGCCAAGGCGCGCCAGCGTCAGAACGCGGTCGTAGGGACCAGGTTCATACAGAATTCGTCGCCCTTCATCGCTGCTCTGAGCCAGCCGTATCCAAAAACTGGACGATAATGGGGTGTCTTTTCTCCCGGACCTAAGTCCATCGAGGTAGGGGCCAAGTGCGATCGCCAAGCGCGCGAGCGGCGGATGGCCACGTTCGTAGGAGTAGGTGCCGAGATCCAGCAGCTCGAGCCCCGTTGCCAGATGAGCTGGCTCATCATAAGTATGACTGAAGGTAGAATACGTACTTGCGACTGCGAGCAATGTTGCAATGATCAAGGCCGCGAGTACGGCGCGGGGTTTCAGTTCTCGCGAGAGAAGTTTTCTCATCAGGACGCGATTCGGGCATCTTGCACTGGTCGCTGCGTATGATACCTCAACGACTTGACCACGCATTGTACTGCTGAACGCACCGGTCCCGTTCGAAAGGTGAATAAGTGAAGCCGCTCCGCCCCCCCGATGCGACCGGTCAGCCAAGCGTCGCGGTGGCGATCGTTTGCCTATGCAGCGCCGCTCATCTCGCGTCCTGTCTGGAAGCCCTCCGTAGGCAGTTGGGGGCACCTCCCTTCCAAGTGGTAATTTGTCACGATCCGCACATCATGGGCATCGACGCGCTTGCGGCGCGCTACCCGGAGGCTCGGATCTTTGCCAACGCTGGCGTGCGCAGCCCGTTCGAGCTGGCCTCAGCGGCGCTTCGTGCGGTCGAAACAGACGTGGTGCTGTTGACCGAAGATCATTGCGTGCCTCATACTGATTGGGTACGCCGCATGCTCGAGGCGCGCGCCCCTGATCGCGCTGCGGTCGGAGGGCGTGTGGAAATTCACGCCAACGCCTCGGCCCTGGATTGGGCGTTCTACTTCGTCGACTTTTTCCCCTATGCGACGCCTGTGCGAGCAGGGCCATCGCCCAATCTTTCGGTCTGCAATGTAGCCTACGACCGCGACCGACTCCAGGCAGTGCGTGAGGTGTGGTGCGTGCGTTTTCAGCAGACCGAAGTGAACGAGGCGTTGCGCCAGCGCTACGGCACGCTCTGGATGGAGCCCGCGAGCGAGGTGGTGATGTACCGGTCAGTGTCTGCGCGCGATGCGTTTTACGAGCGCCACGCGTTTGGACGCTTGTTCGCTCACGCGCGGATCAAGCATATCTCGGCGCCGCGCCGCTGGTTGTACGCCGCATTCGCGCCCGCGCTGCCTGCCGTCCTGCTTGGACGCATGATGGCAAAAGCGTTGCTTTCGACTCGCCTTGCAGGCCCCTTCCTGCGTGCGCTTGTCCCACTTGTGACGATGGTGCTTTGCTGGTCATGGGGCGAGTGGCTCGGTTACCTCACCGGCCGTCCGCCACGTTTGATGGTCGTTGCGCCTGATCGGGGTGCAACGCGCCGCCCGAGTGAAGACGGCGCAGGCACCGCATAGGATGAATAAATTTCCGCTCGTAATGAACTCCAATGCCACGCAAGGTAACTCGACCGTACGGCCGGGGACGTTCAGTAACGCCGCACATCTCGAGCTACATTTAGGTGGGGATCTTGCAACGCGGACTCTAACCGAAGCGCAGACCGGCCGAAGTGACGCCGGTACACCCTCCTCCACGCTACTGCCGGTGAATGCGGATCTGGACGCTTTGCTCGACTCAATTGACCTGACCCAAACAAGATGGTTGGAGGTTCTGCTGCAGGGATGCGATGTGAGACCGGCGGCAACATCGGGCCTCACACGCTTGGTCGAGCGGTTGCCAGCGCTGCAGGAGCTGACGCTGACTTACACGGGCATGCCCGATGCCAGCACCACATCGATCGCCATCGGTCTGCATGAGAGTTGCCGCCGCCGCGGGCAGGCCTTTGCCGTGGACTTGATTCTGAACACCGACGCGGACGCTCTGGAGGCCCCTGGCCCGCGCCCCGACACGTCGCGGACATTGCCCGTGGTGCTGAACGTTTCCCGCACCGTGCGCAGCGCAGGCGTCCCGGTTCGGTGGCTGCTACCAGTGGTGCCTGCGCTCGTGTACCGCTTGGAGCCGCTCTTCTCCCTCGCCCGAGATGAAGACGTGGATCCCGTGTTAGCTCCTCACTGGATCGCGCGTTCGACGCGAGGTCAGCTTAACGTGAGTTTGGACGCGGAGGATCGACTCTTTGTTCATGACTTCATTACCTACCGGCTCCTGGACGAGGAGGCGCACTTACTTTCACCGACGCGCAGAGACTGGTACCGCGCGCTCGACGATGCGTTGATGAGTCACGGAAGTATAGAGGCGACCCAGGTTCACAGCGTTGTAGTGCTAGCTGCTGCAGAAACTGAAAAAGGATTTGGATGGACATCGCGTTTCGTCGAACGGCCAACTTTCGAGGGTGCCGCGGATGGACTGCGGGCACCGAGGCCTGCTCTAACGGCAAGTGTCCGCGCTGCCACGCTTTTCAAGCAGGCTCTGGACGTCTGCAGCGTTCTGTTCGACGGGATCCGCGCCGTTGTGCAATGGACGCGGACCTGCCTCGCGAATGTGACGCGACTACGGTTCGATGTCGAGCACCCGCCGCGCTTCAACACGGTGCTCCTCATCGGCGCCTATGGCGGCGATCATATCGGGGACACAGCAATCCTGGGTGGCGTGCTGAGTCGCCTCAGCAGCCGCTATGGCACGACGGAAGCCATACTCATGAGCCAGCGGCCAGCGCACACCCGCCATTTGGTTCCGATGCTCGAAACGCCGGTCCAAATCCAAGTGGAGGCCTACGAACATGCGAAGATCCGCGAGCGTCTGCCGACGGTGGATGCGGTCGTGTTCGCGGGTGGGCCGCTCATCGATCAGCCCAAGCAACTGGTGCGCCATCTATACACCGTGTCCCTGGCGCGCCGCCACGGACAACCTTTCATCATGGAAGGCATCGGCCCGGGACCGTTCCCGCGCTGGTCCTCGGAGTGGACGGCGCGCCGTATCGTTCGCCTAGCGGACCGGGTCGCGGTGCGGACCTCGGCGGATTCCGAGACCGGCATCATGCGTGGCATCCGGCATGATGTCGGGCGTGATCCGGCCTTCGACTACCTTGCGACGCGTGGCGCAGAGCTCACGCGGTTGCGCGCGCAGGACCGGCAGTGGATCGATCGCCTGTACGAGAATACCGAAGGGCGCTTGCGGGTTGGCATTAATCTGCGTCCGATTCGCCATCTCTTCACGGTCGGCGTTCCGGCTTCGCAACGCGCCGATTACACGCGCGCCGTCGAAGCCCGGTTCGAAGAGAACCTCGCTGACGGGATGCGGCGGTTCCATCGGCAGAGTTCCCCGCCGCCCTGTTTCGTGTTCTTTCCAATGAACGCCATCCAGTTCGGCATGTCCGATCTGCGCAGCGCCTATCGTGTGTACCGTCATCTGCGGGAGGACGTCGACTATCGCGTCTGGCAAGCGGACGCTAGTCTCGATGGCGTGGTTGCGCTGCTGCGTAGACTCGATATCGTCATCACCATGCGGTTTCACGCCACCATCTTCGCGCTGGCCCAGCAACGCAACGTGATCGGTATCGACTACCGAATCGGGCAGCGCGACAAGGTCGGCGCACTGCTGGACGATTTTGGGCGAAGCGCGAACTGCCGCCGTATCGATGAGTTTACGTCAGAGTGGTTGTTGGAACGGCTTGGCGCGTTTGCGGCGGGACGGCACGCAATGCTCTCCGGACATGGCGCAACGCTTGTGCAAACGACGTCGTAACGTTTTGCCGACGGCCGGCACGCTGACGCCCGTGGCGCACCGTGGCTCGCGCGTTTCGGGAAGTCACGCAAAGCGATCGCCCTGTCGGTCCCTGCTGGGCGTGATCGCGCAGCGAAATCGCGATTGGCCTGAGACTGTGCTCGTCGCGTGAAGAATCTACTGCTGTCAGTGATCGCAGTGATGGCGGCCCTCCTACTGGCAGAGATCGCCTTGCGCGTCCTCGACCTGGCACGGCCGGCCGACCTGCCGGGAAGCCCCCTTCGCCCGGATATGTTCGTCGCCGATCCGGCTGTGGGGTATCGTCTTTGGCCATCGATGCGAACTTGCATGCGCTACCCCCCCAACTCGCACCGGATCGTTCACATCGCCTCCAATTCGGATGGATTCAGGAACTCTCGCGAACTGGGCGAACCGGATGGACGACTGAGGATCCTCGTCCTTGGTGACTCCTTCACGTTCGGCACCGGCATCGAGGAAGGAGCGCGCTTCACGGAAGTAGTCGAGGAACTCGAGTCGCGCTGGCGCGTGGACAACCTGGGCATGCCCGGATGGGGCTTAGATCTTATGGTGCGCAGCCTTGAGCGGTTCGGGTCGAAGGCAAAACCGAACGTGGTGGTTCTGGCCGTGTATACCGACGATTTCCGGCGGCTCAATCCATGGTATTCCGGCGTCGGCTATGGCTATACGAAGTTCGACCTGCGCGATGGAAAGCTCGTAGACGTCGCGTATCCGACCCGGTCGTTCTGGGGCCGGCTGCGTTTGGTCGAGTTGGTACGGGCCAGTGTTTGGACTGCCGTCGAGATGCGCAAGTGGAACTACTTTGAGCTCAACGAGGCGTTGGTCGAGCGGTTTCGAGTGTTGACCGTGCAACTGGGAGCGGCGCCCGTGATCCTGTTCCTGCCTGGGCGCGGCGACACGGAGATCGATCAAGAACGGCGCGCAAGGCTGCAGGGCTGGGCGCAGGCGCGTGGAATTCCGTTCCGCGACCTGACCGATCGCATTCACGAGCCGGGCGCGGATGCGACCTACCTTTCCGGGAACTGGCACTGGAACGAGCGCGGCCATCGCATCGCGGGCGAGGCGCTGCATGAACTACTCGCGACGATAGTGCTGCCCGACACGGGTGCGACGATCGAACCTGGGGCGCTGCCGCCGCCGTGGCGCATTTCGGGTTCGCAGTGGTGCCGGTGATCTTCCGATTGGAGCTTTCTCGAAAATCATCGCACCTTGCTCAACGCCGTCCCGCTGCCGAACCAGTATCCGACTACTTCGCCGATCCCCCAGGACGTGACGAAGATGCCCAAAAGCGGCAGCGCAGCGACGAGATGGCCCAGATGCCGTCGCTTGGCGACAACGGACCGGACTGTGCGGTAGAACAACAAAGGCGGTAAGCAAAAGGCCGCCATTCCATAGCACAGCCGCCGGCCACGCGATGCGCCCGCCACGCGTGCGCCCGCGTAGGAGCGAGCATAGAAATAGCGCTGCGTAAGGTACAAGGTGAACGTGTAATGCATTTTGTGCTTGACGACGATTTCGGGGCGACAAATCAGCTTGATGCCAGACGCTCGCATGGCATCATGCAGCCGCTTTTCCCATTTCCCTTCCTCGATGACCGATCGAAATCGTTCCAAAAGATCCCGGCGGTAGACGATGTTGTTGCCGGGCAACCACGTCGCCTCGCCCGCAGGAAGCGGTGGGAGGCACGCACTGTACTCACAGAGGAAAGACGCCCAATCAATGAGCGTCTCCGTCGCGGCATTCTCGATACTTCCGCCGACGACATCGGCGCCCTCAACGAGCGCGTCGACAAGTTGTCGTCCCCACGACGTCGGAACAATCACGTGATCTTCGATCACCGCAACGGCGGGCGCGCGCACATTCAGAAATGCGAGCGCGCGCATCTGCGGAATCGTGGCATCATGAGCTACCGCAAGGACAACCGTTCCGGGAAATTCGTGGCGCACCGTATCGCGTACGCGCTCTCCCAGTCGATCCACCACGACAACCTCAGTTTGAACGCCTTCCAGACGCTCAAGGGCCTTCAGGCAGCCGACCAAGTCACCGAGTCCGTTTACCGAAGGAACGACCACGGATAGGTCCGGGACCTTCTCCAATTTTGTGTCTCCCATTGAGAGTCACTCACTCGCAGCGTTTTGTAGACCTTAGCCTGGAGCGATTCGAACTACCCGACCAAGAGCACTGAAGACGAGGGCACGAAAGTTACTGATCTACCTGCCAGTGTACCTCAGCTCAGAGGCGTTACGCACCGAGCGGAGAATACGGTATCGATGATTTCACACATATCGAGGTTATTCCGAGGTCGTGACGACGAGGCCATCGGTTCTCGGCGGAGAATCCTGTTCTTGCCGGATACCTAGTCACTGCCAGGATTGGCTCGGGAAGATAGTCGTTTGCGCCTTAGACGCCGAGTCGAGCTTAATTGCTGCCGATTTCACAGCGCTCCCACTCCAACAAGATATACTCGCGACATAGCGATGCTGGCTGCCACGCAACGAGAGCTTTACATCACCCTTCGCATACCATGAGAATGGTATTATTAGCCCCGCATTTCAATCGTCGGCGTCGTCCTGAGACGTATGTGGAAGTCTACAGAACACAAGGAATGGTGCGCGGCGCGTCAGAGTACCCTGAAGAATGAACCTGTCCGTTTGCCCGCGCCTGGAGGCCTGAGGGGATGTTAAAAACATTTCTTCTCCAACCGCGGCAGACTGTGCTGCGTAGGGTCATGTTTCAGATTCATCTGTGGGCAGGGCTCGGATTGGGGCTGTGGTTAGCCGTTGTATCCGTGACTGGCGTAATGTTGGTATTCAAGGACGAGAGCCTCGCCTTGGCGTATCCGAACTTGTACCGTGCGGCCAAGACCGGTGCCCCCACAGTTAGCATCGATACGATCGTCGATTTAGTGACGTCGAAGTATCCTCGTCACAACTTTCGGCGCATCGACGTACCAACACCCGGACGCGACACCTATTTGATCATGGCGTTGCATGCGGGAGCGTATCGCCAGATCTTCGCGCACCCTGATACCGGAGCAGTTCTCGGCCAGCTTCCCAAACCTTCCTTCATCTCTATTGTGGAGGAAGTGCATGGCAACCTGCTCGCCGGGGGGCCCGGACGGATTATCGATTGCACCCTCGCACTCCTCGCGCTGTTGCTGATCAGCGCCGGGGTGATCATCTGGTGGCCGGGCGCCAAGCGCTGGTGGAAGGCCTTGGGCTTGAAGGTGAACCGCGGTGGAACAACGATCAGAGCCTTGCACGGCACGATCGGCATCTGGACATTTGCCTTTATCGCAATGTTTGCCGCCACCGGTTCCCTTTATTACTTCAGCCCTGTCGTCTACCGTGGCCTAGCGCGGGTTTCGCAATTGTCGGATATGCCCGTTCACTATTCCAATCCGAATCTCAATGGCGCGAAACCCCGACCAGACATCCAGTCGTTGATCGATGGGGCACAACAAGGATCTCCCGACAGGAAGCTGTGGGGAGTCTTCCTTCCGATGTCGGAAAAAGGCGCTATCCGCGTTGTCCTTGGGCCGGTCGGCAAGGAGATAGGCCGGGATCGCTGGGAGTGGAACGACAGCGGACAACGGAATTTCTACTTCGACCAGTACAGCGGTGAGCTTCTGCACCAATGGGACACAACAAACAATACGCTCGCCGATTTCGTTCGCTCGTGGTGGGTTAAGTTGCACACTGGCGACTTTGGCGGAGTTGGAGTCAAGACCTTATGGGCTCTTACCGGTCTTGCTCCGGTGGCGCTGTTCGTGCTGGGCGTAATGATGTGGTGGAAGCGCGTCGTCAGACCCGAACGAGCCGGATTGCTACGCGATGGCCAATGACATATGGTCTAGGTCAAGGTTCATTGCGGCGAACACATGACAGCACCCAGCAGACCGAACCCTTCGAGACCCCATCCCTCATCGATCATAGCGGGCGGCGTTGCACACTCTCTCCGGCGAAAACATTGCGACCGCGAGTGGGCCGTACCCCTCGAGGATCCAACCGTGTCCGATCATTTGTGTCCGCAGGTTGCGACGGGTCACTCTTGCCGTAAATGGTCGTGAAGCCATCACCGATGGCCAGCGTCAGGCTGCCGTCGGCCCCCGTCGCCACGTCGGCCAGATCGGTCACCTGCTCGCTGTAGCTGGTGATGCGCACGCCATAGGCCCCCGGCCGCAGCCCGGTCAGGGTTACCGGCTTGCTGCCGGTCCCGGCGCTCGTCTTGACCACTACCACGTAACTACCATTGGTGTTGACGAAGGCCACCGGCCGCCGCGTTGCCACCGAACTGTGCGCCGCGATCCGCACCGCCCCCAGCCGCACCTGGCGGAAATAGGCGGCCATGAACGCGGTGTTGGGCGCCATCCGAAGCACGGGACTGGCTGGATTGGTCAGGTCGGCCAAGTAGTAGAAGGCCTGCGGATTTCTCGACCCGGTGCGAATGGCGACGGCCCATTTCTGCCACGACGACACGTTGCCGACCGTCAAATCTTCGATGAGCGTATTGGCCGTGGCGTTGATCCATTCCGACATATCAGTCTCGAGGCCCCTCCTTTTCGCGTAGGCATCCAGTGCCGCAATGGTTGCGCTGTTTGGATTATCATAACGATGGTACGAAAGCGTCGTTAGGGCTTGTGCCGCTCCCGGCACAGCCAGCAGCGGGTCGGCATACTGCCGTGTGCGGAACGCGGCGCTGGTCGATGGCCCGATGTAGTTCACGCCGGTGTACCCGGCCGCTTCGAGTTTCTTTTTGGCGGCGACCAGCGCGGCCCCCATTTGCGCCCCATTCCACCGCGTATTTTCCGGCTCGTTGTTCAGTTCGAGCGCGTCAGCCGTGATGCCATACTTCGTCTTCAGGCGGTCAAAACACGCCAGCACGAAGGCGGCGTATTCGCTCGGGTTCGCGGCGAGATTCAGACTCCCCTGCAAATAGCCGGCGGTACTGAAATCGACCACGCCGAGATTCACGTACAACTTCTCACCACGTTTCGCGAGCGCTTGCGCCATGGGCAGCACCATTGTTTCGACCCGAAAATCGAACTCGGAGAATTGGATCGGCCCTTTAACCTTTTCGTACCGATGCATACTCCATTGCGTGTACGAAAGCGTGCCCGCCTCAAACTTCGCCCAGTAGTCGACTGGATTGATCCAGCCACTGCGCAACGGCACTTGGATGCGGTTGATACCAAGCTCGTTGACCATTCGATCTGCGATAGCCGCCGCGTTCGATCTCCACGACGGGTCGTACGCGTTGCGCTGTTTGTCCTCTTCCCATGCGCGCGCGTGCGCTTCCCAGCCGGTCACGGTTTGAAGCGTGATGGCGGCGTCAACGGTGATGGTATCGACCACCGTCCCACACGAGCCGAAAGATCCTGCAACGCAGATCCCGGCCAGAACAACGATACGGCGAAGACGAACCATGGGCGTCGCTGATCAAACTAAGATTAGTCAAGTCTCCAAGTCCAAGGCGCACATCCCGGCAAAGCATAATCAAAGGGGACGCTACCCTTTTTCATCATCGTCTTTACACCGACGGGATTTTCTCGTCAACGCATCGTCTTGCCTAAGCTTAAAGAACACCTTCTCACGACGATTGCCCCGCCGGGCGATGTGATGGGGGACGCGGGCGCAGACGGTTCGCGCCAAGCAGGGCATCGGGTGAATCTTTCACAAGGCTTGAATAAAGGGTAGCGCCCCCGTTTTTAGGCGCGTTAATATCAGGCTCTTGGCAGCAAAAATGAGGAGTTGAATTCCCTACACGCATCGCCAAATTTCTCCTCGTGTACGAGCGTAAGCCGGATCAAGCCCGCAAGGCACCTGCTGGTCAGGGATCTCTGCGCCGATGCGTTCGATCTCCGTGCTGAGTGACGTGAGCCGAGTAGCCCTAGTGGCCGCAGAATCTCCAAAGAGGGAGGGGAGTATAAATGAAGTGGCAAGAGCTTCGAATAGCGATAAGCGCGAGGGCGATCCTCACCTCGAGCATAGCCTTATCGGTGATGATCGCACACCCGGTTTACCCGCGAGCCGGCACTATCGAACGACTGTATGTCGCCAACAACAGACGCGACGATGTCGCCGTGGTACAGGTTCCTGCGTTTAATATCTTGGAAAACATTGTAGTAGGCGCGCAGCCCCATGGGCTGGCCGCACCGGCCTCCGGGAACGTTCTATACGTCACGACGGAAGCGTCGCGCCAAGTACACTGGATCAACCCCTACACGCATGAGATCTACAAAAGCGTCACCGTTGGCATTCATCCCGAAAACCTCGCCAGCACCCCGGACGGGAGATTCTTGTATGTTCCCTGCCGTGACGGTCACTATTGGGTTTTGGACGCAAGAACCGGTGCGCTGATAACCAAGATCGCTACTGGTGGAGATCCGCACAATACGGTTGCCTCCCCAGACGGTCGTTACATGTATCTTGCTCCACACGATACGCCGCCCGAAGTTTGGATCGTTGACACCGAGGCCGATCACGCCGTAGTGGGGAAGATCCCGTTTCCGGGCGGGGTTCGCCCGGTCGACGTCTCTGCCGACGGCACCCGTCTCTACGCCAACTCCGGTTCCTTGCATGGGTTTTACGTCGCTGACATTGCGACGCGAAAGGTATTGTACGCCGTCAACGCCAATGAGCCCGGTGGTTCGGTTCAGTATCACCATGGTTTGGCCGTACGGCCGGACCAGGGTGAGGTTTGGACCGCGGGCCACTACAATACGGGATGGTCATTTGCGTTCAGTCGAACCCCTGAACCCCCCACCCAGATTGCCAACATCGCGGGCAGAGGTGCTTATTGGATCACGTTCTCGCGTACGGGCAAATATGGTTATCTCAGCCTTACGCGGGAGCAACACGACACGGCCACCAACGCGTACAACGGAATGATTCGGGTTGTTAATGCGAACACACACGAGAAAGTCACTGATGTCATTATGGGACCAGGTACCAGTCCCAAGCGCACCCTAAGCCTCCTCCTTAGCGACGCCGGTGCGTTCCAGTTTAGCTCCAACAGCGTCAACGTGCCGGAAGGGGGCGTGGCAACCATCGTCGTGACGCGCGCCGGCGAGGCCAAGGGCGAGGTTTCGGTTCGATACAGCACCCGAAATGCCACCGCTGTGGCACCAGACGACTACACGGCGACTACCGGGACATTGACCTGGGGGGATGGGGATACCTCGAATAGGATTATTCAGGTCCAGGCTCTAAGCGATCAAGTGGCGGAGACGACCGAAACCGTGACTCTCGTGTTAGGGAATCCGACCGGAGGTGCAGTCTTGGCCGGAGTGGTCGAGGCGACTCTTTCTATTACCGACATGAACTTGGTCAAAGAAAAATAGCAGGGTTACGGGGTCAGGTCTTGTCTCTTACCTCGCCGGCGCGGATCACGCGGCTGATGCGGGACACGGACAATTCGAGTGCCCTGGCAATGGGAGTCTGTGTATAGCCGCCCTCGCGATACGCTCGCAGCACGCCTTCGTCCCTGCCGCCCCTGCTAATGAGATACGCAGCCAAACGCCGTGCTTTGCGGCGGCGTTGCGCTCGCGGGGTCTCCGGCGCCTCCCCCACGCCTTTCACCCTCCTTTGCATTCGCGCGAAAAAGCGCTCATCTTCAAGATAGATCTGCCCGCTGAGCGCCTGCTCCCACAGCCTCAGCCCCCGCCCCTGCGCCACATATTCGGCGTACGAAGTGGTAATAATTAGGCATGAGGCCTCTACCGTTCCCATGCAGTGGAACGCTTTGCCGGTGCTGTTTGGTCGATCAAAAATCGACCGGCGGCCCGTGCCAGGTATCGTCGCGCACTCGGGCCCGGGACAGCGCGAACATGGCTTCGCACCAGCCATCGCAGGTATTGCGCCCCGGACGGCGGCGCCAAAAGTTCAGCACTGCCTTGCAGCGGGCGTAGAAACCGAAGAAACGCAGCACTTTCTGGCGTTCGGACGGCTGCAGGGGCTGGGCGCTGCAGATCAGCTTGTCGTCGCTCATGCCACGGTCGGTCAGTGTCACCGCGCCCCAGGCCTTGACCCGCAGCCGCGCGCCGAGCGGCAGCCGCGGCCCAAGCACCACGGCATCGAGCAGATCGCCCTCGAGCCCGACGTGAGTCGGCACCGAACCGTAGTTGAACGGACACGGCAGCGGCGAGATGAAATCGATGTGGCCGGTCGAGCCGCGTTTGAGAAAACTGCCGCGCGGAATCTCGATCACGACCTCGCCCTCGGGCGGCTCAAGCACGCGCTGCTGCGTCATTGGCGAGCTCGCGCGGTATCGAGCATCTCCGTGCATCGGCGCACCCACCGCTCCGCGGTCATACCGGCAAAGCGTTCAGCAACGAGCGCACGGAATTCACGGCTCGTGTCCTGCACGTTGGTTCCTTATTCGAAAGAATAAAGCCCTCGCGACTCACTTCACGCCTCGAAGCCAGGCAGCGGAACGCGCCGCCCGCGCTGGAATTCATGGAGGCGATCCCCAATGCTCGAGGCGCATTTCTACATCGTACAGAACATTGCGCTCGGTGGTTACGGCGCAACTATAATACACATTCTCCACTATCGCTGATCAGCATTTAGAATACGCTAGGCGCGCACGGCGGGTTCGCGCGAGGGCATAGCGCGCACCAAGTTGAAGGGCGGAAAATGAGGCCAGGACCACCAGAAGAGAGAAAAGACAAGCGGATCGATGTCGCGCTGCCGGTGTTCCTGGAGAACGCTACGGGCGTCACGCGCGACGTGAGCGCCTCGGGGGTGTTCTTGTGGATAAGCGGCATGTATGCATACGGGGAGTCAATCAGCTTTTCGATGGGGCGAAAAACCGAATCGGGCAAGTTCATGCTGAAATGCCGAGGGGACATCGTCCGCACCGAATGGCGCGATGACACGGTCGGTGTGGCAGTGAGACTCATCAAAACGGCGATGGAGCCTATGCCAAGCCACCTCAGCGCCACCGACGCGCTGAGGTCCGCTCGCGAGCAGCCTCGTAACATCAACCAGCGTTGGGATAAAGCACTCGCTTCAGCCATCGAAACAGTTGATCGCTGGTCATCGCTGCTTCGCGATAAGGCACTTGAAGCCTTCAAACAGCGACGAGGTGAGACCACTCTGAAATGGGATTTTCCATCGATTGCAGTCGCAACAAACCCTCATTCTCGTCGAGTGACGGTGTGTTCCGTTACCGTGGTTTGTTTGTTTCCGAAGGCGTCTCTAGCTCTAGGGCGCAGTGGAATTCGTGGCGGAATCTACGGAGACTTGAATCTATCACGCGCATTTGGGGAAATTGACGCCCGCGAAAGTGCTAGCGAGGCTGGTGTTAGCGAGGAAAGCGATTTTGTGAACTGGAAGGAACCGGATGACGGGCGCATTGCTGGCATTGAATTAGCGACCTACGTAGCGAATGCATCACACGGCGACCGGCAACGAGGCACAGCGCCGTTGGCAAGAGTAGTCGTACGCGCGACATCGGTACGGTACGACGGCTACCATCAAGAGATCGAAGAGAACCACTATCGGCAGAAATCGTATAGCGACCCGACCGAAGCCTTTGAGGTATTTTTGGCGCTTGTCAGGGAGAGCAGCATCCTCATCCGGCCTGATATGCAGCGTTACGAAGAGTAAATACGTTGCCTGACAGGCCGCCCGACGCGGACTCCTTACCTGCGGTAAGTGCGGTAATGGGTGACCCCGTTACCTCATCCACGATCAATCGAGTCGGACCGCATTGACCGATATTTTGTCATGATCGTGGAGAGTCACGGCGTTACCACAGCAACTTCAACCGCGGCTGAGCTTCGCAATCGCGCGGGGAATTCCTGCCGCCACTAGCCTGTTTACCACGCGGGACACGCGAGATAGACCGCGAATTTTCGTTGCACCAAGGGCAATGAACAGCTGGCCTGCCCCGCTCGCCCCAAGACTGCGATCAATCTGACAAAGGAGGATTTGGCATGACGCGTAAGACATTGGTTTATCTTCTGTTTCTTGGAGTCGTCTGTCCACTCACCGCGAGCGCGGATGACATCTTGGCGAGATTCGAAGGCGGGATCGGAAGCCAACCGCTTAGGAGCGGCAACCCCGTCGGTACCCTCCCTCGCGTGAACGTCGTGCAGGGGGTCAATCCTGGCGGCACGCCGTGGGTAATCTCGCGCCTGAGCGCCCGCATCAAGATGGATGGCCGAATTTCGGTGGACGGCCGCGGGTTGCTGCTCGGCGGCGGCGACAATGTCGGGAGGATCGGGGGCAACGGGCAAAATGTGCACGCCAGGCTGTTTTGCGACGGCGTCGCTCACAACTCGGGAAGCGTGCCCCTCGATGCCGATGGCGACTTTCGGATCGATGACGTCCTCGTGCCCTTGCCGCCCACCGTGTGCGGCAACGCCACCCTCCTGATCGTGAACGCCGGCGGCAGCTGGTTCGCGGCCGGCATTCCGAAGGAGAGGAAGTAACTCTCCTCTCGACCCGCCGGCGGGTGGCCGCGTCCACTGGGCGCGGCCACCCGCGTTCTGATCATTGGTTCCTGTTGAAGTGTCCGCAAAACTGGGCTCAGCCCACTCTATCCCGTAGTGTTGTCTATCTCGCCTCAAAGGCACTCGGCGGACAGGTGGACAGGACAAATCAATCCAGTCTAATAATCATCTAGAAGGCCTCCTCGCCGCTGCGTGCGGCGGGGTGAAAGTTGAGGTGCGTAGTCAAACCTTAACGTGAGGAGGCCTTCTAGATGATTATCAGGTCTTGTCTTTTGCCTCGCGGGCGTGGATTACGCGGCTTAATGCCACTACCTTGGAAGACGAAAAACAAAGGGAACGTCAAAGGATGATCGACAT
>Ga0224512_10001541_pt1 | contig 22100 bp, 16 predicted proteins | sample SF_May12_sed_USG_4_FD_169103 | JGI IMG/M metagenome (GOLD analysis project Ga0224512, IMG submission 169103) | Sediment microbial communities from San Francisco Bay, California, United States - SF_May12_sed_USGS_13 | ecosystem: Environmental > Aquatic > Marine > Sediment | place: USA... | reverse complement strand
GAAACAACAGCGTCTCGCTTCCCGGAAGCATGTGAGGTTGCCCAAAGCGCCAGGACTGGCCGGGCGGCGGATCAGTCTCTGCGAGGACCTCCCACTCACCTCCGCTGGCTTCCACCCGCTGCAGCGATGAGTACTCGACATCTCTGCGCTCGAAGCCGGTAGCCACCACGATCGTCCCGTCGTCGCCCCATGTGATGCCTGTGCTGAGCGGGGATTGACTAACCGGCATCTCGGCGATCGTCTCCACGGTCCCATCGGCCACAGAGATTCGCTTCAGGGGACGCGACGGCTCGCCGGGCCCGCCGAAACCAACGAAGCCGATCCATGCACCGTCGGGTGAGAAGAACGGCTGATCGCCCGGTCCGGCCGCCTCGATCACATCGGCGCGGTCCTGATCGAGCCTCTGCGTGTAGAGGTACGGTGGTGCCGCACCATCCCGTTGGCTCGCGTAGACCAGGGTCTCTCCGTCAGGTGAGAACGCCAGGTCCGTGGCAGTCCTCCGACCATAACGTGGTTCGCCGCCATCCGGCGAGGCACCGGCCCCCTGACGGACCGGGATGCCGAAGCGGACGGTCTTACTGGTTGGGTCGGCCTCGCCCTGAACCAGCGACCAGCCGAGCCCCACTGTCGAGAGGAGCGCCACAGCGCCCAACGCTATCGCGACTCGCTTCCAGGGGCCAGCGCCAACCGCCGCCCCTTCCCCGTACCTAAACCCCGGGTCGGCCAGCGCTCGCGCGAAGTCGTGAGCACCCGTGAATCGGTCTGCTGGGAGTTTCTCCAGTGCCCTTCTGATCGCCGCGTCCACGTTTGCCGGGACCGAGGCTCGCTGCTTGGTGGCTGTAGCGAGCTCACCGGCGATGATCTTGCCCAGGATCGCCTGGGCCGTGCTCCCCGTGTACGGAGGCTCGCCCACGAGCATCTCGTACAGCACACAGCCGAGCGCGTAGATGTCCGTGGCCGCGCCCACACTGAGATCACCCGTCGCCTGTTCCGGACTCATGTAGTGCGGCGTGCCCATGCTGAGGCCGGTTTCGGTCAGCCGTCCCTGCCCGGCTGTACCCACCGCCAGAGCAATCCCGAAGTCCGAGATGACGGGCTTGCCGGCCTGAAGTAGAATGTTCGCCGGTTTGATGTCGCGATGAATCACGCCCTGTGCGTGTGCGTAGTCCAGCGCCTCAGCCACGTTCTTGGCGATCTGAACGGCATCGTTCACCGGCAGCTGGTGGTCCCGGTCGAGCCTGTCTCTGAGGGTCTCCCCTTCCACATGCGGCATCACGTAGAAGAGGAAGCCGTCTGCCTCTCCCGAATCGAAAAGCGGCAGGATGTGCGGGTGACTGAGGTTCGCCGTCGTCTTGATCTCGGCCAGGAACCGCTCCGCACCCACGATAGCCGCCAGTTCCGGCTTCAAGACCTTCAGCGCGACCTTCCGCTCGTGCTTCAGGTCGTCCGCGAGGTAGACGTTCGCCATCCCGCCCTCACCGAGTTCACGCTCGATGCGGTAGCGGCCTTCGAGGGCTGCGTTCAGGCGGGAGGTCGGGTCGGACATCGGCGCAAAGTAGCCTTCGGCACTGCGTTTCGCGCGTTTCGTGAGCCGAGCGGGAGATCAGGGCGATCGGCACCTCGAGGCCCGCCTAACACCAAGGAATCCCACACTGTGCCAAAAACTGCGTCGTTACCCACCGACGCCCACCAGCGCAATCAGCGCTGAAATGGCTGTTTTCCAGCGCTCACCGGCGCACACCAGCGCCGGACGTTGGCTCCCAAAGCAGGTGCGCTACCGGACTGCGCCACGCCCCGTTGTAGCACTTCTTCAGTACGACGCGTAACATAGTCTCGTCGTCCGCCTGCTGGTACGCTTCCCGTAACGATCCGCGAGTCGGGCCCCGCCGTCCACCATCGCGGCCCGCACCGTCGAGAGCGTGGACCCGATGGCGAGAAGGACTAGGCCATCGACGAGGATGTTCGACACGAGGTTGGACTAGCGGAAAGGCGTCGGCGCACCACCCCTCACCGGACCGGCCCCACGTATCGGTCCAGCCAATCCAGCGTCTCGCGGATCATCTCGTTACGCGGCACGCCGTGACCGCCCTGGGAGACGTAGAGCCTCTTGTCCGCATCGGGCGTGCCGAGCAGCTCGTGGAACGGCCGAACCTGGCGCTCCAGGTCGAACGTCATGTCGAACTGGCCCGCCATGAACAGCGTCGGTGTGGTCACCCGCCGGACGTAGTTCAGCGGATCGACCGCCGGGACCCAGCGCACGGCGTACAGTCCTCCGACCTGGAACACGGCCGCTCGGAATCCCGGCACCTGGGTGAGGACGAGCGGCGCGAACGCGGCGCCCCAGCTGAACCCGAAGTACGTCAGGGCGCCTTCGTCCAGCTCGTCGCGTTCTCGGATAAACTCGACTGTCCTCGACATGTCCTGGACCTGCCGGATCACCCAGTCACGCGCCTCGATGGTCAGGCGGGTGGGAACCTCGACGTCCGACGACAGGGCTCGGAGCTCCCCGCTCAGGCCGCGCCGCTCGAAGGTGCCCTCGAGGATCGGCCACACGACCGCTCGACCGGCCTTCGTGAGGAAGTCGACCGGAGACGACGACATGTACTGCTCGATCGACTCGAGCGACTGGGCGGCGGCCCCCGGCCAGTACAGCACGGGCTGGTACGGCGGCGCGCGATCCTCCGGCCGGAATACGTGCACGACCAGCCGCTGGTCGTCGTAGGCGGCGTCCACGGTGTACGTCTCTCGGACCCACCCGATGGTGGAGTCGATGGCTTCGCTCGTCGACGCGAGCGGGCGGGGATCGTATTGGAAGAAGCTCGCGTACGCCTCGTAGGTGGCGTCCGGTGCAGGCTCGATGTCGCGCAGGTTCGTCTGGTCACCCTCGAAGAAGGGGGCGAACGCCTCGGGAGGCAGCTCTTCGATCCCCTCGGTGCGGCGGGCGAGCCGGAAGCCGGTGAGCTCGTCTCTCGACCAGGGGTCCATCTGCCCCCGCGTGCCGGTGGCGAAGTAGGGCGGATCGCTCCAGCCGCCCCCCAACGCGTACCGGCGATCGTCGACGGACTCGTTGTACACCCACTCACGGACGTTGCCCATCATGTCCTGGGTCCCCCACAAGCCCAGCCCGTCGTACTCGCCCCGCGCCGCGATGCCCTCGCCCCCGAAGTTGCTCCGGGGGATCACGTAGCTCGCCGTCGAGCGCACCGCCGCGCGCTCCCACTCGTGGATGGTCGGTAGAGCCTCGCCCCTGAAACGCGCGTAGGCGGCCGCCTCGTACCAGCTCACGCCCGAGACCGGGTGGTCCCCTTGCCCAGCCGGAAAGTCACCCACTTCCCAGGTGGCGGGCCCGGGGCGTCCCGTGCTGTCGCGGAAGCGACCGATCGCCTCGCTCCACGGGATCACCCGTCCGTCCAGCACGAACGGCTCGGTCCAGAGCTCCTCCCGCTCGTACCCTCCCGCCTCGACGAACTCTCGGTACTCGGCGTTGCTGACCTCGTACCGGTCGATGAAGAAGCTCGGGAGGTCGTACGCTCCGGAGGCCAGATCCACGGAGGCCCCGATGACGCGGACCTTCCCCGACGGCGTCGTGCCTTCAGGAAGCAGCCCGATCTGGAGCGCCGATCCGCCACGCGATCCTTGCGCGTTGAACTCGGCAGGATCGTATCCCTCGAGCGTCGCACGGATGCGCGACCAGCCCAGCGGGAGCCGAGTCTCGAACGGCGTCGTGCCCAACTCCTCCCATTCCGCGTCCGGCCGATCGTACGGCTTGCGAAACACCGTGGCCCCGGGCGGGTCGGACTCGAAGCCCCTCGGCAGCGAGAAGCGAGCCCACAGCTCGTCCCTGACAGTCGCGTCGAGGCCTGGCTCGACCGCCAAAGCGAGCCGATAGGCCTCCTCCCATGCCCCGTCGTCGGCCAGCGCCCGCAGGCGGTCGACATCGTCCGCTCCACCGCTCGTGCCCATGTCGGGAAGGAGCGTGGTCCCCAGCCAGAGCGCGCCCATGGCGGCGACCGCGGCGGCGGCCCAACCGTACGGCCTACGGGACTTCGTGGGAGGAAGGACGGCACCTGGCTCCGGGCCGCCGCTGAGCCGCTCGAGTGCGGCCACCACGACTGCGGCGGACTCGGGTCGCCGATCCGGCTCCTTCTCGAGGCACCGCGCCACGAGATCCGAGAGTTCCTCGGGAACCCCCTCGCGTCGGTCCCTGATCCGATCCGGGACCCTGGTCAGGTGGGCGGTCAGGATCTCGCGGAGGGAGCGCCCGGTGAACGGCGGCTCACCCAGGAGCACCTCGTAGGCGAGCACCCCGAGCGCGTAGAGGTCCGAGCGGTGGTCGATCTCTGCATCCCCCGCGGCTTGTTCGGGCGACATATAGTGCGGCGTGCCGAGCGAGACGCCGACGCTGGTAAGCCGGACCGGCTCCGAGACCTCGGACAGCGCCTTCGCGATCCCGAAGTCGGTGACCATGGCGTGCCGACCGGAGAGGAGCACATTCGCCGGCTTGATGTCGCGGTGGATGACCCCCTGCGCATGGGCGCCCGCCAAGGCGTCGGCCACGTCCCGCACGACCCGGACCGCCTCGGCGAGTGGGAGCATACCCTCCCGCTCCAGACGCGCGGACAAGGCTTCGCCATCGACGTACGGCATCACGTAGAAGAGGAGCCCGTCGGCCTCTCCCGAATCGTGGAGCGGGAGGATGTGCGGGTGCTGGAGGCTGGCGGTGGTGCGGATCTCACCGAGGAAGCGATCCGCGCCCACCACCTCGGCGAGCTCCGGACGTAGCACCTTCAGCGCGACCTGGCGGTCGTGCCTCACGTCGGACGCGAGGTAGACGGTCGCCATCCCGCCCTCACCGAGCTCACGCTCAATGCGGTAGCGACCTTCTAGGGCCGCGTTCAGACGCCCGATCGTGTCCCCGGCGTTCATCCGGAGGAGATGCGCCTCACGCCCTCGATCCTCGAGCAATCCCAAACTGTGCCAAAGACTGCGTCGTTACCCACCGACGCTCACCGACGCAACTGACGCAGAAAGTCAGCATTTCCGACGCTCACCGACGCCCACCGACGCCAGAAGTTGGCTCCCAAAGCAGGTGCGCTACCGGACTGCGCCACGCCCCGAAGTTGTTACATTGCAACAGGTTCCGTCAGGCAGTGCCCAGCGTGCCTTCACCAGATTGTGCCAAAACCAGCATCGGCTGCCCGCCCCACCAACGAATGCCTCATGCCCTTGCTCTTCTACACATCCTCACCGAGCGCCTCGATGTCTGCGAGGTCCCTGAGCCTGCCGGTGGCGCGCTTGTTAGCAATGAGAGTCGCGCGTCCCAGAAACGGGATGGTGCGGCCAGCAATCTGGCTCTCTACTCGGGCGTTCCAAGCCGCCTCGAAATCCTCGATTCCGGTAAGGCCGGTAAGCAGATCGATGCGGTTGGGCGGCAGTCCAATCTGAACCACAGTGGCTGGGCGCACAAAGTCCGCCGGGTCGATCTCCAGGTCGTGCAGTGGAGCCCCAAACTTTACCAAGGCCTGCCATACGAGGTTGGCGTTTTCTGGCGTGGCCTCAATCCAGACATCCAGGTCCTGTGTCGCTCGGGGGACCCCCTGGACGGCTAGCGCGTGTGCTCCGACTACGAGAAACCGAGCCTTGGCATCCAACAGCGCGACAAGGACGTCCATCCAATCTTCGGTCACCTGATCCGCGTCACCCGAACGGGAGTTTCGCGTCGGGAATAGCTCGGGAACCCCCGGCCAGTCAGTCGCCACGCCCGCTCAGTGAGCTTGCGAAGGATCTCCAAGCGCTCCTGGGGCGTCGTGCTCTCCGTCAGGTCATCGTCAGGCTCGTCTCCGAGCCGAAAGACCTTCACCGAGGTTCGATCAAGGTCCGAAGTCGTTCTTTCGCTGTCCATGTGTAAATCTACCCGCGTGCGACAGGAAAGGCACGCCCGAACCCCGACTGAAACTGTGCCAACAAACGCGTCGTTACCCACCGACGCTGGCCGACGCAACTGACGCAGAAATCGCCGATTGCCAGCGCTCACCGACGCCCACCAGCGCCGGAAACTCGCTCCCAAAGCAGGTGCGCTACCGGACTGCGCCGGCACACCTCCCGCACCCGTTACGAGGGGGAGGAGGTCAACCACGTTGCTCGGCCGTGATCCCCGCGTGAGATTCCCGTCATGGAAGCCATGTCCGACACAGAGGTCGAGATCCTCCGGGCCCTCACCCCCGAGCGGAAGCTCGCTGTGATGCAGGGCCTGATTCAGCAAGCCTACGATCTGAAGGCAGCGTGGATCGGTTCGAAGGCGCCCGAGCTCCCTGAACAGGACGTCCTAGCCCGCGTAAGAGAGCAGATGACTGGTGCAGGTCCCTGACCTCGTCCATCTGTTCACGGGGCCCCTCGAAGAAGTCGGGATCTCCTATATGGTCACGGGGGGCGTAGCGGCAGTCGTGTACGGCGATCCTCGCTTCACGCGTGACATCGATGTCGTGCTCGAATTGGACGAGGCGGAAATCGGCAAGCTCGAGGTCGCCTTCGGTGGCGGGGCCTTCTACGTGCCACCACTCGAAGCGCTACAACGCGAAGCGACCCGACTGCGAGGCGGACACTTCAACATCATCCACAGGGATACGGCGCTCAGGGCCGACGTCTACCTTCTCGATGACGAACCGCTACATCAGTGGGGATTCGAACGACGGAAGCCGATCCCCGTGGGTCGGGCCACGATGTGGATCGCGCCCATTGAATACGTGATCCTGCGGAAGCTCCAGTACTTCAGGGACTCCGGCTCCGACCGCCATCTCCGAGACATCGCACACATGTGTCGTATCAGCCCGGACGAAGTGAACCGGGACGAGCTGATGGGATGGGTCAGTCAGCTGGGCCTCACCGCGCAGTGGGAGGCCGCCCAGCTCTTTCCGGCTTAGCGCCCCCAAACTCTGCCAAACACTGCGTCGTCACCCACCGACGCAACTGACGCAGAAACTCAGCATTCCCGACGCTCACCGACGCCCACCAGCGCCAGAAATTGGCTCCCAAAGCAGGTGCGCTACCGGACTGCGCCACGCCCTGAAGTTGCTGCAGTGTAGTGACTTAGCGAATCTACCTGAGATCGCTATTTACCGAACTGTGCCAGAATGTAACCCAGAACGCGACCGCTCAAAGGACCGGCCCGCAGGATACCCCCCACGATCACCACGCCCTCGATGACGATGCGGAGCCAGGGGATGGGGGGCTTCAATTCTGCCCCAACCGAGCGCGAAGCTCCTCGAACCAGTTCAGTACGACGTCCAGGCGAACGAACTCTGGCCTTCCCTGGCCATGAGGAATCGGTCGCCACCCTGGGCCACGTCATAATTGGGTGAGCCGAAGCCAAGTCGCCCCGAGAAGGACCCGAGAAAGAGCAACTCTGCGCGCCCAAAGTCGGCCCCTCCGGTTGGTGGCGCCTCGACGGCCATAACGCTGTCGCCGGAGCGGTAGAACAGCTCGCGACCCTCGCGACTCCAGAGAGGCTCTAGTCCGCCTCCGAAAGAGATCTGGACGGTCCGGCCCCCGTCAGGGAAAGGCGTTGCATAGACCTCGAAACGACCCGACGCATTGGAAGTGTACGCCAGCCACGCCCCGTCCGGGGAGATCATCGGCGCGTGCCCCCCCGACGCGTGCCTCGCCGCAGTCCCAGCGCCGCCGCCCGCCCAGCCGTTGCGCGCTCGGCCTCACCTCACCTCCCCCACCAGTACGTCGCCTTCACCTGGAACACGTTGGTGGGCTGGTCGTGGAGCAGGGCCGAGCCGGCGCCGCCGAAGTCCCACCGCCCGTCCGCCTCGTAGCCGGACCGATGCTGGGTCCAGACGAAGTAGACGGTAGACCCGGGCTTGTACTCCCAGCGCAGCACCGCCGTGCCCCTGAGGGACCGGACGGTGAAGTCCGGGTTGTCCAGGGCAAAGGGCTCGGCGGCCCCCGAGCCGTCGGGATCGATCTCGTAGCTGTTGGCCCCCTCGTCGTAGGCCACGGTGCCGGCGTCCAGGCCGAACCGGCGCTTATGGATGCTCCGCGGCTGGGTGAACTCCCGGAACGAGGTGTAGTCCCCGCTGGCGATGAAGGGCTGGGCGTAGAGCTGCAGGGTCAGATTCGGGGTGAAGGTCCAGTTGACGCGCGTGTCCAGGGACACGGTCCTGGTCTTGACGAAGCCGAAGATGTAGCGGGTGCCGTAGAACGCCGTCGCCTCGGGGTCGGTTACGGCGGTGATGTATTGGGCGTCGTCCTCGTCCAGGGCGTAGGTGGGGGAAAGCTGGATGAAGATGTTGGCCGCCGGCTTCAGGGCCATGCCCGGCATGATGGTGAGGGAGCGGGTCGGTGCGTCCGTCCCCCGGCCGGCCTGCACGGTGAAGTCGAAGACCGCTCGGCGACGTGCGTCCGTGGACAGCTGCAGGTGCCCGAACACGTTGCCGTTGCTCCTCACCACGGGACCGCCCCGGGTGAGCCGGTCGTCGTAGGAGGAGGCCCGGCGTATCACGAAGGTCCGGAGTCGCCAGTAATTGGGAAACTCCATGCCGTAGTACGCCTGGAGCACGCCGAGGGTGCGATCCCCCTCGTAATTGTACCGGGTGGCTCCCCCGATGCTGGTGAAGATGCTGCGATACCAGCCGGTGGGCACGGTCCAGTTTCCGGCGCTGTTGCCGTTGAACCACATGTAGTCCGTCCGGCTGAGGAACGCGAGGTCGTTCGTCTCGAACCCCGGACTCCGGATGTCGGTCATGGCCTCCCAGAGCAGCGTGCCGCCGTCCTTGCCCACCCGCGTGAAGAAGCCGTAGCCCCGCAGCGAGGTGGCCGCCGGGTCATAGCGCGCGCTGAAGAGACCGTCCCCCGTGACCTCGCGGTCCGGGCGCTGGAAATAGTGGGCGCTGGACCGTTGGGTTGCCGCGATGGCGGTGGTGGAGCCCGAGACGCTGGACAGGAGGGCCGTGCCCATGAGGGAGTAGTTCCTCCGGTTCCAGTAGTGGCGCCAGTCCAGGCCCACGGCCTCGGCGTGGCCGTGCAGACCGTCCCTCACCACGTCGTCCGTCATCCGACGGTGGGTGGACGTCACGATGCCGCCGATCCAGCTGTTGCCGTCGTTGAAGTCCTTCTTCACCCGTCCCACGAAGTAGTTGCTGAGGGGTTCCACCACCTGGGAGGCCTCCGAAGCCCCGGCGGTAGCTCGATAGTGGGCCGTCTCCTCGCTGGTGAGGGCGTCGAGGATTCCGACTGTGAAGCCACTTTGGGTGCGGCCGGTGATCTTGGCGGCTCCCACGATGGTGGTGTTGTCGGGGGTGCTCGAGTAGGCCGCCTGGCCCTGGACGACTCCGTCGAGCTGCGGCGGGCGGCCGATGCGGCGGGTGTAAAAGGCCGACAGGCTCTGGTTGTCGCTGCAGAACATGCAGCGGGACCCGCCGAAGCTGAAGGCGCTCCGACCCGCTACGAAGAAGGGGCGTTTTTCCTGATAGTAGGTCTCGTAGGCGGTGAGGTTGAGGGAGGCCGGGTCCACCTCCACCTGCCCGAAGTCGGGGTTCAGGGTGGCGTCCAGGGTCAGGTTCGTGGTGAGGAGGAGCTTGAGGTCGGCCCCCACGTTCCCCTTCCAATCCCGGTCACTGTGGTACGGATCGCCGGAGACGGTCGGCGCGAAGGTCCCCCCTGCCACGGCGTACGGCAGGATCTCGAGCTGTCGGGGTTGCTCGGCGATCTCCAGGCCATCGATGTCCCCGTAGAAGGCCGGTCCTCCGGAAGCGTTCTGCCTCCAGAAGGACCACATGTCCTGCTCGTTCAGGGCGTCGACATACCGCCAGATCTGAAGGCCCCAGACCTGATCGGCCTCCCGGGAGAAGCGCAGCTGGCTGTAGGGGATGCGCATCTCCGCCGTCCACCCCTCGGAATCCACCTGGGCCGCCGCCTCCCAGACCGGATCCCAGGACGGGTCTCCGTTGAACTCGTCCCCCTTCACGCCCGCCGGATTCACCTCGAACCAGGCGTTGTCGATGTGGTTGTGATAGGGGTCGAGGCTGACGATGAGCTTGTCGGTGGTCAGGGAGTTGAAGGAGCCGTTGTCCCCGCTGGCGTTCAGGAGCTGATCCCGCCGCGCCATAGGCGCGGCGACCCCACCCGGCTGGCTCAGACGGGCGCCGACGTAGAGAGCCCCTTCGTCGAAGAGGAGGCGCACTTCCATGGGCAGCGTCGCCGGCCGACCTTCGTCCGGCTGGTACTGCCTGAACTCGGTGATGGGGGTGGCGCGCCGCCACTCTGCTTCATCCAGACGCCCGTCGATGGAGACCGCGCCCACCAGTCGCGCCGCGTTCGCCACGGGGCGAGGGGAATCCGTCCTGGGAGCGGTGTTCGTCTGCGCCGAAAGCGCGGCGGGAGCGCTGAAGAAGCCGAGAAGGGCGGCAAAGACCTCCGCCCGATGGCGCCGAATACCCATGTCCCCACCTCACCCCGGAAGAAGTCCCGGTCATCGCTTCCAGTAGGGTAGACAGCCTGAGGGAGGGCAGGGTTGGAAGGTGCCTGCATCCCCGTTCCGCTCAGTGCGTGGAGCCGTTCGAGCCCATGGCGATGATCCGCGATCTCTACGTCGCTGACACGGGTTTCCGGATCGAAGGTGTGCCGCCAGTACTGCCACCAACGATCAGCAGGTTCGTCCCCACGCCACCCGAACTCGAAGAACTCCTCCACCTTGGTCCAGTACCTCTCTCGGCGCGCAGCCGCCACCTCTGGAGAGGGGCCCGTGATGGAGAAGTAGGATTGTTCGATGTCGGCGAGCAGAGTGCCGACCGCACCCTGTTGTCGGTGATGATCCTCCCGGCGTGGTGGTCAGCGACGCGCCAGAAACGCTGCGTAGTCCTCTGTCACCTCCCACCGGACCTCCTCGGCCGGGACGAGTTCGAGCCCCTGCCGATAGGACGGGACGGTCGGGACGTCGGATGCCTCGGGCGGCCGTAGGATCGTTGACCTCGAACAGCCCCGTCATGAAGTCCGCCACCTCTGCGGACGCCTGCGCCTCGACTAACGCCTGGGCCTCGGCCCGTTGGGCGCGCACGACCGACGCCGCTGAGGGCGCTCCTAAAGCAGGTGCGCTACCGGACTGCGCCACGCCCCGTAAGTCTTTTTACTACAGTGCCTTACATAATCGCACTCGGCCCTATCCGCGCTGCCGCTGAGCGTCCTCCGCACCTCAGGCCTTGAGACCCTGCTCCCACGCCACCACGGACTCCCAGCGCGGCCTGATCTCATCCATGAGCTCCTGGAAACGGGGCTCCCCATGGAGGCTTTCGAGGAAAGGGTTCACCCCGCTCAGATTCGCGTAGTCGATGAACCCGCCGTCGATGGCGGCTCGGAGCCAGCGCAGAGCATCGTTCGTGCGACCCAACAGCGCGCAAGCCTCCGCGGCCATCAGGCAGAGAAACTCGTTGCGGACATCCTGTTCGAGCTGCCCCATGTCCAGGCCGTCGATGCCTCGCTCGTCTCTCGTGAACCCGGATCTCATCAACGCGGCAAGACGGCCGATGACGTCGTCACCCTTCGCCGCGACGACGCGGGCCAGCGCGTCGGCCGACTCTTCGGACGCCCCGGCGTGGGCGAGCGTCCAGCTCACCGTGAGGTACAGCATCGACACGTCGGGAGCCAACTCGAGGGCCTTGCGCGCATGCGGTGCCGCCTCGGCCGCGGGGCCCTTGAGGCATAGGTACATCGCCTTGTGCAAGCTCGCCTGGGGCGTAAACGGGTCGCTCTGTACCGCCTGATCGATGTACTTCCAGTAGTCACGAAGACCCGCACCGTGCGAGAAGCGGATCAGCTCGACCAGCACGTTGAAGTCGCCCGGCCGGAGCTCCCGCGCCCGGTAGAGATCCACGAGCGCGGTCTCGGCCTGCCCGCGCATCCCCCCGATCAGCCCGCGAACGAAGACCGCCGAGGAGGAGCCCGGATCGAGGCGCAGCGCTCGGTCTACGAACTCGGACGCGCGGGTGAGTGCCTCGTCCCTGGGGGCCATGTTCATGTTGACGAGGTTCCAGTGGAGGTGCCCCTTCATCGCCAGCAGCAGCGCCGATTCCCCGGTGATGCCGAGGGCCTCGTCCACGAGCTGCAGAGCGCGCTCCTGCCCTTCGGGCGTCCAGTTGTACATGAGGTGACAGGCGCGCCGGTAGCAGTCGTACGCGACCGGATCGTCGATGAGGTGCTCGGCCACCCCCCGGTCCTCAGCCTCGGTGAGCTTCACCTTCAGCGCTGCCACGATCTGGCGCGAGATCTCCTCCTGGATGCCGAAGACGTCCTCCATCGTGCCCGAGAACTTCTGGCTCCAGATCGTCCTGTCGGTGCCCGCCTCCACCAGATCGGACGCCACGCGCAGCGCGTCACCGACCCGTCGGACGGTCCCCGTCACGAGGTGCGTGATGCCTAGCTCGCGAGCCAGGTCCGAGGGCGGCTTCGTCGTGCCCTTCAAAGCCATCGCGGAGCTTCGCGAGATCGTGGCGAGCGCAGAGACGCCCGCGAGGTCAGTGATCACCTCGTCGGTCAGCCCGTCGCTGAAGTACTCGTCGCCAGGGTCGCGACTCAGGTTGGTGAAGGGCATGACCAAAATGAGCCTCTTATCGGAACCGCCGGTCACCGTCCCCGACGTCCGCTTCGCCCTGGCCCCTGTCAGCGCCGCCGCGAGCGCGGCGGTGCTAGCGAAACGGTCCGCGGGCTCCCTGGCGAGCGCGGTGGTCACGACATCGTCCAGGCCGGCCGGTATCTCAGGCCTGAGCGCTCGCAGCGACGGCACGGGCTCGGTCGCCTGCTGCACCAGAACGGACATGACACTCGGCCCGACGTACGGCAGCCTGCCCCCAAGCATCTCGAAGAGGACGCATCCGAGGCTGTAGACGTCCGCCCTCGGATCGATGGCCCCCTCTCCGGAGCTCTGCTCTGGACTCATATACCCGATCGTTCCCATCGAGGAGCCCGTCTGCGTGAGCCGCTCCTCACCCGCAAGCGCCACGGCCCCGGCGATCCCGAAGTCGGCGACGAGCGCATTGCCCCTGTTCAGCAAGATGTTGGAGGGCTTGATGTCCCGGTGGACGATACCCCGCTCATGCGCCACCTGGAGGGCTTCCGCCACGTCAGCCGTGATCCGGATAGCCTCCTCGACCTCCAGGACCGCCTCCCGCTCCATCCTGGTTCGCAGCGTCTCGCCCTCGACATACGGCATCGTGTAGAAGAGAAACCCGTCCGCATCACCCGAATCGAAGAGCGGCAGGATGTGCGGGTGCTGGAGGTTCGCCGTCGTCTTGATCTCGGCCAGGAACCGTTCGGCTCCGACGGCCGCGGCCAGCTCGGGTTTGAGCACCTTCAGGGCGACCTTCCGCTCGTGCTTCAGGTCGTCCGCGAGATAGACTGTCGCCATCCCGCCCTCACCGAGCTCTCGTTCGATGCGGTAGCGCCCTTCGAGGGCAGCGTTCAGGCGGGTGATCGGGTCGGTGGTCACGCGGAGAAGATGCGACTCGCACCCTCGATCCGCGAGCAATCCCAAACTGTGCCAAGAACTGTGTCGTTACTCACCGGCGCCCACACGTACCCATCCCTTGGTGCCCAGCTGGGAGGCTCAGCGCGGCTCCGGGTTCATGCTCATCCGACCGAGAGGTCCGTACGCCGGAGCAACTGCGCGTTGGCCGCCACGATGATCGTGCTCAGCGACATGAGGACCGCGGCGAAGGCAGGAGCCAGGAGCAGGCCCTGCCCAGCGAGGATCCCTGCGGCCAGCGGGATGGCGAAGATGTTGTAGCCGGCCGCCCACCACAGGTTCTGGAGCATCTTCCGGTACGTCGCCCGACTCAGCGCGACGATGCGCGCCAAGTCCCGAGGGTCGCTCCTCACGAGGACGACGTCTCCAGCCTCCACCGCTACGTCCGTCCCCGCGCCAATCGCGACGCCAACGTCCGCCGACACGAGAGCGGGAGCGTCGTTCACGCCGTCCCCGACCATGGCGACCTTCTTTCCCTCCGCCTGAAGGGCCCGGATCTTGTCGGCCTTCTGCTCCGGGAGGACTTCGGCGAACACCGTGTCGATTCCCAGGTCTCTCGCCACGGCGTCGGCTACGGCTTTGGCATCACCGGTGAGCATGACGACTTCGATGCCCATGCGGTGGAGAGCCTCCACCGCCGCCCGTGACTCCTCGCGTACCTTGTCCGCGAGACCGAAGACCGCGAGGGCGCGTCCCCCCTCGAGAAGATAGACCGTCGTCTGTCCGCGTCGCTCGCTCTCCTCTCCCGCCACGTGAATCGCATCGGAAACGGTCGCGTCGAGCGTCCTCAGGAAGGCCGGCCCGCCCATCCGTAACTCTCGGGTCTCCACGGTCGCGACGACGCCGTGGCCAGGAATCGCCTCGAAGCCAGATGCCGCAGGAACCTCCAGCCCCTTGTCGCGGGCGGCAGCCACGATGCCCTGCGCGATGGTGTGCTCCGAGTCCTGCTCGACGCCGGCTGCGAGCCTGAGAGCCTCCGATTCGGAAAGCGCTTCGTCGGTCGCGATCGAGACCACGCCGAACTCCCCTGTCGTGAGCGTGCCCGTCTTGTCGAAGACGACCGCGTCTAAACTCCTCGCCTCTTCTAGCCCACGGCGGTCACGCACCAGGAGTCCGTTGCGGGCGCCGAGGGTCGTCGAAATCGCGACGACGAGCGGGACGGCCAGGCCCAAGGCATGTGGGCACGCGATCACGAGAACGGCCACGAGCCGCTGAACCGCGAACGCCGGATTGTCGCCCACTGCCAGCCACACGACCAGCGTGGCGGTGCCCGCCACGATCGCGACCACGGTGAGGTAGAAGGCCGCACGATCGGCGAGCACCTGCGCTCTCGAGCGAGACGACTGCGCCTCCGACACGAGCCGCATGATCCCGGCGAGAGCGGTCTTGGCGCCCGTTCCGGTGACCTCCACACGGAGGGACCCCGACCCGTTGACGGTACCTGCGACCACCCTGGAGCCGACCTCCTTCTGAACGGGCTTGGACTCCCCCGTCAGCATCGACTCATTGACCGCGCTTCGTCCCTCTTGCACCGCTCCGTCGGCCGGAATCGCTGCACCGGGGCGGACGAGCACGAGGTCCCCTTCACGCAGCTCCGAGACCGCGACCTCCTCCGTGCCCTCGCCGGTGATCCTGACCGTGAGATCCGGGAGCAACTTGGCAAGCTCCTTGAGGGCTCCCTGGGCCTGACCGATCGACCTCATCTCGATCCAGTGCCCGAGCAGCATGATCGTCACGAGCGTCGCGAGCTCCCACCACAGCGGCTCCCCGTCCCAGCCGAACGTGACCGCCAGGCTGTAGAAGAACGCGACGCTGATCGCCAGGGAGATCAGCACCATCATTCCGGGGAGGCGTGCCCTGAGCTCGCCCAGGGCACCCTTCAGGAAGACGAGCCCGCCGTAGAGGAAGACGGCCGTGCCGAAGGCGGCGGGAACGTATTCGGAGAGCGGGAACGTCGGAGCCTCGAGCCCCACCCAATCCTGAATGGAAGGGCTCCAGACGAGCGTCGGAAGCGACAGGAGCACGCTCCACCAGAATCGGTCCCGGAACATCGCCACCGAATGGCCCGCGTGCTTGTCGTGGCCTTCGTGGCCCCCGCCTCCCCCACCGTGGCCCGCGTGCTCGTCGTGGTGCGCTTGGTGGTCCATAGCAGCGGCTTCCTGTGATCCGGGCGTTCGGCCCTTCATCACAGTCGGGGGCCGTGGAGAAGGAGAGGCACTCGCTGGAAGGCTGGCCTGGCGCGCACGACGTGAGTATGGAGGCGGTCCGGGATGCGGTCAAATCCCAAACTGTGCCAAGAACTGTGTCGTTACTCACCGGCGCTGACCAGCGCCCACCGACGCTGCTGGAGGCGCTCCCAAAGCAGGTGCGCTACCGGACTGCGCCACGCCCCGTTGTAGTACTTCTTCAGTACGACGCGTAACATGGTCTCCTCGTCCGCTGTCCGCGGGCGACGGAAAGAGCGGAGCCGACCCGATTCCCGGTCGCTCCCGCAGGATCCGGTCGATTGCGGCCCGGACCGTTGGTGAGATCGGGACTACGGTCTCGCGACCCGTCTTGTCCATGTCGGACGGCCAGCGGATCGACCCGTACGGGCCTCGCTCGAGCCGGAGGTCAATCCCAGGTGAGTTCGAAGAGCCCCGCCGCCTGGATAAGCGGGCCGCCACCGATTCTCGTTAGGGGACGCGCCCTCGGCCACGACGTCCACGCAGGCGACGATCGTCGTCGTCCCGGTCGTTGTGGTCATCCAAGCGTTCGTCGTCCCACTCGTCACGATCCTCCCAGTACTCCTCCCATTCGTCGTCGTCCCACCCCCCGCGCCATTCACCGTAGTCGACCCGGTCCCAATCGCGAACCAGCCGGCGCAAGCGCTTGCGCTCCCGCTTGAGCCATTTGCGCTCGTCCTTGAGCGAGTCGACGTAGTCATCGAGTTGACGCTCATTCCAACCCAGGTGGTACCACGCCTCGTCCTCGTCCATTCGCTTGAACGTGCGGTACTCCGCCTTCACCCAGTCCAGGTAGCGCTCAAGCTCGAGGAGGTCCATGCCGGGCTCGTACCGCATCGGCCGCCGATCGACGACGACCTGGCCGTGGGGACGCCGATAGGTGACGTCCGAGCGCCGGCCCAGGATCAGGTTCACCGCGACCGGTCCCTCGCGGAGCTCCACGCGGCCAGAGATCTGCGCCGTGGCAGCTGTCATGTCCAGTGCCAACATGGCGAACAGCGCGACTCCTATCCCCGTCAGTCGAATGATCATGTTGTCCCCCTCATCGATGTCCGCCGGTCGGCCGGCGGCTACGGTGGAGAGAGGGCAATAGGTGTGCCGAGAGGCGGGTGACGGGTCGCAAGGCGTCATGTGGCTTCAGAACAACCACTTACGTCCTGTCGAAGGGCTTGGACACACCTCAGAATGTGTCTACGAAAGTGGACGGCGGCGTGACGCGCAGCGTCAGACGCCACTTACTGCGCCCGCGCTAATTGGCCTCCCAGTCGACTGCCCCTGCGAGCTCGGCAGGGATTCCTTCTTCGAACGCCTGCTCCAGGTCTTCGAGCTCGAGCTGCCGAGGGGCCCGGAACACGAGCGCAGTCTGCTTCTTCTTGAAGTTCTTCTTCTCGCTCAACACCACGCAGCCCAGCTCTTCGACCAGTGCACGATAGGCCCCCGCCGAGGCGCCCACTTGCCCGCGATCCAGCCCCTTCACGACCAAGCGGAACGCGGTAGGGCCCTCCAAGACGTAGATGAGCAGGTACGCGAAGGCGGTGGTGACGACCGCTACGTGAGGAAGCTCCAGCCCGCAGCAGAGGCCGACGAGGGTCATCAGAATCACTCGCCCCGTGTCCTTAGCCTGCCCGAGGTTCGTCCGGAACCGTAGCAGACCACCAATGCCGAAGATGACCAGCGCGGTGTAGGGGTAACGGAGCACGATCGTTCCGGTAACGGCACCCACCGTGGAAAACATGATCAGCGTCTTGGCCGACTCCAACTCGTCCAGCTTCGCGATCTTCCCGTACGTGCGGGGATGGTACGCAATGAGGGCGGCCAGCACGCAGGCCAATACCAACGCGAGTACGAGCTTGGCCACGAGGTCGAAATCCGCGAACTGCAGCCAGACGTCACCGAGTGTATTCGGTTGAGCCAGGTCGGTCGCGAAGCCAGGTATCTGGACAGCGCCCATGTCCACCGTCGCTGGAATCGTTTGGATGCTCATGCCTCAGCGGCGCTGGCTGGAGACCGACACACGTCCGGGCTCGCGCCCCCCCCCGTGAGCGTGCGCATCACGCCGGTTGACGGATCCTCACCAAGAGGCGCTGGGGCCGACCGGTAAGGAAGTTCACGCGCAGCACGCTCGCACCAGGAGGGACGTCGTACTGATCGCGGTCCCTGGCTCCGATGATGCTGCCACGCAGGCTCACCGCGCCATCGAACTCGCCCCGGTTGGCTTCGTAATGGAAGAAGGCCCCATCGAGCTCGAGTTCCAGCACGTATGCGGCTTCACTCATCCCATCCTCCAAGACGGGCCGAGCCTCTACGCGAAGCGGCAGTCCGCCTTGCACGGGGACGTCTAGCCCCTCGGAACGGTCCACCAGCCACCACCGCTGGGTTCCCAGCTCCCCGCGCTCCAACTCGACCGGCACGGCCTCGCCGACCGGATGGACCGACTCCCAGTCGATGCTGGCGGGCCCGATCTGAGCGGATGCACCCCACGCCGTGAACACCACGGCGGCCAGCCCCGCCGCGAGCAACGGAACGCGCGCCCTTCGCAGGCTCAGGCGGTAGGGATGCATCGACCGCTCGATGGCCGGCCATACCTTGCGCCGAGCGGTATCGAGGTCATAGGGGAAGTCGATCTCCACCCACGGTAGCCCGGCAACGTTGACGCCGGTCATGTGAACTTCTGACAGGATGCTCCGGACCGCCTCAGTCACCCACGTCTTCTCGCCGCCCGCCTCGATGATCGCCTCGGCTCGCTCGAGCAGGACCCTCGTACCCTCGGCGTCGAGTTTGATCATTCCGAGGTTCTCACCGCGGGCGCCGGTCGCCGGGACGTCCTTGCCTAGGTCCGTGACCCGGCCCCCGACGAGTCCGATCTTCGTCTGCTCCGCGCCTCCGTGACTGATCGAGTCGAATGCCAACGCGCAACCGGACTGCTTGAGGAGTCTCTTCAGAGCGTCCGGGTGAAAGAGCAGGTCGGAGTTGAGGATGAGGAGGTCACCGTCCAGCCACTCGCGGGCCAGCCACAGCGAGTAAAGGCTGTTCGTCTCGTCGGGACGGGGGTTGACCACGTACTCGACCGAGTCGCCCAGGACTTCTCGGACCTGCTCCCCACCATGGCCGACGACGACGACGACCGGTCCCACACCTTCGGCCGACAACGCCTCCAACTGGTGCTCGATCAGCGTCGCGCCGCCCACTTCCTGCAGCGCCTTGGGCAGACCCTTCGCCTTCTTTCCGAGCCGGCTGCCTAACCCCGCAGCCAGGATGACGGCCCTCATGCCACGTCCTCGTGGCAGAGGTCCCCAGCCGTGCCGACCAGTGTGGGTCCGCGCTCGTCGGCCCCGAGACCGAGCTCGGACAGAATCCAGCGCTCGGCCGCGTCCGTGGCAGTCCCCGCGTTGTAAAACAGATCCTTGGCCATCGCCCTTCGGATCTCACCGTGTGCGTCAGGATTCTCCAGACTCCATTCCACCGCCCGGACCGCCTCGTCGGGCCATCGAGCGACAGTGCCGCCTTTACGGCCCCACGTCTCCAGGTCGAAGCTTCCCTTCTTCTTGCGCTTGACGGCCTCGATCAGGTCTGGAACGTCCAGGTACACGACGGGGCGATCCAGGAGCGAATACTCCATGGAGACCGATGACGCGTCCGAGATCAGTAGATCGGCCGCGTAGAGATACGGCACCACGTCGAAGGCGGTCACGAGGCGGGTGTGCTCATCCAGCATGCTCTCGATCTCTTCCCGGCCCGGTTCCGCACGATTGCGGGGATGGTCGTGAAGCTTGACCAGAATGTCGTAGTCCCCCGTATCCCGCAGGCGTCGGATGACCTCCGGCCCGGTCGATTCGAGGGAGTTCCGTTTTTGACCCGTCGGCGCATAGAGCACCACAGGTCGCTCGCCGGTAAGCCCGAGGTCGTCCAGGATCCGGTCGCGGCTCAGAGACCCGTCGACAAGTCTGTCCAGCTTCGCAAATCCGGTGGGCACCAGGCGGTCGCTACCCTCCCGGAACAGCTTGTTGTCGATCAGTGATCGCATCTGGTACGGGCCGATCACGAAGAGCGTGTCGTAGATGAGCACGTCACGACGCACGGCCATGTTTCGGAACGACAGACCGTGGAAGATCTGAACCCGACCACGGTCAGCCTTCGGGAAGAACCCCGAGCTGTGAGCGCAGAAGACCAGGTCGTACTCGCGTTCCTGCATCTCATCGAGCTCCACTACGTGCTCGCGCGGCACGTTCGGAAAACGATCGTAGAGCTCGGACGCGGTCGTGGCACCAAGCCCCGCGTCATCCGCGTCCCGCCCGCCCGAAAGCTCGACGCGGACGTCTGAACGCTCTGTGAGCCTCTCGTAGATGGGCTCGAAGGAGACGAAGTGGACCGGCGCGTAGCCCGCAAAGAGGACGCGCTTCATCGGGAGTACTCGATGCGGAGGAACGCGGAGCCCTGACGATAGTCGGCCTCGAAGATGTCCGAACCGAAGGCGGGACGCATCGAGTTCTGAAGTCGGAACTCTCCACCGAGCCACACGTCCACCAACTTAGACGCTTCCACGCGCATGCGGATGCCGAGGTCGTGCCGATGGTCGACTCGGCCGCCGTATCGGTCGTCCTCACCGACGAGAGCGTCGAACCTCCGCTCGCGGAGCTCGTAATCGAAGTACGTCTTGAGAGACTTCGAGAGGTCGAGCCCCAAGGTCGCCCCGTAGCTCCACGCACTGAAGTCGCGGTTGAGCGCCACCATCAGCCCGTTGAAGGGCTCCGGGGTCCCTTCATGGTCCGCGACGCGCCAGTCGACCGACAGATCCAGGTCGAGGGGCTTGCCGAGCTTGAGCGCGAGTTCGGCCTCCCCCCCGGTCTCCACACGGTCTCGCCACGTCATACCGCCAACCGTACGCCAGCGTCGGCGCCCTTCCAGCGTCAGATCTGCTCCGAACGAGCGTGCATCGAGGAGCTCGCGGGAGTAACCCAGCGAAACCGTCCTGCGGGAGACGTCGCCAGCCGCAAACTCGGGTGCTCCACCTCCGTCGTACCCCACGAGGTACGTCTTCCGGAACTCGCCGGGGTCGATCGCGGCGTCGATCTTGATTTCGTCCCGCTTCGAGAACTCGAAGGCATAAAACGCGTCGAACGCAAACGACGTCCGGGCAGCGTTCCGACCGTAGACCCCGGCTTCGACTTCGACGCCGAAGCGAGAGCGTCGACCGTTGTTACGCCTCGTACGGAACTCGGCCTCGATCCCGACGACGCTGCCAACGTCGCTGACCGACTGCATGTTGAGGTTCCCTGGCGCATCGGGATCGAATCCGGCCTGCTCGCCATCCGATAGGCGGAATGGATTGTTCTCCACCAGGGCGCCGACGGAGAACGTCCAATCGCTCTTGAGACCTCGTGGACGATCCTGCGCCGCCAGTGGCTGCGGAAGGATCGTCCAAAACGTGGTCAGAACGATGGGGAGTGCTGCGAGGGCCGCGAGGCTGGGTGCTTTCGTGCGTTTCATCGGTCTCAAGCGTTGTGGCACGCGATTCCGCGTGAGGAGGCAGACACAAACAGTCAGGTCGTGACGACTTCGTTACCCATGGCAGGACGCGGGCCACGACGCCAACAGCTCCTAAGTGTTTTTATCGCAGAGGCTTGCGAATTTCGCACCCCTCGTGACCTGCCAACCGACTGACGCCATCCCGCAAACTTTGCCGCCTCTGGAGCGAAGCGACGCTTCGCGGCAAGGCTGCCCAGTGCGGAAGTGAGGGGGTCAAGGAGGCGGCACACGAGACCTGCCCTGCGGGAGTACCTTACGGGCGAGTGGGCTGAGCCGACGCCGGGGGAAGGCGCGCCGATGGACGACATCGGGGCCTGGCGGAGGGTTCGCTACCGGACTGCGCCACGCCCCGTAAGTGGGCGCAAAGCCAGCATCGATAGCGTCTCTCAGGGAGCAGACCGGAACGCATCTCGCCCCCGGAGGGCGGGCCTGGAAGGATCAGTCCGGAACCCGAGCCCTCAGCTCCTCCAGGAAGTTCAGCACGACGTGGAACTCCTCGACCTTGAACTCCTCCCGGTAGTCGCGTGCCGCCGTGTACCCCGTGTTCACCACGATGGACTCGTCGTCGAGCATTTCGAAGCCCTGGGCAGGACCCCACCTACGCCTGGGCAGCTCGAGGACGGCCTGACCGATCCATGAGCCCTCCGGCGATCGGGTGGTCCGCTCAGACGGACAGGACTCCCGACTCGCACAAACACCTAAACCGGGTCCGTGACCGCAGGCGGTAGAGCTCCCGCAAACCGCACGCGAAACAGCACCGAGTACATCACGGGCACGAAGCCCAGTGTGAGGACCGTGGCGAAGAGCAGCCCGAACATGATCGCGATGGC
>Ga0224512_10001540_pt1 | contig 22105 bp, 14 predicted proteins | sample SF_May12_sed_USG_4_FD_169103 | JGI IMG/M metagenome (GOLD analysis project Ga0224512, IMG submission 169103) | Sediment microbial communities from San Francisco Bay, California, United States - SF_May12_sed_USGS_13 | ecosystem: Environmental > Aquatic > Marine > Sediment | place: USA... | reverse complement strand
GGGCGGACTGCGGACACCCATTCCACCCCGGTTCAGGACATGGGTGTAGATCATCGTGGTCCGGACGTCGCGGTGGCCCAACAGTTCCTGCACGGTGCGGATGTCGTAGCCCGCCTCGAGCAGCTGCGTGGCGAACGAATGCCGGAATGTGTGGCACGTCGCGCGTTTCGGGATCCCAGCGCGCAACACAGCCGACCGCACCGCCCGCTGGACCGCCGAGGGGTGCCAGTGCCACCGAAGGCGGACCCCCTGCGCCCGGTCGCGGTGCTCCCGCGTGCCTGGAAACACCCACTGCCACGCCCAATCGAGTACGGCCCCGGGGATCTTCCGGCCCAAAGCCCCCGGCAAGGGCACCCCACCCCCGCCAGTGGCGCGGTCGCGATCCCATTGCGTCCGCACCCGCGCGAGATGCTCGCCGAGCGGGTCCGCGCTCGAGACCGCCAGCATCGTCACGCGATCCCGCGCCCCCTTGCCTTCACGCAACCGGATCTCGTGCCGTCCGAAGTCGACGTCCTTCACCCGGAGCGTGAGCGCCTCCATGAGCCGAAGCCCGGACCCCCACAGCAGCTGCACCACGAGCCGGTTCACCCCGGTCATGGCGCCGAGCACACGACGCACTTCGTCACGCGTGAGCACGACGGGCACGCGCTGCGATTCCTTCGCGCGCACCACGCCGTCCACCCGGCCGAGCGGGACGCCAAGCACATCGCGATAGAGGAAGCGCAAGGCGGCGGCCGCCTGGTTCTGCGTGGCCCCGCTCACGCCGCGCCGCTCGGCGAGGTCGGTCAGGAACCCGCGCAGCGCCGCCGCATCGAGGTCGCGCGGATGCCGCAACCCGGCATGCCGGACGTAGCGCACCACCCAGCGCAGATAGACCCGCTCCGTGCGCGGGCTGTAATGGCGCGACCGCAGCGCGCGCCGCATCTCATGCAGGAGACCGCCGGCCACCACCCCGACACGATGCGGGGACGACAGCGGCAGTCCGCCATCGTCCCCACGCCCAAGAGACCAATCCGCCGCGCCAGATCAGTGGCGCACGGGCCCGGCCGAACGATCCTGCGCGCTCACGCGCAGGAACCGCCGCACTTCAGCCGCGAACCGCTCGGGCTCGAGCCAGTTGACGGTGTGGCCGCCCCCGGGGATCACCACCAGGCGCGCCCCGGGAATGTGGTCGGCCAGGACATTGGCCACCTGCCGCACCATCACCATCTCCTGCTCGCCCACCAGAATCAGCGTCGGCACGCGGACCGTCGCGAGCTCGTCCACCCGCACCGGTTCGACGAGGTTGGACGGAGGAGCCGGGTCGAGGAGATCCGCCCCGGAATAGGTCTGGAGCATGCGCCTGGCACGCTCCATCGCCGCCGGCGTGGGCGTGCCGCCGAAACTCCGCGCCGCCCACCGGGCGATGGCGGCGCGAAGGGAATCCACGCCGTGGGTGCGCCCCGCCGCGATCCATTCCTGCACGGGAGGGGCGTGCTCGGCCGCGGGCGGCGGGAGGCCGGCGACCGACGTGGGCCCGGGCCCAAACAACACGAGCCCCTCCACCATCGCGGGATAGCGCACGGCGAACGTGAGCGCCGCGCTCGCCCCCGCCGAATGGCCCATGACGTAGACCCGGGCATACCCCAATTGGTCGAGCAACGCCTTGAGATCGGCCGCATCCGCCGTGGGATCCGGCTTCCCGCCAGCCGCCCCAAACCCGCGGCGGTCGTAACGGATGACCGTGGCGTGCCGGGCCAACTCGCCCACGTTGCCATCCCAATAACGGTGGTTCACCGCCCACCCGTGGATCAGCACGAGCGGCGGACCGGTCCCCTCCACGACATAGGGCAGCGACACGCCGTTGACCGCGACGGTCCCGGTCTGGCCGGGCAACGCCGCCGGGACCGTGAGCAACATGACGGGTACGGCAAAGCGAGTGATCGTGGTTCCTCCCCCTGGGCGTTGCTCCCTCTGCTACTTGAGCGGGATCTTGCTCCCGTGCTGCTGCAGCCACTGCGCGAACGTCTGCAGGTCGGGCGCGAGCGAGCGCGCCAGCCCCAGGTTGCGCGCGCCGCAGTAGACGTCGTTGAAGTCGCGCTTGTACTGGAACATGTTGCCCATGTCGTCGGCCCCCGGGAACCCGAACCCGCGGTACACCTCGGGCGGCACGTCGTTGTACCGGATCTCCTTGCCCATCGCCTTGCTCATCGCGGCGGCCATCTCCGCGCCCGTGAGGTGCTCGCCCGCGATGCCCACGGTCTTGCCGATGAACTCGCGCCCCGCCTTGAAGATGCCGTAGGCGCACTTGCCGATGTCCGCCGCCGCCATTCCCGAGAGCTTCTTGTCCCCCAGGGGGAACGTGATGGCGAGCTTGCCGTCCGGTCCCTTCGCGGGTCCCGCCCCGAAGTAGATGAAGTTGTCCCAGTAGAACGACGTGAGCAGCAGGGTCGTGGGCACGCCCAGCTCGAGGAACGTGCCGTTCGCCTCGGCCTTGGCGTCGAAGTGCGGCACCTTGTACTTCCCGCCGAGCGTGGGCATCCGGTCGTCCTTGAGCGGCACGAGCTCGCGCGTGTCCTCGAACGTGGACCAGATGACGTGCTTGAGCCCGGCATTCTTGGCCGCGTGCGCGATGTTCTTCCCCTGGGCGGTCTCCTTCGGCGCCGACATGTGCTCCCAGAAGTTGGTGACCCCAAAGGCACCATAGGCGCCGGTGAACGCCTTGGTCAGGCTCTTCACGTCGTCCAGGTCGGCCTGCACCACCTCGGCCCCCCGCTTGGCGAGCGCCTTGGCCTTGTCCGAGGTGGGATTGCGCGTGATGGCGCGCAGCGCAAAGCCGCCCTTGGGGTCGTCGAGAATGGCGCGGGCCAGGCCGCCGCCCTGGGCGCCGGTCGCGCCGAGTACCGCGAGGAGTTTGGTCTTGTCCGCCATGGATTCCTCATTGGCTGTGGGTGGGTCGCGCGTGCGCCCGCGGCGCCGCGGGCCCACCGTGCGTCAAGCCGTCGGGCTGCGAGGCCGGAACCGTGCTGCGCTGGGAGGTCCCGGCCGAACGTCCAACCTGCATCGGGGACCGCGGGTCGCACAAGGGACGGCGGGCGGCGCCGTCGGCGACGCCGTTGAGCACGTCAGGAGGCGGTGGCGGCGGCGATCCCCTCGCGCTCGCGCACCGCCCCGAGCAGCACGGCGCCGACGACGAAGAACGCGAGCAGGATGCCCACACCGGCGCGCTGCGTCCCGAACTGCACGGTCGCCCAGCCCAGCAGGATGGGACCGAGGAACGACGTGATCTTGCCCGAGAAGGCGAAGAACCCGAAGAACTCGGCCTGGTGCTTCTCGGGGACGAACCGGCCCATCAGCGACCGGCTGGCCGACTGGTTGGGCCCCACGAAGATCCCGATCAGGAGTCCCGCCACCCAGAGCCACGCCTTGGTGGGCGCCCAGACGGCCACCACCGTCGCCACGCTCAGCGCCACGAGCGTGACCAGCACGGTGCGTTTGCCGCCCAGCTTGTCGTCCACGAACCCGAACCCGATGGCACCGATGCCGGAGGCCACGTTGAGCACGATGCCGAACACGATGACCTCGGACAGCGGCATGCCGAACGTGCCGGCCGCATAGATGCCGCCGAAGGCGAAGATCGTGACGAGCCCGTCGTTGTAGATGAGCCGCGCGACGAGGAACTTCACGATTTCGCGGTAGCGCCGCACGGCGCGCAACGTCTCCCCCAGCTCGCGGAACACGGCCCGCACGTCGAGCCGGACCCCCGGCACACGCCGTTCCGGCACCACGAAGAACAGGGGCAGGGAAAAGATCAGGAACCAGCCCGCCACGAGCAAATTGGTGGCGCGCACGTGGAAGCCGGCCTCCTTGGACAGCCCGAACCACGGCACGTCCGGCTGCACGAACCCCACGAGTGCGAGCACCATGCACACGAGCCCGCCCACGTAGCCCAGTCCCCAGCCGTAGCCGGAGACGCGGCCGATCTTGCCGCTGGAGGCGATGGCGGGCAGGAACGCGTTGTAGAACACCATGCCCATCTCGAATGCCACGTTGGAGATCACGAACAGGCCCAGCGCCAGGATGGCGGCGTTGGGCACGCCGGGCGCGACGAACGCGAGCGCGGCGGTGCCGAGCACGCAGACGGCCGTGGAAACGGCGAGGTAGCGCTTGCGCGCGCCGCCCCGGTCGGCGGCGGCGCCCAGGATGGGGGAGCCCACGGCGATGAGAACGGCGGAGAGCGCGATGGCGCGCGACCACCAGGCGGTGCCGGTCAGCTCGTCGGGCGCAATGGCCTGGGTGAAATACGTCGAATAGATGAACGTGACGACCAGCGTCGTGAACGCCGAGTTGGCCCAGTCGTACAGCGCCCAGGACCAGATGACGCGTGGGACGTCCTTCGCCGCGGGCGCGGCAAGCGGGGTGGGCGGGGTCATGCCGGTTCCTCGGGTGGTGGCGGCGCCTGCTCGACGCGCGCCTGGTACTGCTGGTACACGCCCTGGAGCCGCGCGGCGAGATCGCGCTGGCGGGCCCGCAGCGTGTCCACCAGCGCGCGCCGCGAGCGGAGCAGCAGGAACCGGCGCGCATCGCTCCACGCGCCGCGCCACCGCTCCCGCACGGTGAGCCCCACCATACCGACGACGGGCATCCCGAGCAAGACGGCCAGTCCCGGCACCACCCCCCACGTGACCGCCGCGGCCGCCGTGAGTGCCGCCAGCCACACGCCGTAGACCACGATGCCGGTGAGCAGCTTGTACGTGGACCGCTGATCGTCGGGCCGGCGCAGGCGGTCCACCAGGAAGCCCGTGAGCCGGTACGGCGGGAAGAACAGCAGGAACCCGACGAGCGCGATGACTGCCGCGAGCGGGAACACGAGGAACACGCGGCGCGCGGCCCACCGCACGCCGGTCGAGAACCACACCGGCGAGGCGAGATCCACCGGGCGCAGGCGGAACCGGCGCAGCCGCCGGCGATGGGTCTCGACGTCGGCGGCCAGCTCCCCCGCCACCTGGTCGCCGGCGCGTCGCGCCTCACCCAGGATGTGCGTGCTCGCAACGAGTCGGGCAACGCGCTCGGCGGGATCGGGCGGCACCGCGCGCTCGGCCTCCCAGATCTGCACGGCGCACTCCACCAGCGGCCGGTCCTGCCACCGCTCCAGGTTCACCGTCAGATGCGCCAGCCCGTCAGCGATCCGCTCGGTGAGCGCGCGCACCGCCTCGGCGTCGTCCACGCCGCGCGCCGCCAAGTCGTCCCATGGGATGGGCCGGCCGGTGAGCACCACCGCCCGCGAGCGGAACCGGTCCTTCTGCCGGAAGTCGAGCCCGATCGGCACCAGGGGGAACGCCCCGCCCGTGAGCGTCGCGGCGCCGAGGGCGATGCGCGCCGCGCCCGTCTTGAGCGGCGCGAGCGCGGGCGCGCTGTGGCTCAGGCCCTCGGGGAAGATCCCCACCGCCGCGCCCTCGGCGAGTGCGGCGTGCACCGCGCGAAACGCGTCGAGGTTGCGGTCCATCTGCGTGGGATCGTCGGCCCGGCGATACACGGGGATCGCGCCCGACGCGCGCACGAGCCAGGCGATCGTGCGATCGTCGAACAGCGGGGCCTTGGCGAGGAACCGCACCGGCCGGCGCGCGGCGGCGCCCACGAGCACGGGGTCGAGCAGGGAATTGGGATGGTTGGCGACCAGCAGCACCGGGCCGGTGGCCGGGACGCGGTCACCGGTGTAGCGGATGCGGTAGTAGACGAAAGCGGCGGCGCGGGAGATCCAGGGGAACAGTCGGAGGAGCCACACGCGCGCGGAAGCTACGGGCTCACGATCTTCACGCCGCGCGGCACCACGAACCGGACCTCGTCGCGCGGGACGGCGGCGTTGGGCGTGAGCGTAGTGAGCACCAGGGTGCGCCGCTGTCCCGACGCCTCCACGATGGCGACCCGCCGAATCCAGCCCGTCCGCTCGGAGACGGCAATGGTGGCACGCCGGAACCCGAGCGCGTCGTCGTGCGGCACGAGGGTCACCAGCTCCACTGGATCGCCGGCCACCGTGTCCCGGCCCGCGTAACTCGCCTCGTAGCGCTCGAGCGGCCGGTCCACGAACTGGGCGAACAGGTTGGGCGTCGCCGCGCCCGACTGCGGCACCGGCTGCCGGATCACCTGGCCGGGCACCGTGCTGGGCGTGTAGGCCCACAACCACTCGCCGTCCGCCACGATGCGGTCGCCGGCCGGATCGCTGAACCGCATCGCAAACCGTTCGGGCACGACGAGGAACAGCGTGCCCTCGCTCCGCTCCGGCTTGCCGAGCATGGGGTTGCTGATGATCTGCTCGAACTCCGCGCGCAGACTCGTGACCGCGCGGTACGCCTGCTCCGCGCGCGCCAGCACGGTGGGGGCGTCCTGCGCACTGAGCGGGAGCGGTGCGAGGAGCATCGCGAGGGCCACGGCGGTTGGGCGGTCGGGCGGGCGGGCGGTTTGCCCTGCCTGGCGCACCCACCCGCCCAACCGCCTAACCGCCCAACCGCCCATCATGCCCCCACCGGCGCCGGCTCGGCCAGCTTCCGTCCGATCGCCTCGGCGATGGCCGCCACCTCGCGCATCATCGCCGTGAACTGCTCGGGGAACAGCGCCTGCTCGCCGTCCGACAGCGCGCGGTCGGGCTGAGGATGCACCTCCACCAGGAGCCCGTCGGCGCCCGCGGCCACCGCCGCCCGCGCCATGGGGATCACCTTCGACCGCCGGCCCGTGCCGTGGCTCGGGTCCGCCACGATCGGCAGGTGCGACAGCTCCTTCACCACCGGGATGGCCGTGAGGTCGAACACGTTCCGCGTGGCGGAATCGAACCCGCGGATGCCGCGCTCGCACAGAATCACGTTTTGGTTCCCTTCGGCGAGGAGGTACTCGGCCGAAAGCAGCAGCTCGGTGATGGTCGCCGCGATGCCGCGCTTGAGCAGGACGGGTTTGCCGCAGCGGCCGGCGCGTTTCAACAGCGAGAAGTTCTGCATGCTGCGGGCGCCGACCTGGATGACGTCGGCATACTCCGCCACCGTGTCCACGCCCTCGGGGTCGAGCGCCTCAGTCACGACCAGCAGCCCGGTCTCGTCGCGCGCCCGGGCGAGGAGCTTGAGACCCTTCTTGCCGAGGCCCTGGAACGAGTACGGGGACGTGCGCGGCTTGAACGCGCCGCCCCGGAGCAGCGTCGCACCGCCGTCGCGCACGAGCCGCGCGGCTTCGAGGATCTGCTGTTCCGATTCCACCGAGCAGGGCCCCGCGATCACGACCACGTCGGAACCGCCGATCCGCACGCCGCCCGGCAGCTGCACCACGGTGGGCTCGGGCCGCCATTCGCGAGAGACCTGTTTGTACGGTTGGGTGACGTGGATGATTTCCTTGACGCCGCGCAAGGCCGCGAGCCGCGTCGCATCCACGCGGCCGTCGTTGCCCACGAGGCCCACGGCCGTGCGCTGCGCGCCCGCGATGGGACGCGCCTGGTAGCCCATTTCCTCGATCGTCTCGACGACGCGGCGAACTTCGTCGGCCGTGGCGTCATGCTGCATCACTACGAGCATCGTGTCACGCCCCGATGAGGAAACGGTCGCCGTCTCGCGCGGCGGCCACCGGACCCGCGAAGACCGCCGCCGCGAGCCGGGCCGGGTCCACGGTCTCGACCGGCGGGTAGAAGTGCGTCAGCACCAGGCACTTGGCCTTCGCCTCCCGGGCCAGCTCCCCAGCCTGGGAGGGGGTTAAATGTACGTCAATCGCGCGGTCCCGGGGGAGCGAGCACTCGGCCAGCAGCAGATCGCAGCCGGCCGCCCACCGCGCGAGCGCCGCGCTGGGTCCCGTGTCTCCCGTATACACCAGCCGGTGGTCGCCGGCCCGCACCGCGTAGGCGAGGCTCTCGTCGGTGTGCGGCGTGGCGCAGCTTTCGAGCGCGACCCCGTCGGCCAGCGCGACCGGCGCGCTTGGGGCGATCTCCCGCACGTCCACCGGGTAGCCCGGGTCTAGCACCCAGTCGCCGAACCCCTTGGCGAGGTGCCCGAGGCGGTCGCGCAGGCCCGCTGGTCCGATCACGCTGAGTGGGGCCGCGCGCGGCGGCTCGATGCCCCAGCGGAGCGCGAACAGGTAGTGCGGCAGCTCGCCCCAGTGGTCGGCGTGGAAATGGGTGAGGGCGATGTGCGTGACGGTCTGCCACGGGACCGCGAAGGCGGCGGCCCGGTGCAGGGTGCCTGCGCCGCAGTCGAGCAGCAGGCGCACGGAACCGGTCTCGACCCAATGCGCGGGGGCGGTGCGCGCCGCCGAGGGGGCCACCGTGCCGGATCCCAGCACGCGGAGCGCGATGGTCACGGCGTGCCGAGGTAGACGATCCGCTTGAAGAACACGCCGACGGGCGTGCGGAGCCGCGCCAGGTAGATGCCCGCGGGCACGGCGGCGCCATCCTCGCCGGTGCCGTCCCACGCAAAGCGCGGGTCGCACCCCGTCTCGCCGGCGGGCGAGCGGCCGTACCGGCCGCGCGGGAGGACCGGGCCAAAGCCCCCCAGCGGAATCAGGCGGCGCACCACCAGCCCGCGCATGTCGAGGATGGTCAGTGCCACCACGCCGTCCACGCTGAGGTCGAACCAGAGACACGTCGCGACCTGGCCGAGGCCCGGCTGCGGAAACGGATTGGGGAAGTTCTGGAACAGCGTCGTGACCGGCGGCGCCGTGTCGTCCACGATCACGAAGGTGCCGCGGCTCGTGACGGTTTGCGACAGGGTGTCGAGCCGCGCGGTCACGCGCCAGCGGTACGGCGTGTTGCGCTCGAGATCCGCCGGCGGCGTGAAGCTGGGGGTGGTGAGGTCCTGCTCAGCGATCTCGATCTGGCCGTCGTCGGCGCGGATGATGGTCACATCGTAGACGAACGGTCCCGGCGGGATCGCCACGCCGGGCGACGTCCAGCGGAACTCGGGCCGGAACTCCCGGATCGTGGATCCCGCCGGGTCGTCGAGCGTCGCGAGCACGATCCACGGCGGCACGGTGCGGGCCGAGTCCGCGGGCGGCGTCGCCACGATCGAATCGGCGGACGTGGCGGTGAGCGACCACATGAGGCGGGTGCCCGCGGGTTCGGGGGCGGCGAGCGTGAGCGTCGTGTCGGTGGTGGTGGTGTCGAGGAACGGCGTGGGGTTGGTGTTCCGGAAGAGCCGCAGGCGATAGCGCACCGGGCGCGCGAACGCCGGCACGGCGGGCGCCGTCCACGTGAACGTGGGGGTGACCGACCCCAGCGTCGGGCCGGGGCTCGTGAACGCGACACCCCCGGGGAACGTCACGGCGGCGAACACGTCGGGCCGTCCCCACCCGCGGAAGTTGTCGGGGGCGAGCCGGTTGCTGCCCCAGCGGCGCAGCGCGCTGCGCACCGTCATCGGATCGGCGCCCCCATGGACCTGGAGGAACAGGGCCGCGGCGCCCGCGAGCAGGGGGGTGGCGAACGACGTGCCGTTGCCGCGGCTGTACGTGACCCCGCCGCCGAACGGCACGGCCAGCCACACCGCCACACCCGGCGCCAGGAAGTCGGGTTTGACGCGCCCGTCGGCCGTCGGGCCGCGCGCGCTGAACGTGGCGCGCACGCCGGTGGAGTCTTCCGCGCCCACGGCGAGCACCGAGTCGCCGTCTGACGGCGTGATGAGGGTCGAGGCGCCAGCGGCGCCGCCGTTCCCGACGGCGGTGAGCACGAGAATGCCGCGTTGGGCCGCGAGGTCCGCCGCCACGGTGGTGACGGCGAGGTCGCCGTTCAGGTCGGGCAGCGTGTACCCGGCGCCGCCGTCGAACGTGAGATACCCCAGGCTGGACGTGACGATATCCGCGCCGAGCGAGTCCGCCCACTCGAGCGCCGCCACGAAGTTGTCCTCCTCCACCGGTGTCTCGGAGCGCACGTCCTCGGTCTTGGCGAGCAGGAACGTCGCGTCGCGCGCGATGCCGAGCAGGGTACCGACCGTATCGGCGGCGAGCAGCGACCAGACGGCCGTGCCGTGGTTCGACGCGCTCGGATCGTCGGCGGCCTGGTTGCGGACGATCGAGTCGTTGAAGATGAAATCGTACTGCGCGCCCACGGTGGCGCGCGCAAACGGCGGCAGTCCGGTCTCGAACCCGGTGTCGAGGATGGCGATCGTGATCCCCCCCGCGCGGAACCCGCGGTCGGCGAGGGGGAACAGGTTGAGGCGGCGGTACGGCATCGCGGAGGGACCGTACAGGGAGTCCTGCGCGGGTCCCGCCGCCGGCGGGGCGGCGAACGCCGGCGCGGGAATCGGGTCGGGCCCCGGCGCGCGCCGGAACCGCGCCACCGGCTGAAGCCGGAGCAGGTCGCGGCTCCCGCGGGCGGCGGCGAGCGCCGCGGGCGGGAGCACGGCGGAGACCGCGTGGAGCCAGCGGCTCTGGCGCCGCACCGTGCCTCCCGCGCCCGTGACCCAGGTGGTGATGCGGTCGAGCGGCACGCCGGGACGCACGAACAGCCAGACGGGGGCGGTGGGATCCCGAGCGAGCGCGGGGGCGAGCCGCGGGGAGACGGTGGGCTGCTGCGCCACGACGGGCGCGGCGCCGGCGAGCAGCGCCGCCGCCCCGAGCCAGGGCGCGAGCCGGACGCTCAGACCGTCTCCACCTCGCCGAGCCGCACGCCGACGATCGTGGACACGCCCGGCTCCTGCATCGTGACCCCGTACACCGCGTCGGCCACCTGCATCGTGCGCGGGTTGTGCGTGATCACGATGAACTGCGAGTCCTGCTTGAACTCGTCCAGCAGCCGGATGAAGCGGGCGACGTTGGCGTCGTCGAGCGGGGCGTCCACCTCGTCGAGCAGGCAGAACGGGCTTGGTTTCGTGAGGTAGATGGCGAACAGGAGCGAGACGGCGACGAGCGCCCGCTCGCCCGACGACAGCAGGTGAATCCGCTGCGTGCGCTTGCCGCGCGGGGAGGCGTGGATCTCGATGTCGCTCGTGAGCGGGTCGGTCTCGTCCGTCAGCCGCACGTCGCACTCGCCGCCGTCGAACAGGGTCTGGAACACGGCGTGGAAGTGCTGGCGGATGGCGGCGAACGTCTCGACGAACATCGCGCGGGCGGTCGCCTCGATCTCGGTCAGGGCCTCGAGCAGCGTGGCCCGCGCCGCCACGAGGTCGTCGCGCTGGGTGGTGAGGAACTCCAGCCGGGCGGTCTCTTCGGCGTGCTCCTCGACGGCGAGCGGGTTCACGGGGCCCATCTGCTCGAGCGTCTCGCCGAGGCGGGCGGCCTCCGCACGCAGCGCTTCGAGATCGCCCTCGACGGGTTCCGCCTCGGCGAGCAGCGCGTCGAGCGAGCCGTGCCACTCGGCTTCGAGCCGCTCGATCAGCGCGCGCCGCCGGCCGGCGAGCTCGGTGCCCTCGACCTCGAGCCGGTGCGCGCGCTCGCTGGCGGTCTCGAGGGTGGCGCGCGCCTCCTCCACGGTCTGCTCGGCGTCGGTGAGCGCCGCGCCCGCCGTGGCCAGCTCCGCGTCCGCCGCTTGAGCCGCGGTCTCCAGCTCCTGGACCGTCACGCGCCGTTCGGCGACGCCGTCCGCCCACTGCTGGCGCTGCTCGCCGAGACTGCCCGTGTCCCGCTCGACGGTGCCGAGTTCCGCGTCCAACGCCGTCATCTCGCTGCGGGCGGCCTCGAGCGCGGCGGTGGCGCGCTCCTCGCGCTCGCGCGCGGCCGTCTCCCGGGCCGAGACCTGCGCCTCTTCCACCTGCCAGTGGACACGGCGCTCGCGGGCCGCTTCCTGTTGCCCCTCGAGATCGGCGAGCACGGTGCGCTTGGCCGCGAGCGTTTCCTCGAGCCGGGCGCGCGCGGCGTCGAGCGTTTCGGCCTCCTCGGCGGCCGTGCTCAGCCGCTCGCCGCGCTGCGCCACCCGTTCGGCCAGCCGACTGGCGGCCTCATCCAGCTCGGTGACCTCGCGGTCGAGCCGTTGCAGCACGCGGCGCGCGTCGTCGGCCGCGCCGTGGCTTTCACGCCCGGCCGCACGCGCGCCGTCGAGATGGCGGACGGCTTGGCTCAGGGCCCCCTCCGCCGCGCCGTGCGCCGCGGCGGCCGCCTGCTGGGCGGCCGCCAGCCGCTCCACCGCGCGGCGCTGCCGGTCGTGGTCGGCGCGCAGGGCCTCCAGGTCGGCGCGGCGCGCCAGCGGGCCGCGGCCTTCGCCGCCCGCGAGCACCACTGCGCCGTTGGGGCGCCGGACGGCGTGCCCGCTGCCGTCCAGCACGTCGTGGCCGGCGAGCAGCGCCCGGGCCCAGGCGGCCGCCGGTCCCTCGGCCGTCACCGGCAGGCTCGTGGTCCCGCCGCCGTTCGCCGGTCCGCTCGCGGGCAGCAGCACGAGCGCCCCCGGCGCCTCCTCCGCGTGCCACGCCCGGATCGGCGCGACCGCGTCGTCCCGCACCAGGACCGCGTGCAGCCACTCGCCGAAGAGCCGCTCGATCAGCGGCGCTTCCGCCTGCGAGGTGTGCAGGAAATCGCTCAGCGGACCGAGCACCGCGCCGGCGTCGAACCGGTCGCGCGCTTCCAGCAGCCGGCGCGCCGCCGGCGCCAGCCCTTCGCGCTCGCGCTCGAGCCGCGCGAGCGCCTCCTGTCGGGCGGTCACCGCCGCGAGCTGGTCGTCGGCGGCGCGCCGTTCCGCGCGCAGCGCCTCCTCGTGCTCGCGCGCGGCGGCCAGGGCGTGGCGCGCCCGTTCCAGCTCCGTCTCGGCGCGGCGCGCCTCCTCGGCCCGCTGCGCCGCCCCCGCCTCCGTCTCGCGCCGCCGCGTATCCGCCGCGTCGCGTTCGGCCCGCCGCGCGGTGCGCAGCCGCTCCGCCTCGGCCGCCCGCTCGCGCAGATCGGCGAGATCGCGCTCCAGCGCGTCCCGCTCGCCCACGAGGGCGCGCAGCCGTTCGGCTTCGCGCTGCAGCTGCTCCTCGAGCCCGCGCACCTCGGTGCGCGTCTCGCCCAGCCGCTGCCGTGCTTCCCCTTCGGTCTGCGTCCGCAGATCCAGCTCGCCCTGCACCGACTGCCGCGCCTCCGCCGCCGCCGCCCGCTCCGCCGCCGCCGCTTCCCGCTCGCGTTCCGCCGCACTCGCGCGCTCCGCCGCCGCGGCCCGTTCCGCGATCGCGCGCTCGCGCCGCGCCGCCGCGTGCTGCAGCCGTTCGGCGGCGAGCTTGACGTCGCTCTCGAGGCGCTCCAGCTCGAGCCGCGCCGCCCCCAGCTGGCGCTCGAGCTCGGTGCGCCGCGTCTCCGCGGCCGCGCGCGCCTGCCGGGCGGTTTCGCGCGCGCGCTCCCGGGTGTGCAACGCCTCCCGCGCGGCCGGCACGCGCTCGGCCAGCCCCGCGCGCTCGGTCGCCACCGCCCGCTCGGTCGTCTCGAAGCGCGCCAGCTCCTGGCGGGTCAGCGTCATCACGATCGCAAACCGTTCGGCGCGGAACTTGGCGTACCGTTCCGCCTTGCCTCGCTGGCGCGCGAGACTCCGCACCTCGCGCTGTACTTCGCCGATCACGTCCTCGAGCCGCTGCAGGTCTTCGTGCGTCCGTTCGAGCTGGCGCTCGGTGGACGTCTTGCGGTCGCGGTACAGCCCGATGCCGGCCGCCTCCTCGAACAGCGAGCGCCGCTCGTCGGCCCGGTCCGACAGCAGGCGGTCGATCATCTGCGCCTCGATCACCACGCCCGTGTCGCCGCCGAGGCCCGTGCCGCGCAGCGCGTCCTGCACGTCGCGCAGCCGGACCGGGCTCTGGTTGATCAGGTACTCCGACATCCCGCCGCGCGAGAGCCGGCGCGTGATCTCGACCTCGCGGTAGCTCACCGGCAGCTGGCCGTCGGCGTTGTCGAACACGAGCGTGACTTCCGCCAGGCTCACCGCCCGGTGCTTCATCGAGCCGTGGAAGATCACCTCCTCCATCTTGGCGCCGCGCAGCAGGCGCGCGCGCTGCTCACCCAGCACCCAGCGGACGGCGTCGGAGATGTTCGACTTGCCACAGCCGTTGGGACCGACGATGGCGGTGATGCCGTGCTCGAACGGCAGCTCGACGCCGTCGGCGAACGACTTGAAGCCGGTGAGGCGCAGGGCGGTGAGTCTCATGGCCGGGTGACGGTGCTGTCGCGGGTGAAGATCCAGTAGGGCATGCCGAGCTTGCGGCCGATGCTCTCGGCTTCCTCGCGCGAGCCGTACGGGCCCACCACGACGCGGTACATCTCGTCGGCCCGCGTGGGGGACAGGACGCTGGCCTGCACGCCCGCGAGCTGCAGATCGCGGGCGAGACCGTCGGCCCACTGCGCGTTGGACGTGCTGCTCACCTGCACGTAGATCGTGCGGCCGCCGCCGGTCGCCCCCGCGCTCGTGGCCGGCGCCGGGGCCGCCTCGCTCGCCGCCAGCTGCAGCGCCGGCCGGCGCGGATCCCAGCGCGCCACGAGCCAGCGGTCGCCCGCGGCGCCCGCCACCTGGCCGGCGGGCGCGAGATCCGCCGGGCGGAGCGCCAGCACGTCGGACCCGCGCCGCGCGAGCACGGTGCCGTCGGCCGCCGCCGCCGGCAGGTCCTCGTCCCATTCGCCCGCGAAGGCCCGCGCGCGCCCGGCCGCCGGCTCGATGGCCACGAGCCCCTCCGCCGCGCGGCCCAGCAGGAACCGGCCCCATGGGTCCGGCCGCAGTGCGAACACGGGGGCGTCGAGCGCAATGCGGGCCAGCACGTCGAGCTCGAACCGGTCGATGACCGCGAGCGACGGCGCGGCGGTGGCGGCGAACAGCCGGTGGCCGGACGCCGAGAAGGCGAGCGCCGTCACCGGGTCGCGCAGCCGCACCCAACGGTGGTCGGTACCGCGCAGGATGTCGGCCACCAGCACGCCCGAATCCGTCGCCACCGCGGCGACGTCGCCCCACGGGCCGACCGCGAGCGGCCCGTCGGGCAGCGGCCGCCCCTCACCGACCTTCCCGCCGGTGATCGTCACCAGCCGCCGGCCGTCGGCGTTGTGCAGGACCACCACCACGCGGCCGCCCGCCGTGCCCCACAGGAACTCGATGTCCCCGCCGGCCACCCGGCCCACGGGAACCACCCGCCGCCCGCTGACGGCCGCAATGCGGCCCGTGGCGCCCGCGACCAGGGCCGTGCCGGTGGGTCCCAGTCCGGCCCGCACCACCCCGGTGTCGGCCTGCCGGGCGCGGCCGGTCGCCAGGTCCAGGGCGTAGAGCTGGCCCTTGGGGGCGAGCACGTAGACCTGGTCGTCGTCGGGGGCAAACCCCAGCACGCGCTCGGCCAGCAGCGCCGGCGTGTCGAACCGCCAGTCGATCTCGTCCAGGGTTGGCAGCTCGTAGACGCGCACGTCGGCCGCGCGGCGCCCGGCAAACCGGAACGCCACCGCCCGCTCGACCGCCGCCGGAAACTGGGCGGTCGCCTGCTGCAGTTCGGTCGTTCGGGGTGATCTGCCGCACGCGCATGCGGCGAGCGACACGATGAGGAGCATTCGGCCCGTCAGCACGGGGAGGAAGCTAGACGGCGCTCGGGGTCGCGGCAAGCGTGGTCAGAAGGTCGGCCCGATGCTCACGGTCCAGTAGCTCGGCACGCCGTCGGCGCGGGTGAGCGGCTTGGTGTAGTCGAACCGGAAGATGGCGAACCCGAACATGTTTACGCGCGCCGAGAAGCCCCACGAGGCGAGCGGCTGGCGCACGACGGCCGGGTTGTCCGTCGGCTCCCGCTTCCAGACCAGGGCGTTGCCCTGCTGCCACGCGATGCCAGCGTCGAAGAACAGCGCGCCCTCGATGGGCGGGAACCACAGCGGCAGGATGCCGAGCGCGAGGGCGCGCACCAGCGGGAACCGCAACTCCGCGTTGAACACCCCCACCCGCGTGCCGATCACCTGATCGAGCGCCGCGCAGCCGGTGAGCGTCCCCGACACGTCCGTGAGGCACTCGTTGTCGCGGAACGACCCGAAGGTGTAGCCGCGGATGAAGTCCGTGTTGCTGAGCGACACCAGGAACCGGTTGTCGTCCCGCCCGAACCGGCCGAAGAACAGCGCCCGGGTGGCGAGCGTGAACGGGCCGACCAGGTGGTCGTAGCGCCGGTAGTCGGCGAGGAACTGATGGTAGCGTACCTCGCCGATCGCCGGCGCGTACTCGAACCGGTGGCGGCGCCCCATGAGCGGCCCGACCCAGAGCGAGACGGAATTGTCGAACACCAGCGCCACTGACGGTTGCACGTACGCGTCGTGCCCCAGCCCGCGGGTGACGACATCCTGCCCGAGGAAGGCGCCCGTCACGGGGTCGAAGGTCTGAATCACCTGCTGCTCGGCAAGGCCCACGTCGGTGAGCCGCAGGCCGAATTCCACGCGCCGGAACCGGTTGAACGGCCGGTGCAGCTCGCCGAAGACCTGCCGGGTCATGTAGCGCGTGAGCGAGTAGATCGCCACGGGCAGGCCGAGGGAGTCCTCCGAGAAGGTGCTCCCCGTATAGAAGAACAGCGGGTACTGCTCGTAGCCGGCGACCCAGTTGGCCCGCCGGCTCTGGTTGCCGTAGGCGAACAGCGCCTGGGCTTCGTCGAGCCGCCCGTTGATCTGGAGCGCAGCCAGCATGCGCCGGTTGCCCAGCAGGTCGGACAGCTGGATCGCGGCCCCGCCGTAAAACCCGCGCCCGAAGTTGTCCCGCGCGTAGCCGATCGCCGGCTGGGCGATGTAGTCCGGCGCCAACCCGCCCGAGTAGTCCCGGAACTCGAACGCCGACGTGTCCGGCAGGGCGAGCGTGGCGCTGTCGAGCAGGGCGCGAACCGACACCATTGGCGGCGCGGAGTCGGGCCGTGTGGGTTCTGCCGCCGACCAGCGGAAGCCGCGGTCGCCCCGGTAGAACGAGCCGACGGGCATCACCGGCGCGGCCGTCGTGTCCCCCGTGGGCTGCGCGGCGACCTGGGTCGCCAGGGTATCGCCCCGCGGGGTCGGGAACGGCACCGCGAGCGGGGCGGGTGCGGCCGCTGCGGGCGCGGCCGTGTCGGGCCGGCCCGCCACCAGCGGCACCGCGGGGGCCGTCTGGTACGGCGCGCGCTTGAGGGACCGCGGGTCGTCCACCCAGTAGACGTTGTACGTGAAGTCCTCGCCCTCGTACACGCTGAATACCAGCCGGTCGGCGTCCCACGCCCAGGAGATCGCGGGCGAGAGATCCGTGATGCCGGTGACCGCCGTCAGTACGTCCGTCAGCTGGTAATCCGCGCCGGCGTCGAGGTCGTGCAGGAACACGTTGGCGGTGCCGGTTCGGTCGGAGACGTACGCCACGGAACGGCTGTCGGGCGCCCACTGGGGGTTGATGTTGCGCCCCTCCTGGCCGTCCAGCACGCGGATCGCGTTGCTCGCGAGGTCGTACAGCGCGATCCGCAGCTCCGCGACTTGCAGCGTTTCGAGATCGGTGTCGGGCCCACGGTCGGTGGTGAACGCGATCGTGCGGCCATCGGGCGACCACGTGGGTTGGAGGTCGGCGTACTTGTCGCGCGTGAGGCGCACGAGATCCGAGCCGTCGAGGTTCACCACGAACAGGTCGGACAAGCCGCCTTCCTGCCCCGTGAACGCCAGCCGCTGCCCGTCCGGCGCCCAGGTGGGCGTGGTGACGCCGTGCAGCGGCACGCGGATGCGGCGCTGCACGCGATGGCGCTGCATGTCGAACACGATGATGTCGTCCTGCCCGCCGCTCTTGGCGGCGACGGCAAAGTACCGGCCGTCGCGCGACCACGACCCCGTGGAGTAGAGGTAGCGGAGGTTCTCGAGATCCGCGCTGAAGGCGCTCTTGGTGAGCCGCCGCAGCACGCGTCCGGTTTCGGTCTCGGCCACCCATAGATCGATGAAGTAGGAGTTGCCCTCCGACAGGTACGCGATCTGCAGCCCGTCGGGCGACACGGCCGGCGAGAGGTGGAACGACGCCCGCGTGCGGCGCTCCGTGAGCGCCGGCCGGGCGAACAGGCGGGCGGGCTGCCGCTCGGCGATGGCCGGCAGATACTCGCGGCGCACGGCGTAATGCCATTCCGCCGTGAGCTCGTCGAGCGACATGTGCAGCGCCTGGCGGAAGCCCGCCTCGACGCCGGCCGCCGCGACCGCGTGCAAGATCTCGCCGATCACCTCGTCGCCCCACCGCTCGCCGATGAACGCCATCAGGGCGTGGCCGTAGCGGTACGGGAAGATGCGCGGGTTGGTGCTCATCTCCCGGATCGACGGCAGATGGCCCTCGAGCGCGGCGTTCCGGAGCCACGACGCGGTGAGCGGGGTGATCGGTCCGAGCGACAGGTACTCGGCCATCCCCTCGAACAGCCACAGCGGCGGCTGGACCGCGATCAGCCGGGCGATCCCGGCACCGACCCGGCCGCGCGCGAACACGTCGAACTGGAACTGGTGGACCATCTCGTGCTGCAGCACGTGGTCGAAGTCCCGGTACGCGCCGGTGAGCGGCAGCATGACCCGGTGGCGGTAGGCGTCCGTCACGCCGCCGGTGGCATCGCCGATGTCGGTGATGTTGTTCTGCTGGAACTCGCTGTGAGACGCGAACAGGATGATCGGCTGGCGCTCGCGATACTGGTGGTTGAGCACCCGCGAGAGCCGGGCGTAGGCCCGCTCCGCCATGCGGGCCGCATCAAGCGCCGCCGCGCGCTCTTCTTCGTAGAAATGCACGTCGAAGTGCTCGGTGGCGATCACCGCGAACTCGAGGTGGCGGTACTGCACCTTGTTCTGCCCGAAGTACTGCGCCGCCGCCGGCGACGCCACCGCGAGCGCGGCGACCACGCCGCCGGACAGCACCCGTCGCACGCCGCCTACTTTCCCCGCGCCGCCACGCGCGGCGCGTCGGCCCACAGCCGTTCGAGCTGGTAGAAGTCCCGCAGGGTGGGATGGAACACGTGCACCACGAAATCCACGAAGTCCAGGAGCGCCCAACGACCCTGGGTCAGCCCCTCAGCATGGTGCGGCGTGCGCCCTTCGTCCGCCAACACCTCGATCGTATGTTCGGCTGCCGCCCGGACGTGTCGGTCGGACGTGCCCGACGCGATGACGAAGAAGTCGGTGGCGGTGCTGAGCCCGCGGAGATCCAGCAGCACCACGTCCTCGGCCTTGCGGTCGGCCAGCGCCTGCGCGGCCCGCCGGGCCTCGTGCAACGTCGTCTCCTTCTTCCTAGCGGTCCGGGACCGGATTTGTTCCTGGCGGGGGATGGCGACCTCGTTCAGGCGGATGGAGCGGGATCTTCGATCTGGTAGAATATACCCCACGCCCCGGGCCCGGTGTGCACGCCGAGCGCTGCGGTGACGTCGCTCACGAAGCAATCGCGCGGCGCAAACCGGGTCTCGAGGTCGGCCTGGAGCCGCTGGGCAATGTCCGGGGCGTGGGCGTGCACGATGCCCAGCCGCAGCCGGGCGGGCCGCGGCGTGAGCCGCTTCTCCAGATGGCGGAGCACGCGCGGGATCAGGGCTTCGCGGCCCCGCACCTTGTCGAGCGGCAGGACACGCCCGTCGGGGCCCACCTCGAGGATGGGCTTCACGTCGAGCAGCGTGCCGATCCAGGCACGGCCGCGGCCCACGCGGCCGGAGCGGAGCAGATTTTCGAAGGTATCGACGGTGAAGAAGCCGCCCGATTGGTCACGGATGCGCTGCAGCTCGGCGGCGATCGCGTCGACGGTCCAGCCCTCGTCCGCCAGCTCGGCGCCGCGCAGCGCCAGCAGGCCCAGGCCCAGCGAGGCGGAGCGCGAGTCCACCAGCGTGATCGGCGCCCCGAGCGCCTTGGCCGCCGCCTGGCCGGAGGCGAACGTGCCGGACAGCGACTTGGCCAGCAGAATCGCCAGCACCGCGGGCGCCGCGCTCAGCGCGTCTTCGTACCCCTGAATGAAGGCCGCCGGCGTGGGCTGCGACGTCGTGAAGATCGTGCCGCCCTGCATGCGGCGGTACAGCTCGCCCCGGTCGATGCCCACGCGGTCGAGGTAGGTCTTCTCGCCCTCGATGACCTGGATCGGCACCATGACGATGCCGTGACGATCCAGCACCTCGTCCGGCAGATCGCACGACGAGTCCACGACGATGGCGATGGCGCGGGCGCGCTCGTGCAGCGCGCGGTGTTGCTCGCGCATGTCGTCGGCCTTCTGCGTTTCGATCACGCCCCATCCGCCGGCCAGCGCGTACACCTCGTCGGGCGTATTCGTGTGGACGTGCACCTTGAGCAGGTCGCTGGTGGCGAGCACGACGATGGAGCCGCCCAGCGTGCGCAGGGCGGTGCGGACCTCCGTGGCGGCCGGCAGGGCCGTCCCGCGCACCAGGACCTCCGTGCAGTACCGGAAATCGCGGTCGGTGGCGACCTCCGCCAGCGCGGCGGCGTCGGGCACGGCGTAGTCGGGCGGGTGCTCCACCGGCACGATGGGGTCGCCCTCGACGAACCGCTGGATCCCCTCGAGCACCAGCACGAACGCCTTGCCGCCGGCATCCACCACGCCGGATTCCTTGAGGGTCGCCAGCAGCTCCGGCGTGTGCTCGAGCGAGGCCTGGCCCCGATCCAGCGTGCGGCGGATCAGGTCGCTGAAGTCATGGCTCTCGCTCGCGGCCCGCTCCGCGGCTTCCGCCACGTCCCGGCTGACGGTGAGGATGGTGCCCTCGACGGGCTCGTCGAGCGAGTCCGACAGCTGGGTGGCCCCGGCGCGGATGGCCGTGGCGACGTCCTGCGCGGTGGCGGTGGCCCGTCCCCGCAGCGCATCGCGGAACCCGAGCAGAAACTGGGAGAGCAGCATGCCCGAGTTGCCCCGGGCGGCGAGGACGCAGGCGTCGGCCATGGCGCGGGTCACCTCGGGCAGCGAGGCCCGCTCGTCGAGCTGTCGCACGCTCACCGCCACCGCGCGCAGCGTCATGGCGAAGTTGGTGCCGGTGTCTCCGTCGGGCACCGGGAACACGTTGATGCGGTTCAGCTCCTCGCGTCCGGCGTCCACCCAGTCCGCCGCGGCGATGAGCGACCGGCGGAGCCGGGGGCCGTCGAGATAGGCGATCCCGACCGGCGCGGGCGTCATCCGGCCTTGACCACCCACACCCGCAGCTCGGGCCGGACGTCGGCATGCAGCCGCACGGGGACCTTGTAGACGCCGATCATCTTGATCGGCTCGGGCAGATCGATGATCCGCTTGTCGACCGTGTGGCCCAGCTCGGCCAGCTTGGCCGCGATGTCGGCGGACGTGATCGAGCCGAACAGCTTGTCACCCTCGCCCGCGTTCACGGTGAAGGTGAGATCCACGTTGGCGAGCGCGGCGGCGGCGTTCTCGGCGTCGGACTTCTGCTGCACCAGCAGCTCGCCCCGCCGCTTGGCCTCCCCCACCACGCGGGCCTTGTTGCCCGCCGTGGCCGCGTAGGCAAGGCCGCGGGGGATCAGGTAGTTGCGTCCGTACCCGTCCCGCACCGAGACGATTTCCCCGGCCCGGCCCAGGTCCGTGACGTCCTGTCGCAGAATGATTTCCATCGGTTAGGCTCCCGTGCGCGGCGCCCGGCGCCGCCGGAGGTTGAGCCCGGCATCCACCACCCCCAGGAGGATGACGCCGGGCAAGAGGAAGAATAGCGCGAGGCCCGCCCCGACGTACAGCAGGGGGCCCCCGCCGAGCGCGCGGATGCCGTACAGCAGCACGGCCACCCCGCGGGCGAAGTACAGCGTACCGAGCACGACCAGCAGGTTGATCGCCAGGGGCCGCGCGCCCCCCAGCCCGGGGATCAGCAGGGCCACGATCGCGACGGCGAGCAGCCAGCCCAAGTGCTCGGAGAACGTGAATTCGGCGAACCGGCCCAGCGGCCGGCCGACACTCACGCCGGTGAGCCGCCGGGCCACCCATGCGGCCAGCACGAGGCTCACCAGCAGCTGCAGCGCGAGCGCCGCCGGAAACAGCTCGGCGCTCGTGCGTACGAGGCTCTCGAGGGATTCCTCGAACGCCGGGCCCGCGGCGCCGCCGCGACCAGGCTCGCCCGGAGTCGCGGTGGCCATGCGCCCGAGCAGCAGGCGCAGCGCGGGCCCCGTGCGGAACTCCATCCACCAGTGAAGTCGGTCCCACGACCAACCGAACAGGACGAACGCGACCGCGATGCCGACCGCCGCGATGGCGATGGCCGCGAGCGCCCGGTGCGGAACGGTCCACGTGGTACGCCGCGAGAGCAGGCCGAAGCCAGCCGTGGCCAGCAGGGCG
>Ga0224512_10001539_pt1 | contig 22107 bp, 24 predicted proteins | sample SF_May12_sed_USG_4_FD_169103 | JGI IMG/M metagenome (GOLD analysis project Ga0224512, IMG submission 169103) | Sediment microbial communities from San Francisco Bay, California, United States - SF_May12_sed_USGS_13 | ecosystem: Environmental > Aquatic > Marine > Sediment | place: USA... | reverse complement strand
ATTTCACGGCTTGTAAGGCCGCTACGGACGTCTATCCCGACTCGGGTACTGCTGCCTCGAGCGGCCGAAACGCCGTAATCGTCAAATCCACCTCGTCGCCGACGAGATCTGTAACGTAGTCGACGTAGACCGCAGTCGGATAGCCACGCGCCGGGTCGAATGTCGCCCTGACGTTAGCGTCGTTCGCCGCAGCGTTTTCCACTAGAGCGAACAGATCCTCGATCGTTCGGAACCAGGTCAGCCTATCATCGGCGACGGGAATATCCTGCGCATAGTCCTCCCGCGCATAGCGGACGGCGACGACCTTGCCATCGATCACTGTAATGATCGTGTCTGCAAGTTTGTCAGGATGACACTCACAGACTCGCCGGTAGCTGTATTCGTAGTCATCAATCGCCGCCGCCTGCCATCGCGCGCGCGCATCCACAGTATCCTGTGCCGCAACCGCGACTGGCAACAGGACGAAGGCCGCAACGGCGGCCAACGCGGGTGAGCGACCGATCATTCCGAGCATTCGCGATTCCGACGACCGTTATTCGAACAGACAATGCCGGGCATAGTCGGCGGCCTGGTTCGCAGTCCAATCACCCTTCGGCGTCTCGTCCATGCGTTCGCACCAGGCCTCGCTGCCGACTTCGGGCTCACAAGCGGCAATCGCGACGATGCTCAGAGCGAGCAGCGCGAGACAGAGTTGCCGCGGGCGTAACGTCACGGCCGGTTAGTCTTCCCGACTCGTGACTTCGATCAAGTGGTAGCCGAATTGTGTTCTGACCGGCCCCTGAACCTCGTTAACCGGCGCGTTGAACACGACCGTGTCGAACTCTTTGACCATCTGCCCGGGACCGAAGCTACCGAGGTCACCGCCGCGCTGCCCCGAAGGACAGGTCGAATGCTCCTGCGCAATCTCGGCGAAATCCGAGCCGTCGATGATCTGCTGTTTGAGTTGCTCACATTGATCCTCTGCGTCAACGAGAATATGTCTTGCGGTTGCTATCGCCATCGTGGCTACCTCCTTTTCGATGATCCGCTTGGATCCGTTCGGCTCTGGCCGGCTGCCGCAGCATTGCCAGTCACACTATACCGATAAATCGGCGCCGGCAGCGTCTGCGCCCGAGCGAAAGACGAGCGTGAAATTGTTTGCCGGCATCGCGATAACATCCTCCACTGTGAAACCGTTTACGCGCGCGACGTCGGATACCACATCGATATCGCGTATCCCCCACTCGACATCTCGCGCTCTGAGCGCCTCGTCGAAGGCCTCATTGCTTGGTGCCGTATGCCGTCCTCCACGCAGATAGGGCCCGTACGTAACGAGTATCCCTCGCGGGCCGAGTAGCCGAGCGGCCCCTCTGAACAACGCCTCGGTTGCGGGCCACGGCGCCACGTGAATCATGTTGATGCACACGATCGCATCGGCCGAATCGACGGACCACGGAAACCGCATGACGTCCAACTCGACGGGCGGTCGAATGTTGTCCAGCGCAGCCTCGGAGACGCGTAACTCGACCGACGTCCTAAGATCCGCATCGACATCAGATGGCTGCCAGTTCAGATGAGGAAACGCACGAGCGAACGCGACGACATGCTGCCCGGTGCCGCTTGCGATCTCGAGAACCTTGCCCTGCGTAGGCAGCACGCCGGCGAGCACGTTCAGAATCGGGCCCGTGTTGCGTTCGGCCGGCGCGCTGTGCCACGTCCCTCGGCCCGATCTCGTTCCAGATTCCTTGAGCATCGGGGTAGCCGTTCTCAGGCGATCTTGATGACGCGCGTCTCGTGCACGACTGCTCAGTCGAATGCGCTACCGTGGATTTGCTGCGGCTCGAGCGCTGCGAGATCGACGCCCGCGAGACACCTGAGATTCACGACCCAACGCTCAGGCGCGCTCCTCGGTCTATTGAACGTATGGATTCCGCAGACGGGGCAGAAGTAGTGCTTCGCGATTCGCTTATTGAACTGGTAGAGCGTTAGTTCCTCCAGCGGCGTGAGCAACTCGAGCTCATCCTCATCGACACGCCCGATGATGACGCCCTTCTTCGTGCAGATGGAGCAGTCGCAGACGAGCGCCTCGGCAGGATCGAGCTGGACCTCGAATCGGACTTTCCCGCAATGGCAGCTACCTTCGTATTTCTGTTTCATCTTGACCCAACCTCTGAGATCCGCTTCGCGGGGGTATTGCTGCAGCTCAACGCGTGTACTCGATCAGCGCGTCGAGATTATTCGACGCGATCTCGCAACGCGAATCGCGGCAAACGGCGCGCGGCTCCGCGTCCGGATCCGGCGCGCAGTTTCTCGAGTCGCCAGCGCGCGCGAGAAACTCGCGCGCCCAGGTTTCGTACTCGAGCGCGTGACGCGAGTTTACAGCGCGTTGCGCACAGACGTTTGCATCGTACACGACGACGCAGTCGAACCGGGCGCGACATTCGAACCAACTCGCATTCGGCGTGAGCGCGAGCGTGGGCGACTGCGGCCCGCCGGCCTGCTGACTCGCACAGGCTACGAGGCACAGCACCGCGAGCGCGGTCACAACCTTCGACCGGGAAACCCAATGTGTGCTCCGCTGCTCTTTCGTGGTCATGTCTCCAGCCTATCCAAACGCATCTCGTAACGCATCACGTGATAGGGACCGACCCGGCGCTCACTATGCTCCTGGAAGCCGCAGTCCACATACAAAGCGCGCAGCCTGGGCCGCGTGATATCGGTATCGAGCCGCAACAGCGCGCGGCCATCGGTCACTGCGCGCCGGGCGGCCCAGCGCAGCATCTGTGCGGCCACGCCACGGCCGGCCCAGCGACGGCGAACCGCGAGCCGGTGCACATAGGCGGCCTCACCCGGGGCGGCATCCGGCCAGAACAGCGCGTCCTGAAGTTGATACCTCACTGTGCCGATAGCCGCTCCGGCGTGCATGGCGAGAAAGAACTGGCCGTTACGAGCGTCCGCAGCGATTTGCTCCGGCTCGAGTTCCGACTCGAGCCACAAGCGTTCGTGCGCGCGTTCCGCCCACGCCGCGGCCTCCTTGAGAATGTCGGCGACGACGGGCGCGTCAGCTACGCGTGCTTGCTCGATCTCTAGGTCCATTCCTGCCGATGATTTCATCGTGACCTCAAATGGATCTGAACATCGTGAGTCTCAGCAATGTTACGGCCGCACAGGAAGCGAGACTTTGTTCGAGGCCTCGCAGGCAATCGTGCGCCTTCTGCCGATCCCGTGCCTTATCGATCGCCGGATTGACGATGTCCACGCCCGACGCCGCATCGGCAGACTGCTAACGCTTCTGGATTACGAGCTGACCCTCGGGTAACGCTCTAAGTTCCTTGTCAGCGTACATCGCGCGGTCGGCAACGGCCATGATCTTTTCCAGCGTCTCCCCGTCCAGCGGGTAATTCGCAACGCCAACACTCACCTGAACTCGAACGATATCCATATTGACCTCGAAGGTCGCCGCGTAGACGACGCTGCGCAACCGTTGCGCGATGTCCGTGGCGACGGTGACCTCGCTATTGGCCAATAAGGCGATGAACTCGTCTCCGCCGAAACGTGCGATGAGATCCTCCGAGCGCGTCACACGCAAGAGCGCCTCGGCGACGACCCTGAGTGCCCTGTTACCGGCCTCGTGCCCATAGGAATCGTTGATCTTCTTCAGATGATCGACGTCGACGAGCAGGATCGAGTAAGCACCTTCCGTACGCGCTGTATTCTTGTGGGCCCTCTCAGCCAGCCGCATGAACGCCCCGATATTCAAGAGCTTCGTTAGCTCGTCCCTGTCAGCGAGGGATCGAATGCGGCGATTGGCTCGGCGAATGTTCTCCGCGAGCGAGCCCGTCAGGAAGGCAATAAGCACGAACGGTACAAGCACACCGAGCGCCTCGGCAAACAGCATACGGTCCAGGGACTGTAACCCGGCATCGACGGTTGCGAGCAGCAGATAGCAAACGCACACGAGCGCCGTCACGAGCAGCGTGGCGCGCGTTCCCAGAGCCATGGCCGCCGCGATGACCGGCAGCAGGTAAAAATTGACTAGCGCGCTCGTCTCGCCGCCGACCTGACTGAGCACAACCGTCAGCACGCCGACCATCGCCAAAATCTCCAGCGTGATCTTCAGCTGAACTTTCGCGCGAAGCCGTGGCGTGTATCGCAAGATTAGTGCCGCCAGCACGAAAACGCCGAGCGCGCCGATGACGATCAAGGGATTCGCAAGAGCGGGCTGCGCAACGAACAGGTAAACGAGGATGACGACCAGTAACAGCCACTCGACTTCTGCGATGCTGCGAGCGAAGCCGCGCAACTGCGCGCGCTCCTGATCGTTACAGCGCTCCCAACGATCGGTCGTCATCGGACGAGGATGCCGCACTTTCGGCCGTGCTGGCAATGACGGCCGTCGCAGACGCTGAATCCGTCAGCGGACCCTACTGAGCGCCACAGGCCTGCGTTCGAGAACACCCAATGCCGTCTGCAGCTGATTATCGTCTGCCGGGGCGATCTGCACGCCCGGGCTGCCGAACAGCGCTCTCGGATTGTCCGCACGGACTACGACATCAGGCTCGATGCCCGTGCCGTTAATAGAACGGCCGGACGCCGTGTAGTAACGGGAGGTCGTGAGCTTGATCGCCCGCCCATCCGCCAAGGGCATGACCGTTTGCACCGATGCCTTGCCGTAGGTTCGCTCTCCGACGAGCTCGGCCCGGTCGTGCGCCTTGAGCGCGCCAGCCACGATTTCCGACGCGGATGCCGACCCGGAATTAACGAGCACGACGACGTCGATATTCTCGAGTTCGTCTCCAGGCTGCGCGTGCCGCTCGAAGCGAGCGTCGCCGGCACGGCCGCTACCGCGCACGATCAACCCGTCCTCGAGAAACGCGTCAGCAACGGCAACGGCTGCATCGAGGACGCCACCCGGATTGTTACGCAGATCGACCACGAGGCCACGCAAGGCGCCGTCCGCGTCGGTCTCGAGGATCCCGGCCGCCCTCGTGAGGTCGGCGGCTGTCGTGTCCGAGAAACACGTGATCTTCAGATAGCCGATACCGTCCCCGAGGTAGCGACCACGGACCGTCTGGACCTGAATCGTCGAGCGCGTCAACGCAAATCGCAGCGGCTCTTGCTCGCCCTGGCGATGTACATGTACCGTCACCTCCGTACCTGGCGCGCCGCGCATTCTCCTCACAGCAGCGTCGATATTGCCTGCCTCGATCTCCACGTCGTCCACCGAGACGACGATATCGCCGGGCAGGATACCGGCACGCTGCGCCGGCGTGCCGTCGATCGGTGCGATGACTGTCACTTTTCCTTCGTCGACCGTGATGTCGAGACCGACACCGGCGTAATTTCCCGCCGCGCTGATCTGTATTTCCTCGTACTCACTCGGGTCGAGATAACGGGAATGCTTGTCGAGCTCGGCGATCACGCCGCGTATGGCGCTCGCTATCAGCGCCTCTTCGTCAACGACGTCTACATATTCGCGTCGCACGTGATCGATGACATCGGCGAGCAGCTCGAGCTCAGATATGACCCGACGGTCTTGGACGAGCGGCCCCGTGACGTTGCGGCTTGCGAGAACCGTGCTGCCGACCGACACCGTGAGACCAAGCACGACGCCGACGACGACGACCAGAATGCATCTGATTTTCAGAGACATACGTTGACGGGGCCCCTGAGGACGGCCTATCACTCTAGCATAGGCGCCGAACCGAAAGCACCCAGCCCTAGCCGCTTGACCTAACGCTGTGGGTCGGGACGGCTCATCCAGGGCTGAGGATCCACGGGATCCCCGTCTCGGCGGATCTCGAAGTAAAGCGCCGTCTGCGACTGGCCGCCGGAATCCCCGACCTGCGCGATCGCCTCACCGGGCGCGACCCAGTCGCCGGATTCCTTGAGCAGCGCCTCGTTGTGACCATAAAGGCTCATATAGCCCTCACCGTGATCGACGATCATGAGCAGGCCATGCCCAGGCAGCCAGTCCGAAAAGACGACGCGGCCGTGATAGACCGACCGAACCGGCGTGCCGGCCGGCGCCTCGATCTGAACGCCTTGCCAACGCACTTGCGCGCCGGCCTTGGATTGACCAAAGCGGCTCATTACGGTGCCGGGAACCGGCCAGGCGAGGCCGCCACGACTCGCTGAGAACGGCTCCTGCGAGTCGACCGGAAACTCGGCAAGTACTTCGCGAATTTCTCGGACGAGCTCGGTCAGACGCTGCTCCTCAGCCCGTAGCCGGTCGATGTCCTGCTGCGCGGACTCGATCGTCGCCTCGAGGGTCGCCACGGCGACCTCACGATCCGTGCGCAGCTGTTCCAGGCTCTCGAGCTCACGCTGCTGGTCAGCCTCGAGTGCGGCAAGCTCTCGTGTGACTTGCTCCGCAGCCTCGGCAAGCTCGGCCAGGACGACCAGCTCGCGCGAGACGTTATCTATCCGCCGACTGCGGGCCCTGTTCAGATAGTCGTAGTAGACCATCATCCGGCCGAGCTGCTCCGGAGCCTCCTGATTCAACATGAGCTTGATTGTTTCCTGGCGGCCCGTCAGATAACTCATCCTGACCTGGCTGGCGAGCGCATCGCGCTCGCGGCCGAGGCGCGTATTCGTCGCCCTTCTCTGTTCAACGATTTCCGCCCCGCGCGCCCGTTGCTCGGCCAATCGCTCGCGCAGATCTTCGAGTGTCGCGGCAGCCGCCGCGCCATCCAGCTCTATGCGCCGCAGCTCGCCGTACTGCCGTTCTCTGTCGGCGTTGCTCCGCTCGAGGCGCCCTTGCAGCGCCTCGAGCTGCTCGCGCACTGCCGTCAATGCCCGCTCTTCCTGTGTCTGGGCGAGCGCCGACGCCATGTTCACGAGCAGCAGACCACTCCACGCGACGGCCCAGACGATCGTTCTGTAATGCGGCTCCATCGAGCCGAGAGTCTAGCTCGCGACGACCCGAGCGCAAGCGGTCGCCCTGATATAATCCCGGCCCTCGCGGATTCCCTTGCTCGGAGCAACCATGGAACAATTGGCGGAGTTCGCCGGCAATCACATCCTCCTGACTTTGGCGCTCATTGGCGCCTTCGGTCTTGTCGTGGCTAATGAGCTCCGGCTCAATCGTCAGGGGCTCACGCATATCTCGCCGGGCGATGCGGTCAAGCTCATTAACAAGTCCGCGCTCGTCATTGACGTTCGATCAGCCGACGCGTTCGGGGGCGGACACATCGCCAACGCTCGCAACATCGAGCTGGCCGCCCTCGAAGCGGACCCGGACAGCGTCAAGAAGAACAAGAGCAAGGTGCTGCTGACGGTTTGCGACTCAGGTCTGACCTCCGGAAAAGCGGCTGCAGTGCTGCGCAAGGCCGGCTACGAGAACAGTTTCAGCCTTCGTGGGGGGATTCAGGCCTGGCGGGCAGAGAACCTGCCGCTCGCAAAATAACGCTCGTGCGGCTACGCTGCGCGGCTTGGACGCATGCGGACCGCGGGATCGCATGCCGCTGACGGGGCCGTTATCATGGTTTCGCTGGTGCCCGGGCGCTGTGCGCAAGCGACGCGATCTAAGGTCCCGCAAGGCCGCGAACCGCCGAGGTTCGCTCCCGATAGACGGCTAGGACGATTATGGCAGACGAAACACCGACCCCCCCCGAGAAGCAGCTCCTGCTGCAGAAGATTTATATCAAGGATCTTTCTTTCGAGTCACCGAAGACCCCAGACGTGTTCGCGACGAACTCAGCCCCGCAGACACAGCTCAACATCCGCTCGGGGTCACGCGAGGTCGCTCCCGAAACCCAGGAAGTCACACTGACGCTCACGGTCGAGGCGAAATCCGAGGACAACACCCTGTTCCTCATCGAGCTCGTTCAGGCGGGTATATTTCTCATCAAGGGTTACACCAACGATGAGCAGCAGATGCTGACGGGCAGTTATTGCCCCGGCTCTCTGTACCCGTTCGCACGCGAGGCGATCGCGGATATCGTGACCCGCGGCGGGTTTCCTCAGCTGCTGCTGCAACCGATCAATTTCGATGCGCTGTACGCGCAGGCGATGCGCGAGCGCGCTTCCGGTAACGGCGGTGAGCAAGTATTACCGGAGGTCCAGGCCGAACAGACGCCGGAGGAAACGCATTGACGCACCTGGTGCGTCTGAGGAACAGGCCAGGCAGGTTGATATGAGCCGGCGCATTGCCGTGCTCGGCTCGGGCTCCTGGGGCACGGCACTGGCAATTCAGTTCGCGCGTGCCGGCCGCGAGACGATCATGTGGGGTATCGAGACCGACGAGATCGCCTCAATGGCCAAAGCGCGCTGCAACAGGACCTATCTGCCGAACGCGCCGTTTCCCGAAGCGCTCGAGGTCACAATCGATTTCGAGGAGGCGCTCTCCGGCGCCGAAGATGTGCTCCTTGTCGTGCCGAGTCATGCGTTTCGCGAGACGTTGCAGCGACTCGCGGATGCAAGCGCGACAATCGAGAACCTCGCGTGGGCTACCAAGGGCTTTGAGACAGAGTCGGGACTGTTGCCGCACCAGGTTGCCCAGGAAGTGCTTGGCAATTCGATTCCGACAGCCGTGCTATCCGGCCCAACCTTCGCGGCCGAGGTAGGTATCGGCTTGCCGAGTGCCATCGTGGTCGCCTCGAATGACGAGTCCTACGCGATCCGCCTGGCCGAGTCCATCACGACCGAGAACTTCAGAGCGTATACGTCGACGGACATTACGGGCGTGGAGGTCGGCGGCGCGACGAAAAACGTGCTGGCGATCGGCGCTGGCATTTCCGACGGCCTCGGCTTCGGCGCCAACACGCGCATTGCTCTGATCACGCGCGGCCTCTCGGAGATGACCCGGCTCGGCGTCGCGCTTGGTGCCAAGAAAGACACGTTTATGGGCCTGTCCGGCATGGGCGACCTCGTGCTGACGTGCACGGACGACCAATCCCGCAACCGGCGTTTCGGGATCGCGCTCGGCAAAGGCGCGGACATCGAGCAGGCCCGCGACGCCATCGGCCAGGTCGTCGAAGGCTACTACGCCGCTCAGGCCGTCCACCGAGTCGCAAAGCGCCTCGAGCTCGATATGCCGATCGTCGAGGAGATTTACAACGTCGTCTACGCCGGCGGCAGCGCGCAGGAGGCCGTCGTCAGGCTGACGGCCCGGCGACCGATCACGCCCGAGTGAGCCATCTCAGATACCGCCGCTGAAGCCGGTCTGCCTCCAAGCCTCGTAGAGCACGACCGCCGCCGCGTTCGATAGATTCAGGCTGCGGTTACCTTCGCGCATCGGCAGCCGCAGTACCGCCTCCGCGCCGCGTTCCTCGAGAACCCAATCCGGCAACCCGCGGGTCTCGGGGCCCAGCAGGAAAGCGTCCCCGGCTTCGAAACGTTGATCGTGCACCGTGCGTCTACCCTTCGTGCTCAAGGCGAACACGCGCGCAGCGCCAAGGCGAGCGAGGCAACTGGCGAGGTCTGCGTGCTCTTCGATGCACGCTAGCGCGCGGTAGTCGAGGCCCGCGCGCCTCAGGCGCGGCTCGTCGAGGTCGAAGCCGAGCGGATGGACGAGATGCAGACGCGCGCCCACGTTGGCGCACAAGCGGATAATGTTGCCGGTGTTCGGCGGGATTTCTGGCTCGAAGAGGATCAGCGAAAACACGTCAAGAACACTCTAGCTACGGGTGGCGTCTTCTCCCCGAGCTTAGCACCGCCACGCGCCGCGTCCGCCAGCGGGCGAAAAGGATTCGCTGGTGGTCACGAGCGCATCTTGCGGCATCAGCCGCGTTAGGCCTCACGCCCGCCTTCTCAACTGCTCCTTGACAGCCTATGGCTCTCGGCGGCGCCCTCCGACATAATGCTCGCCGCCCGATGCTGACGTTGCCGACATGACCAATCCTCTCGCGACCAGCTTCTGCGGTCTCGAACTCACGTCTCCTGTCGTGTTGCTGTCCGGATGCGTCGGTTTCGGCGAGGAGTACACGCGTGTCGAGGGATTCTCCAACCGCGACGCCGGCGCCGTCGTGCTCAAAGGCACCTATCTCGAGCCGCGCCTGGGCAACGCGCCACATCGGCTGTGCGAGACACCCGCTGGTATGCTCAATGCAATCGGGCTTCAGAATCCCGGAGCGGATGCCGTCATCAACGAAATCCTACCCGGGCTCGATTTCACCGAGACCCGTTTCTTTGCCAACGTCTGCGGGTCGACAATCGAGGAATATGCCGAGGTCACGCGACGGTTCCACGATTCACCGATCGATGCGATGGAAATCAACATCTCCTGCCCGAACGTCAAGAAGGGCGGCGTCGAGTTCGGCAATCGCCCGGAAACCTCCGGTCGCGTCATCGCGGCGTGCCGCGCGGCGACGACGAAACCGATTATCGCCAAGCTTTCGCCGAACCAGACCGATATCGCCGCCAACGCGCGCGCCTGCATCGACGCCGGCGCCGACGCCTTGTCGGTCATCAACACGGTCATGGGCATGGCTGTCGACATCAACAAACAGCAGCCGGTTCTCGGTAACCGCAGCGGTGGTCTCTCGGGACCCGCGATCCGCCCGATTGCGCTGCTGAAGGTGCATCAGGTCTACCAGGAGGCAGGCCCACGCGGCATACCCATCATTGGCCAAGGCGGTATCCAAACGGCGCACGACGCCATCGAATTTTTTCTCGCCGGCGCGACAGCCGTCGGTATCGGAACCGCGCTGTTCTACGACCCGCTCGCCGCGAAGAAGGTCAACGACGGCGTACGCTCGTACCTCGCCGAGCGCGGGCTCGGCAGCATCGGTGATCTCGTCGGCAGTCTACAAATACCGGAACGACCCGACTAGCGTCGACGCCTACTAACGCATATGCATCTCGATGACGTCGCCGTCGCAGAGCGCGTGCTCGGGACCGACTTGCTGCCCGTCGAAAACCTCCCGTCCCCAGGCGCGCGCATAACGCAACGAGCCTGCGATGTCCTTGTGAACAAGGCGCGCTACGTCGAGCACCATGGCGCCTTGGCGAACAGTAAACGGCTTCTCCATCTCCGGTGGCTTGCCCGGCGTCTTCGTATACACCCTGACGATGCCCAGTCCCTCGAACAGAAACCTGCCGATGCCCTCCAGACCCTGGCGCATCGTGACGGACACGGCCATCGCCGGAAACGTGACACCCGTAAGCTCCTCGAGAACGGCTAGCGCCTCGGGGTCGGGGTCGAGGTCGCTCTTGTTTGCGACGAGCAATGTCGGCAGATAAATCCTGAACGGATCGAGCTCGTCCGCGGCATCGGCCGGTGAATTCGTCTCGTCGTCGTGCCGGCCCGGCCAATGGCTCGATAGCGTAACCTTCTTCTCGTCGAGCCGCGACAGAATCGTGAGAACGTGCTCCGTGCAAGCCGGATCGGCAATATCGACGACGAGCATCGCCGCGTCGGCCGGCTGCAGCGCGTTGATGTACCAACTCTCCATGTAATCCGAGCTTACCGGTGGCAGGTCGACGAGCTGGAAGTGGATATCCTCATAGGCAAGCATACCGGGCAGTGGCTCGTGCGTGGTATGCGGGTAAGGCCCGACATCGGCCTTGGATCCCGTCAGCGCCGCATGCAGGCTCGACTTGCCCGAGTTCGCCGGTCCGATCAGCGCAATCTGAGCGGCCCCCTCGGGGCGTACTGAATGCACCGGGCCCGTGCGGCTTGCGCCTTTCTTTGGGCCGGCAAGCTCCTCGGTGAGTTGCTTGATCCGGCTCTTGATGTCCGCCTGCAGATGTTCCGTCCCTTTGTGCTTCGGAATCGTGCGCAGCATGTCTTTCAAACACGCGAGACGGTCGCGATCGTCGCGAGCCGCGCGGAACGCCTGCTCGGCTTTCTTGTAATCGGGGCTTAGATTCGCTGGCATCGGTATCTCTTAGAAGTATTATGCATGAGCACAACTCGCGCCGGCCGACTCAGAATGCGTGGCACACGCTTGGGGGAGCCGCGTCGTTTCGCGGACTAAAATCGAAAACTTGAGCATTCATCCGACAGCGATCGTCGCCGACGAGGCACAGATTTCTCCAGAGGCCTCGATCGGTCCTTACTGTGTTGTCTCAGGCGCTGTTTCGATCGGCGCCGGAACGGTCGTCGAATCGCATGTGCGCCTAGGCAGCCGCTTCGGTGAAGTCGTCATCGGTCAAGACAACTACATCCAGAGTGGTGCTGCGATAGGCGGTCCGCCGCAAGACCGGTCCTACGAGGAGAGCCGCACGCGCCTGGAGATCGGCAACCGTAACCGGATTGGCGAGAACGTCACCGTGCATCTCGGTACGGCGAAAGGCGGCGGTGTCACACGAATCGGCAGCGACACTCTGCTCATGGCCTACAGCCATGTGGCCCACGACTGCCAAGTTCTGGACGGTGCCAGTTTAATCAACCTTGCCCAGCTCAGCGGGCACGTGACAGTCGAGGAGGGTGCGATCGTCGGCGGCATCGTTGCGGTCTCTCAGTTCGTTCGTCTGGGCGCGCTGAGCTTTCTCGCCCTCGGTGCCATGGTCAACAAGGACATCCTCCCGTACACGATCGCCGAGGGCCACTGGGCCGTACCGAAGGCGACGAATAAAGTGGGCCTGCAGCGGGCCGGCTATTCCGCTGAGGACGTCCGCGAGATCGACAACGCCATTCGCCTTCTGCTCGATCGCTCCAAGACCATAGACGTCGCCGTCGCCGAGATCGGGGCAGCCAGCACGAGCTGTTCCGGCGTCGAGCACCTGCTCGAGTTCGTCTCCTCATCCAGGCGCGGGCTCGCTAGACCGTGAGTGCGTTGAAGACAGCCGTTGTAGGCGTCGGTTATCTCGGACGCATACACGCACAAAAATACCTCGATCTCGCCGATGTCGAGCTCGTCGGCGTGAGCGACAAGCGCGCCGAAGAAGGACGTGCCTTCGCCGAGTCCTGCGGGGTCGAGTTCTTCGACGATCCGCGCGATCTTCTCGGCCGCATCGACGCCGTCACGATCGCAACGAGCACGCCGGCACACTTCGAGCTCGCCAAACTTTTCCTCGACAACGGCATTCACGCGTTCGTCGAGAAACCGTTGACGACGACGAGCGCTGCTGGCCGCGAGTTAACCGCACTGGCGGAGCGCGCGGGCCTCAAGCTGCAGGTCGGCCATGTCGAGCGATTCAATTCCGCTCTGCTGTCGGCACGAGATAAGCTCGGCACGGTACGGTTCATCGAGTGTCACCGGCTGGCGCCGTTCCAGACTCGCGGCACAGACGTCAACGTTGTGCTCGACCTCATGATTCACGACCTCGACGTGATTCTTTCTTTGATCGAGGGCAAGCCCGTGACCGTGTCCGCCGTCGGTATTCCCGTGCTGACCGATAACATCGACATCGCCAACGCGCGTATCGAGTTCGATACAGGCGCCGTTGCGAACGTCACAGCCTCACGAGTATCAATGACGGCGCAGCGCAAGTTCCGAGTATTTCAACGTAACCAGTATCTGTCGATCGACTTCGGTAAGGGCGATGTGCAGCTCGTCACGCACGCACCCGGCTCCGCGGACGCGCCCGGCGACCTCGACGAGCAGACCTGGAACCTCGAGAAAGGCGATGCGCTGCTCGCCGAGGTCGCTGCATTCGTCAGCGCCGTGTGTAACGACGAGCCGTGCCTCGTCGGTGGTGAGGATGGCGTGGCGGCGCTCGAGCTTGCCGAGCGCATTCTCGAGGATATCGAGCGCCGGGAGTTCTAGCCGACCGAACGGTCCGCTCAGGCGCCCTCGCTCTCATAGCGCTCGTCGAGGCCGAGCTCCTTGAGCTTGCGCGTCAGCGTATTGCGGCCCCACCCGAGTAACTTAGCCGCCTGCAGCCGCTTGCCGTGTGAACGGCGCATCGCTGCCTCAATGAGCGTGCGCTCGAAAGCCGGCCGTGCCTCATCGAGCAATGGCCGATTCGCCTCACTCGCGAGCCGCCCGGCTGCCCAGCGCGCGAGACCCGAGGTCCACTCCGCACCCCCGGCAGACTCCGACACGACTCCACCGAGCTCGGTGGGTAGATCGTAAGCCGTGATCTCTCTGCCCGCCGCCGTGACCGTCAGGCGCCGACAGAGGTTTACGAGCTCGCGCACGTTGCCGGGCCAATCGTAATTGAGGAACAGCTGTGCGGCCTCCGTCGTCAAGGTCTTCGGCACGAGCGACAATTCGCTTGCTGCCTGTGCGAGATAGAACCGCGCGAGCTCGAGAATATCCTCGCGGCGTGTCCGTAGCGGCGGCGCCTCGATGCGCATGACGTTGAGTCGGTGGAATAAGTCCTCGCGAAAACGGCCCGCTTCAACTGCGCGGGCGAGATCTTGGTGCGTCGCTGCGATGACACGAACATCGACCTTGATGGTTTGCTGACCGCCGACGCGGAAGAACTCGTTCTCCGCCAGAACACGAAGCAGCCGCGTCTGCAGGGCCGGTGACATGTCACCAATCTCATCCAAGAACAGCGTGCCGCCGTCTGCCTGCTCGAAGCGGCCGATGCGTCGTTGATCGGCGCCCGTGAACGCGCCCTTCTCGTGGCCGAAGAGCTCCGACTCGAGCAGCTCCGCGGCGATTGCCGAGGTGTTCAGCGCCACGAAAGGTTTGTTCGCGCGCGGCGAGTTTTCGTGCAGCGCGCGCGCGACGAGCTCCTTGCCCGTGCCGGATTCGCCTGTGATCAGAACGGTCATGCTCGTACGCGACAGCCGTCCGATTGCGCGGAAGACTTCCTGCATTGCCGGTGCCTGACCGATGAGCATCGACGGCTGGTGCGGATTCTCCGCTTCGCTACCGGACGAGTTAGCCTGTGCCGCGCGCGATACGAGCTCAACCGCCTCATCGATGTCGAACGGCTTGGGTAGGTACTCGAAAGCGCCACCCTTGTACGCCGCCACTGCGCTGTCGAGATCGGAGTGCGCCGTCATGACGATGACGGGCAAGTTCGGCTCCCGGGTGCCGAGCCTCTCGAGCAGCTCGAGCCCCGACACCTCGGGCATTCGAATGTCCGTTACGAGCACGTCGGGCCGCGCGTCGTCCAGCGCTGCAAAGAATTTTGCAGCGGAGTCGAAGCAACGCGGGATCATGTGCGCCTGCTTCAGGGCCTGCTCGAGCACCCAGCGAACGGACTCGTCGTCGTCCACGACCCAGACTGATATGCCGGGCGTAATCATGGCGTCCTGCCTTCTATCTCGCCGGTTCGAACCGGCAGGCGCAAGAAAAACGTGGTCGCGCCCGGTCGGCTCGTGAACTCGATGAGCCCAGCGTTACGGCTGACGAGGTCCTGCGCGATCGTTAGCCCGAGTCCCGTACCTGTGCTTTTGCCCGTGACGAGTGGATAGAAAACCGTGTCCCTGAGGTCCTCGGGGATACCCGGCCCGTTGTCCTCGATCTCGATCGAGAGGATCAAGCGGTAGCGCTTGCCGGCCAGCGTGAAGTTCGGCAGGGCGCGCGTACGGAATATCAGGCGTCCGTCAACCGGGTCGACGGCCTGCAAAGCGTTACGCGCGACGTTGAGCAAGGCCTGAATGAGTTGATCGCGATCAACTTCGGTCGGCGGCAGGCTCGGATCGTAGTCGCGCACGAGCTCGACTTCGGCCGGCTTCTCCGCTGCGATGAGCCGGCTCACGTGCTCGGTAATCTCGTGCAGGTTGATCAGCGTCGGCCGCGGCTGACCACCCGCCCTCAGGATGCTGTCAACCAGCGCGGCGAGCCGGTCTGCTTCGTCGATGATCACCTTCGTATAGGCCTTCAGATCCGTACTCGGCAGCTGCCGCTCTAGGAGTTGCGCTGCTCCGCGCAGGCCACCGAGCGGATTTTTTACCTCGTGCGCGAGCTGGTGAATGATCCGCCGGCTCAAGCGCTGCTGCGCGAGTAAGTCCTCGTCCCGCCGGAGCTGGCGGTCCATTACGGTGTCAAACAGCTCGAGCAGAAGATGGTCGGGCTGGGCATTGAGCAACCCGACGCGGCAGTCGAGCATGACCTCGCGGTCGCCGACGCGTGCAGCGAGCTCGCGGCAGCCGTAGGTCAGACCGCTGTCGAACGCTTTCTTGCACAAGCCGATGAGCTCGTCGGGCGGGCGCACGAGGTCTGCGAGCGGCTTGCCGAGCGCCTGGCGCTGACTCGTGCCGAGGAGCGTCTCCGCCGCGAGATTGAGAAAGACAACGCGCAGATCGCGACCGAGCACGACGACAGCCGTCGTTAGACCCTGCAGCACCTCGTCGCTGCTGGGCCCGGCACTCTTCGTGGGGAATCGTGAGCTCGCGGGCAGAGACCGCGCGGAGGCCTCGGTGGACGCGGCAGCTCGTATCGCTTCCGGCGCAACGCCACCAGAGCAAGCGCTCGACAGCCTTAGGGCGCGCCGCGTCGGTTGGGATTGTTCGGATTCAAGATCGAGGTTTGCTGGACCACGAAGCTCACGGCCAGCGAGCGCAGCACTTCCCTGCCGCGCGCGTCGAGCACGACGACCTGCAGCGAGTGCGTGCCGCGAAAGACATCCGGCAACTGGAACTGTGTTGTCCTCGCGCCGACGTCGATGAGTTGACCGTCCAGATATGCGCCGAGATGGTGGCCGGCCTGCAAGCCGGGCTGGAGATCGACCTCGACGTTGAGCACAGCGCCTATATTCCAGAGCGTTTCCTGCTGCACTGGCTGGAGCACATTGAACGCCGTGTACGCCTGAACGGGGTCTTCCTCCTCGGTCGCGCCCTCGTCCGAGACGGTGGGCGTCGGCTGAGCCGGCCGCGGCGCCACGAAACCCTGAGCAGCCCTGAGGTCGATCTCGGCCGCCCCTGGATAGGGGCGATCCGAATAATGCACAGTGCCGTTCTCGTCGGTCCAGGTATAGGCCTGCTGACCGAGAGCCGCGACGCTGAGCAGACTTGCCAATAGGACCCAAGATCTCATTCCTCAAGCTTAGCGCCTTGGTTTCGCCCGTGCCAAGGACCGGAGTGGAATTTCGAGAACTCCACCCCAGTCCTGGCGATTTGACAAAACGTACGCGCTTACCCGGCCTAGAGGCTGTAGTACATGTCGAACTCGACCGGATGCGTGGTCTTGCGCAGAGAAGTAACGTCCGCCGACTTGAGCTCGAGGTAGCCGTCGATCAGATCGTCCGAGAACACGTCGCCGGCCTTGAGGAAGTCCCGATCGGCGTCGAGCGCATTGAGCGCCTCCTCGAGCGAGAAGCAGACCATGGGCAGACCCGCCTCTTCCTCCGGCTCGAGATCATAGAGATCCTTGTCCATCGGATCGCCTGGGTGGATCTTGTTCTGGATACCGTCGAGGCCCGCCATCAGCATCGCTGTGAATGCGAAATACGGATTGCCCGTCGAATCCGGGAACCGGACCTCGATGCGGCGACCCTTCGGATTGGCGACGTACGGAATGCGAATCGATGCCGAGCGGTTTCGCGCTGAGTAGGCAAGAATCGTCGGGGCTTCAAAACCCGGCACCAGACGCTTGTAGCTGTTCGTCGCCGCATTTGTGAATGCGTTGAGGGCCTTGGCGTGCTTGATGATGCCGCCGATGTAATACAGTGCCGTCTCCGACAAACCGCCGTAACCGTCTCCCGAGAACAGGTTCTTGCCGCCCTTGAATAGCGACTGGTGACAGTGCGCGCCGTTACCGTTGTCGTCGACGAGCGGCTTGGGCATGAACGTCGCCGTCTTGCCGTACGAGTGCGCGACGTTCATGACGACGTACTTGAGTATCTGGACCTGATCGGCCTTCTTCACGAGCGTATCGAAACGCGCGCCGATCTCACACTGCCCCGCTGTGGCGACCTCGTGGTGATGCACCTCAGTCTCAACCCCCATTTCATCGAGGGCCATGCACATCGCTGAGCGGATATCGTGAAGCGAATCAACCGGTGGCACGGGGAAGTAGCCGCCCTTGATTCCGGGACGGTGGCCGGTGTTGCCCTCGGCGTACTCCTTGGACGAATGCCAATGCGCCTCCGAAGACTCGATCGCATAAAAGGCACCCTGCATGCTGACGTCCCAACGCACGTCGTCAAAGACGAAGAACTCGTTCTCGGGTCCGAAGTAGGCCTCATCGGCGACGCCGATCGATCGCATGTAGTCTAATCCGCGCTTGGCTGTAGAGCGGGGACAGCGGATGTAGCCCTGCATCGTGTTTGGCTCGACGACATCGCAACGCAGATTCAACGTCGGTTCCTCGGAGAAGATGTCTACGACTGCCGTCGGGCTGTCCGGCATCAAGATCATGTCCGACTCGTTGATGCCCTTCCATCCGGCGATCGACGAGCCGTCGAACATCTTGCCGTCCTCGAAAAAGCCGTCGTCTATCGTACGGGTTGGGACGGTCACGTGCTGTTCCTTGCCCCGGGTATCGGTAAAACGCAGATCGACAAACTTGATGTCTTTATCTTTTAGTAACTTGAGAATGTCCGCAGGCGACATGAGTGTTCCTCCATTCGCTGTTCACTGTCGAGGTCGGCTTTTTCGGTCAGTCCGGCGACCTCAGAGATTCGGTCTTGGCCGGACCCAAGCCCCGTAAAAATTCACCCGAATATTCCATGCGCACTCCGGCGAGCACGCAGGATCGGAGCCTTTGGAAGTGCGAAATCCGTGCCAGCTTCAGCCCATGCGTAATCGTTTGTTTTCGCTGACGTAGACCGCTCCCGGATAGTGCGGTATGCACAGAGTTAATGCAATATGCCTCATCTAATGCACTATTCTGGTGCGCTGTGAGCTTTTCTGGGGCTTTAGCCTGCGGGGCCCCGTTGCGGGACTTCTATCGCTATACTGGCGCGCTTTCTGCACGCGCCGTTCCCAGGAGACAGTACATGGATTTGATGGAAAAACTCGTTTCGCTGTGCAAGCGGCGGGGCTATATTTTTCCGTCGAGCGAGATCTACGGCGGACTCAACGGCTGTTGGGACTACGGTCCGCTCGGGGTCGAGCTCAAGCGCAATATTAAAGACGCTTGGTGGCAGGACATGATTGCGCGCCACGACGAAACGGATGCGCCGGAAGGTGCGCCCGGCCCGTTCGGTATGGTCGGCCTGGATTGCTCGATCCTCATGAATCCGACGGTCTGGCAAGCGAGTGGCCACATCGGCGGCTTCAACGACCCGATGGTCGACTGCCGGGAGACACGCAATCGCTACCGCGCGGATCAGCTCGTCGTTTACCGGCTCGTTCCAGAGGGCGGTGAATCGGCGCCGGTCGCGAGCGACGAGCTGCTGTTTGCGGCCCCAGGGGAGATTGGCAAAACCGACGAGGCCACCCTGCTTGCGCCGCACCGAAAGCGGGTCGAATCGCTGCGCAAGAAGCTCGGCGACGTTCGCCTCCTCGCCGTGCCCGACGCGCTGTCGGATACGAATCTGCGCGAGCGGACGCTGGCACCCGGCGCCAAGGAGCCAGGCTCTCTGACTGTACCGCGCGCCTTCAACCTCATGTTCAAAACCCACGTCGGCGCGCTGGAGGACAACTCGAGTACCGCCTATCTGCGGCCTGAGACGGCCCAGGGCATCTTCGTCAACTTCAAGAACGTCTGTGATACTGCCCGCGTTAGATTCCCGTTCGGTATCGGCCAGATCGGCAAAGCGTTTCGCAACGAGATCAATCCTCGAAACTTCACTTTTCGCAGCCGGGAGTTCGAGCAGATGGAGATCGAGTTCTTCTGCCGGCCCGAGGAGGCGGGTGAGTGGTATCGGTATTGGCGAGACAGGCGCTACGCCTGGTACGTGAAGCTCGGACTGTCGACGCAGCGCTTACACCTTCGCGAGCACGATGGCGATGAGCTCGCGCATTACGCCTCCGCGTGTGCGGACGTCGAGTACGTTTTTCCGTTCGGTGTCAGCGAGCTGGAAGGCGTCGCCAACCGCACGGATTTCGATTTGCGCCAGCATATGGAGACCAGCGGTAAGGATTTGCGCTATTTCGACGACCAGGAGCCCGACGCAGACAAGCGCCGCTTCCTGCCATACGTTATCGAGCCGTCGGCCGGTGCCGACCGCGCCGCCCTGGCGTTTCTCTGCGAAGCCTACTGCGAGGACGAGGTCGGCGGCGAAACGCGAACGGTGCTGCGCCTGCATCCGCGGCTTGCGCCGATCAAGGTCGCCGTTTTTCCGCTCGTCAAGAAGGATGGAATGCCGGAACGCGCGCTCGCGCTTTACCGGGAGCTTCGCTCGAACTTCAACGCATTCTACGACGAGAAGGGCGCTATCGGCAGACGCTACCGCCGACAGGACGAGGCCGGGACACCGTTTTGCGTGACGGTCGATGGGCAGACGGCCGAGGACGGCACGGTCACGCTGCGCGAGCGGGACAGTTGTGAGCAACGCCGGGTCCCAGCAGAGGCGGTGGCGGCGCGTCTAGCCGATGAGCTCAAGAGCTCGCCCGGCGTCGCCTGAGCGCAGACGAAGGGTGTCAGGGCATCCCGACATTGTCATCCTCGACCGCGACGGCGTCATCAACTACGACTCCGACGCCTATATCAGGACCCCCGAGGATTGGCAGCCGATCCCGGGTAGCCTGGAAGCGATCGCGCGCCTGTGCTCCGCAGGTTACCGCGTCGCAGTCGTCAGCAACCAATCGGGTATCGGCCGCGGTCTGCTCGATCGCGAGACGCTCGGTCGAATTCACGCGAAGATGATTGCGGCCGTCGAGACAGCCGGTGGACATCTATCGGGAATCTACTTCTGTCCGCACACGCCCGACGACGACTGCGACTGCCGCAAGCCCAGGACTGCGCTGCTGCGTCAGCTGCAAGCCGATCTGGCTCTAACGACTCTTCGGGGCGTGCCGGTCATTGGCGACAAACTCGCGGATCTGGATCTCGCCGCAGCCGCAGGCGCGCGCGGGCTTCTCGTGTTGACGGGGAAAGGCCCTGACACTGCGATGCTGGCGCCGATTGGCACGGAGATCTACGCGGACCTCGCGGCGGCGGCCGATGACCTGCTGCGTGAGAACGGCGAGTGAGGACGTTGCGTCAGTGGATTGGGTCGATCGCGTTTACGGCCTATCTTTTTCTGTCGGTGCCGGTCTACTCGATCTTGGCTTTCTGCGCGATCTTGGTCCCCGGCGTTGCTACGTTCAGCGCGGCGCGTGCGTGGGCGCGCTCGGTCGTCGGCGCGCTCGAACTGTTCTGTGGTCTCGATTACCGCGTTGAGGGCCTCGAGCACCTCGACCGGGAGAACTGCGTCGTCCTACTCAAACACTCCTCGGCCTGGGAAACGATTACACAGTTCATCATCTTCCCGCCGCGCCAGACCTGGGTCATGAAGCGGGAGCTGCAGTGGGTGCCGATCCTCGGCTGGGTGTTGGCGCTATTCAAACCGATCGCGATCGACCGCAAGGGGGGGCGCCACGCTGTCGAGCAGGTGTTGAAAGAGGGCCAGCAGCGCCTCAACGACGGTTACTGGGTAATGATCTTTCCGGAAGGAACCCGCGTACCGATCGGTCAAAAACGACGTTACGGTATCAGCGGGGCATTGCTGGCATCGACGGCCGGCCGGCCCGTGATACCTGTTGCACACGATGCCGGTCGCTATTGGCCGCGGCGCGGACTGCTCAAGCGCGCGGGCACGATTCGAGTCGCGATCGGCCGACCCATTGCGGCAGCCGGTCGGGACGCGCGGGAACTCAATGCTGAGGTCGAGGCGTGGATCGACGCTAAACTCGCCGAGTTCGAAGCGACGCGCGAGGGTTAGCTAAGCGCCAAAACTAGACGTCGATATTTTCGGCCGCCAGGGCGTTGTTCTCGATGAACTCGCGACGCGGCTCGACTTGGTCACCCATGAGCGTCGTGAAAATCTCGTCCGCGCCCATCGCATCCTCGATCTTGACCTGCAAAAGGCGGCGCGTCGCTGGATTTACCGTCGTGTCCCAGAGCTGGTCCGGATTCATCTCACCGAGACCCTTGTAGCGCTGGATCGACTGACCCTTCTTGGCTTGCTCCATCAGCCAATCGATCGCCTCGGCAAATGTGTCGATGTCGTGTCGCTCGTCACCGCGCGTGACGTAAGCGCTTGGCTCGATAAGATCCTTGAGCTCAGCGCCGATCGCCGCAATGCGTTGGTACTCCGGTGAACGAAAAAAGCTCTGATGAAGCGTCTTGGTGGTTTTAACGCCATGGTACTCCCGCCCAATCTGAACTTGTGCGTCTCCGTCCTCGGAGTGGGCAAGCACTACTTCGTAGTGCGGACCGGTACCGTTCAGCATCGCCAGACGCTGCTGCA
>Ga0224512_10001537_pt1 | contig 22113 bp, 28 predicted proteins | sample SF_May12_sed_USG_4_FD_169103 | JGI IMG/M metagenome (GOLD analysis project Ga0224512, IMG submission 169103) | Sediment microbial communities from San Francisco Bay, California, United States - SF_May12_sed_USGS_13 | ecosystem: Environmental > Aquatic > Marine > Sediment | place: USA... | reverse complement strand
AAAACCTGCAAAAAAGACTGCAGCTAAAAGAAAACCTGCAAAAAAGACTGCAGCTAAAAGAAAACCTGCAAAAAAGACTGCAGCTAAAAGAAAACCTGCAAAAAAGACTGCAGCTAAAAGAAAACCTCGACGTTAGACATTCGAACTTTATCTAAAATTATTTACTGTGGACTGAAAATGTGGCATGTTTCATTATTTTTAAAACGAACAAACGTAGATTGATAATTACACTTACTGGTTTAGTTTTAGTTGAATTCCCCTTTCTATTGTAACATTTGTTACCTCGTCAAACGTAGGTGGATCAAAATCTTTCAATGATTACAATATTTGAAGGGATATTTGATGAGATTTTAAATGAAATTCAAATAATGCCTAATAATTCAACCTACGTCTAATGTGGTACATGTTCTCTAATGTTTTGCTACTTTGGGGAATTCAAATTATTGATTATCCGCCTGAAGATTAATTGTTGATAAATATTTCAAATATTTTTGGAGATGATTATGATGAGTTTATTCCAACTGAATCAATTTTATTTGAGGTATTAGAAATATCTCAATCTGATGTGTTGAATTTTGAAATCAAAAATGGTAATTCTCTAAATGTGCATGTAGTTGTAATGTTTTCAGAATGTATGGAAAATTTTGATATTTTCTCTAATTCTAATTCACTAGTGATGAAAATTATCTCACCACTTATTATTTTTGGACTTATTATTTTTAGGAATAATGATTTCAATAATTGTAATGCTGATGGATTTGAAAAATGATTAAGATATTAAAAGAAATTATTAAGGATTAATATCCATTTTACCAAATTTACCTTTGGTTAAGGACACTTCACCTTTGAATTCATTGGTGTATCCATTTGAAATGACGATTTTATCTCCAACATTGACTGCTTTGATATCGTCGCCCCACAATGTGAGTTTCATCTGGTTATCTTCAGTTCCATCGCCATTAGATATGACTGCATCGCAGACATCCACTGTTCCTCCACTTTTGAGATTTACAGTTCTTGGTTCTCCTTTGCTTTTAACTTCGGCTTCAACATTAACACCACTACGCATTTTCTTTGCGTCTGAAATTGGTATAAATTCTGACATGTAATTTTGGGTCAAATTTTCACGATTATAAGCTTTGTTAAAAAATTAACAAAGTAATCGATTGGTTTTTGAATTTATCAAAATAGTAATTGAGAAATATTGGTCCATATATCATCTCATTGCAGAGGTATCGAAGCCCGGTCAACCGAGAGGGACTCAAGATCTATAAAATAGGAAATCCCTTCTTTTAGGAGTTCGTGGGTTCGAATCCCACCCTCTGCACTAAATTTTAACTAAAATTACAAATTTTGATTAAATTTTTGAAATTATGCAACAATTGATTTTATTTTAGTTACAGAATGTTCTGAAATTTCTTTATGCATTTTAGCCACTTGATCGTCTTTAAAAGACAAATTACATCTATAACACTTCCAAACCATCTCTGACATAATTCAATTGGGCGAAAATTGTTTATAAAGATATTGCATGATCGATCCAATTTTTTACAAAACCTAATCATTGTTTTCAAAAACATGTAATTTTTATAATTTTTTAGACAAGAACAAAATTATTTCATGACTATAGGTAGATACAAGGGTTTAGAAACAAAAAAAGTTGAATAGTTTTTGAAAGATGCTAGATATTTTTGAATTTTTTGGAGAATTTTCATATTTTGGAATTTTTCTTGTACTAATTGGAGTAAATGCAGCTCCAATCTTGATGCCTCCAAGTTGGATTATCTTGACATCTTTTTACCTTCTTGATCCAAGTTTGAATGTGGTATTTCTTGCCATGATAGGTGCTACAGGAGCTACCATTGGTAGATTTGTTCTTAAAAAAATAAGTGGATTATTTAGAAAATTTGTCGCAGAAGAACAAAAATCAAATCTTGACATGATTGGAAATTATTTGAATCGAAAAAAATATGGTTATCTCATTGCCTCTTTTCTGTTTGGTGCAACACCTCTTCCAAGTAACATGTTGTTTATCACTTATGGATTAATGCGAGCAAAGAATGTTGGAATTTATGTTGGTTTCTGGTTTGGTAGAACTATCTCTTATATTGTTATGATCTATTTTGGAAATGCCGTTTTGACTCCCTTTTTAGAAATATTTGAAGATCGTCTTACTGGAATTTTATTAATTGACGGTGTTGGTATTGGGATGATTGTTCTTTTTGCATCTATTAATTGGACTGTATTGATTACTGAGCGAAAAATAAAATTTGTCAAACCGAAAATATGGAGATTCTAAATGATTGTTTTTGATTCCTTAAAAGATGAAGTTAAAAAAATTATGGATGGTGATTCTGCACATGATTTTGAACATGTAATGAGGGTTTACAAAAATGCCAAAAAAATATGCAAAGAAGAAAAAGCAAATGAGAAATTGATTCTTAGTGCTGCATTGTTACATGACATAGTATCATATCCTAAATCTGACAAGCGTTCAAAAATATCTTCTCTTGAAAGTGCAAAAAAATCAAAACAAATTTTAAAAAAATATGATTTTTCAAAAGAAGAAATTATGATTATCTCTGATGCCATTTGTGATCATAGTTTTTCACAAAATAAAGTTCCGAAGACCCTTGAAGGAAAAATTCTTCAAGATGCTGATAGATTGGATGCATTGGGGGCCATAGGAATAGCAAGGGTTTTTGCTACCGGCGGTTCGCTCAAGCGACCCTTTTACAATCTAGATGATCCTTTTTGTAAAACAAGAATTCCTGATGATAAAATATGGACCGTTGATCATTTTTTTCAAAAGTTACTCAAACTTGAATCATTAATGAACACTAAATCTGGCAAAGTGGAAGCAAAGAGAAGAACTAGGGTGTTAAAGGAATTCTTGAATTATCTAAAACAGGAACTTTTGTAATATGTTTTGTGACTAAAATAAATGAAAATGGAGTTCTTATCCAAAGTTTAATGGTGTAGAATCACTACCAAAGGATTCAGAAATTCTGAAGTGATAATCTTTTTCTTTTTCTGATTATTATTAATATTGGAATGGTGGGTATTGCAACTAATACAAAAAATAGAATGCCGATAGAGAGATAATCATCTACAAATAATTTTGTGTCAAGCCATGCTTTTGGTAAAATTGTGAATATGTTCTCACCTGAAAAATCTTCAATTGTTCCAATTGCTAGACTGTATTTCCCTTCTTGGTTTTTTTCATCCATTACGACAATGAAATATTTTCCATCAGAAGGAATTTGAGTTCTAACTTCCTGTCTTTCCCAGTATGTTGCCTGACCAAATGGCTCATAGAATTCAGTTCCCGGAAATTTTCCTTCATACAGAAATTTTTCTGTGTTTAATTGATTTTCAAAAGACGTGGAGTCATTTTCAAATACAGTTGAATCCATTAAAACAAATGATGGGGAATATTCCTCTAGTCCGTTGATTTTGGGAATGACAATACTCGCATAAAATGAATCTCCTTGTTTTGCATCAAATGAATAAAATTTAGCCTCATTTGTACCTAAATTCTCATAAATTGCCCATGAAATTTTATGATCAGGAATTTGTAATGCAGAGTCAAAGTCTCTATGCGTGTCATCATGGCTGATTAATTTGTGCCCATATGCCGGACTGATTGAAACAATTATTAAAATAAAAAGCATGGTGATAATTTTTTTCATAATTCATTTCCTTCAAATTGGTATTTTAACTCGCACGGAAATTTTTCAAGTTGGCACTAGCATTATTTTTGAGCACTATTCATATATGAAAAATTTGGAATAAACATATGAATATGTTTTTAGCACAAAAATGCAATGAATGCGGAAAAGAATTCCAAGAATGGTCTTGTGATTATTGTTACACAAAGTTTATGATTAAAAAAATGGATGGATACCAATGCAAAAATTAGACAGTGATCAAATTAACAGCTTCATCCCTGATGTTAAAATTCCAATCAGAGTCGGTTTTGTCAAATCCAATGGTGTGCCTGCAGTTGTTTCTCTTTGGTATGTTTGTAAATACGGTAAAATTTACTGTGCTGTGCAAAAAACAGCAAAAATTGTTTCGTATGTTCAAAAAAATTCCATATGTGGATTTGAGATAGCAGCAGACAAACCACCATACAAAGGAATACGTGCTGAAGGAACTGTCCGTATCTTAAATGAAACTGGGGCATATGTTCTAGATCTTTTGATGGACAAGTACTTGGGAGAAAAAGAGTCGACACTAAATTTTTGAGAAATAATGCTAAAACAGAGGTGGTAATTGAAATCACTCCGCAAAAAATATTCAATTATGATTATTCTGAAAGAATGAATAATGTGTAATGTGTACTGAAATGGTAAAGGATCAAGGCTGTCCTACTTGCAGCTCAAAAAACTTTGGAAATACCGAGATGCAAAAAAATCATGATCCAATTACAATATAAAAAATATAGTGTTGCAACTGTAAAAAGTTCTAGTATTGAGAATCTTTAAACTATTTCTTCATAGATTATTCAATCTCTTTGGTTTTAGATTGCTGCTTTTGAGTATAACGTAGATATTAATGGAGATTTCAATTTTTTCCTAAAGGAAATCCTGTAAAATATTAGAATGCCAAACAATTCTAGATATTCGACAAAACCTACAGTGTAAAAATGCAATAACCATCCGTCCAGACTTTGATCAATTGATGCAATAACTGCACTCATTTGAGGAAACGCTGTTAGAAATGCTGCTGGAACCATCAAAAATCCAACAAGCCAATCAGAAGCTTCCCATTCCTTTGTAGATTCTAGAATTTGTTCAGAACTTGTTGGCGAGGAATTTACTATTGTTTGGAGTTTTAGATCAGAATAAACTGAATTTCCTTGATCTATTGCAAAAATCATACTGCCTAACATTAAAAGAACAAATACTGATTCTCCAATTACTAGCAAACCACGTTTTCCTTTTTGGAATTTGTATATTTGTCGCTCAAACATGTGTCCAAAGAAACCCAATTTTTTCTTTCTTGCAAGTATGATTATCAAAATGAAAATTGCAGAAATGATGCCTAATGAGCCAAACCAATTATCTGAAACATATTCTACAAAAAGGAGTCTTACAGGCAAAAGTAATCCAGTCATCACTCCAAATACAATGAGCGATTCAAATATTCCTCGCAATTATACCTCTCTGAAAAATATTTTCATATTCAAATTAACGTAGAGTTGGTTTTAAGTAAAGGTCATTATTGTGCTCTAGTGCCAACTTTTAGATTTTTCTTTGATCTATCTACCAAAAAATAATTTCAACAAGCCATTTAAATAATAAACAGATTACAATTACTGCAGTTCTAAATTCTCAATCTATAGATCTCAATTAATATTATGATTTTTCAAATCTTACCTCTATTTTTTTGAGATTGTCATCCGTATAATTAAATCAAAATTGAAAAACAAATCTATGTCTTTCTCAATAATAACTGAAAAGTTTTTTTTAATTTCTACTTTACCCGTTGAATTTATTTCAAAAGAATCCTCTTGATTTTTTTTCTTTCCTCTTGATTTTGTTCTCAATACTGCCTTGCAGCATACGCATCTTGTCTCATCTACTTTTAAGAATAAACCACAAAATGTGCAATGTTTCTGTCCAATTTCATATCTTATGCTGTTTGGGGCAGGTTCTGCTTTGTATCTAATACATATCCCTTTACATGTTCTTTCAATTATACTTCACCCTCTAAACTTTTTTTGATCTCCTTTGCCCGGTCACGAATAGTTACTGCACTAATTCCAGAAACCTGGGAAATCTTAATCTGCGAGATTTTTTCTTGGTTTTTTAATGATGAAAGGTATATGGCAGCTGCCGCCATTCCCATAGGGTTCTTGCTAGTATTTATCCCTCTTTTCTGACCAAATTGTAAAATCTTCGTCGCATCGCGTTTCGTCTTTTCTGATGCATTTGTTGCATTTGCAATTCTTGCTACAAATTCAATTGGGTTGTATGATTCAGGATATATCTCAAGTTCTTTTAAAATAAATCTGCAGATGCCTTGAAGTTGTTTTCTTTTTATATTTCCTGCACTAGCTACGTCCTGAATGGTTCTTGGAGTATTAGTTAACCTGCATGCAATGTATGTTGTAGCACATAAAATTCCTATAGTTGATCTGCCTGAAAGGCTTTTTTTTGATATTATTTTTCGATACAGATAGGCAGTCTCTTCCACTACAGTATCTGGAAGTCCTATCTTCGCTCTTATGCCATCTAGTAATGTGAATGCCTTGGTGTATGATTTGTTATTTGCAAGTCTACTGTTTCTATCCCACATTCTCAGTCGATAAAACATTCTCTTATTTTCAGCAGAAAGAGATCTTCCAGTTGAATCTCTATCTTTGGATTCTATGATTGTAGATAGTCCCATGTCTGCCATTTTCAATGATATTTTTTGCCCCGTTCTTGAATTTTTTAGATATTCCTCACCAGTAATACTTGAAGATTCATTGCCAGCATATACTGATTTTTCTGAAACAACTGCACCACAGTAGCTACAGGCAATTTCTCCAGTTATCAGATCAGTTATCAGTACAATTTTTTTGCAATTTCTGAGATGAATCAAATCATTCAATTTACTCTTCTCCTTGCAACATAGATCTATAATTTTTACATGAAATAGAAATCTCTAGTACATCAGCAATACGTGGATTGTATCCAAGATGGTTTTTTAGATCCTTGATCAAAATATTTTTTCCTAAAGTTTTTTTTAAATTTAATGTTGTTAGCATAACTAAATTAGCAAAATAAATTATTTAAGGCGGGAAAAAAAATCTATCTAGTGCTAATTACATCCACATGGTAAGTTCAATTTTTTGTATCTCACAAGTAAAAATAATTTAAAGTTAGCACCATTTATAATGTTGCAATTTATTATATACGAAAGCACTCAACTACAAAATTGTTGTATAAAGTTCTTCTAGAAAGTGTCCTAACATGATACGTTTTACTTTAAAGAAAAATTCCAGAATAATTAGGGACAAACTCTATTCAATTAGTATAGATGTTGAAAATTTTCCCAGTCTTTTGCCAAAATATTTTAAATCCATAATCATAAAAAAATCAATTGGAAATGAAATATTTGTAGATGAAAAAATTCATTTTTTAGGTGGTTTTTTAGATGTAAACACAAAACACGTGATTGTCCCTCCAAAAATACATGAAGTTCATATACTGTCTAGTCCAATACGAGGAACATCTTTTGTTGAATCCTACGATGAAACATCTGACGGGACTGATGTAACTATTGATGTTTTCATTAAATTAAATGGTGTTTCAAAGTTATTTTTACCATTTGGATTTTTAATAAAAAGGCAAATGACAAGAGTGATGGATGAATTTCTTAATTCTGCTGAAAAATTTGTTTCAGATTCAAGTGATCCATAAAATTAGCACTAGATTAGAAAGTTAGCCCGATTATAAATACAAATTTTGGTCCTAAACTTTATGGATAACCAAGTCTATGTGATTGGTGCTGGAGTAGGAGGACTAACTACTGCCTCATTGCTTGTCAAAAATGGTTATTCTGTTGAAGTTTTTGAGAAAATGCGTAAATTAGGCGGAAGAACTGCATCTACTACCTTTAGAAATCATATTCTGGACAATGGATTCCATATAATGCCATTTTACAAAAAATCTGCAATTTTTGAAGTGCTGAAAACATTAGGAATTGAGTCAAAACTAAATCTTGCCAAAGTAGATAAAATTGCATTTTATTCCGATGCTGGATTTCACAAATATCCAAAAGGAATAGGTGACTTGCTTCAACTTTCATTAATTCCCTTTTCAAGCAGAATCAAACTCCTAAAAGTATTATTTCCAATGGCATTTTCATCAATGAAAAAAACTGAGGAATGGGACAATCTTTCTTTAACTGAAATTACAAAAAAGCTTGACCCAAATACAAATGCGTTCTTTGAGGCCGTCTGTATGCTTGCATTTGCAGATACTGCTGATCATATTTCATTGGGTGAGTTTGCACGAACCATGATTCGTGCAAATCCTTTCAAAGGTGGAACAAGTGAATTTGCATATCCTGATGATGGGGGCTATGATGCAATATCTCGGGTTTTGGGGAATTATGTTATCGCAAACAAGGGGAAAATTCACCTCAACTCACCAATTAAAAAAATTGTTGTAAGAGATTCTAAAGTTCAAGGAATAATCACAAAAGATGGAATGTTTCATCCTTCAGAATGTGTTGTCATATCATTGCCTGCATATCAGGGAATCAATCAACTGTTTGACGATAATGTATTTGATCAAAATTTTGTTGATAAAGTAAACAAATTAGACAAGACTACTGCAGTAGTTGAAGTTCATTTTGCCTTGAATAAAAAAATCGATTCTAGGCAAATAGTTTTTCCCGTAGGTGATTTTACCACCAAAGGGTTTTTCTTTATTTCAAATATCACCTCATCAGTATGCCCCTCAGGAGAGCATTTGATGATTGCAGGAACTCCTGTTAATCCATCAGTAGCCGAAAATCCAAAAATGATTAAAGAGATTGTAGAAAAAATGAAAGATGAGTTAAACTCGATATACCCTGAGTTTAAAAAATCACTACTTTGGGACAGGCCTATGGCTTGGAAATTAGTTGAATCAGTAGTAAAGGAGCCAGGATTGGTATGGAAATCAAAGATGCCTCATGAGATATCTCAAGTAAAGGGACTTTATTTTGTGGGTGATTCAACTATCAGCTATGGAATAGGGACTGATTCTGCTGCTCACAGTTCAATTTTATGCTGTCCAAAGATAGAGAATTTCTTAAAGCATTCTAAGTAATTGATGTCTGAATTACTTTCGGCAGATCATTAAGAGTTAAATTTACAAAAATTTCTGCATCAAATTTTGGTATTTTTTCTTGCTCTAATGCATAGCCTCCAACAACAATTGGCACTTTGAAATTGTCTCTAATCTTTTTGATTAATCTTTGTCCTGCTTTGAGATTGTCTTCTAAGGTGATTGATACCATTACTAAATCTGGTTTGTTATGCTCAATGAAATGTAATACGGATTCTGATGGAATGGATGTTCCCATGTTGAAAACTTTGTATCCTTTACTTGTAAGAAATGTCTCAATAACATCGCATCCTAAATGATGTTCTTCTCCCACTGGTACGCATAGAAGAATCTTCTTTTTGCTACCAGAAGTAGTTCCTCTATCCATGATGATTTTTACAAGCGTTTGTGCAACATTGCTTGCAACATGTTCAGTTGCTATGCTAATTTTGTTGTTTACCCATTCATCTCCTATCTGATACATTACGGGCTTTAGAATTTTGTCAAAAAAGTCTGCAGAATTAAAAATCTTAATGTAATAATCATAAATTTGAACGCAACTGTTAATGTCACCATCAGTAAGTTTTTTGTATAATTGCTTTCTTGATTTTCCTGATGCTTCTTCCCTCTTCTTAATATCTTGTGGACTGTGCGATGCTAAAACGGATAAAACTTTTGGATTCTCTCTATACTCTACTGGTATGTCATCTTTTATTACTTGAGATGCCTTACCTAAATATTTAATAATTTCCTGCTTTGATGTGCTTTTTTTTGAATCCCAGACACTTTTCACGAGGTAAAGATATTGATCACCTTTGACTTTCTTGGCTCTGATGTATACCACATTTCCTTTCTTAGTGCCATCTATTTAACTAATGCCTATTACTGCTTCTAGTGCTAATTTTTGTTATTAAAAACTGCAAACAAAATTCCAGGTCTTGTATCTGCGTACAACAAAAAATATGTCTGTCTTGCCAAGTATGTGTTATTAAATCTGTAAATTAATGGGCCAATTTCAGATAGCATTTTGCCTGTAGTAATTTGACCATCTTTAAATTGACGTAACAATTCATCAAACAGATCTTTTTCTGATTGACTAAAATGATTTGAGAAATATCCAAAAATATGCATCATTACATTGAGATGTGTCTTTATTGTAGGCTCCTTTTTAAGCGCAATTTTGAGGTGTTCTTCATATTTGTCCAAAATATCTGATAATGGAATTTTTTTATGACTTGCAACCAATTTTCCAAGTATCTTTAATTCTTCCTGATTGTGAACCATTAACATGTACTTGTTCATGGCCTGAAATTCTACTAGTTCTCTAATTCGTTTTGATTTTTTTACCTGGGAAAACTTTCCTAATACGAATTGTATAGTGTCTTCTTCGGTAACGTGTGCCTTATCTAGATTTCTGTGCATAAAATTTTCATTCACTATTTCAGACTTCGATGACTGATTATAAACCAAAAAACGAAAAAATTGAATTAGCACTAGATTTTTTACTCCTTAATAAGATATTTTAGCACTAGGCAATAAATTAGAACCAGATTATATATGATCAATGCAAATTTATCTCAATGAAAGCAACAATCATTGCAATATCCGCAATTCTACTAGTTGGATCAATTACTCCATTTGCTACAGCAGAAGGAGTTCCAGCTTGGGTAAAAAATAACGCCGGTTGGTGGGCAGATGGAACAATTTCAGAGACAGAATTTGTTTCAGGTATTCAACATCTAATCAAAGAAGGAATCCTAGCAGTACCTACAACAACTGTATCTGCTGAAAATGCAGCAGAAGGAGTTCCAGCTTGGGTAAAAAATAACGCCGGTTGGTGGGCAGACGGAACAATCTCTGACGGTGAATTTGTAAATGGTATTCAACATCTCATAAAAATTGGAATTGTTAATGTTTCAAGTTCTGAAAGTGTATCTGCACAACAAGAATCTACTATTAGTAATGATTCAGAATTAGTTGCACTCCAAGCAGAATTAAACAATTGTAACGAAATCACTAGAGCATACGATAGACTAAACTGTGAAAGAGATACAAAACTTGAGATTACTGCACATAAAATTAAAAGTGATTCTCAACAATTTCAAGTTGGACCAGTTACTTACTATTGGGCAGGATTAGATACTGAAGGAAACACTTTTGAGATCACCTCATCAGGTCAAGCATTGTTAAATCTTAGAATATTGGTTGAGAATAACGGCTCTGATAAAAATGAGGCACTTTTCTGTACAGGTCCTGCAATTTGTAACTATGACATTACAAATGGTGATGACGTATACAGATATTCCCAAATGGACTTTACAAACGGTCAGGTAGTTCTAAAACCGGGAGAGGCTAAGATATTCAACATGATGTTCGGGCCAAACATCGGAGGCGGTGGAACAACATTTGAGTATGATTCTTCAAAGGAATATTTCTTTAGAATCAATGAAGACTTTGGCAGTGACTCTATCCCATTAAACTTGGGATGAATCTTTTTTTATTTTTATCAGATTTATTTCTATATTTTATTTTCTAAAATAATTCAATCCTAATAGTTCTACAGAATTTTAGTTTTAGCACTAGTCAAAAATAACTATTTTTTTAAAATATCTTTAGTATCCAATTTTATTATTGAACAAACTTGTAATTATTTTTCCATTATTGATTATTGTCACGCCTTTAGCATTTGCAGATTCGTCTAATGTTGGAACAATTTATTGGAAACAAGATATTGTTTCAAGTAATTCCTTTGTCGACATTTATGCAACAGATGACGATATGAATAAAAAAAGAATATCCTAATTTTGCTGACAAGTTTACAATTACTGTTTGGTCAGATACCTCTCCTGATGGCCTAGAAATTCAAGTTCTAGAGAATGGGGTGTATAGTGGAATTTTCAAAGGGACTGTATACATTGCAGATTCTGGTGAAACCACAAAAAATCGACTGGTATCTAATCCAGGCGATGTACTATATGCAAAATATGTTGATTTTACATTACCTGATGGCAGTACTTCTGAAATTGTTTCTGCTGCAGTTGTAAAAATTTCAGGACAAAACATGGATGTTCTTTTAAACACTCTTGATCCTGGTTTACGACATATGACATCTGACCAAAATGAAATTCCAGCTTGGGTAAAAAATAACGCTGGCTGGTGGGCAGATGGAACATTACCTGATGGTGAATTTCTTTCAGGAATAGAATTTTTGATTAAAGATGGAATCATAATCGTATCTCCAACTGACACATCATCTCAAACATCTGATGGCGTTCCAGCTTGGGTAAAAAACAATGCTGGTTGGTGGGCAGACGGAACAATTTCTGACGGTGAATTTGTAAATGGCATACAACATTTGGTTAAATCTGGACTAGTATCCGTCTCTACAAGTACAGAGCCAGAACAAATGACATCTGCCAAACCAAAAAATATAGATTCAGAATTGGCAGAACTACAAGCAGAACTGGATAAATGCTCAAAAATTGTTACAGCCTACAAGAGAATTGATTGTGAAAAACCAATCAAAAAGGCCATGACTTTACACAATTACAAAATTAATGCTGAAAAGTTTGACGTAGGGCCAATCACATATTATTGGCAAGGTGTTGGCTCTGAAGGAAATGAGTTTTACACCACTCCAACTGGACAAGCAATCTTATCAATTCGTATGCTTGCAGAGAATACCATCTCAGAAATCACTGCCATTAACTGCACCAGCCCTCAAATATGCGCCTATGATGCTTGGAATGGCGAAAAAGCATTCAAATATTCTGGCATGGACTTTACAAGCGGACAAATCGTAATGAATCCTGGAGATTCAAGAGAATTTAACATACTCTTTGGTCCAAACATCGGATACGGTGGAACAGAGTTTGAGTATTATCCTTCAAAGGAATATTTCTTTAGAATCAATGAAGACTTTGGCAGTGTTTCTGTTCCATTAAACTTGGAATAAACAATCTTTTTTCTCTTATCAAACAGTAAACAGTTTTTTCTTTAATTACTCCACGAATATTGCTAACTTGCAGCTTTTGCATGCCAACCAGTCTTGGATTTTTCTTCCGGATGTAGATTTCAACAGAACCAAAGAAGGTTATCTGCAGTTAGGACAGTCTGCCAACATGCTTCTCTACTTGAATACTTTTGGTTCATACGCAATGTTGTTTGAAATATTATTTAATTAATGACAAAAAAATATTCTAGTGGCAAGATTGGTTATCATAAATTAGTTTTTAAAAAAACAGCAAAAATTATTTTTCAACAATCATTACATTTTGAAATCTATTCTTTTTTTGACAGATCGATGTTGATTCTTAAAGCCTCGTTGATAGTCTGAATTGCTTTTCCTATCACTATTGGGCTGATGGAGAAGAATCCCCTGTACCTTCTATTGCCAATGTCTTCTGCAATCAATCCAAATGGGCCTTCCTGTCCGTTTGTCACCACTATCCACATGTTTGAGATGTTTGTTCCATCACAGCTAACCACTTCAGTTGTTTGAGGTGGCTGCGGAGCCAAAAGTGAATTCTTAAAATCTCCAATTATCCATGCTTTTGGGACTTTTTTCAGAATCTCAACGTATCTATCCTCTACGTACCTGTACCGTTTTTCAACCTCGAAAGTTGCCAATAGTGGCGCATTGTGCTTTACTGCGTAGTTTTCAAGCAATATGCTTAGTCGGTACAATTCTTTTGTACCTGTTTTGAAATTAACATATCCTGCCTTTATGTAATCATCTAATGACCCGAGGTGGTTATGATCCGTAAGATCTGTTGATTCCCTGTCCGATAATCCAGAAAATTGACTCCAGATTTCATCCATGAAACTTTTGTATCTGTACTGCATGAATGATTGAAGTTTTTGTGATATTTAACATAGGGATAAACTATGAGACTAGTGCTAACAAATATCACATGCCCTGGGGATTCACATTTTATCGATGTTGATGTAGTAGAAACATGAAACAAATTTTTGTGATACTTGCAGTTGGTACGCCCTATTTTTGACAGTATTGTTTATTGTTAAATCAAAAATTATTTTCTAAATTTTTCTCTCAGGTTTTCTTGTTGATGTTGTTCTGAATTAAGATTGCATGCAAAAAACTTTATTTTATTTTTCTTTCATTATGAATTTTAACTTGGATTTATTTATTGAAAATTGCAGACAGCAGATCCGACAAATTCTAATCTTTCAGCATCTGCAGATTTTTTTTAGTAAGAACAACTGATGAGTCTCAAATATTATAGTTACGAAGAAGAAATATCAAAAGTAATTTCAGATACAAAAGAGAGTATTCTTCGTTATAAAAACAATCATCATTCATGCCATTAAATATTGATTCTAGGCTTTCAAAAATACAAAAGGACTTACTTAAATTCAGTATTGGGAACAAGATGATATGGAAAGGCCTTACGCGGATTTTGTTGGTAAAGTATGGGGAAAATTCCCGCAACTTACACAATTGCATAGTTTAGAAAACATCGCACTTCCAAACTGGAATCTAGACCAATTTGTTGAAGCAGGCTATCATAATTTCATAGCAGAAAGAAAGCCATTGTATCATCTCAGCAAACTAATAGAAAATTACGCTCAAAAAAATTACAAACCTTTGCTTGCGACCTTTGAAAAAATCGCCAGATTCAAATTTGTTGACCGTAGGTATTCAACAATAATCAACAGAATCCCAAAAATTTGGATAGTTGGAGATTTTGAAAAAACTCAATTTCATTTGTCCTCAAAAATAGATGTATTAAATTGCAAAAATACAGATCTAGTGAACGTATGGAGCGTAATTACACAGGGCCCACATGGACCATTTGGTTTGATGGCAGAGGAATTTGAAGATGGTAAATTCAGAGGGTTTTTTACATCTGATCCTAATGTTTGTAGATATGCCCTCAAAATAATGGGGAAAACACTAGACGCTGAACTTGATATCTGATAGTGTCCCTCATGATCAGACCTTGTGATGACCGATAATGGAAACAAAAAATTTAAGATTCTAGATGAGCACATTTTTTTGAATAACTTCTTTGGGTGTCTTGATAAATGTGTGTTGCAAATACTCAGAGTATCTCTGCAATCGGTTTCAAATTCGCATCTATTATTTTTAAATCAACGAATTCTTTTTTTACGCTGCTGACGGTTTTGGGAACGTCTACATCAATTTCGGTCGCCAGAAGAACTATGTGCTTTCCCATGGGGATGCTTATCATGCTAACTTTGTCTCGCTGCGAGTGGAGATAGTTTACTTGGCCCAGAGCATCATCAAAATCTTTTCTCATATTCAGATCCAAAACAATCCCCATGTACATCATAAATTCTCGACCATTGCTCACATAGGGCAATATGTCGTTCCTAAAACCGCCTGCAACTAAATGACCAAATTGGTTTATCACACCTACAAACCGCATGTTGGGTAGATCCTGCTGGATCTTCTTGCAAGTATTTTCTAGAAAAATTATTTCATTTATGGCTTCATTCATTTTAGTATGTGTTTAGTAGTATAGCATACCATATAATGATGATTTGGATGTTGAATAGTGCTAACTGTTATTTTTTTAAATTGATCTAATCTGGGATTGGCATCACATCAAAGAAAAAACAGACACCATGATCTGTTATGAATATGACATGAGACATTCAATGCTGATAATTTTTTTAAGATGAAATCTCTGATGAGCATTCATCGGAGCACACTCTTTTGTTAAACACATCTTCATATTCCCTGCCACAGTGAACACATTCCCTGAAACTCATGATTCAATTACGTGTTCAAATCATATAAACACTGTATGGGCTAGGAATCCCTTACCACTAGTTGGGAATATTTTTTCAGAGAAAGTCATAGAAATCAATTCAGATCATATTTCATTTTTAATGAAAAACTGTTTGATTTTCATCAATGATATCTTGAATTCTACTCGCCAACATGTGAAGATCAATGTCTGGTTCTGCAAATATCAAAAGGAGGTAATTGCAGATGTTTATCGTCAGGATTGATACTTTTTCTCTTTGCACTGTAGAATATCTAAAGGCGCCAAACGAATCATCAAAATCACTTCTAAAATTTGATTCTAAAGTAAATTTCATGTACATTAAACGCCTTTTTTCATCATCCTCATATTGAGTGATACCTTCATTGAATCCACCTGCATACAGATTTCCACTATTGCTAATCAGTCCTGCAAATCGGATATCCTCCAGATCCAATATATCATTACATAATCTTTGCATTGAGGCATGAATCTTTTCTTCAGCAATAGCAATCATAATGTTATTTCAACAGTTTTGATGTATAAAGAAAAATAACAAACATGTACTAGTGCCAATTTTTTAAAAAAGTGGAGTGTTATTTATGCAATGATCATGATTACAAATATAGGAATGAGTCAAATAATTTCAAAATATTCTACAAGAAAAACATTGGTCTTCATTGGAATACTGGCAGGACTGGTATCTTTGGTTCTAATTCTAGCAAGTTAAGATGAGGTGGCCTAATTAAATAATTTGGTAGTGATGATTAGAATATGAAGTCTGCAATTCTAATTACTCTAGGAATTGTGTTTGGATCAGTTATTGTTATCATTATCGTAGCAAATTCTACTTTTGATGATTATGTGTTAGAACGTGATCAACGGAATCTTCAATATTCATTAAACGATTGTAAAGTATTGTTTGTAGACGGATATGAGCAAGATGATTGTTTTGAAAAATCAATTAATGCATTTGGGACTGATAAACAAAAACAACAATGGAAATCAGAATATTCTACCCCTTAGATTCAAAGAATAAACAATGCCCCTAAGTTCTTAAGATGCCTGGAAGATAAAAACCCCTATTTTTCCTGTCTATATTTTATCATTTTTTAATAGTGTCAAGTAAATTCTTGTGTGAAGAAATTATTACTTGTAACATTAATTGGATTTTCTCTAACGGTATATTTTGGATTGACTGTGTTTATCCTACCTGAACAATATATGTCGCATGAGAAACTGATTTCACAGCCTCATTTTGATGTCAAAATCTCTGACAGAGACATTTCTTTAGGCGAATCATTCAGACTTGACATTGTCACAGAAAACAAGGGAGAGTATGGGGATATCCATATCCTCTCAACGGCATTTCCAGATTTGACTGAGGTTGGCAGTGTGGTCAATATTGCAACGTATGATTTTACACAGCCCCCTACCAACATAGTTCCTGGAGATGAAATGATTGCAAAATATAGTGGAGGGTTAGAGCACATGATTGCAAAATATCCTTCAATTGAGGCAATGAGTAGGCCCATTCATCCGGGTTCAACATATCATTTATCACAAATCATTACACCTGAGAGACAGGGGAACTTTTCAATATACGTAAAATCAGTTAACATCCCTCATACAAGTGATCTTTCCCACCATCCACAAACAGGAATTTTAGATCATCAGGAGGAATATGTTCAGGTTTATTCAGTTAATGTAAATCCCTAATATTTTATAAAGAAATACTGAAAGTCATGGTTGTTTTAAGTTCAAAAATCAAAAATAGTTTTTTGAGTAGACAGTCTGAATATATTTTTCTTGTCGGATGTATTTTGGTAAGCTTTGGAATTTTATTGGTCACAGTTGGTGGCAGTTGGGACATAACAAATCATTTGCTAAACAAGCCCGACACTTTTTTTTCACCACCTCATGCTTTGATGTACTTAGGAGTTACAATCTCTTTGACAGGTGTAATTGTATCTTTTCTAAGTTGGAGACTACTGCAGAATTTGAAAAATTTGTATTTTCTTTCTTTGAAGAATAGTCTAATCGGCATTGCATTGCTATCTGGGGCAGGACCTTTTGATTATATTTGGCACTCTAATTTTGGGTTAGACGGGCTTTTGAGTCCTCCACATTTGACTTTGATTGCAGGGATGTTTTTCTGCGCAATAGGTGGAATGATTGGGATATCTAGATTTTTAAAAATTAACCCCGTAAAAAATCACCTTAGATACTTGATAATTTTGGCAATTATGCCGGTCTGGTTATCTGGATCAGGAATCATTTCATCATTGTCTTTGCCTTTTTCAAATACGGATTATTTTGAGTTTAATCCAGACCCCACATTTGCGTTTATTGCTGCGGCACTAGGATTTCCTTTTTTAATTTCAATGTCTTCTTTGCTCATTTTCAGATTATCTGATTTTAGATTTGGGATGGTGAGTGTTCTCGGTGGTCTGTTTTTATTGATTTACAGCTCCACTGCAATCATTCCTAATTTTGCATTGATGGACTCAATTGTGTTTTATTCTTTGAATTTGATTCCATTTATCATTGCAGACGTAATTTTATTTTTTAACAAAACTAGAAAATCACTGATCTTTGTTGGGGGTCTTCTTGGTTCTGTATATTACATGGTATATTATCCATACGTGATGTACACCTTCAACGAGATCTTACTTGGAAAACTGGTCTCTCCAAGTTTGATTTATTTTGTTTATTTTGAGATGATTGATGATGTTCTGATGTTTACTGTTATTCCTGCGATAATTCTGGGCATTTTAGCAGTATTTGTCTCTGAAAGAGCATCAAAAAAAATTTTGGGATTCAATATTTCATAATTAAATTCTTGCTAACTATTTCATGGATTTGACAAGTTTAATCGCTAATTGTATCCTCTTAGTGCACTAGAAAATTGATTTCATCACTCGTGATTTCGATTTGAGGGCGCATGAATTACTTTGAGGATTGCACATGTGAATATGGTTTGGAATCTATGATTTCTTGCTAAGTTTGCTTGATAACATTGTCATCAGAGATTCTTTTTGATATTCAATTCCATGGATTTGAGTCATATGTTTACCAAACTGTTCAAGTAAATCTTGGGATTCTACTTCAATTACAAAATCACACTCAAAGCCATAATCTGAGCATTTTAGTTGTGTCATAAAGTGAATTTTTCAATTACAGTATTTAACTGACGAACTAGTTTTAATGCTAGTGGTAATTTTCATAACTAGTGTTAAGTAATCAACTTTTTACAAACACAATATTCAATTTCTATTAAAAATCAACAATTGTTATTAAAAAAAGACTAGATAGATCAGACATTTTTTCTCCCGGAAATTATCACCATGCAAAAATCTGTAGTGAACCTTATAACGTATGAAAATTGGAGTTTGTTACTTGACTAAAATTTCAAAAACCAAAATTAGCATTCCCGTAATAGTTGCTGTAAGCATTTTTGCAATCACAATGATATCATTTTCTCCAATTAATGTTAATGCTGAATATGACAACTTCGCTATTCCAGAAATTTCTGGTACCATTACAATCACTGACCAATCTAGTGATTATTCTGATGAAGCACCGATTGCACTAAGCGTTGCAATGGGAGTGTCTGAAAACTCTGTTGAAAACGGAAAGGCAATGTGGGGCAAACTTGATGTGGTTCAGGGATTCCTTGTTTACAAAATTGGTGTTTTAGCATCTGATGATGTTTTTCATATGTCTGTAGTTGATGCTGGAACCGGTGAATCACTGTATGTTTCAGATGGAGTACCAAAAGATAACTGGAAACACACAAAACATTCTGATGGCGAATCTCACAAAAAATGGAAAGATCATTATGCTGACTTGACTCCTGAGGAAAGAGAAATTAAAAAACAACAATGGGGTGAAGTAAAAGATGCATTCTTTGCATTATCCCTTGATGAGAGGGCAAAAATGATCATGCATTTTATGTCCATGAAAATGCAGTTAGAGTCTTTATCTGATGAGGAAAAAGATGCCAAAAAACTGGAAATGAAATCAATGATGCAAGAACTACTACCATTGTCAGTTGAAGAAAAAACTGAAAAACTACGTCAATACGTAAATTCACTTTGATTTAGTTTTCAATAGTTGGCATTCTTTGCAATTTATCCAAAATTCACACCAATTTCTCCTCTAATTATTTATTAAATTTTTCAAGATATTTTGGAACTATAGTTTGAGTTCAATTCTTTGAGAACAGATGATTATTTTGGGCTTAAAAATGGATGCAGATTTGATTCGCGTCACATTAGGTTTGCATCTGGCAAGAACAGATATGATCACTCTTGATGTCAGTCACAGTTGATTGCATTTAGAATGTCTGTATGAATAACTAGTTCAGTTTTATATTCTTGATTTCTTCTCCGATCTCTGTTTCAACAAATCCTTTTTCCCGTTTTTTCATTATTTTATTTTAATTGCTCTCAATGATTATTGCTACAGAGTATGGTGGACATCCATTCGTTTTTCTTGGGTTACATATACATGTCAGTTGGGTTTCAAAAGTTAGCACCAGTCTAAAAGTTGCCCCTATGTTATATTCTACAAAATGTAATTAACAATGACAAGAAATGCAACAAACAACAAACAAAAAAACACCACAGCTAAAGTTTCTAGCAATTGTTGCTGTCGCAGTTTCAGTCACACTAGTTTTTACAGTAACTCCTTGGAATATTGTTCCAACTCTGGTGACTGAAGATGTAGCAGTAATCACAGTGGCAGATTATGGCTGTGTAGGTGAATCAAGTGTCGGACGTTCAGTTGTTGTTCCAAACTGTGATGCAGGTGTTGGAGATGTTGTTTCTGCAACATTTTACATTCCAGCAGGAGAAATAAACGGATACTTGGAAGAACTTGAAAGTAGGCAAAATCCAATGGTGGATGCATGGGATAGAAACGTCAGCGGCACGGGTTTCTCACCATAATTTTTTTTAAATTTTTAATTCTTAGCTTTTTTATTTTAAATAATGCAAATTCAAATATCTCACACACATTAGAAAGATACTCATACAAATTTATCATTCATTAAAAATCAAATTAAAAATTACCACTAGATTAAAAAATTTCATTCGTTCAAATACGATGAATTGGAATTTAATCTAGGTGAAAAATAACGGGTAGAACATGTAGAGGAATTTGTATAATGCACAAAGCAAAACCAGTTCCAAATAGAATCAGATATGAAATTGGCCAAAAACGATGTACGTTTTGTGGAATTTTTCTCTCAATTAATGATGCAAGATGTATTTGCTGTAAGGCAGTTTTAAGAACAAAGCCTAGAAGTAAGAAAACTACTTGATTTTGTACCTAAACCGCTAGTTTAGTAATGTGTTTTAGATGCTATATGAGAACTTTAGCCATAGTCGACATATCTGTCGTACCTCACTTCAATCTCTTTATTTTCTCCTGATCTTATCTTTTCATATTCTTCTTTTTTTCTAAATTCTATATACTTGCAAATCTCTGTAAATTCTTCTTCTTCCTTGGGATAAGAATCAAAGACAGGCTCAACAAGTCGTAAATATTCTATGGTTTTTTCTCGAAATTCCTCTCTTGTAGGTTTTTTGATTCCTTTCATTCGAAACCAAACCGCAGTCCAACTTGCTCCTACCACATGTGGCAATAAATCAAATGCTCTTTGAATCTCAAAACGTTCGTCGTTTCTCATGATTCCTGAAGAAACCTTGAAGCTGATTTTGCAAAATATGTCACTATCATGTCTGCTCCTGCTCTTTTAATTGAATGTAAAATCTCCAGTGTGATGTCTTTTTCATTTACATAACCTAACTGGGAAGCAGCTTTTACCAATGCATATTCTCCAGAAACACTATATGCTGAAACTGGAATATTGAATTTTTTCCTAGTCTCTGCGATTAAATCCAAATATGATAATGCGGGTTTTATCATTACAATATCTACTCCTTCATTGATGTCTGTTTCTACTTCCATCATTGCTTCTCTTGCGTTTGTATATGGAACTTGGTATGTTTTTCTGTCTCCAAATTTTGGAGCACATTCTGCAGCATCTCTAAATGGCGAGTAAAAGTTTGAACGGTGTTTTGCAGAATGTGACATTATTGAAACATCTGTGAACCCCTCATCATCAAGCGCTTTTCGTATTGCAGCAACTTGACCATCCATCATTGCAGATGGTGATACAGTATCTACTCCAGATTTAGCTTGACTGACAGCAATCTTTGCAAGTATATCCAAACTTGTATCGTTATCAATTTTATTTCCCTTGATAATCCCACAATGTCCTGTAGATGTAAATTGACATAGACAAACATCTGCCATGATTACTATTTTATCGCCAAACTTTTCTCTGATTTGAGATATTGCCCTTTGAACAATTCCGTTATCGTCAAATGCCGAACTTCCTGTTTCATCTTTTTGGGTAGGAATGCCAAAAAGCATAATTGCAGGAATTCCTAAATCAACAATTGTTTCTACTTCATCATTTACTTCGCTTAATGGAAATCTTTCAATTTCTGTCATTGATTCTATTTTGACTCTTTCTT
>Ga0224512_10001536_pt1 | contig 22116 bp, 19 predicted proteins | sample SF_May12_sed_USG_4_FD_169103 | JGI IMG/M metagenome (GOLD analysis project Ga0224512, IMG submission 169103) | Sediment microbial communities from San Francisco Bay, California, United States - SF_May12_sed_USGS_13 | ecosystem: Environmental > Aquatic > Marine > Sediment | place: USA... | reverse complement strand
GCTGAAACGGTATCTCCATTTCATCCATGATCGAGCGAACCTGCTCGAAATGACGCAGCTCCTCGCGAGCCAGCCTGGACATTCGCTGTGCCAGCGCCGCACGCTCGGGATAGCGATAGAGGAAGCCCAGCGCCGTTGACGCCGCCTTCAGCTCGCAGTTTGCGTGGTCGAGCAGCATCTCGGGCAGGCGACCGCACGCTTCGTCGAGCCACTCCCGTGGGGTCGGTTCGTCCAGGAACCGAGCAATTGTCTCCGGCACCGCGCCAGTTACAGCCACTCTTCGACCTCCGCCGCGCTCTGCAGGCGATCGGCCGGCGCTTTCGCGAGCAGCAAGTTCATCAACATCTGGTAACGCGCCAGCCGCGCGGGCAACAAGGGAATCGGGGCCTGCGCATGCTTATAAATTATGCCCATCGCCGTTTCGGCCCGATACGGTTTATCGCCCGTCAGCATCTCGTAGAAAATAATGCCCAGGCTATAAATATCGCTGCGGACGTCGACGGCATTCCCGTGACCTTGCTCGGGACTCATGTAGTACGGCGTGCCGAAAATCTCGCCTTTGTCGCTAATTTCATTCTCGAGTTTTGCCCGCTTGGCCAGGCCGAAATCGATCAAGGCGATCGAACCGTCCTTTCGCACCATGATGTTGGCGGGCTTGAGGTCGCGGTGCAGCACCCCGTGTGCGTGCACGGCCGACAGCGCGCTTGCAATCTGTCGCAAGTAACTGATCGCATCCTGTTCCGGAATGCCTTCTGTTATTCTTTGGCGCAGGTCACCGCCATCCAGGTATTCCATCGCAATGTGTGCGTGGTCATCGGCAACGCCCAGATCGTAGATTTTTACGATGTTCGGGTGAGTAATCTCCGCTATCGTTTCATACTCCTGGAGGAATCGATCGAACGCTCCGATGCTGTCGCCGTACTGGCTCATCTGCCGCAACACCTTGAGCACAACCGGCATATTCGTCGATTGGCGTTCCGCCAGGTATACGCCGGAATGCTCGGTCGCACCGAGCTTCCGGATCAAGCGATAGCCCTTGATCAGCGGGTCAATCCCGGTCCGCATATCACCAACGAACAACGAATCCGTTGTTGCGACCAGGCGCTTCGAGCGCAGCAGGTCGCTAAGCCGGACGATCAGCGCATCGTGATTAATATCATCACGGTAAAAGTGCCCTTCCGGAGCCAGCTCGCGAACGGCGTCCTTGTCCGCCGGCTCGCCGAAATACACGACGGGTGGAAACTTCTCTTTGCCAACGAAGCGCTTCAACGCGTCGATACCGTCGCGGTCCTCACCATGACAGCTCCCCAGCAGGATGAGGTCGTTGCCGGCACCCGAGAATTCGTCCGGTAAATGCCCCGCCACGCTCGGATCGTAAGCCGAGATTATGGCGTCCGGCCAGTGCGAGGTGATGTGGTGCATGAGCAGGCTTCGGAAATCAGCCTGTTCGTCGATGATCATGACCTTGATGCTCATGCGCGCGTCACCGTGAGCGCGCTCGGGCGCCGGCGGGCCGCCTTCTACAGGGAGACGACGTTCGACGCCCGCTTGTTCCTGGTCCGACGGGATTGTTTGGCCGCATCGTTGCGACGGGATTCGAGCTCATGCAAATATTCTTCGGTGACGTCCCCGGTGACATATTCTCCCGAGAAACACGACGTATCAAATTCACGTATCGCAGAATTGCCGTGCCGGACCGAGCGGATCAGGCCATGCAGGTCCTGGTAGATGAGCCGATCCGCGCCGATGATTTCCTGAATCTCCTCGATTGTCCGGCCGTTCGCAATCAGCTCCGACGCCGCCGGCATGTCGATGCCGTAGACGTTCGGATAACGCACCGGTGGCGCGGCGGACGCAAAGTAGACCTTTTTCGCCCCGGCTTCGCGGGCCAGCTTGATGATCTGCTGCGACGTCGTGCCACGCACGATGGAGTCATCCACCAGCAACACGTTCTTGTTGCGGAATTCGAGGCTGATTGCGTTCAGCTTGCGGCGCACCGACTGCGTGCGCTCGGCCTGGCCCGGCATGATAAACGTACGGCCGATGTAGCGGTTCTTGATAAAACCCTCGCGATACTTGACGCCCAGGTGGTAAGCGACCTGCAGCGCCGCCGTGCGGCTCGTGTCCGGGATCGGTATGACAACGTCGATATCGTGATCGGGAAAATCGCGCACGATTTTCCCCGCGAGCTGCTCTCCCATACGCAGGCGTGCTTTGTAGACGGACAAATCGTCGAGGATGCTGTCGGGCCGCGCAAAGTAGACATACTCAAATATGCATGGGGTATGCCGCGTTGCGCCATCGAAGCTCTGGCAATGCAGCTGGCCGGAGTTTTCGATGATAATACACTCGCCCGGACGCACGTCGCGCAGGCGTGTGAATTGCAGTATGTCCAGCGCAACGCTCTCCGACGCGACGATGTACTCCTTCTTCCCGTCGGACTCGCGCTCACCGAGGACGAGCGGACGTATGCCGTGCGGGTCCCGGAATGCCACGATTCCGAAGCCAATGATCATGGCGACGACCGCATACCCGCCCGTACAGCGTTTGTGCACGGCTTCTATCGCGCCGAAAATATCGGCCGCTGTTGGCCGGCCGTCTACGCGATTCTGCAGCTCGTGTGCGAAAACATTGAGAAGCACCTCCGAATCCGAGTTCGTACTCAGATGCCGACGATCTTCGCGAATCAAGAGGTCCGCCAGCTCGTCGTAATTTGTCAGGTTACCGTTGTGCGCCAGGCAAATGCCGTAGGGCGAATTCACGTAGAACGGCTGGGCTTCGGATGAGCGGGAACCGCCGGCCGTCGGGTAGCGCACATGCGCAATACCGACATTGCCTTTGAGGCGCATCATATGGCGGTGGCGAAATACGTCACGCACGAGACCGTTGCTCTTGCGCTGCTTCAAACCATACTTTTTGCTCCAGGTGACGATGCCCGCTGCATCCTGACCTCGATGCTGCATCACGGTCAACGCGTTGTAGAGCGCCTGGTTGACGGGCTGTGTACTGACAATTCCAACAACGCCACACATAAATCGGTCTCCCATGACCGTCAGGTCAGGTCGGGTTTTACCAGTTCTTCCGGAACGTCTATCGGCAGAGTGTCTGCCTGCTCGTCCGGCATCAGCAGCTCGAACCCTTTCGGGGCCATCACCTTGATCCAGTCCGCGACAATCTCGAAGTGCGGCACGAGGCGTGACTTCAACCACCAGTCGTCGTTGTTAAAGCCGGCAAACTGCCCGCCAATAACGAACACAGCGATCAGCAGTACGCCGCGGCCGGCACCGAACAACGAGCCCATCAAGCGGTCCATTCCGCTCAGCACAGAATGCCGCACGAGCTTCGAGATACCCCATCCCAGCAATCCGCCAATCGACAGAATGACGGCGAACACCAGTATCCGGCCGAACCACATTTGCAGTTCTTCGGAACTCAACCAGCTCTCGGAAATGTCGCCAACGGCGGGACCGAAATACAGCGCTGCCCAAATCGCGATCAGCAGCGCTGCAATCGAGATTGCTTCTTTGACAAAGCCGCGCAGGAATCCGACAACGATGGAAACCACTATGGCAACCATGATGATAATGTCGATGATCGGCATCGTAGATGTCGTTTCAGTTGGGCGCGCAGCGGGAAGTCGAGGATCCGGATTCTATCATGGGTGCGGCACAACCTGGCCCTTGTGACCGACCTTGGCCAGGCGCGTCGCCATCGCCTCGGCGCTCTCCCGATCCTTTTGCGGGCCAATACGCACGCGGTGCAGCTGGCCCGAATCGGTCGCCAGCTGGCTCAGGAACGCCGCATAGCCCTGTTTGCGCAGATCGGCCGCCAGTTTCTCGGCGTTTTCCTTGTTTGAAAAGCTGCCGAGTTGAACCGCCCACATGCCTGTTGCGGAAGCAGCCGGCGGCGTCTGGACCCGTGGCATCGGCTCAGTCTCGGCAACCGCTGGCGATGGTTCCGGCTTTTTCTCGACAGCTGGAGGCGTTTCTGCCGCTTTTTGCGCTTTCGGCAGCGCGGTTTCTGCCGCTACCGCGTCCGCGGCCGCCGTGCTGCTGCTCGTGAGCGGTACGGGTTCCGTCCGATTGCGCTCGAGCACCACGGTTTGTGTCTTTTGTTCGTCCTGGCCGGGAAGCAAAACACGCTCGGATACTATTTCGGTTTCATCGGGCGGGCCGTCCAGGAAAATGGGAACGACGAGTACGACGAATGACACGAGAATCGCGGCGCCAATGATGCGTTCTTTCAAAGCTCGTTCCATCATGATTCGGGTCGCGAGTATAGCTCAAGCTCGAGTAGCGCGGGACCCACCAGGTAGAACGATCCCGTCAGCAGTATTCTGTCATTTTCCGACGCGTGGCGTCGTGCATAGTTCATCGCTTCATCGAGCGAAGCACTAATTCGGCAAGGCCGGCCGCTGCAGTTCGAAATGCGCCGCGCGAGCTCGTCCGCGCCAATTGCGCGCGGGCTGTTCGCCGTGACCGCGCTCCAGTAGTCGACCTGGGAGTTCAACGGGGCGGTAACGCCCTCGACGTCTTTGTCGTCGAGCAGACCGATGATCACCCAGGTCTTGCCGATGCCGCGCGTCGCCGCCAGCGTTTCCGCGAGCACCGTCGCGGCCGCCGGGTTATGCGCCACATCGAGCACCCAGTCGGCGCCAGCCACGCTAACAGCCTGCCAGCGCCCGGCAAGCGCCAGATTCGGCAGTACCTGGTCCAGAACCGCAGCATCCAGCGCCCTGCCCAGCCCCGCTGCTTCCAGCAGCGCGAGCACGGCCGCCGCGTTTTGCACCTGGAACGCACCCTGTAATCCCGGCAACGCGATAGAAGACCTTTTCAGTTCCCGCCCGGTGAAGCTCCAGTCACGCCCCGCGCCGCGCTCGAAATCAAAGTCCCGGCCAAGCAACAGCAGCTCGGCGCCAACCGCCTCAGCATGATGCAGCAATGCGTTCGGCACTTCACGGGAACCAAATACAGTCGGCACGCCCTTGCGCATTACGCCGGCTTTCTCAAAAGCGATTTTTTCGACGTCGTCACCGAGCCAATCGCAGTGGTCCAGCGCCACGTTGGTGATTAGAGATGCGGTCGGGTTGACCACGTTGCTCGCATCAAGCCGACCGCCCATCCCGACTTCCAGCACCCAGACGTCGAGGTTCTGCGCCGCGAATACGGCCATGGCCGCTAACGTGCCGTACTCGAAATACGTGAGCGGAACGTCGTGCCGCGCCTCCGCAACGCGCTCGAACGCTGCAATAATCTCTTCGTCCGCAGCGGGCACACCGTCGACGACAATGCGTTCGTTATAGCGAATGATATGGGGTGATGTGTATGCCCCGACGCGGTAGCCCGCGGCACGCGACAGCACCTCGATCATCGCGACGCACGAGCCTTTACCGTTGGTTCCGGCGATCAGCAATACGTTGGCGGGAATCTCGATCGAGAGACGCTGCAGAACAGACTGAACGCGGTCGAGACCAAGGTCGATTTCTTTCGGTGACAGAGTCTCGAGCCAAGTGAGCCAGTCAGACAGTGGCGAACCGGCAGGCAGCATCGCGTTATTTCATACAGGGCTTGGACGACTTTCGAGTTTGGCCAGCAGGTCACCGATTTCGTCGCGCATCTTGCGGCGATCGACGATCATGTCGATGGCGCCATGATCCAGGAGGAATTCGCTGCGCTGGAATCCCTCTGGCAGATGCTGGCCGACCGTCTGCTCGATGACGCGTGGTCCGGCAAAACCGATCAACGCATTCGGTTCGGCGATATTGATGTCGCCAAGCATTGCGAGGCTCGCGGAAACACCGCCTGTCGTCGGATCCGTCATTACCGATACGTACGGGATACGTTTACTGCCAAGATAAGCAAGCGCCGCCGCGGTCTTCGCCATTTGCAGCAGCGAGAACAGGGCTTCCTGCATGCGCGCACCACCACTGGCCGAAAAACAAATCAACGGCAGGTTGTTGTCGGCTGCATGCCGTGCCGCACGCGCGAAACGCTCACCGACAACCGAACCCATGGAGCCTCCCATGAACCCGAACTCGAATGCACACGCGACGACGGGTCGGCCCAGCAGGCTGCCGGTCAAGGTGACCAGCGCGTCTTTTTCACCGGTTTTTTTCTGTGCCTGCACCAGGCGGTCGCGATAACGTTTGCTGTCGCGGAATTTGAGCGGATCTTCGGGCTCGAGTTGTGCCGACAGCTCATTCTTCGAGCCCGGGTCGAGGAAATACTCGAGCCGCTTCTTCGCACCAATTCGCATGTGAAAATTGCACTTGGGGCAAACCTTCAGGTTTCGTTCGAGTTCGTTGCGGTAAAGCTGGGCATCGCAGGCGGGGCACTTGATCCAGACACCTTCGGGCACGGATTTCGTGCGTTTCTCCGTGCTGATGCGCGACGGCATCAATTTTTCAAACCAGCTCATGGCCGCATCATATCCGTATCGCGAATCAACAGCCAGCGGGAGACGAGCCGTAGTCCAAGGCATCCGGGATCTTGAACGCTGCCGGATAATCGACCGAAACCAACGTCAGTCCATGCGCGGGCGCCGCGATGCCGCCCGCTTTACGGTCCTTGCTCGCGAGCACCTCGGACACCCATTCAATGTTTTGCTCGCCAAGGCCGATGGCCGCCAGGGTGCCGGTGATATTGCGAACCATGTGCTGCAGAAACGCATTTGCCGTGACGCTGAGCGTCAGCCAGTCGCCTTCCCTTATCACGACGATACTCCTGATCTCACGCAGCGCCGAGGAAGCCTGGCAGCCCGCCGCACGAAAAGCGGAGAAATCGTGCTGTCCCAGCAGCCGCTGGGCGGCCTCGTGCATCGCGTTTACGTCGAGCGGCTGATAAACCCACCAGGCGCGGTCGCGATACAAGGCGGATCTTTCCAGCCTGTTGAGAATTAGGTAGCGATAGCTGCGCGCCGTCGCGGAAAACCGCGCATGAAAATCTTCGGTGACCGGCAGCGCCCAGCTTACGCTGATGTCATCGGGAAGACTGCTGTTGGCGCCCAGCACCCAGCCACGCCGGCTGCGTTCGCTTCCCGTATCGAAATGAACGACCTGGCCCGACGCGTGCACGCCGGTATCCGTGCGGCCCGCACAAACGACGTCAACGGCTTCATTGGCAACCAGCGAAAGCGCTTCCTCGAGGCGTTGCTGAACGCCAATACCGGTCTTCTGGCGCTGCCAGCCAGTGTACGCAGTCCCGTCATACTCGATGCCGAGCGCGATGCGAATGTCGGAGCCTGCTAGCGGCGTAGAGAATCGAGCAGCTGTTGTGCCTGCTGGCGCTGGCTTTGATCGCCTTCGTCCAGCACTTCCTCGAGAATGCTGCGGGCACCGGCGGGATCACCCATGTCCACATACGCCCGCGCAAGATCAAGCTTCGTACCAACCTCAGTCATCGTACGAGCTTCGTGCAAATCCTCGCTCATGTCCTCGGGCCCGAGGGACATTGTCGGGATTTCCACCGTTCTGCCCAGGTCTGTTGGGCGCGGTTGTTCTACCGTAGGTTCGTTGGCCAGCTGGTCTATCGTGTCGCTCACCTCGCTGACCTTGAGGGCTGCGGTCAGGTCGTCGAGGTCGAGATCGACATCCGTTGCGCCGGCCGCAGCCGGCATTTCGCCCGTATCTTCGGCGTCTGATAAAACGAATGCATCCGGCGGTAGTGCTTCGGTCTTCGCGAAGTCGAAATCGCCTTCATCTTCGTCTTCGTCCATCGACGCGAGCAACGTGGCTTCTTCGTCTCTCAGCTGGCCGCCAATGTCAGCTCCGGTATCGACGGCCAGGTCATCGCTCAGAACCTGGGTGACGCCGGTAGCATCGAGCAGGCTCTGGTCGATGCCGATCTCGGTATCGGCCGAAAATTCCTCTGTAGGATCGAACAGCGGACTGCGGCCCGTCTCATCCGTCGCCAGGCGCATTTCGCCGGTCGCATCCAAATCCTCAAACGCGCCCAGATCGAGGCCTTCGCGCACGCCCGTTGAATTCGGGTCCACTTCGGGATTCTTGCCGGTTATCGATCCCGTATCCGTGAAATCGTCTTCCGACAGCGCTTCATTCGTTCCCGTCTCGTCAAGATCGCCCAGCGATGAAAATTCGGTGTCCGCCAGGTCGCCCATATCAAGGTCGAGATCATCGAGATTGATCTCGGCCGTCGCTTCAGCGCCCAGGCCCGCTTCTGCCATCCCCCGACCGTGGGACTCATCGAGCGACGGCAGCTCGGACGTCCCTTCGATCGCGCCGAACTCCTGTTCGATCGTCGGCGATTCGACGGTATCGTCCGGTGACGGCATCTGAACGGTCTCCGCGGTACCGGTCGTCTCAATCGTTGGACTTTCGGCCGTTGACTCGAGATCCAGGTCGAGCTCGTCCTCGTCGGCAGAGTCGAACAGAAAATCGACGTCGCCCTCGGCACCTCCGGCCTCCGCACCGAGATCAATGATATTCGTATCATCGCCGCTGTCACCGACGCCGAAGTCCATGTCGAGCACACCCGTGTCCGCTGCTTCGTCCTCGAACGACAGGTCGACGGCTTTCGTCGCTGCCGCCACGCCCGCGCCGGCGAACAAACCGTGATCGGCGGCAATCTGCTGCCCCATGATTACAGTTTTGTCCCACTCGGGGCTTTCGCCACCGTCGAGCAATGACTTCAACTTTTTCGCGGCGTCGACAAACGCGTCCCGATTACCCCAGACAAAATAAATTTCGCAGAGCTTCGCCATCAGGCCCTTGTCTTTCGGGTCGGCCTGAAGCGCACCGCTGATCAGATCCGCCGCCTGGTCGTAAAGCCCGTAGGCCATGTGAAAATCCGCTTCTGCGATCGGGTCCGTCTGATCGAGATTGACCGCGGTATCACTGCTGAAAGTATCTTCGAGAGAGCCAAACGTGCCGGTGTCCTTGTCCGCCTCGCCGACCACCGGAATTTCCACGGTTTCATCCGCGGGCGGGCGGATGGCCGAATCCTGCTCGACGACCATGATCGCCTCTTCCGGTACCGGCGCACGCATCGTTTCGGTCGACGTCAATGAGCCGGGCGCCAGTTCGTCGGAATCCAGCGCTTCCCAAGGCGCACCCGAAGTATCACCTTCGTCGCGACCACGGCGCATGAACCAGAACAAGAGGCCAGCGACGAGCACCAGCGCGGCGGCAATGCCGGCCCAATAGCTCGTGAGCACCCCGAGAATCCGGTCAACGATCCCCGGCTCGGCGGTCGGCGCCGTGCGTATGACGGTTGTCGGAGCCTCGGCCGCTGCGGCCTCTTCGTCAACAGCTGCTTCGTCTTCCGCGACTTCGGTGTCGACAGCCGGCGTTTCCTCGTCCACAAACAGGTCATCGACAGCCGCCTCGTCCGCCGTATCATCGACGAACGGTTCCTCCGTAACATCGACAGATGGCTCGTAAACCTCGCCGCGAATATTGGCCAGCTCCTGGCGCAGCGCCGCGAGTTCGTTGTCACGGATTTCTATCAGCGACGGCTGGTCGGGAACCGCGGCTGTCTCGAGCTCGTTGATCCGGTTCTCGATTTCCTGTTCACGCGTCAACGGTTCCGCGGTAACGAGCTCGTCGTCGTAAACCAGTTCGGTCGGTTCTTCGTCGGGCGGCACGAGCGTCAGGCTCGGGCGCGTCTCGGCCGGCGGCGCCCTGTATCCACTGCCCCAGGCCTCGTTCTGTCGCTTCACTTCAGCGAACGCGTTGTTGCGGCTGATCCGGAAAATATCGTCGGCGCTCGGAATTCGCAGCGCGGCACCGGCGCGCAGCAAATTAATATTGCCGCCGAACGCGCCGGGGTTTGCTTCGTATATGGCCAGCATCGTCTGGTTCATCGTCAGTCGACTGTCAGGTCGCATGCGACTGGCAATGCCCCACAGCGTTTCACTGCGTTTGACGATGTAGTCGCCGCCGCTGGCCGTGTCATAAGGTCTGTCGTCAGTCGGTGCGCTCGTTGCAGGCAGCGACGGTCGCGTTTGCCGCGGTGGCGGCGCGGGCTGCGGCTGTGGTGCAGGTTGTTGTCGCTCGATGCGGCCGCTGTCGGCCGGCGCAGTGCGACTCGGTGCGATTACAGCCGGCGCCTGCGTTGCAGCAGGAGGCGCGTAGGTTGGCGGATCGAGTAACACGGTGTATTCACGCAACAGCCGGCCGCTCGGCCAGTTAGCCTCGACGAGAAACGTCAGGAACGGCTCGGTAATCTGTTTGCGTGAGCGCAGTTGCACGACGCTGCCACTCGGACGGCTGACGACGTTGAATTCGATGTCCTGCAAATAGAAAGGCCGGTCAATTCCGTAACGCGTAAAGGTTGCAGCGGAAGCCAGCGCAACGTCCAGGTTCGCGAGTTCGTCGGGTGTTGCGGACAGCAATGAGATTTCTGCGCGCAGCGGCTCATTCAGGGCCGAATCCAGCCGTATGTCGCCCAGTCCGATGGCCCAGACCTCGCTTGACAACAAGAGGATGAGCCCAAGCGAGATGTGAGTAAGACGTCGCGACATAATGTAATTCTCCAAGCCCCAAAACCGCTTTGACGGCGTCTGAACAACGTCGTTCGACGGAGGGCAGTTTGCCCGGCCAGTTGCCTGCGAACTATAGCCTATAGATAGTTTTTTGCCAATATTTCAGCAATTTGGACGCTATTTAGAGCAGCGCCCTTACGTATGTTGTCGGCGACGACCCAGAGGTCGATGCCGCGCGGGTGAGAAATGTCTTCGCGTATTCTACCAACGAAAACCGAATCCGTACCGGAAGCTTCGGTTACGGCAGTCGGATAGTGGCCGGTCTGGACCCCATCCAGGACCTTGATTCCGGGCGATTTCGCCAGCAATTCCGCAACCGACTGCGCGGAAATCTTGTCGCGTGTTTCGATATGTACGGCCTCTGAATGCCCGTAAAAAACCGGTATACGCACCGCGGTCGGATTAACCAGGATCGCGTCGTCGCCGAGGATCTTGCGCGTTTCCCAGACCATTTTCATCTCTTCGCGCGTGTAGCGATTGTCCATGAACGTATCGATATGCGGGATAGCATTAAACCCGATTTGTTTGACGTCGCCCTCGATGTCCAGCGGACGCCCGTTCAACAGGTTCGCCGTCTGACGCACGAGTTCCTCGATCGCACTTCGGCCGGCGCCCGACACCGCCTGGTAGGTACACACATTGATGCGTTCGATTCCGACAGCGTCATAGATTGGTTTCAGCGCCACCACCATCTGGATGGTCGAACAATTCGGATTTGCAATGATACCGCGCGCGGTATACCCCGCGATCGCGTCGGCGTTTACCTCCGGCACGACAAGAGGAATATCGTCGTCGCGACGAAAGTGCGACGTGTTGTCAACGACCACGCAACCGGCGGCGGCCGCTTTCGGTGCATACTCGGCTGAGACGGAGCCGCCAGCCGAAAACAAGCCAATCGCCACCCTGGAAAAATCGAAGTCCCCCAGGTTTTCTACGGTGAGCTGCCTGTTGCCGAACGACACGGTCTTGCCGACCGAGCGCTCGCTTGCCAACGCATAGACAGTTCCAACAGGGAATTTCCTTGCGCTCAAAATTTCCAGCATGGCTTCGCCGACAGCGCCCGTGGCGCCGACGACGGCGATATCAAATCGATCTGACATGAAAGCGTTTTCCTGAATGCATCTCGCGCGCGTCGCGCGCCTAAGATTTGGAGATTACCGGCGTTATCGATTCGACGTCGGCATTTTGTGCGCGATCGCGCAAATAGTGATCCATAATTACGAGCGCAACCATGGCCTCGGCAATCGGCGCAGCCCGCAGTCCGACGCAGGGATCGTGACGGCCCTTGGTTACGATTTCGGTTTCCTTACCGGTCTTATCGATCGTCTTGCCCGGCACAGAGATGCTCGAGGTCGGTTTCAGCGCAATGCTCGCAAGAAGATCCTGTCCCGACGAAATGCCCCCGAGCGTGCCTCCCGCATCGTTCTTGCTAAAGCCGTCGGCGCCCAGCTCGTCACGATGCTCGCTGCCCCGCTGCGTCACGGCCGCGAAGCCTGCGCCCAACTCGACTCCCTTCACGGCGTTGATGCTCATGAGGCCATGCGCGAGGTCGGCGCCGAGCTTGTCGAACACCGGTTCGCCGAGACCCGGCGGCATGTTGCTGGCCAGCACGCTGATTTTCGCGCCAATTGAATCGCCCTGTTCGCGTAACTCATCCATGAACGCCTCGAGTTCCCCGATCCGCTCCGGGTCAGCGCAGAAGAACGGGTTGTCATCGACAATAGAGAGATCAGTGGCAGACAGCACGATCGGGCCCAGCTGTGCAACGTAGCCGCGAATGCCGACTCCCAGTCTTTCGCGGAGATACTTTCTTGCGATGGCGCCGGCGGCAACCCGCATGGTCGTCTCTCGAGCTGAAGAGCGGCCGCCGCCACGGTAGTCGCGAATGCCGTACTTCTGTTGATACGTATAGTCGGCATGACCCGGGCGAAACTTGTCCTTGATGTCGCCATAGTCCTTCGAACGCTGATCCTTGTTTTCGACGATCAGCCCGATCGGAGTCCCGGTCGTTTTTCCCTCAAACACACCGGACAGGATCCTGACCTGGTCGGGTTCGTTGCGCTGCGTGGTGTGCCGGCTGCGGCCCGGTCTGCGGCGGTCGAGGTCGCCCTGGATGTCGGCCTCCGACAGCTCCATCCCTGGCGGGCACCCGTCGACGATGCAGCCGAGCGCAAGCCCGTGGCTTTCGCCAAACGTTGTCACTACGAACGACCTTCCGAAACTGTTGCCTGACACGCTATTTATCTTCCCGTTCGATTCGCGCCGCAAGCGGCGCAAGATCACGCTTCGTCAGCAGGAACACGCCTTGGCCACCCTGCTCGAACTCAAGCCAGAGAAAAGCAACATCAAGATACGCTTGCTCCAGCGCCGCCTGGCTGTTGCCAACTTCACAGACGAGTATTCCATTGTCCGTCAGAAATCGCGAGGCATGATGCAGAATCTTGCGCACCGAATCCAGACCCTCCTCACCCGCGGCCAGCCCGAGTTCGGGTTCATGCAGGAATTCCCGGGGCAGCGTGCTCATATTGTGCCGGTCCACGTACGGGGGATTGCTGACGATCAGGTCGTACAGTTTGCCACCCAGCTCATCGAAGAAATCGGAACGGATAGGATGCACCCGACCCAGCATGCGGTGCCGCCGGATGTTTATCGACGCCACGGCCAGCGCTTCGTCGGAAAGATCCACGGCATCGACGCTAGCGGCGGGAAATGCATCAGCAATGGCGATCGCGATACAGCCACTGCCCGTCCCCAAATCCAGCGCATTCCTGACGCTGGACGCCTCTATCCAGGGCGCGAACCGGCTCCGGATCAGCTCGGCGATCGGCGAGCGCGGCACGAGCACGCGCTCATCCACATAGAATTCCAGCCCGGCAAACCAGGCCTGTTTGAGCAGGTAAGCCAGCGGAACCCGGTCCGCAATGCGCCGCTCCGCGATGGCAAGCGCCCTGGCCGCCTGGTCATCGGCAACGGTTTGTTCATAAGCGGCCGGCGCATCGTCATGCGACAGGCCGAGCACCGTAAATACCAGCCACGCGGCTTCATCCAGCGCATTGTCGGTGCCGTGGCCATAGCTCAACGCCGCGTCTTCGAAGCGAGCCGCGATATCACGAATGAGCTGCTCTACGGTTGCGGGCCGCCTGGTTGAATCGATCATGATCAAAAAATGTCGGGAAGTGCGAATGCGACGGCGAATCTATCACGCTCGACACCCAACTGCCTGTAGAATTACGGCCTTTCGAATCCAACGCTCCCGCTGAAAATTGATGGGCCCAAAGAACTTTATTATCGCGATCGTACTGGCGGTGGCACTATCCGTCGGTATTTTCGTGGCGACACGAGTGCAGACACCGCCGACCCTAATTGCCGGGCTCGTACTACCGGCAACCACGCCGCTACCGGAGTTCACGCTGGTCGATCAGTCGGGCAACGCGGTCACCCCGGATTCATTCCGCGATCAATGGGACCTTGTGTTTTTTGGATTTACGCATTGTCCCGACATTTGCCCGGCCACTTTGCAGGTACTCTCGGCAGCCAGGGACCAACTGGCAGCCGCCGGCCACGAGCCATTGCCGCGCATCGTGCTCGTTAGCGTCGATCCGGAACGCGACACGCCGGAGCTCATCGGACAATACGTCGGCTACTTTGGCGACGGTAACCTCGGGATTACAGGGAGCCTTGACGAGCTCAGGAAACTGACCGCCGGGCTCGGCATTTTCTTCGAGAAGCAGCCCGGAGACGGCAAGAGCTATGCCGTCGATCACTCCGCGGCCGTACTCCTTATTAATCCTGATGGTGAATTTCATGGGTTGTTCAGCGGTGCGCACAGGATCGAGAACTATGTGCACGATCTTCCTTTGATTATGGCGGGAAAATAGTGCGCAGCTTTTTCGTTATTGCCGCGATTCTGATGGGCGCCTGCAGTGCTGAACCGCTACCGCCGCTCGTCGCGACGGCGGTTGTCGTCACCCGGCCCGTACCGGGATCGGGGACGAGTGCCGCTTACCTGACGCTGACGAACAACTCGGAGCAGGCGATCCGCATAACGCGGGTTACCAGCGCTGAGTTCGAATCCGTACAGATCCACGAATCGACGCTCGAGGACGGTGTCGCGCGGATGCGTGCGCTTCCCGAACTTCGAATACCGCCCCGTAAATCCGTGACGTTGCAGCGTGGCGGAAAACACCTGATGTTGATGCGACCGGACGGTTCTGCCGATATCGTGTCACTGCAGTTCTTTGATGGCCAAAGCCTCGTTCTAAGCGTCGACGCGATGGTCGAAACAAAAGCCCACTGATTCTCAACAAACGGTCTTCCCGGATGCTCGCAAACCTTTTCGTGATCCTGCAGTACCTGTTGCCAAAGCACTGGCTCACGTCGCTCGTCTATCGAATCGCCCGCATCAACATCCCGCGCGTCAAAAATTTCCTTATTGCGCGATTCGTGCAGATTTACGATGTCGATGTCGAGGAAATAAAACTCGATCTGCCAGATGGCTTCGCGACGCTGAACGATTTCTTTGTACGTGAGCTGAACGACGGCGCGCGTGATATCGACGATGGCGCCCGCTCGATCGTTTCACCGGTCGACGGTACCGTCAGCGTTGCAGGAGCTTTACGCGCGGACAGCATCCTGCAGGCAAAAGGGCTTGACTATTCCCTGGATGATCTGCTCGCCACCGACCTCGAGGAATCGGCTTCCTATATCAACGGCCGATTCGCTACGATCTATCTCGCGCCCTACAACTACCATCGTGTACACGCCCCGTTCGACGGCGAGCTGTTCGCCGCGCGATATGTCCCCGGGGATCTTTTCAGCGTGAATGCCGCGACCGTCTCGAAAGTTGCGGGACTGTTTCGGCGCAACGAACGGCTGATCATGCATTTCAGAACAATGCACGGCCCGGCCTCTGTCATTCTTGTCGGCGCCCTCAATGTGGGAAGCATCACGACGCCCTGGTCGGGCGAGATCCGGCCGCGCAAGGCCGGCGCCGTCGATATCATCGATTTATCGGGGCACGAGACGACGGTCAAGAAGGGGGACCTGCTCGGCTGGTTCAACATGGGCTCGACGGTCATCGTCCTGCTGCCGGACGGTGTTTCGGAATGGCGGAACAATCTCCAACCCGGCGAAACTCTGCGAATGGGTGAATCCATCGGGACGTTTTCGGCCGCTGCTAAATGACGGCTGCGCTACCTGCCTCCGGAGTTCAGGCCGCAAGGAACAGGGCCGCAATGATGCGGCGCATTCGCGCCTGTTTCGACGCCGCAAATGTACTCGAGGTCGACACGCCTGCGCTGAGCAGATATGCCGTCAGCGATACGCAGATCGAGAGTTTCGAGATTCAACAGAGCCTCATCAGCCAACGGCCTATGTACCTGCGTACCTCTCCCGAGGCATGCATGAAGCGTCTGTTGTGCGCCGGCTATCCCGATATTTTTTCGATCTGCCGCGTATTCCGTGACGGTGAGTCGGGCCAACGGCACCAGCCCGAATTCACGATGATCGAATGGTACCGGCTGGGCTTCGGCCTGCAGGACATCATCGATGACACCACAAGGCTCATTGCGGCCGCGCTGGACAGTGTCGTGCCTCGGCACGAACCCGATCAGTACGACTATCGCGAGATCTTCCTGGCGTCCGCGGGCACTGATCCTTTAACTGCGTCTGTCGAAGAGCTGGCCAATGCGGCGGATGCCGATAGTGCCCTGCGAAGATCGCTCGGTGACGAGCGCGATGACTGGCTGGACCTTCTACTGACTACGCGCGTCGCGCCGCTGTTCGACGATCACCGGCTGACCGTGCTGCGGCACTACCCGGCGAGACAGGCGGCGCTGGCGCGCCTGTGTCCGGATGACCCGCGCGTCGCAGACCGGTTCGAGGTTTTTTTCGGCTCCCTCGAACTCGCCAACGGCTATGTCGAGCTGGTGGACCCGGAAGAACAGCTGCGGCGAATGCGCGCCGATAACGCGGATCGGAAGCAGCGCAATCGCGCGGTGCGCCCGCATGATCGTTCACTGCTGGCCGCGCTGGATGCCGGCCTGCCCCCTTGCGCTGGCGTCGCCGTCGGGTTCGAACGTCTGCAGATGATACACGACAAGACCGACGATATTCGCGACGTTATTACGTTTGCATTCGAGGCAGATCAATGAACGATTCCGACTACCGGCTGCTTGACTCGCAGTTGAGCGCGCTGCTGAACAGCGAGCCCGATGCACTCGCATCGGCAAGCAATTTCGTCGCCATGCTTTACAACGCGATGGACGATGTGAACTGGCTTGGTATTTATGTGCTGCGAAAACACGATCTCGTTCTTGGGCCCTTCCAGGGAAAGCCCGCTTGTGTCCGAATAGAATTGGGCCACGGTGTTTGCGGTACGGCGGCAGCAACGCTGGCCACGCAACGCGTCGATGATGTGCATGCGTTCGAGGGTCATATCGCCTGTGATCCCGACTCGCGTTCGGAACTCGTCGTTCCATTAATTGTGAATGGTGAGCTAATCGGTGTTCTGGATATCGACAGCCCGTCTGCGGCGCGTTTTAGCGAGGTGGATCAGCGCGGGATCGAAACGCTTTGCGCCACCTTTTGCCGGCTACAGGCGACCCGCGACCATTTTATTTGACGCGCGAAACGTACTCACGCGAACGCGTATCGACTTTGATAATCTCACCCTGGTCCACGAACAGGGGGACCTTTACGACCGCGCCGGTCGACAGTGTCGCTGGTTTGACGCCGCCACTGGCGGTATCGCCCTTTACACCGGGGTCGGTCTCCGTGATTTCGAGTTCGACAAAGTTCGGCGCGTTGACAATGATCGGCGAATTGTTCCAGAGCGTAATGCCGCAAACATCGCCATCCGTGATCCAGTCCTTTGCGTCGCCCACGGCTTCGGCGTCCGCCGCATATTGTTCGAAGGTATCGGCGACCATGAAGTGCCAGAATTCGCCGTCGGAATAGAGGTACTGCATTTCGGTGTCCATGACGTCGGCAGCCTCTACTGATTCGCCGGACTTGAAAGTCTTGTCGACCGTCTTGCCGGTTTTAAGGTTACGAATCCGGACACGATTGAAGGCCTGGCCTTTACCCGGTTTGACGAACTCATTCTCGACGATGATGCACGGATCGCCGTCGATGATGATGCGTAGCCCGGATTTGAATTCGTTGGTGCTGTAATTCGCCATGTTATTCGCCCTGTTCACTTTTCGCCCGCTCGCGGCGAGGCGCTATCATACCCGAGTCCTTACCCGGTGCCAGCGGCGTTTTCGGGTCTGGATTCGCCCGGAACCGCTGGAAATATGATCGAGGTCACGGTTTTGAGACGCCGGTCGGGACTACCGTGGCTGTTCTGACTAGACTGTTTGACCTAATACGGATATTACGAGACAACCCGATGTTGCCAGGGATTCGGATTTGAACGGGCGCCACAGCATTTCAATAGCCGTCCTGACCACCAACCAGGACGATGTTCAGCTGATCAACAGTACCTTGCGTGACGCAGGCCATGCCGCGCACTGCCACTGGATCTCGAGCCCTAACAAGCTTGCCGACACGCTTTCTGCGGAGAATGTCGAGCTACTCATTCTGAACTGCGATCGCTATCCGGACGGGATTCGCCAGGTCGTCAAGCAAAAAGATCGCTATAACCCGGAACTGCCGGTCATCGCGATGCAGGACAAGGCCGAGGAATCGGATATTGAAAACGCGATGCGCGCCGGTGCCTGCGATCTCATTTCCATGCGCCTCAAGAATCGGATGCAATCGGTCGTTAGCCGCGAGCTGCGCGCACTGCGGGTCGAACGCGCCCTGAACTCGACGCTGCAGTCGGCAACCGAATACAAACGTCAGCTCAAAGCCCAAAGGGACTATTCCAGCAGCTCGATCGCGCTCGTGCAGGAAGGTATCTTCGTCGACGTCAACGACTCGTGGCTGCAGACCTTCAAGGTCAGGGACAAGAGCGAACTGATTGGCATGCCGGTCATGGACAATTTCGAGTCCGAAAGCCAGGCAGCGCTCAAGGGCGCACTGATCGCCACGATTAAGGGCAAGTGGCAGAAAGGCGCAAAGCTCGTCGTAAAAGCCCATATAGACACTGGCGACGCCGAAGAGCTGCACCTGCAGTTCAGCAAGATCGACCTCGATGAAGGCGCATGCGTTCAGATTCGAATTACGCCACGACTACAGGTTGCCGAAGAACCGACGAAACTCGTCCACGACGCCCTGAAGCGCGATCCGACGATGCTGTTCTTTCATCGCGCCCAATTCCTCGAACGCATCACCAAGCGGCTGAAACGGAAACCCGCTTCGGGCACCCACTGCCTGGTTTACATCAAGCCCGACAGTTTCGGTGACCTCAAAAACAAGATCGGCATCCTGGCTTCCGAGGAAATTCTCGGCATGCTTGCCGAGGAAGTGCGCAAACGCATGCATCCGCGCGACGTGGCCGGACGTTTCGAAGGTACATCGATCATGGTCTTGCTCGAGCGCGGCACGGCGCGGGACGCGCAGGTTTGGGGCAAACAGCTGGTTGATCACATCGGCAGCATGACGTTCGAAATCGACGACAAATCGACCTCCATGACATGTACGGTTGGCGCTTGTGCGGTCAGCGAAGTGTTCAGCACCCTGGAGGAGTTCATTGCAGCGACGATCGCGGCATATGACGTCGGCAAGAAAGCGGGTGGCAATGGATCATTCCTGAATGAAAATACCGAAGAAGATACCAAGCAGCGTGAATTCGACGCCATCTGGGTTCGACATCTGAAGGCGGCACTCATGGAAGACCGCTTCCGCCTGGCACAGCTGCCGATCGCGGGGCTGCGCTGCGATTCAATACAGATGTATGACCTCCTGGTTCGGATGATCGATGAGCAGGGCAACTCGGTGTTGCCCTCCGAGTTCCTGCCGGCCGCGGAGCGCAACAACATGATGAAGAACATCGACCGCTGGATGCTGAAGGCAGCCGTGAACTTCTGCGGCAAGAACAGCGTTGACCGGGTCTTTGTTCGATTATCACAGCAGTCGATTACAGATCCCTCGACCGCCGCCTGGATTGAACAGCAGCTCGACGGAGATGGCTTCGATTTCTCACGACTGGTCATCGAGATACCGGAACGAGATGCAGCCAAGTACATCAAACATACCCGGCAAGTCGTGCATCATGCCCGCAAGATCGGCATTGGCTTCGCCTTGGAGCACTACGGGATCGACCAGGAACGATTCCAGATCCTCGATCTGTTGAAACCGGACTACATAAAAGTGGACGGGGCGCTAATGCACACTCTGACGACCGACAAAACGGTGCAGGAGGCTGTCAGCAAGATCGTCAAAGCAGCCAGGAAACGCAACATCAAAACTATCGCTGAGCGTGTCGAAAATGCCAATGCCATGGCGGTGTTGTTCCAGCTCGGTCTGGATTTCATGCAGGGGCATTATGTTCATGAGCCCGAAGTGGTGCTCGAGGATACGGGAAGTGCCGCCCCGAACACACTCGCCGGGCTGGCAACAGCAAACAATGGCTGAACTGAATCCAGGCCGCTGCCTCCGTGAAACTGTGACTCACATCACACTTTGCCTGCGGAACCAGCCGCTAACCGCCGCGCATTGTCAAAACATAGAATAGCGTCATGTTTTCGAGGCCAGCCGAATCGTAATCTTTCACTTAACCATGCCAGCAGGGAATCCGACTGTGAAACAAGCATCCTTCAATATGACCCGCAGGAGTCGCATCGCAACGCGCGCGCAACGAACCTTATTGCCGCTGGTTGCAATGGGCGGCAGCCTCGCCAGCCTGCCTGCGAGCGGGCTCGAACTCGGTGACCTGACGGTACAGTCGAAACTGGGACAGCCACTGCGCGCAAGCATTGCCTTTGCGTTGGCCCCCAACGAACAGTTGACCGGCTCTTGCGTGACGCTGGGCACCGGCGCAATGGCCAGCGGACTCCCGGGCATTGGTCGGGCGACAATCAGCATTGCGAATGGCAGCATCGTGTTGACCGGCAAGACGGCGATTCGAGAACCACTGGTAGCCACGCAAGTTGTCGTCGACTGCGTGTATACGCCGAACTTGAGTCGTGAGTACATGCTGTTTATAGATCCGGCCGGTGCGGCACAGGATGAGCAGGCCGCCGTACAAGCTGCGGCAGCAACCCCCGCAACACCGGAACGTCGATCAACGGCTGTTGCACGGCGACCGGCACCGACCCAGGGCAGGGCCGCTCGAGCCCCTATCGGCAAATCCACGCGCTACCAGGTGCAGCCCGGTGACTCACTGTCGCGTATCGCCGAACGAATCGAAAATCGTCCTATCGGACTCTGGCAGGCGGTAACGGCGATTTTCGAAGCGAATCCCGACGCGTTCATGGACAACGACCCGAACAAGCTGAAAGCCGGCAGCTGGCTGGCGATCCCCAGTTTCGATGGTAGCGAGCCTCGAATTGCAGTCGCCAGCTCCGCCAGCGTGGCCACAAGCGAAAGTCTCGGCTCGACTGAAAGCACCTCGCTACAGGACGCCGCGCCGACGGTAACGAGCGCAGAGACGCCCCCTGTGGACGTAGCTCCGGCGGAAATCGCAACAGCTCTTCGCGACGCCACGGCCGACCTGAGTCCGGGAAACTTTGTAGTTGATACCGACAATCCTTTTGTCGATGGTAAAGAGCCCGCGAGTGGGGCCACAGTTATTCCTGACACCGAGCTCGCCGAGCCGGTGATCCGTTCTTCATCGCCGAACGTTCCGACTGCCGTCATCAACACGAGGAACCAGGCATCGACTGCGTCGACAACATCCTGGCTGCTGTGGCTAACAGGCGGAGGCATCGCCATCATTATCGGCTTGCTGCTGTTCGGTCGGCTCCTGCGTGGCCGCCCCGACGCCGGGTTAGCGGAAATGCCAATGCGCCGCGCGGCTGATAAAGATAGCGGCACCGTCGAATCGATTCCTCTTCTGAGACGGGAATTCGACGACGACGCCCCGACCGAGGAGAACCTCGCGCTGGATGCCGACCTCGTCGTGGGCACCGGACTCGGTGCCAGCGGAGATATGGATATCGCGTCGGATTTCGGCTTCGGCTCGCCGACAGAACTCGATATCGAACTGCCTTTCGAGCCCGAAGCGTCGATACCGGCTGACAGTGACACGAGCGTGATTCCTGCCCTCCACACTGACGAACAAACGATACTCGACAGCGAAATCCTGCCCGATGACGAAAACTACGACCTGTCGGTCATACTCGATGCGACAAAGATGCCGCAATCGGAGGACGTCACGGCACGCGACCTGCAGGCAATTGACGTCACGCCGGAAGATACGACGGCCACAACTGACGCTTATTCGATTAACCAGGAAGTGGATTTGGACATCCTCGAACAGGATTACGAGGATGAGCTGACGGCGACACAGGCGCTTAACAGCGAAATCAAGCGCGCCGCCGCCGCGCTGGCCAACGATCTGGGAGACGACGACTTTGACGACGGGTCTGAAACATGTGAAATGGAGAAAATGCCGCCGCTGGCGACCGTAACAGACCTCGAAACCACCGCTCAGATGCCCACGAGCGACGCCGACGACGAGGACGAGACCGGTATTCACGAAGCGGCTACGGTCGAGATGCCCGCCGCGGA